>Ga0075418_10003779_pt1 | contig 17276 bp, 15 predicted proteins | sample SoiMetdeltSBSDD2_FD_81776 | JGI IMG/M metagenome (GOLD analysis project Ga0075418, IMG submission 81776) | Bulk soil microbial communities from a Populus tree surrounding site in Tennessee, USA - Soil MetaG P. deltoides SBSDD2 | ecosystem: Environmental > Terrestrial > Soil > Tree plantation... | reverse complement strand
TTCGTGAACGGAATCCAGAACGGCGAATCCTCGGCCTTGGCGTATTGCGCCGTGTCGATCACTTTCTGTATGCCGGGAATGATCTCGGCCGGCAGGACGAAACCCTCCTGCATGCCCTGGCGCATGTTCGCGATGTTCTCGCGGAAGTAGCGCGGCACGTCCGCGAGGCGCGCGACGTAGTTCTCGTAGTCCTTCGTCGTCCGCGGCGCCTGCAGGTCGTGCAGCTGAAGAATGTCGGCATAGAACCCGCTGTCACTGTTGAGCGGCGCGCGCCACTCCCGGTATTTCGCGAGCGTGACCCGTTGCGACACCATGAACTCGAAGAGGTCGTAACTCACTGCGTCAAAGTTCGAGAGCGCGCCACGGTCGATTGCATGCAGTCGGTCGAGAAAGCGGCGATCCGCGTCGAGCCGCCGCGCCTGCTCCGCCGGCAGCACCGACGGCAGCCGGTCGTCGTAGTCGTGGACGCCGTCATAGGTCGCCGCCAGCGGATCCTCGCGCCAGACGAATGCCCGCTCCTGCGCGAACAGCGCGTCGAGCTCGGACTTTGCGTCCGCCGCCCTTGCCGGATCTGCGATCGCGAATGCTGTCAACGCCAGGAGGACTCCCACCCAGTGCTTCATGACCGTTCACCTCGGACAACACCGTCGGACAGCCGGCAGTCTCCCGGCAAAACCGTGGAAGATCAACGGGTTTTGAGCACGGCAGCAGCCGAATTCAGCCCCTTGTAACAGGTCGCCTGCTACTATTCCGGATCGAATCCACTGGGGTCCTGATGGCTACCGCTCCCGACCGTTCGGCCGCGCCCAAGCACGCACCCGAAAGCCTCAGGCACTGGGTTCTCGAAGTCGCCGCGCGCACCCGTCCCGACCAGATCCACTGGTGCGACGGCACCGACGGGGAGTACCGTGAGCTGGTCCGCCACATGCTGGGCACGGGCGATTTCCTGAAGCTCAATGCCGACAGTTTTCCCGGCTGTTACCTGCACCGCTCGAACCCCTCGGACGTCGCGCGCGTCGAGCACCTGACCTTCGTCTGTACGGAAAGGCAGGAAGACGCGGGCCCGAACAACCACTGGATGGCGCCGGCCGAGGCGCGGCGCAAGCTCGACGCGCTTTTCGAGGGCTGCATGCGCGGGCGCACGATGTACGTGATCCCTTACTGCATGGGTCCCATCGACTCGCCCTACTCGCGCTGCGGCGTCGAGATCACCGACAGCGCTTATGTCGCAGCCAACATGAAGCTCATGACGCGCATGGGCGACGCTGCCCTGCGGCGCATCGCGCGCGAAGGCCACTTCGTGAAGGGCCTGCACTCGATCGGGCAGCTCGACCCGGAGCGCCGGTTCATCATGCATTTTCCCGAGTCGCTCGAGATCCAGAGCTTCGGCTCGGGCTACGGCGGCAATGCACTCCTGGGCAAGAAGTGCCATGCGCTCCGGATCGCGAGCTGGCAGGCGCGCGACGAGGGATGGCTCGCCGAGCACATGCTGATCGTCGGCGTCGAGAACCCGCGGGGCGAGACGCATTACCTCGCATGCGCATTCCCCTCTGCATGCGGCAAGACAAATCTCGCCATGCTGATTCCGCCAGCCTCGATGCCCGGCTGGAAGATCTGGACAGTCGGCGACGACATCGCCTGGCTGCATCCGGGGCCCGACGGCCGCCTGTGGGCGATCAACCCGGAGGCCGGCTACTTCGGCGTCGTTCCCGGGACCAACGCGAAGACGAATCTGCACGCGTACGAGATGATCAGGCACGACACGATTTTCACCAACGTGGGGCTCACGCGCGCGAACGAGCCCTGGTGGGAAGGCCTGGACGAAGGCAAGCCCGCATTCGACTGGCAGGGCCGGCCGTTCGACCCCGCGAAAGGGCCGGCGGCGCACCCGAACTCGCGCTTTACCGTCTCTGCCAGGCAGAACCCGAGCTATTCGCCACAGGCGGATGCGTCGGCCGGCGTCCCGATCACTGCGCTCATATTCGGCGGACGTCGTCGCGCGCTCGCACCGCTCGTCTACGAGGCGCGCGACTGGGCGCACGGGGTGCTCGTCGGCGCCGGCATGGCCTCCGAAACGACGGCGGCAGCAACCGGCGACGTCGGCGTCGTCCGTCGCGACCCCATGGCGATGAAGCCCTTCGCCGGCTACAACTTCGGCGACTATTGGGCGCACTGGCTCTCGATGGCAAGGCGAGTCACGCGACTGCCCGGGATCTTTCACGTCAACTGGTTCCGCCGCGATTCCGAAGGACGCTTTCTCTGGCCGGGCTATGGCGAGAACCTGCGCGTGCTCGCCTGGATCATCGATCGCTGCCAGGGCAACGCTGACGGCGTCGACACGCCAATCGGTGCCGTTCCCGCGCGGGGTGCGCTCGACTTCAGCGGGCTCTCGATTGGTACCTCGACGATCGACGAGCTGCTCGCGGTCGACCCGGCTGCCTGGCGGCAGGAAGCCGATGAAATCGGAAAGTACCTGGAAACCTACGGGTCGCGGCTGCCGCAGGGCCTGCACGAAGAAGTCAACAAGCTGAAGGCACGGCTCGCCTGACGGCTCAATGCCCGGGCGCGAACTCCGGGCCGTCTTCGCAGACGAATTCGACCGTGTGATACGACTGGGGCTCCGGGACGCGCCCGAGCCCGATCACGCCCTGCCCCTTCAGTGGAATGGCGTCGCGCCGCACGAATGCGTCGTCGCCATTCTGGGACTGGACAAACGTGCCATTGGTGCTCTGGTCCACGAGCATGAAACGGTTCTTGCCGGCTTCGATCCTTGCGTGCAGGCGCGAGACCAGGTTGCCCTTGATGACGAGGTCGTTCTCCTGGCCCCGGCCCAGCGTCGCAGCCGAGCGTTCGCGCGGGTCCAGCACGAGCTCGGCCCCGAGGTAGCGCAGCCGGATCCGGAACTGCTTCTGCAGCTCGGTGATCGTCGCGATCGCCGGCAGCATGCTGGTCGTCTCCCCGTGCTGCCACAGCACCTCGAAAATCGTGACTTCCTCGTGCTGGCCCCGCGGGACGGCGACGTCGACGCGCCGCGCCACTGCGCGCCAGACATCCGACAGGCGCTGCTGGATGGCGTCGGTGATGATGATCTGCCCGGCCTTGGCCTGGCTCGTCATGCGGTTCGCGGTGTGCACGGCGGCGCCGAACACGTCGCGCGTCTCGATCACGACGGGCCCGTAGTGGCATCCGATGCGGATCGTGATCTGCTGCCCGTCGACCTCGAGGTCCGGGTGTGCGGCGATCGCCGTCTGCATCTCGACCGCGGCATCGATAGCCGCGTCACAGCTCGAAAACGTCGCGAGTATCTCGTCTCCCATCGTCTTGACGACGGCACCGCCATGCTGCTCCGTCGAGCGGCGCATGATCTCGATGCAAACCGCGACCTTGTCGCGCGCCGCAACGTCGCCCAGCACCTCGAAAAGCCGCGTGCTGCCGACGACGTCCGCGAAGAGGATCGCGAGTTCCTGGTCCTGCCCCATCCGCCCCCGCATCCCGGCCGGGATTACATAATTTGGATTATAGGCAGGAAACAGGCGAGGCACCCAAACCGCCGCGCTGTGATGCTTAACGCCTTTCCGCAGGGAGGCGGATCATGGCCGTTCGCGCCGATTTCTCCGTGTCGCCGGTCATCAGGCACCTGATAGCCCGTTCGCAGGGACGTCATCGACTCTTCCCGGATGGCCGGGCACGGACCGCCGCAGCGCGCCACCTGGCCGAGCTGTGCCTGCGCCACCGATTGCGATGCATCGTCTGGTGCATCACGGACCGCTGCCTCCACGTTGTCGCCCAGGGCGGCGCCGCAATGCTCGCGCTCGCCGCCGATGAGCTCGTCGGCGTGCAACCGCAGCACGGCTATGCGCTCTCCACTTACGTCAAGCTCGACCTCTATCTTCTCGAGGTGGCGCGGCACGCGCTTCAGGCACCGGTGCGCGGCGGACTGTGCCGGCGTGCGATCGACTGGCCGCTGTCCAGCGCGCAGGACAGCTGCGGGCTGCGAAGCCCGCCGGCTTGGCTCGATCCCACCCCTCTCCACGATTTGCTCGGCCAGCGCGATGAACGCGGTCACGAGCGATTCAGGCGTTTCATCGGCTGTTGCTGAACTTGAACAGCGCGCCTTCGGCGGGCTGCACCGAGACTTGGCAGGCGCCCCGCAAGACGCCATGATCCCGCAGATGGTTGTGATCCGCGAAACGACCGCAGCTCATCCGGTGCCCGGCCACAACCCAGTTCAGGAGCAGATCATCGAGGCCGGCTATCGCGACAGCCGCTACATGCCGGAGCTGTGGCGGTACCGCGAGCTGTTCTTTTTTCTGGCCTGGCGCGACATTCTCGTCCGCTACAAGCAGACCGCGGTCGGCATCGCGTGGGCGCTCATCAAGGCGATGGTGACGCTGCTCGTGCTCACTGTCGTTTTCGAGCGGGTCGCGAAGCTTCCGTCAGGAGGGATCCCCTATCCCCTGCTGGTATTCGCTGCCATCCTGCCCTGGCAGTTCTTCGCCGGTGCGCTGACGGACTGCAGCAACAGCCTGGTGAACAATGTCGAATTGATCTCGAAAGTCTATTTTCCGCGTCTCATCGTGCCGGGCAGCGCGATGATCGTGAGCCTCGTCGACTTCGCGATCTCCTGCGGCGTGCTGGCGCTGCTGCTCGCGTGGTACGGATTTGCTCCGGACTGGCGCATCCTGGCGCTGCCGCTCTTCATATTGCTTGCAGTCGTCCTGACTTTCGGCGCAAGCCTGTGGTTCGCGGCACTGACCGCGCAATATCGCGACTTCCGCTTCATCGTCGGGCTCATCGCCCAGCTCGGACTCTACATTTCGCCGGTGGGATTCAGCAGCAGCGTCGTGCCGCAGGAGTGGCGGATGCTCTATTCCATGAATCCGCTGGTCGGCGTCATAGACGGCTTCCGCTGGGCCATCCTGCGGGGAGCGACGGAGCTCTACTGGCCGGCGCTTGCCTTCTCGATTGCCGTTGCGGCGCTGCTGCTCGCGAGCGGACTGCACTACTTCCGCCGGACAGAGCGCCGCCTCGCGGACGTCATCTAGCACGCGGCTGGGCATGTCCGAAGTCATCCTCGATGCGCAAGGCCTGGGCAAGAAATACCTCTTGCAGCACCGCGCCGCCGGCTACGACACCTTGCGCGAAAAGCTTGGCGACGGCCTGCGTCGCCTCTTCCGCGCCAGGTCTGCCGCGTCGGCCGGCAGTGAATTGCCATTGGAGGAATTCTGGGCACTGCGGGGGGCCTCCCTGCAGATTCGGCAGGGCGAGTCCGTTGGCCTGATCGGGCGGAACGGAGCGGGCAAGTCGACGCTGCTCAAGATCATCAGTCGCATCACGGAACCGACGGAAGGCAGGCTCCGGATCCGCGGCCGCGTGGCGAGCCTTCTGGAGGTCGGCACGGGATTTCACCCCGAGTTGACGGGACGCGAAAACATCTTTCTGAATGGCGCGATCCTCGGCATGGCCAAGACCGAGATTCGTGCCAAGTTCGACCAGATCGTGGCCTTTGCGGAAGTGGCCCAGTTCCTGGACACGCCGGTCAAGCGATATTCATCCGGCATGTATGTACGACTTGCGTTCTCCGTCGCCGCGCATCTCGAGCCGGATATCCTGATCGTCGATGAAGTGCTCGCGGTCGGGGATGCGGCGTTCCAGAAGAAGTGCCTCGAGCGGATGGCCGAGGTCTCGAAGCTGGGCCGCACCATCGTCTTCGTCAGCCACAACCTGGGACTCGTGCGGTCGATGTGCGGCCGCGGCATCCTGCTCGACAACGGACGCGTCGTCTGCGACGGACCGGTGGAGTCTGCGGTGGCGCAGTATCTGGACAGTTTCGAGCCCGCCGTCTCTGCCGACTTGCTGGAGCGCCGCCAGCGCCGCGGCAGCGGCAGGGTGCGCATTTCGCGCCTGGAAATCAGGGACTCGAGTGACGCGCTTACCAGCAGGGTCGAGGCAGGCCAGGCCGTGCAGTTCGTGTTCCATGCGACAGGGCATCTTCCCGCGTTGACCTGCTCCTTCACGATCTACGACTCGATCGGTCAGGCGATCACCTGCTTCGACTCCGCCTTGCAGGCCGCTACAGGTGCGGAACGGTCCGACGGAACAGCGGAAACCGACAGGACGCCTTCATTCGTATGTGAGCTGCGCGAGCTCTTCCTGACGCCGGGTCGGTACCGGATCAATGCGGCGCTCTACTGCCGGGATGAGCTGCTGGACCACGTGGAGAGTGCAGCGATGCTGGACGTCGATCCCGGAATTTCAGGGTCCCGGCCGGTACTTGCAACTCCCGGATATGGCAGCGTGTACATGCCGCACCGCTGGACAGGCGCGTGCTGAGAGCGCTGGTTGCAGGCTGGTTCAGCTTCCCGGAAGGACACGCGACTGCGGGCGACGTGCTGGCCGGAGAGGTTGCCTGCGACTGGCTGCGCCAGGCGGGTTTCGAAGTCGACGTCGCGATGGTCGAACCGGTCGGCAGCGGTCGCGACTGGCGCACTGCGGATCCCGCGAATTACTCACACGTCGTGTTCGTCTGCGGGCCGTTTCAGCGCGGCGAGCTCGAAACCGAGTTCCTGTCCCGCTTCGCGCGCTGCAACCTGATCGGGCTCGATCTCTCGATGCTTTTGCCGCTTGGAACCTGGAATCCGTTCGATTTTCTGATCGAGCGAGACAGCGATCGCGCGGCCCACCCCGACATTGCATTCGCCGCCCGCGCTGCTCACCACGACATTGGCTTGAATGTCCGAACCGCCCGCGTTCCTAGCGTGGGAATCTGCCGCGTGGAAGCCTACGAGGGTGCATCCGTCGCCGAGGCCAACGTTGCGATCGACCGCCTCGTTGCTTCCGGCGGAATGGTGCCGGTCAATATCGACACGCGCCTGGACATGAACAGCACCGGCCTCAGGAACGCCGCGGAAGTTGAGTCGCAGCTCGCGCGCATGGATGCCGTCGTCACCACCCGTCTCCACGGCATGGTGCTCGCTCTCAAGAACGGGGTACCGGTCGTGGCGATCGACCCCGAACCCGGCGGCGCGAAAGTGCGGCGCCAGGCCCAGGTGCTGCAGTGGCCGGTCGTCTTTACGGTCGAAGCGGCGAACGACAACGCCCTGCGTTCGGGACTGGACTATTGCCTCTCGGAGCCCGCGCGCGGGCGGGCGCAGGCGTCCCGCGCGCATGCGGCCGGCCTGCTCGATCGAATGCGCGGCGAGTTCATGAGCGCGCTGACCGATCCTGCGTTGCTCGACGCAGCGCGGCGCCGGCGGGAGGAGCCGTTCGTCTCGATCGTCATCACCTGCTACAACCAGGCCCGGTATCTCGGTGACTCGATTAGGAGCGCACTGGCGCAGACCCACGCGCGCCGTGAAGTCATCGTCATCGATGACGGGTCCACGGACGATACCGCGGGCGTCGCGGCGCGATACCCGGCCGTGAATTACGTCCGTCAGGCGAACTCCGGGCTGTCGGCAGCGCGTAATTCCGGCATTCGCGAAAGCCGGGGTGAGTTCCTGATCTTCCTCGACGCGGACGACCGGCTGCTGCCGAATGCGCTTCGCTCCGGCCTCGACTGTTTCCTCATTCGGCCTGAGTGCGCATTTGTCTCCGGTCATTACCGGATGATGCTCGAGGACGGCACGCCACAGCCCGATTTTGAACGATGGCCGCCGGAATCGGACGCCTATCGCACCCTGTTGCAGCGTAACTACGTCGGCATGCACGCGACCGTGATGTACCGTCGCGCAGCCTTCGAAGCGGTCGGCGGCTTCAATAGCGGGCTGCCCGCCTGCGAGGACTACGAGATGTACCTCCGGATCGCCCGAGGCCATCCCGTCCACAGCCACGACCAGGTCGTCGCGGAATATCGCCGCCACGATGCGGCGATGAGCATGGATCCGACGCGCATGCTGAATGGCGCGTTGAGCGCATTTGCCGGTCAACGACAGTTCATCGAGGGCAAGCCGGACTACCTGAAGGCCCAGCAGGCCGGAATCCGTTCCATGCGGAGGTACGCGCCGCAGCCCCTGCTGAAGCAGATCGCGGCGGACGTCAAGGCACTTCGCCTCGCGACGGCGCTGCGCATGTCGCCCGCCCTATTTCGTTTCCTGCCGGTATGGCTGCGCGCGCTGTGGCTGGAGGCGGAATTGCGTATCCGGGCAGCATACCTGCGGCGGGCATGACCGGGCAGGCGCCGAGAGCTACGGTGCTGGTTGTCACATACAACCATGCAGGTTTCATCGCCCAGGCGCTGGAAAGCGCGCTTGGGCAGCGTACATCGTTCGGCGTGGAGATCCTCGTCAGCGAGGACTGTTCCACGGACGGAACGCGCGAGAAGGTCATCGGGTACCAGCGCAAGTATCCGGACCGCATCCGGCTCCTCCTCTCCGAAAGCAACCTGCGCAGCAACGCGGTCGTGGCGCGAGGCATCCGGGCCGCCCGCGGCGAATACCTCGCGCTGCTGGATGGCGATGACTACTGGATTTCGCCCGACAAGCTGGAAAAGCAGGCGACATTCCTGGATCGACAGCCACGATGCACGAGCTGCTTTCACAATGCCCGCGTGGAGCAGGAAGGCGCCGCGGGCACGCCGTGGAACTGGACTCCGGACGGTCATCCGCCGATTTCCACGTTCAACGACATCTGGCGGGGCAATTTCATCGCGACTTGCTCGGTGATGTACCGCCGCGCCGCCCTTGGCGATATTCCGGCCTGGTACGACTCGCTGTTCCCGATCACGGACTGGCCCCTCCACATCCTGAGCGCCCGATGCGGCGATATCGGCTATCTGGACGAGGTGCTCGGCGTCTATCGATACCATCCCGGCGGACTCTATTCCCAGTTCAACGAGTGGGAGAAACTGGAAAGGACGCGGGATTTCTACCTGACCATGAACGCGAATCTCGGCTACCAACACGACGCGCTGATCCGGGGCTGCCTTTCGAACTATTTCCTCGAATGGGCCGAAGAGTACGTTCGTCGTCGGGAGCGCGCGCGGGCCTGGCGTTGCTTTCAGCGATACCTGGGCGGCCGCCCGTTCAACGAACACGTGACGGCCAGGCGTGTGCTTTCGCTCATCGCGCGCCTCCTGCTCCCGGCCGGCGCACCGGCCCGTCCATGAATGCGTCGACGCATCGGGCGCAAGTCCATCCGGTCCCAGCCGGCAAGACCCGGCCGTTGTGGGCCGTCATGATTCCGACCTTCAACTGCAATCCGTTTCTGCCGGTCACCCTCGAGAGCGTTCTCGCGCAGGACCCGGGCCCGGAGTCGATGCAGATCGAGGTGGTGGACGACCATTCCGACGAGGATCCGGCCAAAATAGTCGAGGCCATCGGTGGACGCCGGATCGGCTACTTTCGACAGGGCTGCAACGTCGGCATCACGAAGAACTTCGCCACTTGCCTCAATCGTTCCCGGGGCCATCTCGTTCACCTGCTGCATGGCGACGATTGCGTGCGCGCGGGATTCTACGCGCAGATGTCGTGGCTATTCGAGTCGCATCCGGAAATCGGCGCCGTGTTCTGTCGGCATGCCTTCATCGACGAGAACGGTCGCGAACTGAGCGTGTCGGACCCGGAACAGCATTTTCCCGGCGTTCTGGCGAATGCGCTCGAACGGCTGGCGCTGGAGCAGAGGATCATGACGCCGAGCATGGTCGTCCGACGTGACGTCTACGAGCAATTGGGCGGCTTCGACGACCGGCTGCCGTGCAGCGAAGACTGGGAGATGTGGGTGCGAATCGCCGCTCGCCATCCGATCGGGTACCTGCACTCGCCGCTCGCCGCCTATCGCATGCATCCGAATTCCAACACCGGCCGGAACACGCGGAACGCAGCCAACATGCGTTACACACGGATTGCGACCGACATGTTCCGGGCCTACCTTCCTCACGCCCGCGCCGATGCGATCGCGAGCAAGGCGCGCGAAACCTACGCGCTGTCTGCCGTCGAGTTTGTGCGTGAGCGGCTGCGGCACCGCGACCTGTCGGGCGCGCTCGCGCAGGCACGCGAGGCACTGCGCTTCCGTTTTTCTCCCCGCGTAGTGGCAACGCTCGTGCGGGCGTTCACCGGAATCTAGGCATTGCGCAGGCACGGCCCCAGGTTCCGGGTCGCGTTGATCGGCTGCGGAGCGGTTGCGAGACTCTATTACACGCCGGCGCTGCGCGAGCTCGAATCCGGCGGACTGCTCGAGGTCGTCGCTCTGGTCGACCCTGTGGCCGCTCACAGTGCCCGCCTGAAAGAGGCATTCCCGAAGGCACGGAGCTACCCGCAGATACCTGGGTTGCCCCCGGACTCGATCGACCTCGCCATTGTCGCGTCTCCCCATTCCCTGCACGCCGCGCAGAGCATCCAGCTCCTGCAGTCCGGGGTCTCCGTTCTGTGCGAGAAACCGATGGCGACGTCTGCAGCAGACGCCAGAGCAATGGAACGCGCGGCTGGGACAGGCCCCGGTCTCCTGGCCGTCGCTCTGGTGCGACGATTCTTTCCGGCCACCCGCTCGATCCGCGAGATGCTGGCCCTTCGAACGCTCGGCGAGATCAGCTCGTTTGAATTCAGCGAAGGGTCGGAGTCATTCGCGTGGCCCGTGGCCTCGGCCCGTTACTTCGACAGGCGCGAGGCACAGGGCGGCGTATTGATGGATATCGGCGCACATGCCCTCGACCTGATGCAGTGGTGGCTCGGAAGTTGTGTGATCGTCGAATATGGCGACGATGCCATGGGCGGCATCGAGGCGAACTGCCTGGTGCGGTGCCAGCTCGAGAACGGTGTGACAGGCAGCCTCCGCCTCAGCCGCGACTGTGCAATGGCCAATCGCTACACAGTTCGCGGATCGCTCGGATGGCTGTCCTGGTGCACCGACACTGTCGACCAGTTCGAATTCGGCCTCGCGGATACGTCAGAAGCGACCGTGGCGCGACCATCCGGTCAAGCGGCCTCGAGCTTCGAGCAGGCCTTCCTCGGCCAGCTGCGCAATGTCGTCGCCGCCCTGCGCGGAACCGAGGAACTCTACGTGCCCGCCTCCGCAGGGATCGCCGGCTCTGAACTCATCGAACAATGTTACCGCCAGCGCTCGCTGATGCCGCTGCCCTGGCTCGATGATCGCGAAATGGCGCGCGCACGCGAGTTGAACGACAGCCTTCACGCTGGAGTTGCCTGACAATGACTGGTCGAGTCGCGCTGCTCGGAGCTGGCGGCTTCATCGGAAGCCGCATCGTCGAGATGTTTCATCTTGGTGGTCTCGGAGACGTGCGGCCCATCGTACGAAGCGTGGGAGCGCTCGCGCGCCTGTCACGATTCGACCTTGAATGTCAGGTCGCCGATGCGCTCGACCAGCGTTCGTTGCAAGCGGCGCTTTCGGATTGCGATTGCGTGATTCATGCGATCGCCGGCGACCCCGCCACGATTCGAAATTCGGTGGCTCCGGTCTACCGCGCTGCGCAGCTGGCCGGAGTCCGGCGCATCGTCTACCTCAGCAGCGCTTCTGTGCACGGCCAGGCGCCCCCGGCAGGCACCGACGAGGAGAGCCCGGTGACGCCGCGCCAGCCCCTCGCATACAACGGCGCCAAGGCCTGGGCAGAGCGGCGGCTGCTGAAACTCCGCGAGAAAGGCTCAGTTGAAGTCGTGATCCTCCGGCCCGGCATCGTGACGGGACCACGTTCCATCTGGCAGACGCGGTTCGCAAGGGACCTCCTCGCTGGGACCGCCTGCTGGCTCGACGATGGTCGCGGCATCTGCAACAGCCTCTATGTCGACAACCTGGTGCACGCAATCCACTTGGCACTGGCCGCGCCCGCGATCGACGGGATGGCCTTCCTGCTGGGTGACGAGGAAACCGTGACCTGGGCTGACCTCTACGGTCCAGTCGCCCGGGCCCTGGGCTTCGGATCGCTGGACCTGCCCAACGTCGATTACCGGCCACCGCCCAGGAACCTGCGGCAACTCGTCCGGGCGCTCGAAGCGAATCGTTCGGCGCGCGCGATCGCATCTCTCGTGCCCAAGCGGATACGTCGCGGCATATTCGCGGCGATCGAGCCGCTGGCGCCGCCAGGCGATTCGACATGGGCCGTCCCGAATGCGCAACACGCGCCATCGCCGGTCGCGACGCTCGAAATGAGCCTTCTATACCGTTGCAGCTGGAAATTGCCGGACACGCGGGCACGCCAGCGGCTGGGATACAGGCCGGTGGTGTCGTTTGCCGAAGGCTGCCGGCGCACGATCGGCTGGCTGGAATTTGCCGGGTTCCCGGTAATTCAGGAAAACCAGCGCAGCCGCGCTCCGAGTGTACCGGCATAGGGCCGCAGGGCACGCTCGAGCGCTGTCTGCAGGTCGCCGGACAGATTGCCGTGATCGGCGAGGAATTCCTGCAGCCAGCGAAGGAACTTGAGTCGCGCCGGGTTCTTCCGCCACGGATGATAATGCCCCGCTGCGATCGCGAGGGCGGAGCTCGAGCCCGCATGCTGGCGGTAACGCTCGGCGCAGCCTGATTCCACGTAAACGTCGCCGGCCATCAGCATCTTCACGAGAAAGACCTGGTCCTCGTACAGGTCGTGGATCTGGTCTTCGAACGAGCCCGTGTCGCGTACCACCGCCGTGCGCGCCAGCAAGCCGCAGATGCAGGGGACGATCCCCGGAGCGCGCAGCCAGGCGATGAGAAGATCGGGCGGGCGATAGAGCCGCTCGGCCTTCACGCCGAGCTTCCCGGGCTTGTCGCGACGGCGCAGCAGCCTCGACGTCTCCCAGCTTCTCCAGTATTCCGTCGCCCCATAGACCATCACGGCTTCCGGGTGACGGGCGAGAAGCTCGGACTGGTGCGCCAGCTTGTGGGGCAGAAACACGTCATCCGCGTCGAGGAAGGTCAGATATCGGCCGCGTGCCTCCGCGATGCCGAAGTTGCGCGAAGCGCTCTTGCCGCGGTTGGCGTGCCCCGAATGCTCAAGGTAGCGCACTTTCTCCGGAACGCGCGCTGCATACCGCTGCGCGATGGCAGTGCTGCCATCGTTCGAGCCATCGTCGATCAGCAGAAGCTCGAACCCCGGTAAGGTCTGCGCAAGGACGCTATCGATCGCTTCTTCGATGAACTGACCGGCGTCGAGGAACGGCATGACGACCGAAACGCCCGGCGAGTCGGGTCCCGTTGTCACGGCGATGAGAGCCGGCGCCAGAACGCCCAGCGCGGTCCGCGATTCTGCTGTCGCAGCATGTCCCACACCTCCCGAGCAGTCGTTCCCCGCTCGCGCAGGTAGGATTCGAGCCACTCGAGCAGCCGCGCTCGGGCCGCCCGCACCTCGCCAGTTGACTCCATCCGGGCGGAGTGGCTGTCCTGCCGTTGCCGGTAGCGCGCCCAGCACCTCGAAGAGACGAATACCGGCGCGTCCAGGGCGAGCTTCATGAAGAACACCTGGTCCTCGAACATGCCTCGAAACGACTCTTCGAAGCGACCGATGCTGTCAAAGACTTCGCGACGCATCAGTGCGTTGCAGGTCGTCGGCGTCTGGGCGCGATTTTCGATCAGGTTGACCAGGAGACGTGGGGGCTCGACGAGTGAATCCGGCGTCAAGCCGAGATCGCAGAACTCGTCGCTTGCCGCGGCGCCCTCTCCACGCCAGCTGTGCCAGATCAGAGTCCGGCCGTAAACCATTCCTGCCCGCGGATTCGCCTCGAGCACCGCGACCTGCTCGCGGAGTTTTTCCGGCTCCCAAACGTCATCGCCATCGAGGAAGCCGATGTAGCGGCCCCGCGCGTGGGCGAGACCAAGGTTACGCGCAGCGCTCATGCCGCGGTTGGCGTGACCCTCATGCTCGAAGTATCGGATGCGATCCGGGATGCGGGCCGCGAACTCGCGCGCGATGGCCGTGCTGCCGTCGGTGCTGCCGTCGTCCACGAGCAGCAGCTCCCAGTCTGCGCAGGTCTGCGCGACGACGCTTTCGATGGCCTGTGCCAGGAAGCGCTCCTCGTCGAGGAAGATGATGATGGCCGAAACGAGCGGCGCGCTGCTCATCCCAGCAGGCCGTGTATCTGTTGCACGAGCTGTCGGCCGTCGCAGTCCTCGACCGCCATCCTTGGCATGCGGAAGGGATCCGTGTGACGGTTGACGCCGCCGCTTTCGGTCGTGCAGGCCCATTCAAATCCGGCCTGGCGTACGAGTTCGGCCGTTGCAGGGCCGTAATCGCCGAAAGGATAGGCGAAGCCCGTGACGGGCCGGCCGAGGAGTTCTTCGAGCTGCCCCTTGGAATCTCGGATTTCCGCAGACTGCATCTCGGGCGCCAAGGCGGGAAGTACCGCATGCGTGACGGAATGTGCGCCGATCTGCACGCCGGGCATGCCCGCGAGCCGCAGTGCTTCTTCGCGCGTCATGGAGCGGTGGCTGGCTCGGGTGCCCCCGTCACCCGCGATTTGCGTCGCAATTTCGCGGAGCGCAACGTGACGGTCGTGCTCGTTCAGCACCCGCAAGGCCTGCCAGACCGCATAAAAGAAGCCCAGGCGTGTCCTGGGACCCGCTTTCCATGGCGGGTTGGCACGTACCTGTTGTCGCAGGTCCGTCACCGGCTCCGCGGCGCGTCCTGGCTCGAAAACGCGTTGGCTTCCGACGCTGACCTCGATTGCAGGCGGGAGCCCATCTTCATGCAAGAGGAGTCGCTCGAGCTCGTCCCACCAGAACTCGCGCGGCATGTCGAGCGCGCCGCTGGTCAGGAAGAAGCACGCCGGCGCCCCATGTTGGGCGAGAGCCGGCGCGGCAGCATGGAGGTTGTCCGCATATCCGTCGTCAAACGTGATCGCGACTGCCTTGCCCCCCGCCTCGGCACGAGCGAGGTCGTGCAATGGCAGGATGCGATACTCGCGCATGAGGGACTCGAGCTGCTCGCCAAAACGCCGCGGCGACACGCACAATTTCCACGGGTCAAGGTCGCACTCGGCTACACGGTGGTACATGAGCACGACCGCATGCGACTTGGGCCGGGGTCGTGCGGCCCGGTACAGAGAGCGAATTGCGTGCCTTACGTTCATGGTGCCTTGGTGGCGCGTACGGCGAGCAGGAGTGGATAGAGCTCGTCGCGATATTCCAGCTCTGCCTGCGAAAACTCCTCTGCGACCAGGCCTTCGAGAAACGCCACGCTGGCCAGCACGTTGCCGAACTCGGTGATCTCGATCCCGGGTGAGGGAAAGTCAACGGCAAATAGCCGCTCCAACGAAAGGCTCGTGAATCCCCAATACCAGGTCGATCGCCATTGGCCCTGCTCGATCTGGCTGATCGTGCCAGGCACGGTCAGCAGCAACGTCCCGCCCGGCTTCAATATTCGATGCAGCGTGCGCAGCGCCGACTTTACGTCGAACACCAGGTGCAGGGTCTGGGTGAGGATGACGCAATCGAACGCGGCATCCGGAACGCCGGCACCCGTGGCAAGGTCGGCCACGAACGTGGTGTTTGGAACGCCGGCGTTGACGTTCAGGACGTCCGAGCGTGTGACCCTGGCGCCGCCGAATCGCAGCGTGTATGCATTGTCGCCGACTTCAAGCGTCCGGCCTTGCACGAGCGAGGCGTGCTCGGCGAGAAACCTGTCGATGTAGTAGCGGTCGATCGGCTGCCCCCGGTCGAATCCATACTCGCGACTCACGGGTTGCAGATTGCGCAGGTCCCCCATCCGGATCGAGCCCAGCGGCGCTCCCGGCAGGTTCCACCCCAGACGCCGCGCAAATGCGTGCGGCAGGGCCATTTTCGAGCGCCGGAGAGTCCTGGCCAGGATCGCGCGCCAACTCCGTGATTCTTCCCCGGTCATGGCGCGCCATGGTGCTTGAATGCCGTGTCCGCTTGCAAACGCGCCACTGGGTTACGTGACGCAACTCATGCCGGGAAATTCGCCGCGCGAAGAGCGTCCTCGATCAGCGCGGGAGACGCATTGTTCCTATTCACGCCTTCGCTCAGCGCGTGCCGCCAGGCGCGCGCGCCGGCGCGTCCGTTGAAAAGCCCGAGCATGTGGCGCGTGATCGACCGCAGTGGCGTTCCCTTTTTTGTTTCGCGCTCCGCGTATCCGCGCATGCTCTGCACGATTTCCTCGGCCAGCGGCATCGTGAAGCCGTCCGCGTAGATCGCGCCATGCATCGCCGGCAGCAGATACGGGTTGTGGTAAGCCTCGCGTCCCAGCATGACGCCGTCGGCGTGCTCGAGTTGTTCCGTCACCTGCGGCACGGTGCGAAGCCCGCCGTTGACGACGACGGTCATCGCCGGAAAATCCTCCTTGACGCGCCAGGCCCGCGAATAATCAAGCGGCGGTACCTCGCGATTCTGCTTCGGCGACAGCCCCTTCAGGATCGCCTTGCGCGCGTGGACGATCACCACATCGCATCCTGCATCGGCGATTGCCGCGACGAAGTCGCGAAGGAACGCCCAGTCATCATGATCGTCGATGCCGATCCGGCATTTCACGGTCACCGGCACTGCGACGGCCGCCCGCATCGCGCGCACGCAGTCCGCGACGAGCCGAGGCCTAGCCATCAGGCAGGCCCCGAAGGTCGCCTGTCGCACGCGGTCGCTCGGACAGCCGACATTCAAGTTAATCTCGTCGTAGCCGAACGAGGCCCCGACCGCGGCCGCTTCCGCCAGCAAGCCAGGGTCCGCACCGCCGAGCTGGAGCGCGACTGGGTGCTCTTCCGTATCGAACTCGAGCAGGTAGCGACGGTCGCCCCTGACCACCGCTTGCGCGACGATCATCTCCGTGTAAAGCAGGAGTCGCGGAGAGAACAGGCGCAGGAAGTACCGGCAGTGCCGGTCCGTCCAATCCATCATCGGTGCGACCGAGATTCGGCGATCGAGGCTCATGACTCGCGACAAAGTGTAGCGAGCATAGTGGCGCCGTCCTACATCCGGGAACGCGTCGCCCAGTTTTATTTTTCGAGCGCATGGAGCTGCCCTTTGCCACGCCGGTCACCGATCCCCTCCTTGAGCCTTCCCGACGTTCCCCCAACCAGCCGCCAGCCAGAGCGCCCGGCGCGATCGCGTTCGAGCAGATCATGAGGCAGCACAACGAGCGTCTGTATCGGCTCGCGTTCAGCCTCGTCGGCGACGCGACCGAGGCGGAGGACGTGCTGCAAGACAGCTACGTTCGGGCCTTCAAGGGATTGCCGCACTTCGCCGGCCGCTCCAGCCTCCGCTCCTGGCTTGCAGCGATCGTGCGCAACGTCGCGGTCGACTATCTCCGTCTGCGGCAAGCGCGACAGGCCGCCTTCACGCTCGAGGTGGACCTCCATTGGGCGGAAGACGATGCGCAGTCGGCGCTCGAGGATGTCCCTGCACCG
>Ga0075418_10003778_pt1 | contig 17277 bp, 15 predicted proteins | sample SoiMetdeltSBSDD2_FD_81776 | JGI IMG/M metagenome (GOLD analysis project Ga0075418, IMG submission 81776) | Bulk soil microbial communities from a Populus tree surrounding site in Tennessee, USA - Soil MetaG P. deltoides SBSDD2 | ecosystem: Environmental > Terrestrial > Soil > Tree plantation... | reverse complement strand
GACGCAGCTCGCGGAAGTTGTAGACCTCCCCGTTGTAGGTGATCCAGATCGAGCCGTCCTCGTTCGGCATCGGCGCGGCGGCCCGATGGTCGAGATCGATGATCGCGAGACGGCGCTGGCCGAGACCGATGTACGGAGCGGTGTAGACGTTCTCCTCATCGGGCCCGCGATGCGCGATCGTCGTACACATCGAACGGACGAGCGCAGCGTCCACGACGCGTCCGGAAAAATCGAAGCGACCGGCAATTCCGCACATTGTTTAGAAAAAAAGTCGCCGCCTACCTCGGCCACCACGAGCGGCCGCCACTTCTCCGCGATCCGCAGCGAGGAAGTACCAGAAAGCGAACCGCGGCGCAACAGAATCGCGGTGCGCCCGGCAGAAGCCGGGCGCGTTCGAGCCCGTCACGGCAGATGGATCATGCGCCACGCGAGATCCGCAAACGAAGGAAGCGCGGGTTGCGACGCGATATTGCCGCCGCTCATGAGCATGATGAAGTGATAGTTGTTGTCGCCCTGCCAGACGATGTCGTGATCGCCGTCGGCGTCGACGTCGCCGATCGTTCCGACACGCCAGCCCGAGGGCACGGCGGCAATCGTGCGCGCCGTCACCGTCGATCCGTTCATGAGCCAGAGGAGATTCGATCCGGTGCTCGGAGCTCGCCACAAAACATCGGACCGGCCGTCGCCGTTGAAGTCGCCCGTCCCCTGCGCAATCCAGGCGGTCGCAAGCGAGTTCACCGATTGCTGCACGACCCCGGTGGTCTTCCAGAACCAGATGTAGTTCGTGCCGGTGTTGGTGCGGAACAGGAAGTCGAACCGTCCATCGCCGTCGAAATCGCCCGTCGCGGCAAGTCGATGCGACGTTGGCGTGACGCCGAACTGAACGACCGAAGGGGTGTTCCCGTTCATCAGCCACACGACGTTCTGTCCGGTGCTCTGGTTGCGCCACAGAAGATCCGCGCGGCCGTCGGCATTGAAATCACCGGAGCCTTGCATCTCCCACGCGAGCGCGATCGAGGTCGAGACCTGCACGGTCGTCGTTCCCCGACTCGTCAGCAGCCACACGCGAGTCGCACCGCTCGTGTGCCGCCACAAGATATCGCTGCGGGTGTCGCCGTTGAAGTCGCCGAATGCGACCGGAGTCCAGTCGAGAGAAAGACTCGCTTTCGCGATCGCAGTCGGCGTCGCGCCGCTCATGTACCAGATCTGATTTCGTCCATCGCCGGTATGCCGCCAGAAGATGTCCGCCCGGGCGTCGCCGTCGAAATCCGTACGGCTTCGAATGGCGCCGGACGGCGGCGGATTGGACGTGACCGTGATCGTCGCGGTCGCACTGTTGACCGAGCCACAGGAATTGAAAACGCGAACCCAATACGACGTCGTCGAGGCCGGCGTGACCATCACCGAGCTACCGGTCGCTCCGGAAATGGGATTCGCGGTATTTCCCGACGCGCCGATGTACCACTGATACGAGAGCGGAGTCGTTCCGGTGGCAACGACTTGCAATGTCACGGAGCCCCCGGAAATCGTCGAGGACGCAGGTTGCGTCGTAATGGAGGGCGGCGTGCACGACGGTCCGCACGTACCGCCGGGATAGACTGACTGCGCCGCATTGATGTCCCACGGCTGCAATGTGTAGTTGTACCGAGTGACGACGGTCGAATTCATGACCGCCGCGGACGTGCACTCTTCGACGCTGGAATTGCACGCGCCTCCGGTCTGGTGATTTTGATTGGAGTGGCGCCATCCGATGGCATGTCCCAACTCGTGCGTCATTGCGGTCGCAAATGCGGAATGCGTCCCCGGAAAACCATCCTGAAACACGACGTCGGCGCTTCCGATGCTCCACCATGTGAGGCCCGCGAAAGGGTGGTCGCTGGTGAATGAATTGAACGTAATGGCGATCGTTCCCGATCCGCTCCACGATCCCGACACGCGGCCCTGCGGATCATTGAACTCGACGACGTTCACGCCGTCGAAATTCGCAGACGCGGTCGTGGTCGTGCCTCCGTAATTGAGATTGATGACCGATCCGCACTCGTTCGTCCACGCCGCCAGGCTGTTTTGAATCACGCTGACACCGCCGTCCGACAGACCGGCGGCGTTCTGGTCGGCGCGCTTGCGAAACGTGACGCCGGCGGAAATGTTCGGCCAGCGCGTCGGCTGACTGTTGACCCACGACGTGTACGTTGCACCGGGAAACGGGGCAGCATTGACCTGTACCGACGGTCCGGACTCGGGCTCGGGTGCGAGCGTCACCTCGGATGCATCGACTTCATAATCGGCCTTCACCGCGCGGCCATGCATGCGCTCTTCAATGAATCGGAGAAACCCTTCCTCGCGGCGAACTTTTTCGCGATGAACCTGTCCGTAATGGTCCCAGCCGACGACGTCTTCCATGTCGCGCACGAGGAGCTTCTCCCCCGTAGTCGAAGTCGTGAACCGAAACTTCCCGAGGGTCAGGTCGGTCGTCGTCCATCGTCTGCCGTGGCGTGTGAGAAACAACAGCACACGGTCTCCCTGATGGAAGCGGGGCGCTGCGGAAACGATGACACCGCGGTCTCCGGTGAGTCCTCCCGGGCTCGCGATCTCGATCAACTCCGAACGTCGCAACGTGTCTTTCAACACACGCTCTATGCGTAATTGATCAATGGTTTCGATCGTTCCGTCATTGTCTTCGACATAGGAGCCTTCGATCGTGCCGATGACGATCATTGCGGATTTTTCGATCATTTCGTCGTCCGTCGGAACGACGAACGAGGTCGCAAGTGCGCACGTCCCGAAAACGGCAGCGCAGATGAGTGTGGTGAGCCGGAGCTTCATGAGCGACAGGGTCCTCCGCCCATTCGCGTATGAAAACTCCGCGCCGCCGCGATAGTTCAGGCTGGCGTCACTGGCATGCGCCTTTCACCGCGCGCGAACGGAGATCTTCGCCATGAGCCGCACAGTCATCCGGATCACGCTGCTTGTCTTGTTCGCGACCTTCACCGCAGACGCTCAAGTCACGAATCCCATTCGCTACACGTGGATCGTCGAGTCGTGCTCGACATGGAATTGCGCCGTGGCTGCGCTCGTCATGGCCAACGGAAAGCCCGAGGTCATCGTCCTGCCGACCGGACGCGACGAGCGGCCGTGGCTGATCTTGCGGCGCGTCGAAGAAGGCTCGGTCTTCATTCCCGACGACGAACCGTTCGCATGCGAAGTGTTCGACGTCCTGCCCGACGCAACGTCCCGTTTCACGGCGATGGATGGTTGCCACGCGCCTCTGGTCCTCAATGTACCGGATGGGCGCGCCGTCGTGATTTCGTTGCACGAATGTGACGGAAAGCGTCGCGCGGTGCGTTAGGCGTCAGGTCGCGTCATTGCGGCGATACCAGTCGATCGTACGGGTCAGCCCCTCATCGAGAGAAACGCGCGCGCGAAAACCGAAGAGCTCCGCTGCGCGCGTGATCTCCAATCTGCGCCGCGGCTGGCCGTTCGGCTTACTCGTATCCCAGACGATCTCTCCGATGAAGCCGGTCTTTTTTGCAGTGCTGGTCGCGAGATCGCGGATGGCGATTTCCTCGCCGGACCCGAGATTCACCGGATCCGGACCGTCATACGCTTCCGCAGCCATGACGATCGCGTCCGCCGCATCCTCCACATAGAGGAATTCGCGAGTCGGCGAACCGTCTCCCCACATCTCGACGCGGGGTGACCCGGCGCGATTCGCTTCGACGAATTTGCGAATCATCGCCGGAATCACATGACTGGTCTGCGGATCGAAATTGTCTTGCGGCCCGTACAAATTCACGGGAAGCAGAAAAACCCCATTGAAGCCGTACTCCTGCCGGTACGCCTGTAATTGCACCAGAAGAGCCTTCTTTGCGATTCCATAAGGAGCATTCGTCTCTTCCGGATATCCGTTCCACAGATCGTCTTCGCGAAAAGGAACGGGCGTGAATTTCGGGTACGCGCAGATCGTCCCGAGGCAGACGAATTTCGCAACGCCGGCGAGTCGCGCTTCCTCGATCAGATGAATCCCCATGACGGCGTTCTCATAAAAGAACCGGCCCGGATGAAGCTGATTGGCGCCGATGCCACCGACGACCGCCGCTGCATGAATGACGAGATCGGGCTTCTGCGCCTGCAGATACGAGCGGACCGCCGCGGCGTCGCGGAGGTCGAGCTCTTGCGATGTGGGCGTCAGAAGCCCGGCTGGCTCTTCGCGCGCCAGCCGCTCGCGCAGAAACCCTCCGAGAAATCCGTTCGCTCCGGTGAGGAACACGCGACGCGAGCGCCAGAAATCGCTCATCGAAGCGCCCTCAGATGCGCTTCGTCGGCAGCGAGGGCCAGATCATGGTCGACCATGAGGTCGACGAGCGTCTCGAAGGAGGTCCGCGGCGCCCAGCCGAGCTTCTCCCGCGCTTTCGTTGCATCCCCCAACAGCAAATCCACTTCGGTGGGACGGAGGTAGCGCGGATCGATTTCGACCCGCACGCGTCCTTCGCGGTCCAGGCCTTTCTCATGAAGACCTTCGCCGGTCCACTGCACGTCGATGCCTGCGCGCGTGAATGCCCGCGTGCAGAACTCGCGAACGGCGTGTGTCGTACCGGTCGCAATCACATAGTCCTCCGGCGTCTCCTGCTGGAGCATGAGCCACATGGCCTCGACATAATCCTTGGCGAAGCCCCAGTCGCGGCGGGCGTCGAGATTGCCGAGGTAGAGCCGGTCTTGCAGTCCATGCGCGATCCGGCCGACCGCTCTGGTGATCTTGCGGGAGACGAAGGTCTCGCCGCGCCGCGGCGACTCGTGATTGAAGAGAATGCCGTTGACCGCATAAAGACCGTAGGCCTCGCGATAATTCACGGTCATCCAGTGGGCATAGACCTTTGCCGCGCCGTACGGGCTGCGCGGATAAAACGGGGTTCGCTCGCTTTGGGGCACCTCGCACACTTTGCCGAAGATCTCCGACGACGACGCCTGATAGATGCGCGGCCGGATTTGCAATTCGCGGATTGCTTCGAGAAGACGCGCCAGTCCGAGGCCGGTCACGTCGCCGGTGTACTCCGGCGTATCGAAGGACACCTTGACGTGACTCTGAGCACCGAGGTTGTAGATTTCGTCGGGGATGACGACGCGAAGAATGCGATTCAGCGAAGACGCGTCATTGAGATCGCCATAATGCAGGACGAGACGACGGTCGGGCTCGTGCGGATCCTGGTAGATCGCGTCGATCCGTTGCGTATTGAACGTCGACGAGCGGCGAATGACCCCGTGAACTTCGTAGCCTTTCTCGAGCAGGAGCTCCGCGAGATAAGAACCGTCCTGGCCCGTAATTCCCGTAATGAGAGCTTTCCTGAGAGCCATGTTCGTCTATGCCTTGACGAGACGCATGCGTGCTCCCGGCTGCGGGGTCACGACGTTGCGCGTGTCGATGACCAAGCGCGCGTTCGCATACAGCGACTGGTCCTTGAACGCCGAATGGGCCGTGGAGATCAGGATGGCGTCGTACTTTGCGAACTCTTCGGGAGTGCAAGGAACCGACTCCAGGCCGATATCGTGCTTGCGCCCTTTGCGGGCAGCGGGCACGAACGGATCACAATAAGAGACCTCCGCGCCACGCTCTTCCAACAGCTCGATCAGCTCGAAGGACGGCGACTCGCGATCGTCGTCGATGTCCGCCTTGTACGAGAGCCCGAGTACGAGCACCTTCGCGCCGACGATGCTCTTGCCGTCCTGATTGACGGCCTCGGTAACCCGCGAGACGACGTAGCGCGGCATCGAGGTATTGACCTCGCCGGCGAGCTCGATGAAGCGCGCCCAGACGCCGTACTCCGCAGCCTTCCAGGTCAGATAGAACGGATCGAGCGGGATACAGTGACCGCCGAGACCGGGACCGGGATAAAACGGCATGAATCCGAAGGGCTTGGTCTTTGCCGCTTCGATGACCTCCCAGACGTTGATCCCCATCCGATCGAAAATGACTTTCATCTCGTTGACGAGCGCGATGTTCACCGCCCGAAAGATGTTCTCCAGCAATTTCGACGACTCCGCGACTTCGGCCGAAGAAACCTCGTAAACCCGGTCGACCGCCTTTGCATAGAGCGCCGATGCCGCACGCAGAGAGGTTTCGTCGATTCCTCCGACGACCTTCGGAATGTTCTTCGTATTGAATTTCTCGTTGCCGGGATCCTCCCGCTCGGGCGAAAACGCCAGGAAATAGTCGACGCCGCATTTCAGTCCGGTGGCCTCGAAGCGCGGCAGCATCTCTTCACGCGTCGTGCCGGGATAGGTCGTCGACTCGAGCACAACGAGCTGTCCGGGACGCAGATGCTTGGCAATCGTCTCCGCCGTCATGCGGATGTACCTGAGGTCCGGCTCGCGATGCACTCCGAGCGGAGTCGGAACACAGATGATGATCGCGTCACACGCGGCGAGGCCGCTGAAGTCCGACGTCGCTTTCGCTTTCCCTTCCACGAACGCGTTGCGGACGCGCTCCGCGCCGATGTGGCGAATGTACGAGTCGCCCGCGGCGAGCGCCTTCGGCTTCGCTTCATCGACGTCGAATCCGACGACATGGAAGCCCGCATGTTCATAAATGAGAAGAAGCGGCAGCCCGACGTACCCGAGGCCGATGATGCCGATGACTGCCTCGCGCGAGTCGACCCGAGCGAGAAATGCCTTGAGCTGCTCCGGCTCGGAGGATGCCGCAATTCGATGGTCGAGATCCGTAATGGTCATACGCCGTAGTACTCCTTGTACCAATCGACGAAACGGGAAATGCCCTCACGCAAAGGGGTGCGCGGCCGGAAGCCGACGGCTTTCTCGAGCTCGGTCACGTCCGCCATTGTGGAGACGACGTCGCCCGGCTGAATCGGAAGAAACTCCATCGTCGCCTTCATGCCGAGACATTGTTCGAGAATGGCAATGCAGTCGAGCAAGAGGACGGGCTGATTGTTGCCGATGTTGTAGACGCGATAGGGAGCGGAGCTGGTCGCAGGATCGGGATCGTCGCTGTTCCACGCCGGGTCCGGCTGGGCCGGCGAATCGAGCGTCCGCACGACGCCCTCGACGATGTCACCGACATACGTGAAGTCGCGGATCATCTGGCCCTCGTTGAAGACCGGAATGGCCTCGCCCGCCAGAATGCCTTTTGTGAATTTGAACAGAGCCATGTCCGGCCGGCCCCACGGTCCATACACGGTGAAGAAGCGCAAGCCGGTCACGTGTACTCCATAAAGATGAGCGTACGTGTGCGCCATCAGCTCGTTGGCTTTCTTCGTCGCGGCATAGAGGGACACGGGATGATCGACGTTCTGATGTTCGGAAAAGGGCTGCTTCGTGTTCGCGCCGTAGATCGAGCTCGTCGAGGCGTACACGAGATGCTCGCATTCGTAATGGCGCGCGCCCTCGAGGATGTGCAGAAATCCGCGCACGTTCGTGTCGATGTAGGTGTGCGGGTTGACGATCGAGTAGCGCACGCCCGCCTGTGCGGCGAGATGAACGATCCGCGCCGGGCGCTGCTGTGCAAACAGAGAATCGATGGCCTCGCGATCGGCGATGTCGATGCGTTGGAAACGAAAGCGCTCGAACGCGCGCAGGCGCTCGAGACGCGCTTCCTTGAGAGCGGGATCGTAGTAGTCGGTCAGATTGTCCACGCCGAGAACATCGTCGCCGCGCTCGAGGAGCCGCCTGGAGACGTGATAGCCGATGAATCCGGCCGCACCGGTAACGAGAATCATGATTTCGGTTCTGCGCCCTTCCGCAGAAGGTCGCACTGCGCCGTCTGCATCCGGAGGAAACCACGAACGCTTCCGATCGCGCAAGCGCGCTTCCGACGCGCAAGCGCGGGTCAACGGATCGATCGCGGCAATCCACGCTGCGACAACAGGTCGTCGATGCGCGCGGCGAGCGGTTCGTCACCGGCCCTATCGATGGCGATGGTCTGCTCGTCGGAGCCCGAGCGAACCACGATCGCATCGAGATCGTTCTCCGTTTCGGCGGCAATGATCGTCCCGATGGCCAGACGCTCCAGCATCGACACCACGGCCGCGTCGTTCCCGGTGAGAATCTCGAACACGAATCCGCGGCGGAACAGTCTCGTGCGCAACTCCGATGCAACCCGCGACGCATTGCGTCCGGCGATGCGGATCGACAATGGCGCCTGTCCCAATCGAGCCGCCCACTCCTGCGCGGTCGGCTCGCCCGTCGCCGTGCTCACCGGGCGCGGCAGCACGGCTTCGGCAGGATCGCGATCGAGCACCATTCCCGCGCCGACGGTCGCATTGGTCATGCGATCGATGAGGATGAACGCTCCGGTCGCGCGATTCTTGACGTAGGCGTCGAATGCGAGCCGCCGCGGCGTTTCGATGCGCACGCGGCCGATCTCGTTGAGCTCGAGCTTCTGGCACGACTCGCGATGCAGCGTGTTGACGTTGATGCGATACCGCACGTCGGCGACGACGGCCGGCACGACGACGGTCGTGTGCTTGAGGATGTACTCGCGCTGCGGCTGCAGACTCTCCTCGCTCATCCAGACCAGCATGGCCTCGAGCTCCTGCTCGAGACGGGGCATGTTGTTGGGATGGACGAGCATGTCGCCGCGGCTGACGTCGACATCGTCGACGAGCGTCACCATGATCGGCATCGGCGCAAACGCCTGTTCCTCCTCTCCTTCCAGCGTGATCACGGACCGGACATGCGTACGTCTGCCCGACGGCACGACCACGATCTCGTCGCCTTTTCGCACTACGCCCGAAGCAAGCGTTCCGGCGTAACCGCGAAACTCGGAGTCGGGACGGACGACGAGCTGCACGGGAAAGCGAAGGTCGATGAGGTTGCGATCGCTGGCGATGTGGACGCTCTCGAGATACGCGAGCAGCGGACCACCGGAGTACCAGGGCATGCGATCGCTCGCATGCACGACATTGTCGCCATGCAGCGCGCACAGGGGAAGGAAGTGCACGTCGCTGACCTGAAGCTTTGCGGCGAAGGCGGTGAATTCGTCGCGCACTTGCTGGAAACGCTCCTCCGACCAGCCGACGAGATCCATCTTGTTGATCGCGACCACGAGGTGCTTGATGCCGAGGAGCGAGGCGATGAACGCGTGACGCCGCGTTTGATTCAATACGCCGCGCGTTGCGTCGACGAGAATGATCGCCAGGTCACACGTCGACGCGCCGGTGGCCATGTTGCGCGTGTACTGCTCGTGGCCCGGCGTGTCGGCGATGATGAATTTCCGGCGCGCGGTCGAGAAATACCGATACGCGACATCGATCGTGATGCCCTGTTCGCGCTCGGCTTGCAGCCCGTCGACGAGAAGCGCGAGATCCATGTCCGTTCCCGTCGTTCCGTGACGAAGCGAATCGCGGCGCACGGCCTGCAACTGATCGTCATAGACCATCTGCGAGTCGTGCAGCAGCCGGCCGATGAGCGTCGACTTTCCGTCGTCCACGCTTCCGCACGTCAGGAAGCGAAGCAATTCGCGGCGGCGGTATTGCTCGATGAACGACTCGACCGACTCGCGCGTGGACACGAGGGACGTCATCAGAAATAGCCCTCGCGTTTCTTCTGCTCCATCGAGCCCGCTTCGTCGAAGTCGATGATGCGTCCCTGCCGCTCGGACGTTCGCGTGCGAAGCATCTCTCCGATGATGTCCGGAACGGTTTGCGCGTCGGACTCGATCGCCGCCGTGAGCGGATAACAACCGAGCGTGCGGAAGCGAATGCGGCGCATGTGCGGGCGCTCGCCGGGCCGCAGCGGGAAGCGATCGTCATCGATCATGAACAGCGCACCGTCGCGCTCGACGACGAGCCGTTCGGCCGCGAAGTACAGCGGAACGATGGGGATGTTTTCGAGGTGGATGTAGAGCCAGATATCGAGCTCGGTCCAGTTCGAGAGCGGAAAGACACGGATGGACTCGTTCTTTTGCACGCGGCTGTTGTAGAGATTCCAGATCTCGGGCCGCTGGTTCTTGGGGTCCCATTGATGGAAGCGGTCGCGGAAGGAGAAGACGCGCTCTTTGGCGCGGCTGCGCTCTTCGTCGCGGCGCGCGCCTCCGAACGCCGCATCGAAACCGTAGTGCTCGAGCGCCTGCTTGAGCGCCTCGGTTTTCATGACGTGTGTGTATCGCTGCGTGCCGTGCTCGAATGGATTGATGCCGAGGCGCTGCCCTTCGTCGTTCGTCCAGACCAGAAGCTCGACACCCGCCGCGCGCGCAGCCTGATCGCGAAACGCGATCATCTCGCGGAACTTCCAGGTCGTGTCGACATGAAGAGTCGGAAACGGGATGCGGCTCGGGTGGAATGCCTTCTGCGCCAGCTTCAGCATCACCGAGGAGTCTTTGCCGATCGAATAGAGCATCACCGGCCGCGTGCACTCCGCGACCACCTCGCGCAGGATGTGCACACTCTCCGCCTCGAGCTGGCGGAGATGACGGAGGATGTGATCCATCGAAGTCATACGCGGCCGAGCATCCCTCGCCGCTCCAATTCGTGTCGAACCAGATCGACACACTCCCCGACGCTCGCGGCGGCGTTGCGGATTGTGAGCGCCGGCTCCAGCGGCGGCTCGTAAGGGGAGCTGATGCCGGTGAATTCGGCAATTTCGCCGGCGCGCGCTTTTCGATAGAGACCCTTCGGATCGCGTTGTTCACAGATCTCGATCGGAACATCGAGGAAGACTTCGACGAAGCGATCGTCGCCGACGGCCGCGCGCACGCGATCGCGATCTGCGCGGAACGGCGAGATGAACGCCGTAATGGTGAGCACTCCCGCATCGGCGAACAACGCCGCGACCTCACCCGCTCTGCGGATGTTCTCGCGCCGGTCTTCGGCCGAAAAGCCGAGATCTGCATTCAAGCCGTGGCGCAGATTGTCTCCGTCGAGAACATAGGCGAGCTTGCCCTGGTCATGGAGATGCTCCTGCAACGCGTACGCAATCGTCGACTTGCCGGATCCGGAGAGACCGGTGAGCCACACGACGCAACCCCGCTGGTGGAGAAGTTGCTCGCGTTCATCTCGGCGGATCTCGCCGTGATGCAGAGTCAGATTTTTGAGTTGCATGCAGGAACGTGAGATATATCACGGTCGGAACCGCGCCTCTTCCCCCGGAATTCGACGTCGATGGAATCCCAACCGTTTACAGTTGCAACAGACGAAAATTCCAGGCAACTCCCGCGTGGACTTTTCCAGAGTATCGGCGATAATCCGGAATCAATGCCGACCCAAATTCCACGCAGGAGGGTCGTCTACATTGCCGGCCTCTCACGCGGTGGGTCGACGATCCTGCAGAAATATCTCGCTACTCATCGATCCCTCGTCTCCGTCGGAGAGTCGTACTTCACGCTGCGCGCCCTAACGGGCACCCTCGGTGAGGAAGTCCCGGTTTATCCGTGTACGTGCGGACGCACGCGGAACGAGTGCGAGCTCTGGGGACCGCTCATCGAGCCGCTGGCGAGCGCGACCGTCGAAGAAGGTCACGCGCTTTTGCTCGATCGATTCGACGCGCTGCATCCGCACTCGATTCTGATCGACTCGTCGAAAGAGCCGCCCGGTCTCAAACGTCTCTATCTCGAGAAAGCGCGCGCCGGCCAGATCGATCTTCAAGTGATCTTCCTCGTGCGCGACGTCCGCAGTTGGGCATCCGCAATCCGCAAATATCGCCGCGGACGATCGAGCTTCGTGATCGAGGCGTATCGCTGGATGAAGGCGATGCTCAATCTCATGCACACGCTGCGGTCCGCGGGCGTTCCGAGCTATTGCCTCTCGTACGAAGCATTCGTCTTCAATCCCGAGAAAGAAATCGAGAAGCTCGCAGAGTGGCTGCGCGTCGACACTCGATTTTCAGTCGAAGCGATGAACGACGCGGCCACGCATGAGCTCTACGGCAGTCCGACCGTGCGCCTCGGCGACGGCAAGGGCGCACGGCTCGTCTACGACGGAAGCTGGCTGCGCGAGTGGGGACCGATGCTGCTCACGCCGCTCATCCTTCCGCCGCTGATGCTCAACCGGCATCTCCATCGCACGCTGGCCGGAGGTCCGATGACCTTCAAGCGCAGCGCGACCGAACCCGCGGCGATCCCGGCGATCAAAAACGGGCAACGCATTGCGTAATCAGTTTATCCTCCGCGAAGACGGAGGATAAACTTCAACCGGCCCTCACGACATCGAGAATCCGTTCGGCGAACACGCGATAGTTCGGCACCTGGTCGAGGACTCCATCGCGAACACGAAGAGGACGCTCGCGATGGCGCGATGCCTCTTCGATCGCGGCGACGATCGACTCCGGATCGGACGGCTCGCACACGAAGAATCCGCTTTCGCAAAGCGCGGTGAAGAAGTCGCGATTCGAGCAGACCAGCGGAACCTCGGCAACGACCGTGTCGAGGATCGAGCCCGTGAACGATTCGATCTCCGCGACGTTGAGAGCGACTCCGCATCGCCGCACCACATCGGCAACCGTCGCCGACGGAATTCTGCCGAGCATCTCGAAGGAGTCCGCGACGCCGAGATCCTCGATCGCCTGCGCGAGCGGTCTCGCTCTCCCGCGCAGTTCTTCCTCGGACAGCGTGAGCACGAACACGAATTGATTCAGACCGCGATCCTTCAGCAGGCGCGCCGCACGCGGCAACACCTCGAAGTTCTTGTGTGCGTAATACGCGCTGATGAACGCGACTCCGGTCCGTCCGCGCAAACGGCGATCGAGATCGGGCAGCGGAGCTCCGTGAGAAACGCTGGTGGCAATCGGCGGCGGAATCACGGACACCACGTCAGGCGAGATCGAGTAGCGCTCGACGAGACGGCGGCGCATGACCTCGCTCTGCACGATCACCGCATCCATGTGCTCGCGCCAGCGCCGCAGATGCGAAGCCAGCATGCGCAGCGAGAGCCGCTCGCGCAACGTCAGGCGCGCGAGGACGTCGCCGCCGACGTCATAGACGGACCAAGGCTGGTGAAAATAGACGACGCGCCGTTTGCGGCCCGTGCGATCCCGAACTCCCCAATTCGACATTCCGAGGAAGAGATCGTGCTTCGCGAGAAGGCGCGGCAGTGATCGCGAATAGAACAGGAAGGTCTCGATCGCGGAGTGGAACGCGATTTTCCTGACCATCGGATGCGACGGAGAATCCGATTGTTCGGGCGCCGCGTAACTCGCCGGCACGTACGAGCAGACCGTGAGGTCTCGCGGCGGCGCGGCATCGAGTGCCGCGACGAGATTTTCGCCGATCGTTCTTCCTCCTCCGGAGGAGAGACGCGTGAAGTCGATCAGGAGTTTGCGCATACCGCGGCGGCGTCCGTGCAACAGGCGCGGCCGTGACGTTTCTTCCAATGAAATGCCGCAGCTTGACGTGTGGCGCGTGGGACTGAGATGCTGCCGCGAACAACCGGAGGTCAATCACTCGATGCCTGATTTGCCCGATCACTATCATTCCGAGGAGACCGTCGAGAAGACGATGTCCGTCGGCCATTTTTTTCACGTCTTGCGCGCCTACTCTCCGGTCATCAAGCTCACGATGGCGGCCGTTCTGATCGGCTACATCATCGTCGCCATGACGATCTATCTCATTGCGCCGGCGCGGCGCGTGACCAGCCTTCCCTTCCGTCTGGAGTTCGACGGCGCCGACCGCGGCGAGTATCCGAACGGCGCGAAATTCTCGAGCGCGGAACTGATCTCCACTCCAGTGCTGCGCGCGGCGTTCACGCAGAATCGCCTGGAGCGTTTCACCACCTTCGCGGACTTCAGCAGTTCCGTGGTCGTCCTCGAGTCGAACCTCGCCCGCGAGGCATTGAGCCGCGATTATCAAGCCCGTCTCTCGGATCCAAAGCTGACCTCGGTCGATCGCGAGCGCATTCAGCGCGAGTACGAGATGAAGCTCACGAGCCTGAGCAAGTCCGAGTACGCGATTCACTATCTCGATGAGCGGCGCGGCGTCGTCATTCCGCCGATCGTCGTCGAAAAGGTGCTCCACGACATCCTGAAAGAGTGGGCCAATCTCGCCTCCCGCGAGCAGCACGTTCTCGAATATCGCGTCGCGGTCATCTCTCCCGAGATCGTCGCCGCGACACCGGTCGAGCAAAGCAATCCGATCATCGGGACCGAAGTTCTGCGCGCGCGGATTCAGCGCGTCATCAAGAACATCGACCAGTTGCGCGACCTGCCGTCGGCGGAGCTGATCCGCTCGAGCAAAGGCGAGCTGTCGCTGGTCGATGTCGAGATTCGTCTGGACGACATCGTGCGATTCCGGCTCGAGCCGCTGATCCACAATCTCGCGCTGGCACGGCTCGATGACCGCGTCCGAACGGTGCAGTTCCTCGAGACGCAGCTCGAGAACGATGAGCGGCAGCTCGAGGCGCTGAAGCGCGTCGCGGAAGCCGCGCGCAATGCGATGGGGATGTACATGAACGGACAGTCCGAGCCTTCGGCAGAGTCGGTGCTCACGCCGCAGCCTCGCCAGTCGGCGGCCGGTTCCGAAACGGTGATGCCGCAGCTCAGCGACTCGTTCATCGAGCGTCTGATCCAGCTCACCTCCAGCTCGACGGATCACGAGTTCCGCCAGAAGCTCGCCGAGCGATACCGCGAGGCAGCCGTCGCGGTCGCACCCCTCGAGCGCGCCACGGCGTACGACCGGTCTGTGCTCGAGCTCATGCGGCGCGCGGGCGCAGACGGAACGATCACGCGCGACGAGGCGGACAAACAGATCGGCACGACGCGAATGGAAGTCCGCCAGCTCGTCGATGTCGTTCACGAGATCTATCAGAAGATCTCCGCGAATCTCAATCCGTCGACTGAGCTCATGCGCGTCACGGCCGAGCCGTCGCGCTACACGGAGCGCAGCATCGAAGCGAAGAAGCTGGCGCTCATCGGAGTTCTCATCTGGCTCGCGGCACTCCCGATCGTCATCATGACCTGCCTGCTGCACCACCGCGTGCGGGAAGAGGAAGAGGTCGAAGAGCAGCTCGCGGAAGGCCATCCGGCCGAGTCGGCGATTTAAGCAGTGGCGCCGCGCGTGCGATGCGCGGTGCGCAGCCGATACACCCCCGCCACCAGCGCGCCGAACACGAAGCCGCCGACGTGCGCCCACCAGGCCACGCCGGCGATTTCGTACGCACCGTGCGCCGCCTGCAATGACAGGAAGCCGTTGAAGAACTGCATCGCCAGCCACACCGGCAGGAACAGCACGGCCGGGATCTCCGCCATCGCCCAATAGACGACGAGCGGGAAGAGCGTGACGATGCGCGCGTGCGGACGGAGCACGAGAAACGCGCCTAACAGGCCGGCGATGCTTCCGGACGCGCCGATGGACGGGACCGTCGAGGCTGGGAAGAGCAGCGTATGCGTGAGACTTCCCGCGGCGCCGCACGCGAGATAGAAAAAGAGAAAGCGCACATGGCCGATCGCGTCCTCGATCGCGCCACCGAACACCCACAGATAGATCAGATTGCCGAAGAGGTGCACGAATCCGCCGTGCAGAAAGAGCGACGTGAGGATGGTGATCACCACTTCCCACGGCTCATAGTGAAACGCGGATGGATGCATCAGCCGCGCGGGGATGAATCCGAACGTCTGGATGATCCGCTCCGTCATCGTGCCCATGAAAAGCTGGGCAACGAACACCAGCACGTTCGCGGCGACCAGCGCGCGATTGACGAACGGCGGCGAATGTCGCTGGAGGGTGTGGCGGAGCGGAATCATGTTGCGAGTTGCGTTAGGGTTGCGAGTTGCGGGTTGAGAGTTCCGCGAGACTTCTCGCCTGAACGACACCTCCCGCGCAACTCGCAACTCGAAACTTCCTCGCAACTCGCAACCATTACGCCAACGCCCTGGCAACCTCCCGCACCACCTCCGCAATCTGCTCCTCTTTCAGCTCCGGAAATACCGGAATCGCGAGCGTCTGCTCGGCTGCTGCTTCGGAATTCGGATAGCGATCCTGCGCTCCGGGCACGTCGCGGAAACACTCCTGCTGTGGGAGCGTGAGCGGGTAATAGACCTCGCAGCCGATGCCCACCGTTTTGAGATGCGCCATCACGCGCTCGCGCGTCTCCCGGCCTTCGGGGAAACGCAGCACGTACTGGTTGTAGATGTGACGGCGTCCGGGCAGCTCTTCCGGCAGCACGACGCGGCCCGCGATCCCCGCGCCTTCGAACAGGCGTCGATAGATGCCTGCGTTGGTGCGCCGGCCTTCGTGCCACGACTCGAGATGCGGCAGCTTGATGTGGAGCATCGCTGCCTGCAATGCGTCGATGCGGAAGTTGCCGCCGACGTAGTGGTGGAAATACTTCGGACGCATGCCGTGCACGCGGAAATCGACGAGCTTCTGGTTGAGCTCTTCGTCTTTCGTCGTGATCGCGCCCGCGTCGCCGAACGCGCCGAGGTTCTTCGAGGGGAAGAACGAGAAGCAACCGATCGCGCCGATCGAGCCGATACGCCGGCCTTTGTAATCACAACCGACCGCCTGCGCCGCGTCTTCGATGATCGGAATGCCCAGCGGCTCCGCGATCGCCAGGATCTCGTCCATCGGCGCCGGCTGTCCGTACAGATGCACGGGCATGATCGCCTTCGTGCGCGGCGTGATCTTCGCCTCGAGCGCCTTCGGATCGATGTTGTAGTCGGTGAGATCGATGTCGACGAAGACCGGCGTCGCGCCGACGCGCGAGACCACGCCCGCGGTGGCGAAGAACGAATACGCCGGAACGATCACCTCGTCGCCCGCGCCGATGCCGAGCACCATCAGCGCCTCGAGAAGCGCGTCGGTCCCCGACGAGACACCGACCGCGTACTTCGTTTTGCAGTAGGCGGCGAAGTCGCGCTCGAAATCCTCGACGCGCTTGCCGAGGATGAAGAGCTGGGAGTCGTAAATCTCCGCCGTCACGCGCAGTGCTTCCTCGCGGATCGCGGCGTATTGCTGTTTGAGGTCGAGAAGAGGGATCGGCATAGCGGCGCGCAGTATAGACGGTTAGGTCCCATCGGACGTATAAGCCCTATAGGACCTATAGGTCCTATTTTTGTGTCCAATTAACGAGACATTTAATTAGACACAATTTCCTGAGCCTCCGTACCAACGGCCAAAAGGAGGCAATTCCCATGAAGTTCCGTAATCTCATTCTCGCGGCGGCTGTGGCTGTGCTGCCGCTCGCCGCGCAGGCGGTGACGATCATCGTTCCGGCCGCAGGTACCGGTCCGGGCGCGAACAATAGTCAGAGGCAGAGCGAGCTCACGCTGCAAACCGCGGGTCCGCGAGAGATGACCGTGTAGCTCACGTTTCATCAGGGCACGAACGTTCTCGGCCCGGTGGAG
>Ga0075418_10003774_pt1 | contig 17284 bp, 17 predicted proteins | sample SoiMetdeltSBSDD2_FD_81776 | JGI IMG/M metagenome (GOLD analysis project Ga0075418, IMG submission 81776) | Bulk soil microbial communities from a Populus tree surrounding site in Tennessee, USA - Soil MetaG P. deltoides SBSDD2 | ecosystem: Environmental > Terrestrial > Soil > Tree plantation... | reverse complement strand
GAGTGCCTTCAGCTTCGCGGCGAGGACGCCGGCGATCTGGTCGAGTTCTTCCGGCTCGCGGCTGCCGGACTCGATGGCGGTCAGCTCCCGCAGCGTCTCGACGAGCGCGGGGCGCTCCTTCTTGGCGAAGGCCAGCACCTGGTCGTTGGCGGCACCGAACGCCGGCGCCGCGAACATGGCGGCGAACGCCGCCGCGGCGAGCAGCCCTGGAGCGACGCAGAAATTCCAGACCCTGAGCAGCGATTTCATGATTTGCAGTCCCTCATCCCTCACTGCAGGGGCGCCTTGCCCTGCGCAATGTCCATGATCATGCGCGCGGCGAGGTACAGCCGCGGCTCGATCGAGGAAATCAGGATGTATTCCGCGTTGGTGGTGTGCGCGCCGAAGCCCTGCAGGCCGAAACCCTCGACGACGGGCGCCTTCGTCTTCAAGCCCGCGTAGGCGGCGTCGGTGCCCCCGCCGCGCGGCGTATCGGGCACGTTGAGCTTCTTGCCGATTTCGGCATAAATCTTCTGGCCGTGCAGCGCGAGCGCGCGGGAGATCGCCCTCGCCTCGAGAGGCGGGCGGCCGCGCTCGAAATTCAACTCGACCACGGCCTGCGGCAGGAGCTTGTTCTTGATGCGCTCGCGGAGCTTCGCCTCGATCCCGTCGAGATCGCCCGTGCGCAGCACGCGGATGTTGAGCGTCGCCTGCGCGCCCGGCGGGATCATGTTGCGCACGAGGCCGCCGCTCGCGAGCGTCCAGTTCGCCCGCAGGCCGATCGCGGGATCCGACAGGTCGCGGTTCTGCAGTATCTGGTGCGCAAGCTCGTCCACCGCGTTGATGCCGAGATGCGGGGCGCTCCCGGAGTGCGACGCGCGGCCGCGCACGGAGATGATGGCGTTGGCGCTGCCGCTCGTCGCGAGGGACAGGTTGTCGTTATCGGGCGGGCCGCCGCCTTCGAAGGACATCGTGGCATCGTGCTCGCCGCCCAGGCGCGTGAACACGTGCCGCGACGCGGGCGAGCCGATCTCCTCGTCGCCGTTGATGAGCACGGTCATGGTGCCGTAGTCGCGGTACTTCATCGCGTTCAGGATCGCGAGCGTGTGCAGAATCACCGCGACGCCGTGCCGGTCGTCCGCGATGCCGAGTCCGAACGCGCGGTCACCGTCGATCCTGAACGGTTGCCCGGCCAGCATGCCGCGGGGATACACGGTGTCCATGTGCGCGATCAGGAGGATTTTTTTGCGCCCGCGCCGGTAAACGTCGCTTTCACCATCCTGCCGATCTTCTCCGGCGTGCTGCTGTCGCGGTGCGCGTCCGGTCCGGGTGCGATGAACTCGACCTTCCCGCCGAGCGCGGCAAGCCGCTTGGCGATCACCTCGGCGATCCGGTCCAGGCCCTCGTGATCCGAGCTGCCGGACTCGATCTCGCACAACTGCTTAAGTGTATCGAGGAGGGGCGCCTTTTCCTTGCGGGCGAGCGACCACACCGGCTCCACGGCTGCGCCCAGGACGGGTGTCGCCAACGCGCCGAGCAGCATCCCTGTTGCGACGAAGAAAGAAAACCTGGCCGGCATATTCACGTTCTGTGCCTTGCTCGATGGTCCCAGCGCATGATAACCCGATGATGGACGCGGCTACCGCCCGGGGATGGCGAGGCGCAGTTCGCGGAACAGCCGTACGAGGTCCGGGAGCTGGTGGTTGGCGTTCAACCCGCTCGGATTGGGCAGGACCCACAGCACGGCGCCGGCAAGAGACTCGGGCTGGCGTCTCAGGGCGGCGCGCGGGAGCCCGAAAGCCGTGCGGTAGGCGCCTATCCCCAGCACCGCCACTGCCCGCGGTTGGTACCGCCGCACCTTGGCTTCGAGACGTTTGCGACCGGCGAGCAGCTCCTCGCCGGTCAGCTCATCTGCAGCGGCCGTCGTGCGGGCAACGAGATTGGTGATCCCGTAGCCGGATTTCAGCAGCTCCTGCTTCTCGGAGGGATCCAGCAGGCGCGAGGTAAAGCCGGCACGATGCAGCGCCGGCCAGAAGCGGTTGCCGGGCCGGGCGAAATGATGCCCCGTCGCACCCGAGTAGAGGCCCGGATTGATGCCGCAGAAGAGACACTTCAGCCCGGGAGCGATGACGTCGGGGATGCTTTTCCCGGCGGCGGCGAGCAGTTCTTCGCGGGTCGGCTTGCGCTTACGCACTACGCGGAGCGAAGAGGTCTTGGCGGTTAATTGTTCTTCCACACGCTCGCGAATGCGCTCACCGTCGTGTCCACGTCCGAGGCAGAGATGTGCCGGTGCGTCACGAAGCGCAGCGAGTAGGTATCGCACGGCGCCACCACCACACCCTTCTGCTTCAGGTCCGCCGACCACTGCGCGGCGCGCCGGCCGCTCTTTTTCACTTCCACGCGCACCAGGTTGGAGTCGACCTCCCGCGGATCGACGAGAGTGGGATCGATGCGATTGAGCCCTTCCGCGAGACGCTTTGCCGTGGCGTGGTCCTCGGCGAGGCGGTTCACCATGGTTTCGAGCGCGACGATGCCGGCGGCGGCCACGGGCCCTGCCTGCCGCATGTTGCCCCCCACCATGCGCCGGTAGGCGCGGGCGCGCTCGATGAAATCCTTCGTTCCGCACAAAATCGAGCCGACCGGCGCCGACAATCCCTTGGATACGCAGAAACACGCCGAATCAGCATACTTCGCGACCTCGCTCGGCTGCACCTTGAGCGCTGTCGCGGCATTGAAGATGCGGGCGCCGTCCAGGTGCACCGGTACGCCCTTTTCCCGCGCGATATTCGACACCGCTTCCATGTAGGCGAGCGGCAGCACCGACCCGCCGGAGCGGTTGTGCGTGTTCTCCATCCAGACGAGCGCCGTGCCCATCTGGTTGCGCGAGGTAGGCCGGACGGCTTCGCGCAGCAGGTCGAGGTCCATCGCGCCGCGCTTGCCGGGTATGCCGTGGTAGAACAACCCCGCAAGGGTCGCGATGCCGCCCAGCTCGGCGTTCAGAGTGTGCGAGCCGTCCTCCAGCGTCACCTCGCCGCCGCGGCCGCCGTGCGTGAGCATCGCCACCAGGTTGGTCATCGTGCCGCTGGGCATGAACGCGCCGGCTTCCTTGCCGAGGCGCTCCGCGGCCATGGCCTCGAGCTTCTGGACGGTCTCGTCGCCGTCGCGCGAATCGTCGCCGAAAGTGGCTTCGCGCATGGATTCGAGCATTGCTTCGGTGGGACGGGTGAGGGTGTCGCTTCTGAGATCAATCATGCCGTTACCTCGTTATTCAATAGGAAAAACTGAACCGCCAAGACGCCAAGGCCGCCAAGAGAAGCAGAATCTTAAACCACAAACGCCGTAACAGGCTTCTAGCGGGTTCTCAACGCGCGGAGAGGAGAGCGTCGACCACCTCGCAAAACCCTGCGCCCGCCTCCGCCGTCGTGATGTAGGCCGGCTCGTGGTCGAGGCGGCCTGCGAAGGCCTCGACGTTCGCCACGCCGACCGCGTGCGGGAAGTGCGCGAACATGGGGGCGTCGTTGGGCGAGTCGCCGACGAAAACGTACTCGCGTAGCGCGGCATCGAGATCGATGGCCAGGACTTCGCGCATGAGGGTCTTCGTCATGGCGAGCTTGTCGTAGGTCCCGAACCAGCCGTTCACGTGGATGGAGCTCACTTTCGCGGTGAGTCCGCGCGCCCGCATGGCCGCGGCGATGCGCTCGGCCGTCGCCAGGGGCAGGGGCGGCACGTCCTCGCAGTAGTCGATCGCGAGATCGGTCTCGCGGTAAGCCTGGTCGGCCGCAATCGCCGCGCCGGGAATCCCCGAAATGATGCTCGCTCCGATCTGCAGAAGGCGTTCACGCTGGACAGCGCGCGTCGTATCGTCGTGGACGTAGCGGCGGACCATCCTGCGCGCTGTCCAGTCGTACCGGAAATAGAACGCGCCGTTTTCTCCGACCACGCCGGAAACCGGCCACATCCGGGCGATGTGATCGCACCATCCCGCCGGGCGGCCGGTGATCGGGACGGCGGCGAGTCCCGCGCGCTGCAGCCGCTCCATGGCGCCATACGCGTGCGCGGTCAGCCGGCCGGCGGTGGTGAGGGTGTCGTCGATATCAAACAACACTCCGCGGATCGATGCTCGCGCAGCAGCGGGGAATTCAGCGAGTGGCTTCATGATTCGTGACTGGTGACCGGTGACCAGTGACTGGCGGGGACTCGAAGGCTTCGTTCCTGGTCACTGGTCACGGATCACTGGTCACTGCCCTTGGGAGGCTGCGGGTCGCGCACGAACCCGAATCGCGCGGGGACGTCGCCGGAACGGATCGAATCGACCTTCACGCTGCGTTCCCTGAACCCGAGCCAGAGGGGGACCGCGCGCTGCTGCGCGGCCAGCTCCATCAGCTCGTCGAGAACGGCTTCCGGGAGCGGAGTGCCGTTGGCGTCCACGAACGAGGTTTCGAGCCGCGGCAGATCGCGGTCATCGATGAGGCCCGGCCCGAGATCCGTGGAGAGGATGAGCGAGCCGTCCTCGTCCAGCCACGCCCCTTCGATCGCGGCCGCTCTCTTCCCGGTATGCGCCTCGAACTCGAGCGCGATGCCCTCCGCGCCGGCGACGCGCAACACCAGGGGGGCGTAGTCGAGCTGTACGAACACGCGCTGGGGCCCGTTCTGAAAGAACCAGCAGCCGCGCCCGTCGCGCTCGTAGTTGCGCCCGATGAACGCGGTGACGGTCGGATTGGATATCCGCTCGCCCTTGATGAGCCACTGCCCGCGCCGGTCGAGAGAGAGCCAGCCGTAAACTGCGGGTACATTCGGCCATCTGGCCATCCCGCGGAGAACGATGTCGTCCATCCCAGCGGTCAGGCGTCAAGCGTCATGCGTCAGGCGCATGAAGACCATGACCAGCTACGCATGACCCCTGACCCCTGACGCCTGACGTCTTACTCCTCCTCGGCTTGCGCCGTCTTTGCATGCGCCGCCATGAGGTCCTTCTGCACATTGGGAGGCACCGGGTCGTAGTGCGAGAACTCCATGGTGTACGAGCCCTGGCCGGCCGTCACGGATTTCAATCGCGCCTGGTAGTTGTTCAACTCCGACAGCGGCACCTTGCCCTTGATGACGAGCGTGCCGGGACCCATCGAATCGGTCCCGGAGAGCTGGCCGCGCCGGGAGGAGATGTCGCCCGCGATGTCGCCCATGTTGGCCTCGGGCGCCGTGACCTCGATGTTGACCACGGGCTCGAGCATGATGGCGCGCGCCTTGCCGATCGCATCCATGAACGCGCGCTTGCCGGCGGTAATGAACGCGATTTCCTTCGAATCGACGTCGTGGTACTTGCCGTCGTAGACGATTACCCGCACGTCGTGCACCGGGTAGCCCGCGAGCGGGCCGATCTCCAGCACCTGCCGCACGCCCTTTTCCACCGCGGGAATGAACTGGCTCGGTATCGTGCCGCCCTTCACCTGGTCCACGAACTCGAAGCCCGAGCCGCGCCGCAGCGGCTCCACCTTCAGAAAGACCTCGCCGAACTGGCCTGCGCCCCCGGTCTGCTTCTTGTGGCGGTGGTGGCCCTCGGCCCTGGCCGTGATGGTTTCGCGGTACGGGATGCGCACCGGCTTGGTGGTGACCTCGACGTGGTACTGGCTGCCCATGCGGTCGAGGATATAGCGCATGTGCAAGTCACCCAGCCCGCTCATGATCGTCTGGTTGATCGTGGCGTTGTGCTCCACGCGGAACGTCGGGTCCTCGGCGGAGAGCTTGTGCAGGGCTTCGGAGATCTTCTGCTCGTCGCCGCGGCGCTTGGGCTCGATCGCGAGGCTGTGCATGGGCGTCGGGAATTCGAGCGGCACGTAATGAATGTGGTCCTCGTCGTGCGAATCGTGCAGCACGGCGTCGAAGTGGATTTCCTCGACCTTGGCGACCGCGCCGACGTCGCCGGGCACGAGCGCATCGGTCTCGACGAAATCCTTGCCCCGCAGCAGGTACGGGTGCGCGACCCTGAACGCCTTCTTCCCCTCGCCGATGAAGAGCTGCGAGTCCTTGGTGATCGTCCCCTGGTGCACGCGGAAGACGCCGACCTTGCCGACGAACGGATCGATCATCACCTTGAAGACGTGAGCAAGGACGTGCTTCTTCGGGTCGGGCTCGGCGCGCACCGGCTGAGCCTTGTCGCCCTCGCCCTTCATGATCTGTGGCGCGTTGCCTTCGGTGGGATTGGGCATGAGCTTCACGAAGACGTCGAGCAGCTCGGCCACGCCGGCGCCGTTGCGCGCCGACACGAAGCACACCGGGATCAGATGGCCTTCGCGCAGCGCCTTCTCGAAGGGCGCGTGCAGATCTTCGGGCGCGACCTCGCCTTTTTCGAGGTAGGCGGCCATCAGCTCCTCGTCCACCTCCACGACCTGGTCGACGAGCGCGCTGTGCGCTTCATCGACGGAGGAGAAGTCCGCCTCGCCCGAGGGGTTGAAGAAGCAGTCCACGACCTTTTTGCCCCCATCGGCAGGCAGGTTGATCGGCAGGCACTCCTTGCCGAACGACGCCTGGAGCCTGGCGAGCAGACCGGGCAGGTCCACGTTCTCGGCATCGATCTTGTTCACGATGATCATGCGGCACAGATCGCGCTTCTTCGCCCACTGCATCATGCGGTTCGTGATCATCTCGATGCCGTTCTGGGCGTTCACGACCATGGCCGCGGTCTCCACCGCGGGCAGGGCGCCGATCGCGCGCCCGATGAAATCCGGCAACCCCGGCGTGTCCACCAGGTGCAGGCGCGTCCCCTGGTGCTCCAGGTGCACGACCGAGGCGTTGAGCGAATGCTGGTATTGCTTCTCCAGCGCGTCGAAATCGCACACGGTGGTGCCTTTCTCGACGGTCCCGGGAACCTGAATCACTCCCGTCTTCGCAAGAAGCGCCTCGGCGAGCGTGGTCTTGCCCGAGCCGCCGTGGCCGACGAGCGCGATGGTGCGAATCGCTTCCGGGGAAAATTTGGGCATCCGATCCTCCGACCCTCTTGTGTTACCGGAGAAATCCACCGGAACCGCCCGGCGAATTCCTAGGGGGTTCGTCGAGTATATCCGCCGCTTTTGGACCGTTCAAGCTAACCCCTTTGCGCCCCGGCGGCCGTTTAAAGAGTGGCATCGGATTGATGCGCAACCCTGAGGTGTAGTCCATGAAACGCAACACGATGGCAGCGCTGGCCCTGTGGGGGATTCTGACGGGATCCGCGGGGGCGGTGGGCAATACCGCGGACGTCACAGTCCACGATCGCGCGGAGAACCGGACCCTGCCGGTGTATCAGCATCAAGGCCGCCATTACGTCGTCGGCAGGCCGGGCAGTGAGTACCAGGTACGCGTGCGTAACCGCAGCGGATCGGACATCCTCGCCGTGGTATCGGTCGACGGCGTCAATGCCGTGAGCGGAGAGACGGCCGACTGGAGCCAGAGCGGCTACGTGCTCGCGCCCGGTCAGGGATTCGACATCAAGGGCTGGAGGAAGAGCCTGCAGCGCGTGGCCGCGTTCTTCTTCACCGAGCATCAGAACTCCTACGCCGCCCGCACCGGCCGCCCGGACAACGTCGGGGTGATCGGCGTGGCGGTGTTCCGCAGAAAATACGAGCCCGACGTGCGCATCCTGCGCGATCGGCTGTCGGGGGAGCGCCGCGAGAGTCCAGCCGAGCCCCAGGGCGGGGCGGGCGCATCCGCGGACGATGCGCCGCGTGGCGCGGAAAGCGATGCCAGGCGCCAGGCGCCCTCGACGGTGGAAAAATCCACGTCACTGGGCACCGGCCACGGCCGCAGCGAGACATCGCGCGTCACCTACACGCAGTTCGAGCGCGCGACCCCGCACCCCGAGGAGGTGATCGCGATCCACTACGACACGCACGCCAATCTCGTGGCGATGGGCGTGATCAGGGGACCGCGGATTGCGACGCCGTCGCCGTTCCCGGGGCAGTTCGTCCCGGACCCGCGGTAAAGCGGGTCCGGGGAGAGGCGACAAGGGAGAGCAGAGAGGTGTCAACCAATGTGCTCCTCTCTCCTCTCGTCTTTCTGCTCTCGCTTTTCTGCCGTAATGGGCGCCCGGTTGCGGGCCGGGCGTCCATTGCGCATACTGCCAACCCGCTATGCCCTGGGGAGCGGACTCCAGCGATGAGGATCTCATGCTCTGCTATCGCGACGGCGACGCAGGCGCATTCGATGCCCTTTACGCCCGTCACAAGGGCGGGCTGTACCGCTACCTGTTGCGGCAGTGCCGGGAGCCCGGGGCGGCGGAGGAGTTGTTCCAGGACGTCTGGATGAACCTGATCCGCTCGCGCGCGGGCTATACCGTTCAGGCGAAATTCACCACCTATCTGTACCGGCTCGCGCATAACCGGTTGATAGATCACTACCGCAAGCACGGACAGGCCGTCGTGACCTCCCTGGATGCGGAGGACGGGCCCGTCGTGGAGGATCTGGTGGACGAGAGCCGGCAGCCGCCGGATACCGCGTACGACCTCAAGCGCCAGGCCGTGGAGCTGCTCCGGCTGGTTGCCGAGCTGCCCGCCCCGCAGCGCGAGGCCTTCCTGTTGCAGCAGGAGGGCGGCATGAGCGTCGAGGCTATCGCTGCGGCCACGGGCGTATCGCGCGAGACTGCGAAGAGCCGCCTGCGTTACGCTCTCGCCAAGCTGCGGCAGGGGATGAGCAAATGGCACTGACCGAGCACGATACGGCTGCGAGCCCGGATCAGCCACGCGATCCGGTCCTCGACCGTGCTTATGCCGCGGGAGCGAGCCAGGAGCCGCCGGCCCACCTCGATGCCGCGATCCTGGCCGCGGCCCGGCGTGAGGTTGGCGCGCGGCCGCGGCGTCCGGGTCCCCTGCTGCGGGCATGGCGTACGCCCGTGGCCATCGCTGCAGTACTGGTTCTGAGCGTGAGCGTGGTGTTGTTGATGCGCGAAGAGGGCGCGGATCGTCTCGACCAGGCTCCACCCCCGATGGCGGCGCCTTCGTCCACAGCCGATAGCCCGCCTCCGGCCGATGAAGCGCGCGCAGCCAACGACGCGCGCACGGCGCAACCGACAGCGCCTCGCGACAAGGCAGAGGCGTCGTCGCGCGCGGCTCCGGAGGGCGAGGTCATCTCACGGCGTCGAGACGCACCGGCAACGGCGCCGCCGGCTCAGCCTGAGCAAGACCGCAACCGCAGAGCGGAGGCCCAGCCTGAGCCGAGACAGGAGGCGCCCCGGGTCCTCGAAGCCCCACGGCCGGCGCCCCGGCCGTTTGCTGACCCGCCAGCCGCTTCTTCCGAGGCGAGGCGCGGCCCGCCGGAGACGCTGCCGCCCCAAACCGACACCTTGGCGAAGCAGGCTGAGTTGGGCGCCGCCGCCCAAGCGCGGGCGAAGGAGCGCGCGGAAGCGGAGCAGCAGGCAGCCAAACGAGCGCCTGCCCCACCAGCAGCGGCCGCGTCCCCCGACGCCGCCGCCGGCGTGTTGGAGCCGCCGCCCGCCAAGCTGATGGCGAGACCCGGCGTGCCCGAGAGCAGGGCCCGGATCGAGCCGCGTAACGACGCTGCCGTAGGACCCCGGCCGGTCTGGCAGGGATACGAGAATCAACCCCCGGAGAAGTGGCTTGAACGGGTGGAGGAGCTGTTCCGGGCCGGCCGTGACGCGGAAGCGCGCGAAATGCTGATGGAATTCCGCAAGCGGTTCCCGCAGCACCCGGTGCCGCCGGCCCTGAACCGATGACCGCAGCCGATTCCAGGCCGGTGTCACCCCGGGAGCCTTTGCCCGAGGATTGCTGCGGGGGCGGGTGCGCAAACTGCGTATACATTCGCTATGGCGTGGCCTTGGAGCGGTATCGCGAGGCCCTTCGCGAATGGCAGTTGCGTCACCCGGATTGCGGAAATTCGTCCTCGTCGCAGGATAATCAATAACCTATTGATATACATCGAAAAATATGAAGCAGTGAACCCGTTTCACGCTCCTCCAGTCAAATCTCCGAAAATGCTTGACCGCGGTGCATCAATCGCGTAGTCCAATCGAGAAAGTTTTTGGCATAAACCGATAAGAAACAATATAATACGGTCTCATCAGGCTTCCTGAAATCTGGTCTCGCAAGCAACCGGAATTGAGAAGTAAGGGTGCAGCTGCCGCGGCACTGCCGGCACCCGGATTCACCGCATCACCCTGCCGTCATAAGAGAAGGGTTGTCGTTCGCGTGAGCCAGGTTATGCCTTCATTACAAGGGGAGACGGGCTGGGGTCGTATTGCGCGTCGTTCGCGCCGGGCCGTGTCCGTCGTGGTGCTGGCCGCCAGCCTCGCGGCGCTCGTGCTGGTCGTCCACAATCATCAGGCGTTCTGGTTCGGGCATGTCGGCGATGGCGCGCTGCCGGATGAGTTCACCGTAGACGAGGGACGGGACGGCCGTGGAGACCCCGCCATCAACCCTGCCGAGGACAACCGCTATCGCGCCCTGTCCGATTCCGTTGCCAGGCGCTACCGGGTGTCCCAGGAAATGGCCTACGACCTGGTGCAGCTGGCGCATACCGTAGGGCAGCAGCATGGGCTTGACCCCCTCCTCATCATCGCGGTGATCGCCATAGAATCCCGCTTCAACCCGATTGCCGAGAGCATCAACGGTGCCCGGGGCCTGATGCAGGTCATCCCCAAGTACCACGCGGCCAAGCTGGCGGAATACGGCGGTGAGAAGGCGCTCTTCGATCCGGTAGCCAACGTCAAGATCGGCTCCCGTATCCTCAAGGATTACATACGCCTCACCGGCAACCTCGGGATTGCCTTGCAGATGTACGGGGGGGCGTTGAGCGACGGGGAAGACCAGTACTCCACGAAGGTGATGAACGAGCAGCAGCGGCTGAAACAGGCGTTGTCGCCCACCTCCCGCGTGTCATCCTCCTCCAATACGTCTGCCGCCTCTCCCCGTCCCGCCAGCCTTACCTCCCAGTAGGACCTGATCCGCTCCGCTACGCGGCATAGCGTGAAAGCGCGCGCTAACTTCCCGACGCTATAGGGAATTTCATCCCTATAATAGCCGCATCACCACGCGGGGAAGGGGAGAGCGCAATGGCCGATACACCGGGATTGCCCAAGGACATGTTCGAGTTCATGCAGAAGATGTGGAATCCCATGTCTTTCCCCCTGCCCGGCATGATCGCCCCGACCATCGATCCCAATGAGATCGAAAGGAAGATCAATGAACTGAAGGCGGTCGAGACCTGGCTCACCCTGAACGTCGGCTTCGTCCAGATGACGATCAGGACGCTGGAGATGCAGAAGGCTGCGCTGGAATCGCTGGCCGCGGCCCAGCCCAAGTCGCCGTGAGCCCAATCGGCGGTATGATTTGGTAGCAGGAGGCAATCCATGGCTTCTCCCTACATCGTTCGCAAGACGGCGTACTTCAGCATGAAGACACCCAACCGCCCGGGCCAGGGCGCCCGCATCCTGAGCGGGCTGGCCGCCCACGGCGTCAACCTCGTTGCGTTTACCGGTTTTCCGAACGCCGGCCGGGCCCAGGTGGACTTCATGCCGTACAATCCCGGGAAATTCGTGGAGGCCGCGCGCAAGCTGGGCTACAAGGTAAGCGCGAAGAAGACCGTGTTCCTCGCGACGGGCAAGGACAGAACGGGCGCCATCGCGTCCATCTGCAGCAAGCTCGCCGCGGCGGGAATCAACATGGTGGCCATGGACGCGGTCGCTTCGGGCGCCGGGCGCTTCGGGGCAATCTTCTGGGTCAAGCCCGGCGACGTCGCGAAGGCGTCCCGGGTGCTCAATGCAAACTGAGCGCAAGCTGGAATCCATCCAAACCGGAACGGGCGAATGAGCAAACCCGCCACGCTGCGGGAATACGTCGACGGGTTCATCGAAGATACCCTCGACCGGTGCACGCGCTGCGGGCGCTGCTTCGAGGCGTGTCCGATGACGCCGTACTCGGAGCGGCTCGCGCAAGCTGACGGGCCTGCGGTGGTCGCCGACCTGCTCGAGGTGCTGCGGCACAATGCGGCGTCGCCCCAGGCGCTCGACTGGATCAAGGTCTGCACGCAGTCCGCAACGTGCATCAAGGCCTGTCCCGAAAACATCAACGCCATGATCATGCTGCGCGTCGCGCGCATGGGAGCGATGGGTTCCCTGGGGGGCCCGCGCCAGATGGGCGGGCGGGACGATCCGCTGTTTTTCCGTCGCATCACCGCGTTCGCCGAGACGCAGTTCACCGACGACGAGCTGAAGGAGTGGCACCGCTAAAGGCAAGGATGAAGGCGGAAGGATGAAGGATGAAGGAGAGCGGCAGACAATCAGGTCATCCTTCCACGTTCATCCTTCATCCTTTGATTGATTCGTGTGTTGATGTTGGAGCTGTCGAGAGCATATGAGTACTGAGCGCGTAGTGTTCTGGTACGGCTGCAACGCCGTGCGCCATGGCGACATCATCCACCACGCCATCGATCTCCTGCGCGCGGCCGGCGTGGAGCCGGAACCGGCCGGCGGTCCGAGCTACTGCTGCGGGACGCAGAAGGACGACAAGCTGCACGCCGCGGAGGGCATGGCGAAGCGCACGGTGGGGAAGTTCAACGCGTTCGAAACGGGCAAGGTCGTGAGCTGGTGCCCGTCGTGCTATCGCCACATGAATTCCTTCATGGGCCAGTACAACGACGCCAATTTCTCGATCTCGCACTTCGTGCAGATTCTGCACGCGAACCGCGAGCGGCTCGCGGCGGCCTTCACCCATCCGGTGCCGCGGCGGGTGCTGTTGCACAAGCACGTCGGATTCACGGAAGTGCCGGAGACGAATCGGTATGTCGCCGACCTGCTGCGCCTCGTGCCCGGGTTGACGCTCGTCGAGACCGACTACCTGGCGCCCGGGCACATGTGCTCGGCGCTGGCCTCGGTGCCGGCCGCCGGACGCGACGTGGCGCGCCGCCTGTGCGAGGACGCCCGCGCTGAAGGCGTGGACGAGGTCGCCACGGTGTTCCACTCCTGCCAGCGCCTGCTTTGCGCGCTGGAAGAGAGCGAGCCGTTCCGGATCGTCAATTACGTCGCGCTGCTGGGCGCCGCCATGGGCCGCGCCTACCCGGACGAGTACAAGGACTGGAAGCTCGCCGGGAGCGAGGCGGAAATCCGCGAGCGCGTCGGCGCCGAGCGCATCGCCCGGATGGGCGAGCACCTGTTCGAGACCGGGCTCCTGCCCGAGTTGAAGCGTCGTCCGGAAAAATAGCGGCCGGTTTTTCTCCGCGCCTCTGCGTCCCTGCGGTTCAACAAAAAGGAGTTTGGCAAATGCCACATGCAATCCGTATCCACGAGCACGGCAGCGCCGAAAAGCTCAAGTGGGAGGAAGTCCAGGTCGGAGACCCCGGTCCCGGACAGGTCCGGGTGCGCAATACCGCGATCGGGTTGAACTTCATCGATACCTACCAGCGGAGCGGCCTCTACCCGATGCAGCTGCCGTTCACGTGCGGCTCGGAAGGGGCGGGCGTCGTGGAGGCCGTCGGTCCCCGGGTCAGGGAGTTCAAGGCCGGCGACCGCGTGGCCTATGCGGGCCCGCTCGGCGCCTACGCGCAAGTGCTGCTGCGTCCGGCGGACCGGCTGGTGAAGATCCCCGCCGGGGTGGACGACAAGGTGGCCGCGGCGATGATGCTGAAGGGGATGACGACGCAGTACCTCATCCGCAGCATTTTCCGCGTGAAGAAAGGCGACACCATCCTGATGCACGCCGCGGCGGGCGGCGTGGGCCTCATCCTGTGCCAGTGGGCGAAGAAGCTGGGCGCGACCGTGATCGGCACCGTGGGCAGCGACGACAAGATGGATGCAGCGAAAAAGGCCGGCTGCAAGCACGTCATCGTGACTTCCCGCGAGCGCTTCTTCGATCGCGTGAAGGAGATCACGAAGGGCAAGGGCGTGCCGGTGGTCTACGACGGCGTGGGCAAGGACACCTTCATGGATTCGCTCGACTGCCTGTCGCCGCGGGGTCTTATGGTGAGCTTCGGCAACGCCTCCGGCGCGGTTCCGCCGTTCAATCCCGCGATACTGGCGGGAAAAGGCTCGCTGTTCCTGACCCGCCCGACGCTCGCCACCTACACCGCATCGCGCGCCGACCTGGTCAAATCCGCGCAGGAGCTGTTCTCGGTGGTGAAGAGTGGGGCGGTCAAGATCAGGATCAATCAGACCTATCCGCTGCGCGAAGCCGCGCAGGCGCATGCCGATCTCGAGTCCAGGAAGACCACCGGATCGACCGTGTTGATACCGTAGGGTGACGAGCTCCGCAGTGACGAGTTTCACGGTGACGACACTTCGTTGGTGACGAGCTTCGCGGAGTCGTCACCAGCGGGGCGCGCGTCGTCACCAGCGGCGGAGGAGCATCGTCACTAGCGACGCGAGGAGCGGCGTCACCGCGCAGCTCAATAGCCCAGCTTCCTGTCCACCACCGTCTCCAGCGGCTCGCCCGCGAGAAACCGCCGCGCGTTGGCGACGAATACTTCGGCAACGCCCGCGTCGCGGGCGGGGTGCCCGCCGCCGATGTGCGGCAGCACCACGATTCCCTCGGTCTGCCAGAACGGGTGCTCGGCGGGCAGCGGCTCCTTGCGGTGCACGTCGAGCACCGCGCCGGCGATGGTTTTCGACCGCACTGCCTCGATGAGGTCGTCGTCGACGATCAGCGCGCCGCGCGCAAAGTTGAGAAGCCACGCGCTCTTCTTCATGGCGCGAAAGCGCCGCGCGTCCATGAAGTTCTCGGTGTCGGCGGTCGAAGGCAGCAGCAGCAGGACGAAATCGGACGCGCCGAGGACTTCGTCGGTCGCCTCGGGCGGGTAGACCTTTGCCACGTGCGCGAGCGGCGCGGGACGGCGCTTGGTGCCGATGACCTTGATTTCGAGCGCCGCGGCCTTGCGCGCCAGCTCGTGTCCGATCGCACCCAGACCGAGGATGCCGAGGGTCTTGCCGGCGAGGGGCTCCGAGACGCGCTTCACCCAGCGGCTCTCGCGCTGGCTCAACGCGCACTGCATCAGGGGCTTCGTCAGGAAGAACAGCGCGCCGAGGATGTTCTCCGGCATCTGCACGCGGTGGGAGCCACGGGCGCAGGCGAGCACGGTGCTCTCGCGCACGTCGGGATTCCTCAACCAGTGGTCCATGCCGGCCGTGGAGCCCTGGATCCAGCGCAGGCGCGGCATCCCGGCCAGCGTACCCGGCGCCGGGCGCCAGCTCACCAGGACTTCGCAGCGGGCCGCCAACTCGGGCGGGATGGTCTGATCGGGCCGGAAGCCGTGGAATTCCATACGGTCGGCGAGACCGGCGCTCGCCAGCGCGCGCTCGTAAACGGTCGGTTCGTTCATCCACACCACGCAGACGGGTTTACTCATCGTAAGGGTTCCTGAAACAGGATAACGCCCGAATCTACCAAACTATCGCGATGACGTCCCCGGCTGCCGCGGCTCGTGGTCGCTCGTGAGTTTCCGGTAGCGGTGCGTGGAGATCTCGATCAAGCCCCAGTCGATGGAGCCGGTGCTGCCGTAGAGCTTCACCGAGACGTCCGGCAGCTCCCAGTCGGCGAATTGCGCGGGAATGCGCGAGAGAGGCTGCTTCTGCTCGCGGGTGCGGGTCGGCTTGCCGTACTGGCTTACGAGCGCCGCGAGTACCCCGTCCTGGCCCTGGATGCCCCACGTTCCGATCTCCACGGACTCCACCATGCCCTTGACCGTGACGACCTTGATCTCGCCGCGGACGTAGGACGGCGTGCCCGCAATCGGCAGCGCGACGTGGTACTCCTCCGCTCCCCAGGGCTTGCGCACCGGCGGGACGCCGTTCACGCAGGCCCTGGACGTGACAGCGCCGCCTCCGGCGCCGCATTCCGGCAGCAGAAACCGCGCTCCCAGCTCGATGCCGAGCACATTTCTTGTCTGCGCGGGGGAATTTGAGATGCACAGCAGTACACAGGCAGCGAGTAGAGATTTGACAGCGGCCTTCACACCGCGATGATACGCAAGGCAATAGGAGGCAGTTAGAGGCATCCCGAGTTTCTCGAAAGGGTGTATCCGATCCGCGCATTCACAGGCATGCGCGCTTCAGAAGCGCGGCGCGCGCTACCGGTATCAGAGAGTGTCGCATGAGCCGAGAAAGCCCGGCGACGGTCGGTGCCACGTTCGCGCGTTGAATCTCTTAGAACACCCATATTGCCGGTAGAAACGGGATTCTAAGTCTTCTCAAGGCCATTTTTAATGGGATATGTATGCCCTGATTCAGTGAATTGTTCAGGTCCGACGCCAGTCAGGATGGGGCCGAGTGCATCGGGTTGGGGGTTATACTTCGGACCGAGATGGTACAGCGAGCGGAAATATTCGAGCTCGAATCGCTGGAGCACTTTCCCGAGTTCGCCTATCGAGAGGGGTGGACCGACGGGCTGCCGGTGTATCCCCCGACGCGCAAGGCAGTGCAGGCGATCCTCGACTACCTGGCGCGGGATCCTGCCGAGGTGCTCGGCACGGTCTTTCCCGGCGACGGGGAGGCGACGATCGAGAACGTCGCGGCGAATTGCGTAATGGCAGGCTGCCTGCCGGAGTACGTGCCGGTGGTGCTCGCAGCCGTCGAGTGCATCGTGGATCCGTCGCTCATCATCACGACCACGCAATCCACGGGCTCGGCGTCCATCTGCGCGCTCGTCACCGGACCTCTCGTCGGTGCGCTCGGGTTTCACACGCGCGAGTGGATCTTCGGGCCCAACGGGGGACGCGCCAACGCGACGATAGGCCGCGCCATCCGCCTCGTCCTGTGGAACATCGGGCGTGCGCATCCCGGCAAGCTCATCAAGGGCACGATGGGGCATCCGGCCTCGTGGAGCTACTGCATAGGCGAGGACCAGGAGCTGAACCCGTGGGGGCCGATGCATGTCGATCTGGGCATTCCCGCGCGGGCGAGCGCGGTGACCGTAATGAAGGCGGGCGAGCACTCGCAGCTCGCGGTTCCGTTGAATTCCGTGGGTCTCAACGAATGCATCACGCTCCTCGCCCGCGGCATAGGCCGGCTGGGTGTTACCTCGAGCGGAGGCGAGCGGGGCTTCCTCTTCGTGCTCAATCCGACGCTCGCGCAGGCCTTCGCGCAGGCAGGCTATTCGCGGGAAAAGCTGCGGGATGCCATCGCGGGGCGGGCCTGGAAGTATTCGTACGACTGGCAGAACGACCGCAAGCAGGGTGACGCGGTCCCGTTTCCCGAGACCGGGACCAGAACGCCCAGTGAGCGCGGCGTGGTCGTGGCGCCGATCGCGCCCGACGAGATCTTCATCACGGTCGGCGGCGGCATCGCGCCCCAGATGGGCCAGTGCGTAGCCATCGCGAGCCGCAGCTCCGCCGGCCG
>Ga0075418_10003772_pt1 | contig 17286 bp, 8 predicted proteins | sample SoiMetdeltSBSDD2_FD_81776 | JGI IMG/M metagenome (GOLD analysis project Ga0075418, IMG submission 81776) | Bulk soil microbial communities from a Populus tree surrounding site in Tennessee, USA - Soil MetaG P. deltoides SBSDD2 | ecosystem: Environmental > Terrestrial > Soil > Tree plantation... | reverse complement strand
ACCTCGGCCGTTGATAGACACCGGAATGCCTGCTGACAGAGAAGACCGATTGGTCCGGCTCCGATTATCACCACGATGCCCGGATTGAGGTCTCGAGTAAGCCGCACCACATGAACTCCGTTGGCTAATGGTTCCGCAAGACTCGCCGATTCCGCCGGCAGAGGCTCGGGCCAGACCACCAGACAATGTTCGGGCGCGCTCACAAATTCTGCAAACCCGCCTGCTCTGTTCATGCCGAACAACTGCCGCCCCGCGCACAAATGTGAGGCGCCGCGCACGCAACGCACACAGCGTCCGCATCCGAACAGCGAATGCGATACTACGCGATCTCCGCGAGCCAATGAGCTAACGCCCGGTCCGACCTCCTCTACGACTCCGCAGAACTCGTGTCCCATCACCAGCGGCGGCACGCGCCTCGGACTCCTGTTCCTGAATGCTTCGAGTTCGCTGCCGCAAATTCCGCAGGCGGAGACTCTCAGCAAAACCTCACCGTCGCCGATGCGCGGCTGCAATCGGTCCGCTATCTCCAACTGGTCATACGCAGGATAGAGCAGAGTTTTCATGGGGTCTGAACGTTTCTGTTTTTATGGACCGTCTTCTATTTCCATTTTCCATTTCCACTTGTCATTTTTCATTTTCCTGATTTGTGCTAGCTGCGCGCCCTTAAATGAAAAATGAAAAATGACAAGTGGCAAATGGAAAATGGAATCGCTCAGGCGATGTGTGCGCCCTGAGTTTCAACATACACCGCATAAAGCGACTGGCTGGCAGTCATAAACAACCGGTTTCGTTTTGGGCCGCCAAAACAAACATTGCTACAAGTTTCCGGGAGAAGTATCTGCCCAATCCGCTGTCCATCCGGCGCGAAAATGTGGACGCCGTCGTAGCCCGCGCCGGCCCAACCGGCGCTTGACCAAATGTTGCCGTCGACATCGGCACGGATTCCATCGGACCCTCCGACAAGTTCCCCGTCCTTTGTTCGGAGCTTCATCGAAGCGAACTCGACGCCTCTACTCAAACTCCTGCTATTTACAACGTCCCACACCTTGATGTTCCGCGGCGCTTGCGCGTAATGCGACGCGCCACTGTCTGCAACGTAAAGCTTCTTGTAGTCTGGCGAAAAACAAAGCCCGTTCGGTTTGAAGATTTCGTCGGTCACAAGTTCTATCTTCCCGATCTTCGGATCGATTCGGTAAACCGCTTCTTTTATGTATAGCTCGCCCTTGTTCCCTTCATAGCCCATCAGAGCTCCGTATCCGGGATCGGTAAACCAGATTCCCCCGTCGGGATGCACTACCACATCGTTCGGAGCGTTGAGAAGCTTGCCCAGCCATTTGTCTGCGAGCACCGTGACCTTGCCGTTTAGCTCGTACCGAACCACGCGGCGCGTCGCATGTTCGCACGAAATTTGGCGGCCCTCCCAATCGAACGTATTGCCATTGCTGTTGTTTGCGGGCCTTCGAAAGACACTGACGTGGCCGTCCTCGTCCAGCCAACGATGCTGAATATCGTTGGGAATGTCACTCCACACCAGGAAACGACCAACGGCATTCCACGCGGGACCCTCGGCCCACAACATACCGGTATGTAGTCTCTTGATGGGTGTGTTTCCGATTCTGTAAGGAGCAAAGCGTTTGTCTAGAACCAGGATATCAGGATCCGGATATCGGACTGGCGGCGCCTGAGGTTCATAGTTGCGTTGCTGACCTGATGCCGTAACCGCCGCAGTAGCCGCGACCCCCGCAAGAAAGGCTCGACGGCCGATCATTTTTGGCTCTTCAGAAACGAGTCTCGTGGGTTTCATCTAGTAGTGGAGTGTGGAAAATAAGCTTTGGCTGTCCGATCGGTCTCTCACCTCACAGAGGAACGGCTTGTTCGGCCCAGATCTCAAACTCCCGATGATGATTCTCTTCGGCCCGCGCCATGGTTTCTCCACTGGCGACCTGCTGCAGGTGTTCGAATACCCTCGCACCAACCGCGTCGATGGTCTCGGTTCCATCAATCACGCCGCCCGCCGATAGGTCTATGTCGCGGCTCATTCTCTCGTAAACCTGGGTGTTGGATGCAAGCTTGATGACCGGTGCAATCGCATTCCCGATAGTCGTACCTCGGCCGGTCGTGAAGACTACGATTGTTGCTCCTGCGCCGACCAGTCCCGGCGTCGACTCCTGATCGTATCCCGGTCCCTGCATCATCCACAGACCGCGGCCCGTAGGCGGTTCGGCATAATCAGTGACTCCTTCAACGCGAGTCGTGCCCGCCTTCGCGATTGCGCCAAGCGATTTGATTGTGATGTTGAGAAGCCCGCCGCGAATATTGCCTGGGCTGGGATTCTCGTCGAGCTTGACGCCGCGGGTCGCGGCGAAGCTTTTATACCAATCCACCGCGGAGTAGACCGCGCGGCCGGTCTCGACATCCCTCGCCCGATTGGCCATCAGATGTTCGGCACCGCAAAACTCAGGTACTTCGGTGATCAATACAGTGCCGCCCGAACGTACCAATAAATCGGAAGCGCGACCGAGACTCGGATTGGCAGATATACCTGAAAAGGCGTCCGATCCTCCGCACTTTACGCCTAACACGAGCTCGCTTATCGGAACCTCTACGCGTTCCGAGCGGTTGACTTCGGGGAGCATGCTCTCCACTTCCTTGAGGCCTCGCGCGATGGTTCCCTGGGTGCCGCCTGCGTCTTGAATGCCAAACCGAACAAAGGGTTTGTTCAGTTGCCGCCCTTTGCGGTGGAGGTATTGTTCGACTATTGAGAGGTTGGTTTTCTCGCAACCCAGCTCGATCATAATCACCCCGCCGACGTTGGGATGATCTGCATAATTCGCCAGCGTGCGCAGCATTACTTCGATGTTTGAGCCATCCGAACACCCGCAGCCTTTGTTATGCGGGATCGCCACCACGCCATCGACATTGGGGTACTTTTCGCGATTGAACAGCGTGTATTCGGCGATCATCGAGATCTGCTGCGATTCGGTGCTCGCGCACATGCTGGTCGGGACTATCAAAACGTAGTTTCGCGTTCCCACGCGGCCGTCAGCTCTGCGAAACCCTCTAAAAGTTGCTCGCTCCTGAGCAGGTATGTAAACAGGGGGCGGCGTATGAAGGTTCTCCGGCAGTTCGCGCACAACAGGCACCGCATCCGACATGTTCGCGTGAGAGATTGGATCACCTTCGCCAATCCCAAGCGAAGTGCCAATAGGCTGGCCATACTGCAACACGAACTCGCCTTCTGGGATTGGCCGCGTAGCGAAACGATGGCCGGGCTCGATGCTGTCGGCTATGCACACCAGGCGGCCACCGGGGAGCTCCAGTGTCGTGCCGGACGGAATCGCGTTCTTCGCCACCGCCAGATTATCCAGCGGGCTAACAATGACCGCATGCTCGCTGATAATCGTCATGCTGCTTTGAACCTCTTTCGACATAGCCTCCTTAACTCTCTCGAAGCTGCCTGGTCGCGTTTAGATTAGGTACTTAATGCACTTAACGCAAGACACGGGAGTGAACGACGGCCTTGCTGCCGACGACCGACGACGCATGCAGCCACGAATGTTATAGGTCTTCCTTCCCCGGTCAGCAGTCCTCCTTAGAATACCAGCCTCAAACCGATTTGAATGTTTCGCGGCAGATTGTTTTGTCCAGTCACCTTACCGAAGTTCGAACTGGTTGGATCGGTGTTCGGGTCGCCAAACTGCGGATGGTTGAAGGCGTTGAGAAACTCACCGCGCAGTTGGAACTTTATTCGCTCAGTGATCGAAAAGTTCTTGATCATCGACAGATCCCACAGGTTCAGAGGTTGCCTCCGAAACTCGGTAATCCGCGATGGGAATGTCCGTATATTGTTCACCAGTCTAATGCGCTGGTCGGCGCGCTGTTTGGCGGGATCCACAACCCCGTTCGTTTGGACCGCGGCATCGCTAAAGTAAAAACCGCTAACATCAAAGGTTCCGTCGACGGTGTTGCCGGTGATGGTGGCTCGAAGACTGCTGGGGTCGCCGTTGAAATAGACATTGCGGCTAGTGAGGTCTATTGGGCGTCCACTCTGATACTGATAGATGCCCTGGAATTGCCAGCCGCCGATAAAGGCGTCGACGAAGCCGTTCGAATCCGTGCCGAAGCGGCGGCCCCGGCCAAACGGCAGCTCCCATATTCCACTCACTACTACTCGGTGCGGAATGTCGCCTTCCCCGATGCGTCGCTCGTAGTTGGTATCCGACTCGTTGAGGAAGGTCACCTCCTCCATCGTTTTCGACCAGGTATAACTCGTCAGCAGGGTGAATCCCCTGGTGAAACGCCGCTCAACCCTGAACTGACCGGCGTGATAAATCGACTTGCCGTCGTTGCGCCGCGTGCGAATTCGACCGAACTCCGGAAACGGGCGCAACAGCTGTTGCCGTTGGACCGTGGTACCGTTGAAACTCGTCCCCGGCAGTAAACCTTGGAATGGATTTGTGACATTTGCAGTCAGGAAGTTGTTGGTCACATCATCGCGGACCGGACTCGTTGAAAGGTATTGGCGTGGAATCGCGTTAATGACTATGTTGTCAGCCGAGTCCGCACCGGTGGTGATATCGTAGGCGCGATTTCCAATATAAGCGACTTCGACCAGCCAGGCGCCAGGCAACTCGCGCTGCACGCTAATCTCCCAGCGCTGGGTCTGGGCGTTGCTTCGATCTACCGGAACAATGTCCAGGTCCCGACCAAGGAACGTAGCCAATCCAAGACTGGCCCCTGGAGGCTCGGCCACACCTGTGGGGAACGGGTTTAGAAGGTTGCCGCACGTCGTGCATGCCGGCGCAAAAGTCAGTCCGGCGTTCAGCGTTGGAACGATGTTAGTCGATTGCGAGAAACCCGTTTGATTGACGCCGTCGATGATGAACGGGGCGGTGTAAACGCCGAATCCGCCGCGCAAAACCGTTTTCTCGTTTATCTGATACGCAATGCCAAACCGCGGCATGAAGTTGTTCTTGTCTGACTCCCAGAAACCGCGATTGCTTTCATTCGCAAACAACAACCCTCCCTTGACGCTAAAACTGCTAACCGGCACTTCGGCGATCGGGCTTGTCGCGTATTTGGTCTTCGCCGCCGCCTCGATCGGACTGGTGGCGGTGGTATCAAAGCCACGAATGTTCCGGTTGTAGCGCTCGGTCGTCGCTCCCTCCAGCTCGTAACGCAACCCAAGATTCAGGGTCAGTTTTCGAGTTATCTTCCAGTCATCGTGGAAGAACATCCCGTTATAAAGAGTCTGGTTGGATCTGGTTGCGTTTCGGTCAATGACTCCACCGGTCGGCACACCGAGCAGGAACGACGCAAACTCTTGCCCGATCGCGGCGGTGGCCGAGTTGTCGAGCGGCCCGCGAGTGAAAGTGGTACCGAAGTCATACCGCCCCGCCGCATGACCGGACGGTGCGCTGTTCTCGCGATACGAGCGAAAATCATAGCCCATCTTGAACGAATGACTGCCGACGAGCTTGGTCAAGGTCGGCTGCACCACATAGATGTTGTGTGTCCTGATGTCGCCGAGGCTATCCCCGATCGGAGTGAACGGCGCGTTTGCGTCATCGCTGCTTATTCGGAAGCGCGGCAGGTACTTTGCGCCGCCGAAGAACGCCGCCGACTGCGGCGAGAAGCCGAGGGACGCCGGATCAAACTGTCCTTCGTGTTGACGGGCGTTTTGTTCCAGAAAGCGCGAGAAACCAACGCGTGCGTCCAGGATCATCGTCGCTGAGAAAGTGTAGATATGGTCATAGCTAAAGCCGTTGTTTCGACGAGTCAAAAAATTCCCGGTCGGAAGGATCCCGTTGACCTCACCCGTCCAGTTGTTGCGCGCTTCGACTCTGTTGTTATGCGTATATCGGAAAAAGAACTTCTGTTTGTCGCTGATCGTTTGGTCGTAGCGATAGCTCTCGGAGTGAAAACGATCGGTGCGAGGGTTACCGCTGATGAAGTTATTCCGACCCTGAGAATCGCCCGGCTGATTGGGTAACGGGTAGAACTGCAAGTACGCTTTGGCGATCGGGCTTATCAGGTTTTCCGGTATCCGGTTGCCAACGAAGGGATCACGACGGATACGAGACCCCTCTTGCCGGGCAGTGAACGGATTGAATATCTGAAAACTCGAGTTGAGGGCCAGCAGCGCCGAGAAGTCGCCCCTACGTTCCGCCAGAGTCGGGACCGTATCCTGTCGCGGCTCCGGGAAGACGTCCCTAAGGCCCTCATACGCAAAGAAGAAGAAGCTCCGATTTCGGCCGTCGTAAAGTTTCGGGATCCAAACCGGTCCGCCTATCGTCCCGCCAAAGCGATTGTAACGCAGCGCGTCACGGTCCGCCTTTCCGTCCTTATTCTTGTCTCGCGCCGGATTAGTAGTCAGATTTGTTCGGTTAAGGAAGAAGTCATTCGCCGAAAGGACATCGTTGCGGACGAACTCATACAGTGTTCCGTGGAACTCATTAGTCCCGCTTCTCAACGCCACATTGACGGCGGCGCCGGCGCCGTGCCCCTGTTGCGCGTCGAAGCTTGCGGTCTCCACTTTAAATTCCTGGACCGCATCGGCCGGAGGGATAAAGGCGACTCGATTGCCGCTGCTGCCGTTATCGTCGGTGTTGGGAATGCCATCCAGTGTAAACTCGTGACCGCCTGCCCGGGGCACTCCGTCCGCAATAAAGTCCGAACTGCCGTTGTTGTCAAACGGTCTCGAGAATTTCAGATCACCTATGTACCCGATGCCCGGCGCAAGGCGCACAAGCGTGAACGGATTGCCGTCCGAGAGAGGCAGTTCCGAAATGCGCCTGCGGTCGATCACCTGCCCCGCCGAAGCTGTTCCGGCATCCAACAGTGGAGCGCCGGCGGTGACATTAACCGCCTCCTGAACCGCACCGACTTCCAGTGTCATATCGAGAGTCAGCTTGTCGGATACTCGAACCTCGATACCTTCATTCCGAAGCTTTTTGAAACCCTGAGCCTCGACTGCGACGCTATGTTTACCCGGCGCCAAATAGGACACCGAATAATTGCCTCGTTCATCAGAGGTCACAGTCGTCGAAGTGTTCATCTCGACGTTTGTCACGGTGATGCGCGCGCCGGACAAGGCGGCGCCGCGAGGATCTGTCACCCGTCCCGAAATTGAGCCGCGGAATTCCTGCCCAGACACCGGCAGAATTCCCATCTGCAGGCAAACTACGCCGACCACAACACAGCGAATCGCTTTCCGATAGGACCCTTTCCTCAATCTCATGACTTTATCCTCCTCCGCCATCGTGCGGCTTTACTTTCGACAAGTGGACTGACCACTTCGAATTCAGATGCGCCTATTTGTCAAAATTAGAGCTGCTTGGATTTAACGCCAGACGTTCGTGCCGAACGCTCGTACAACCAATCCTTGAACCGTCTCGCTCGCGAGTCTGATCGAATTAATCCGTCATACTGGTATGACCACTTCTCGGAAAACAGCTCGTTTTTATCATAAAGCATATGAGAAAGCATCTTAAACTTGCTCAGAGAGACTTTGCATCTGAAGAAGCTGCTGAAAAGAATCGAGGCCGCGCAAATAGAAACGGCCGGTCCCGCAAACGCTTAATTAGCTCACCCGCCTAAACAATCGAAGATCTGGATACCATCGCCCCTTCTATCTCTTGCACACCAGCAACCTCGCTGAGTGGGCGGGCATGTCCTTTATAGCGAAGACACCGTGTTGACGGCCCAGCGATTCGCCGCTCCAGAAATCGGTAATGTAAAAAGGTTGGGATAGCCGAATCGAGATACTCTGTCGATCGTTTTTCCAGTTGAAGATGGCCATCGCCCTTGCGTCTTCGAGCTCCATCATCCCCACCTGCATTGATTCGTCTTCGAACCGCGCGGCGACCCCCGTCGCCGGAAGCAACCGCTTCAACATTCCAAGCCGCTCGGTGGAAATCTTAGTCAAATCATCGCCCGATAGGATCATGCCGCCGCTCGCGTAGATCGCCGTCGCATGAAATCGAAACTCGTCTTCGCTCAAATCGCCGGTCAGTACCACAGCATCCGGGTCGTTCCACCATAGCCGTCCGTTCTGCCAGTTGCGGCTCAAGTTCTGGCGGGCGGTGGTCTCGATGCGATCCCAGGTTCGCTTGATGTCGTTCGAACTGCGCGAGCCATGGATCAACCCAAGCGAAGGCCAGATCGGGTGATTGCAGCCCAGGATAAAGCCGTCCCCGGCGCCGCGAAGGATCGCCGACATCCCGCGACGGTATGCTTCCACCCGAGTTGCGCGGGGATCGTTGAAGAATCCGCCGTGTATCGCGCCCCAAAAGTTTGCGTCCAGTTTGAAGTATGTGCAGCCCCACTCCTGTCGCATCGTCCGAAAGACCATCTCGAGGTGCTTGCGCGCGTCAGCGTGTGTGCCGTCTAACGCATACCACGGGCCGCGTCGCCACCCGCCGAACGTTACGCGATTCGATGGCAGCGGCCTGCCCTCGGCATCCTTTACGAACCAGTCCGGGTGCTGCTCGAAGATATGTGATTTTTCTTCCGCGATGAACGGCGCCACCCAGATTGCCGGCTCGAAACCGCGATTGCGGATCTCTTTGAGTACTCCCTGCACATTGCCGCCGAAGGCCGACCCGGTCTCGAGCCAATCACCCATCGCCGGCTGATAACCGTCATCGATTTGAATGTACTTTAACCCGGGTATGTTTTTGGCGATGAAGTCCAGATTTTCGAGCACCTGCGTGGCAGTAACTCGCGGACCAAAGCAATACCAGGAGCACCAGCCGGCCGGCGGCTTTTTGAACCGAAGCGGAGCATGGTTCTCCGCTAGCCTCCCCGCCAACTGCTCAAGCAGTTGTTCGCCATTCGCTCCCGACCTGAACATGAACTCTTCGAGATCCCACTCCTCACCCGGCTTTAGCTCCAAGCCTTCGGTGTCGAGGACGACCTGCAACGACGACGGCCGAAAATAGAATTGACCGACAAAGCGTCGACATGAAGTGAAGGACAACAGGTGATTCGCAACGCCCGGAGGCGAGAGAGTCATCATCCCGTAGAAGCAACGGGCGCCGTCCGGTATCGGCATTTTGTAGTGCTTTGCATCGGTGTAGTTTCCCAGGTCGATCTGTTTTCCGAGCGTACCTCCGGTCTGGCTCAACATTTGAAAGCCTTCGCCGTACAGACTCGTTTCTGGTGGAAACGGTAGCGCGAGATCAAAGAGCACAACCTCCTTGATTCTCACCGCCCGACGCCCACGATTGGTCAGGCGCGAGCGGCATAACTGCCCTTTCCACTGACGCTCCAGCTTTATCCCGCTGACATCGACCGAGCCGCCCGTAGGCACTACCGCACTCGGCGAGTTGATAATCGATCGGAGATCGAGACTACTCGACTTCACGCGCTGCGTGGCTCTCACGTTCGGGATTGCGGCCAACAACGGCGACGTCAACGCCAGGCCCAGCATCTGACGGCGGGTTAACTCTGTTCTCGGCATATGTTTTACGGTGCCGGGCAATTCATTGTGTGAGATTGCTTCGGTCGCTCGCATCCACTTGCGGGACCTTTTTTGACAAAGCCTGGTATTGCCGATCCAAATATCGCCCCGCGCTTCGACGGATAAGCGGGAACAGCAGCTGCGGCTGCCATTCGCCGATCTGCTGGTCCGGCCATCTCTTCTCGTCAAACGCAAACGGCACCAGGTAATCAAGCGCGCGCCGGATGCTGCGGCCATCAGCCGTGCGATAGTTCCAAAGATCGACGCCCACTCGTTCCCCCAGTGTCGCCAGCAACGTCAAGCCGTCCAGGTTACCGACGCTGTAGCTCCAGCCCTTGGTGCGAACAAGCTCTAACGGCTGCCTGCCATCCGGTTCGATCTGAATCGCGATTCGTTTTGTCCGCGCTGCCTCGAGCGTTCGAACGGCCAGGTCCTTTTTTGCTACAAAGAGCGCAAATGATGATATCTGAAGATCGTAGTAAGTTCCGTGGTTGTTTTTCGCGGCCGCTTCGTCGCGGCCGTGCTTGCTGTCCAGCATCCATTGCAGAAACTGAGAGAACCACCTCTCAAGATTTCGCTGATCCGATTCGTTCCAGGCCTTCGAGCCAGCCAACAACCCTATGGCGTCAACAACTCGTGTAAGTCCGCGAGTCTCAATCAAGCCGATGCCGCGGCCGGTATTCACTCCGGGGATGAACTGCGCAAACTCGAGATTCGGATTCATGCGAGTTGCGGGTTCTACAAACCATGCTCGCGCCAACTCTGCGGCCTTTGCGGCGTATGCTTCGTTTCCACTGAAGAAGTACGCGAGGGCCAGCGTGTCAACGGCGCTGACCATCCTATCCATGTTCTGATGATCGGAAATCTTGTTGATCTCCGGATTGCGCTCGCCGTCGCGGCGGATGTACGGGAGATGGTCTGGAGTATCAGGGTTAGGCCAGAAATACGGCGCCTGGCTCATGTAATCGTGTTTGTCTCCGCTTGGCGGCGTCGCCAGCTTGCTGACTACCGAGAACGGTCCGCCGTTGATTGCTTTCTTCGCCTCAAGCTCCAGCTTGCTCATCGCCTGAGCGGCATTCTTATCACCATTACGAATTCGTTCTTTCGTAGTCTGCAGGCGCCTTGCGTCTAACAGGAACACAAGCGGCGAGCGCGAAGGTTCTCTCGACGTCACGCCTCCTTGCGCTGTTGATGTTCCGCACAAAAAGATAATGACGCCGAGACAAAGCACCAGCCGCTTGATTCTGTTCATCGACATTTCTCGTTTTTACTTGTGCTCACCGGAACAAGATTGGAAGTTGGCTAGATCGCAGAACGTTCTCTGTTGCGCACGAAGAGTTCTTTCTGGTCCGGCTCGCCTTCACACTCAATAACCAGAGTGGTCACCGGATCATCTGGCGCTTTCTCCGGCAGTCCGGTGAACTGCACGCGATAGGGGTCTTGTTTGAACGCCACTTTCTGGCCAGTAGCCAGCAGGCTCGCTCGTGTGACCTTGGTCATCAGACCCGCCACGGCGACTGTTTGGCCGGGCCAAAAGTGGACGTGGAGGTAGAGCGTGTTGCCGCGGCGCGAGAAGCTGCCGAAGCGGCAGCGACGCGGTTGGCAGCGATCGGCGGCGTAAATTGACTGCCCGTTCTTATCCATCCATTGTCCGACGGTGGTCAGAATACGAACCGACTCATCGGGGATCGAGCCGTCCGGCCTGGGACCAATGTTCAGCAGGTAGTTGCCGCCATCGTGCGCGCATGTGATCAGATTGCGGATGACTTGCCTGGGGGTTTTCCACGCGTCGTCCGCTTTGTGATAACCCCAACTGTCATTCATAGTCATGCAGGCTTCCCACGCCTTGCCGGCTTCGGCGGCTTCTATGCGTTGTTCCGGCGTGGTGAAATCGCCAGTGAGCTTATTGCGGTTGTTGACGATGATGTCCGGCTGTAGATCAAACACCATACGGTTCATCTTCTCCGACTCCCAGCCTTTAGCGTCGAGTGGCCAGGAGACGTCATACCACATAATGTCTATCTTGCCGTAGTTGGTCATCAGCTCGCGAATCTGCGTGTGAATGTAATCAATGAAACGTTTGCGCGCGGGTTCGTCGTTTGCGCATCGCGCGCCATCCGGATGATGCCAATCCATAAGCGAGTAATAGAACCCCACGCGCAGTCCTTCCGCTCGTGCAGCCTCGACGTATTCTTTGACGAGATCCCGACCCGCTGCTTGTTTGGGCGCGCAGTAATTGGTGGTTTTGGTGTTGAAGAGGCAAAAGCCTTCGTGATGTTTGGTAGTCATCACCATGTACTTCATGCCCGCGCGTCTCGCCAGGCGCGCCCAGTCGCGCGCCGCATTTGGCTTTGGCTTGAATTGCATCGCCAGCGGCTCATACTCGGCGACGGGAATCCCCTCCATCTCCATCACCCACTCGTGCCGCCCCAGAACGCTATACAATCCCCAGTGAATGAACATTCCAAACTTCGCATCGTGCCACCATCTCATGCGGCGTTCGCGATCTTGTTGCTCATCAGGTGATGGGCCGGCGGAAGAGGAGAGATTGGAAGCAGCCACCATCGCTCCTGCTCCCATCGTTTTCAAATAGTCTCGTCTGGAGATCTGTTTGGACGTCATGAAGAATCCTCGAATTGACCAGTTTAGAAGATGATTCTCAGCGATCCCTGCATCACGCGGCCGGACCGCGCGGAGGTCGGCTGTCCAAACCGTCTGTTGGTCTGGTTGACGACCCCGGTCGTGGTATCGAGCGCGAACGTCAAACCGGCGTCAATGTCTCTAAAATTCGTATGGTTGAAAGTATTGTAGGTCTCCCAACGGAAAACAAACTTACGCTTTTCGCCGAGGTTGAAGTTCTTAAAGATCGCCAGGTCGGTGTTCACGACACCCGGCCGACGAAGTATGTTTCTTCCCAGATTGCCGATCTGCCCTCTCGCGGTAGGACGGCTAAAGCACGCAGCGTTTACAAGGATCGGTGTCCCGTCGAGCTGATCTCGAGATGGAACTCCGTTTGACATCATGGAGGGATCACAAATCACGAACGGGCGCGCGTTAATTTCCCCGCCGGTGTAGTCCGTGAGACCACCGGTATAGCTAAAGGTTACGTTCTTCGGGATGCCGCTGACCAGCGATGTCGTTCCGGACAATTGCCAGCCGTCGAAGATTCCTTTGATCAAACCGTGGTTCCAGATCCGCCCAAGACCGGGGATGTCCCAAATATAGTTTGCTGTGAAAATCTGGGTTTGATCCTGATCAGACGGACCATAGTTAAAGGGTCTGTAAGGACGAGGAAATGCCACATCCGAGGAGTCGTCATTGGCGTAGTCCAGTGTTTTGGCGAAGGTGTAGGCGACGCCGAACTGGAAGCCGCTGACATAACGGCGGTTGAGTTGAACTTGCAGCCCGTTGTAGTTTGAACTCCCGGAATACATCACCATATTGATATCACTGTATCCCTGATACGGGCGCAGGAAATCATCGCCTAAGACCGGTGCTGTTGTACTGTTGCTGAAGGGGTCTCTGTTCTCGGGATGCAAATCCACAAACCTTGCAGTGTCGGGTACACCATTGAGATTGCGTCTTTCGCCCAAATGCCGGCTCAGCGATCCCACGTAGCTGATTTCGAGTACGCTCTTGAAGCCGATCTCTTGCTGAATTCCAAGTGAAAAGTTGTAGGTGGTAGGTGTTTTTGCATGAACTTCGAGCGCGCTTAATGCGGTCGGTCTCTCCAGCGAAGTGCCGATCAGGTTAACCAGATTGTCGATGTTTCCGAAATCGATCTGAACGGTGCGTTGGAATGGCGGGTTGCCAGTCGGGGGACCACCGTTTGTTCCACCGCCGACACGGTTGGCGTGATAAACGCCAAAATGGCCGCGAAGAACAGTCCTATGATTGCCAAAAGGATCCCAGGCAAAACCAAAGCGCGGTTCCCATAGAATCGGCGGCGCATCACGGAACCCCTTTGGAACGGTAGGATCCTCTGCCAACGCCAATCCATTGAGCTTATCACCGACGCCTGGAACGAATGTTCCAACAAGATTGGTGTTGGTGGAGAGTTCACCAGTGACCGGGTTGAGGGCTCGCCGACTGCCAGTCGCGCACGCGGTTCCGATGGGAGGCGTTCCACCGACACAGAAAGGTCGATATAGCACTAACGCCTTCGCCGGATTGAATCGCGTCGGGTCAAAGTTTGAGGCTACGGTTTCACGAGGCGCCCAATGTGTATACCAGCCCATCCGTATTCCGTAGTTGAGCGTGAACTGCCTGTTGACTTGCCACTGATCCTGACCGTACCACTGAAGGAGAACCCTCTTCGCGTCAGTGTGCGGACGCGAAGACGTCTCACTGTATCTTCGAAAGCTACCAATAAGCGCATTCGCATATGGGTGGCCTGTGTTTCCGAGTGCTGCGCTGAAAGCACTGACATTACTGCTGAAGTCGAACGTTCCGGTCCAGTTTCCCCCCGGCGCCTCCCCATTCCGCATCCGCTCAAAATACAAACCCGCTTTATAACTGTGATTACCCCGAGTGATTGTCAGGTTATCGGAGATTGCCGGCAGAATATAATCGTTGCCGATCTCCCCCCAGCGATCGAGCCAGTTAATATTCGCCACTGTCGTCTGGGATAGACCGCCCCACCCGGTCGCTCTCGGGATTGTGCCGAGCTTATTGTTGTCCGGAAATAGTTGCGGCGCGTTGTAGCCCAACTTGGCCCGACTGAACCGTTCAATCTCGCCATCACCCGGTATGAATCCCTCCGAATCGTGTCGCGCCCCAATAAACAGTTCGTTAACTATATTCGGATTGATAACCCGAACCCAGTTAACCGCAACACCGTCATCCTGGTACAGGTAATGCGAGTCAATGCCCCACCGGTTGTTGTCACCGCCGGGCCATCCGGATGTGTCAAACCCGAGGTTATCGGAAGTCCACGTCTGCGCCTTTACATAAAAGCTGTCCTTGTCGGTCGGCTTGAAATCAACTCGGGTGAGAGTCGAGCGCTTAGGCACATCTACGCTTCTTTGCGTAACAAAATTAAAAGTGTTTCCATTCGCTGCCCTGCCTGTCTGATTGGGTCGCACAAAAGCGCTGAGTATCGCCAGACCGGCGGAATTCAATCGGTCGCGCGGAATGATGTTCAACCCCTGCGGATTGCTCGCCGTCGCGCGGGTGAGGTCACGGAAACATGCTCTCTGGTCGGTGGCGCTGCAAGCGCCCGTGGTAATGCGCGGGTCGCGAATGAAAGCCGGGACTGGCAGACCGGTTGTAGAGTTAAACCCTACGAACGATTTTGAGAAATCACCTTGAAGCTCAAGCTCGGTCGGGACGGTCACGAACTTGGCGCCCACCGGCGTGATAGTATGCGGCTGCTCGTATGAGAAGAAAAAGAACAGTTTATTCCGCTCTTTGTTTGAAAAGAGCCCCGGAATTTGGACCGGCCCGCCGATGTTGAAACCCCAGATGTTATGCCGGTAGAGCGGCCGCGGCAGACCCTGTCTATTGTTAAAAAAATTGTTGGCGGTCAACGCCTCGTTACGGATGAAGTAGTACCCGCTGCCGTGGTAATCCCTGGTGCCGCCCTTTGAGACAATCGTGATTTGGGCGCCCCCATTGATGCCGAACTCCGCTGCATAGTTATTACGAAGGACCTTGACTTCGGCTATGGCGTCCTGGTTGGTAGTCATGCTGATTTTGTTGTTGCCGCTTGGCTCGCTCGCGTTCAGGCCATCAACTGTCGCGACCGTCGAGCGCCCGCGTTGCCCTGAGATGACAGGCAGATCGGTGCCGAACCCCTCGCCGACTGCTTCGATATCATCGATGTAGGATACTCCAGGCAGCAGGCGCAGCAGCGAAGTGATGTCCCGGCCTTTGGTGGAGATCAGATCAAGCTGATCAGCCGTCAACCGCGCGGTCAGATCGCTCGATTTGGTTTCGACTCGATCGCCGTGTGTAGTCACAGTTACCATTTCGCTGACCTGACCGGGGCTCAATTCAAGATTGCCGATCGCCAGAGATTCATTGGCGCTCAACACGATATTTCTTTGCTCGAGCCTCTGGAAGCCCGCATGTTCTGCGATGATCAAATAGACACCTGGCTGCGTGCCCGCGAAGCTGAATCTGCCATCCTCATCGGAGGTAAGCGTGCGCACACTCCGCGTCTGTTCGTTGATGAGTCTGACATTAGCCCCTGGTATGATGGCGCCGGCAGGATCTGTTACGGCCCCGGAAATGGTTCCGGTGACCGTCTGTGCAAAAAGTTGTCCGCAGGGAGCCAAACAGAAAACCGCGATCCACACTGACAGCAACGGTGTTTTGATTTTCGACATGATTCTCCTCCTGCTGAGCCGGAATGATGTTGCCCCATCAGGTTTCTTTCGAAGAGGCATCCTCAGCCGTGACCTGATCTTTATGACAAACTCGGGGAAAAAGCATCATTCATCTGGAAGCTTCCAGTCCGCTCCCAGATGAATGACGCAAACACGCCTCCGCGCGAGACGTGGACATGCACACCCTTCTGATCTCTAATCAGATTCCAAAACGAATCCTAAAACACGAACCTTATTCCAAACTGTAACTGCCTTGGCGTCGTGCCCTGGGCGAGGGCTGTAACTCTTCCCACGTTGGCAGCGATTGAAGTCGCGTTGGAGTTGATAGTGAGCACCGACGGCACGTCCCAGTTTTGGATATTGAGAACGTTAAAAGCTTCAAAGCGGAGCTGGAGATTCCATTCCTCTCGCACCGGAAAGCTCTTAAACATCGAGAAATCAAAGTTGACGACGTGTGGACCTCGGAACACATTCCGACCCAGGTTTCCAAAGGCCCCCGATGGTATTCCGAAGGCGCACGGATTGAACCAACTCTGTGAGGTGTGTACCTGGTCGGCGGCGCGTCCACCCTGGGAAATCGTCTTCTGGCAATTGGGGTCGGGGTTGGCCGCCACCGGACCCGCAACAAAGGGGTCGGCCAACAAATTAGGACGAAGGTAGTTGCCGGGCGCGCTTGGCGCACTGCCTCGGAGATTTGCGAGATCTCCGGCCACTTGCAAGTTGTATGGCTGCCCCGATCTAGCCTGGAAGATCGAATTCGTCTGCCAGTTGCCAAAGATCCAAGAGGCCGGACCGCTTCGAAGCCACCGTTTGCCTCGCCCGGCCGGGAGCTCATAAACGGTCGCCCATGACAGGAACTGAGTGATGTCGTAAGACGAGACACCTTTCGCTGTGTTGATGTCATAGTAGTTTTGAATGGTCGACCCGCCGCCCGGACCATTCTCGACGTTGAAATAACCGCTTCCGATATCGATGGACTTTGACCAGGTATACGACACAAGCGTGTGCAGACCCCGTGAGAATCGCCGTTCGAACCTGGTCTGCAACGCATTGTAATTCGAGAAACCGGTGCTCTGAGTGTAGTTGATGTTCGCACCAACCCAGGGCATCGGACGCAGCGCGTCGATTACCGCATTCGGTGTCCCGTTTGGCGAAGCTACCCGAGCAGTGTTCGCAAACCCCGAATACGGTAGCCGCCCGTTCTTGCTGCCGACGTACGCGACGGACACCAGCATAGACGGCGTCAGTTCCCGCTGAATCTCCAAATGCCACTGCTGCGAGTAACCGTCCTTGTAATTCGGATCGTCGCCAAATGTATTACCCGGAGTCCACGGATTAGTCGTCGGCAGCGGCGTAGCAAAACCCTGCGACTGAAGTTGAATGATGTTGGCTGCGGTGCCGTTGACAAAGCCGGCGCTGGTATTCGCTGTGCCGGCAAAGGCCGTCGCATCGGGCCAAACCGCTAGCTCCAAATCGTTTTGCGCATACTGGCTT
>Ga0075418_10003771_pt1 | contig 17286 bp, 18 predicted proteins | sample SoiMetdeltSBSDD2_FD_81776 | JGI IMG/M metagenome (GOLD analysis project Ga0075418, IMG submission 81776) | Bulk soil microbial communities from a Populus tree surrounding site in Tennessee, USA - Soil MetaG P. deltoides SBSDD2 | ecosystem: Environmental > Terrestrial > Soil > Tree plantation... | reverse complement strand
GGCGCGTATTGCAGACGGAGCAACGGCCGCCGCTGTCCTCGCCGAGGTGGTGGCCCGGCGTGCAGACGGGCTCCCGCGTTGGTCCGTTCTCGCACGCTGCCACTCCTGCCCTCCGGCTTGATGCCTTATCGGGCCTGACCAGGCCACAGTCAATGCCTGCTTATGCAGTGCACACGAGACTCAGAACCCGTACGTCATCCACGGGGCGACAATTTCTCGGTCGTCAGGGGAAATCTCCGTTCACCTCGTCGGCCGCTTCTGGTGATCGTGGAACTGACGACTACGCCGACACGGCCTCCGCTATGGGGTGACCGGTTGCCTCATCGATCCCCCACACGCGGCGAGCCAGGAGCAATAGTTGCGCCTGACGTGTTTCGATGCTCGCTGACGTCCAGGAATCGAACGGTTCGAGATCCGCGACCGCCTTGTTCAACTGCGTGGCGACTCCAACCTGGGGCTTCTCGGCCAGCGCCTTCGTCAGCAGGAACGTCGATTGTCTGTAGCTTGGCTTCTTCGCTGCAAATATTCCATTGGAAATCGATGTATTGATGGTCTTCTCCAGGAGCGTCAGGTTCCCGAGGCGTGGAGTGTACAGGTGGTAGTCATCCGCCTTGTCGAACGTCTCGCGCACGATGGCAGAGGGATAGCTTGGGAGGATGTGCTCGACGTGAACTGATGCTGACAGGTAGTGCGTGAGCGGCTTCTCATTGTCCCAGGCCATCGTATCGACGTACTGCGTGAGCTTGGCCAGAATGTAGCGCAGTCGGTATTGTTGAATGGAGTTGGTCGTCATCTCTCGAAGCCAATAGTCGAACTGACGCTCATGTCCGGCGAGCTCGGATCGGATGTACTTGTCAGCCCAGGCCCCGAATCCGGCCGCGTCAGTCACGGACACGAGTTCCCGCGCCCAGCGAGCGAAGTTTCGCTCGTACACTTTGCTCTGCTCCCTCGTCAGGACATAGCAGAACACGAGGTTCTCAACGTGCCGCGCCAACTGATGAAAGAGCGGCGTCGGCAGATGCTTCCCAGCCAGCAGCAGGATCAAGTGGTTGCGACTCGATCCGCTGAATGCCCGTATTGCCATCAAATGGCGGTTTGGCGTTCCGGTTGCATCCTGGCCGCTTACAAAGTGACCATACGCCTTGCTGGCCTGGACGAGGCGATCCACAAACGCGAGAGGCTGGTCCTGAATCCCAACGCTCTTCGCGTTGTTCGCGAACCAACTGTAGATCTCGTCCTCGCGAATTCCTCTATTTAGATCGACATCGTGAAACGCCAACAAATAGTAGCGCAGGAATCGAAGAGGCTTCTCACGTGCATTGTCGATAGCGTCCACGACCATCCGCCATCGTTCCTTTGGTGTTTCATAGTTCGCGGACGGCGTGCGCATAAATAGGAGATTCTTGAGGAGATCCATCGCGTTTAGACTGACGCCGCGATCGTTGATCGTCTCGAACACTTTGAGAGCGTGATTCACATCCGGTGTCAGGATACGAATGAGCTTGACCCGAAGCGTGAATGCGGCGAAGAAGGGCAACAGTTTTGTGGGGTCGTTCATGAATCTGACTGCGAGGAATTCTCGCGCCGCCTCATACAGCGGCTTGCGGCGCCATTGATCGTGGCCTTCTCTCCTGGTCACGGCTTCAGGGGAGGCGACAACATGATCAACGCTGACGAAGAGTGCTGTAAGGGCTTGGATGAGGCGTTTTCGACCCCCCTCCCCTTGGAACCTCGTCAGCACGCCGTCTCCCCAACGGATCGTCGCATCACGTTCTCAGTCGAGTATACAGGCCGGCACCGAACGAGTCGCTGGTGGTGAACGTGCTCTGGGAGATGGGCATTGAGCCGGACATCCGAATGCTGCCAGCCCACCATCGAATGCCGCACCGGCACCCAGTCACGTGAGGCGGCAATTCAGGGGGCCATGGTGCGCGTCACTGGAGACCAGTGGGCATCTTGGCCCGCTCGGCGCAGAACTGGGAGCACGGCTACGCGAGGTGCTGGAGACCGGCTTCGACGAGCTGTTCGCCCTGACGGCTGACAACTGTGTCCCAATCTGGGTCAACATCGACCGCGAGGCGCCGATCACCTGGGCGTCGTGTCGCTCCATGCCCGGCAGGAGTGATGGCCGAGCTCAGTTGCCCGCGCCCGTACCCGCACGCGGATCGGATGCGCTGCGGGTCGTGACCCGTCGTCGTCTCGTGCAGACGATCGAGACTTTCTGCGTCTCGGCGCCGAGCGCCGGCTCGTAGCCGGGGTCGAGCACCCAGGTCTCGATCGCCGCTTCGCGATCCGCGTCAGCGGCCGTGGAGGCCAGGATCGCTCCGGCAGCCACGATCATCAGCGCGGGAATCGCACTTGCGGCGCCCCATACGAACCACGCAGCGACACGAGACCGCACGACGACCACCCCGATGCCCGGTCAACGCCAGCACGGCTCGACGATGCCGTCGGGACCGTCGGACATCAGGCAGGCGGGGGAGGCGGACGCCGGCGCGTTCGGCTCGATCGACCTGGCGAGGGCGTCGGTCGCGACTCCGGTGCGCTCCGGACCGGGGTCGGTCAGCGTCATGGCAACACCCGGCTCCATTCGTCCGAGCGCCGCGCCGCCGAGCATGACCAACAGCGCCATGATCGAACTGGCCGCCAGGGATATCGCCAACTCAACCGTGAGACTGCGCCTGTGCTTGACGAACAGGCCTCGTACACGACCGGCGGTGATGGGCCGGATGACCCCCACTCGGACGCATGGAGGAGGGCCGGCAGGCAAGGAATGGGTGAGTGTCAGTGCGCCGCCTCGGTCCATGCCGCCCCCTCAGCCGCATCCGAGGCGCTGTCGGGATGTCGGCCATCGCTTCGATCCGCCTCTGAGCCCACTCTATGGGCTTGACGACGAGCGCGCATCGGCAGAACTACCAACAGCGCTACCAATCTTTGCGGTCGGTCGGCCTCGGGTAGGGGACCCCGCGCACCGAGCGGCGGTCAGCGGTAGGGGACTCGGAAGCTAGATCGTCGGCTTCGCGACCAGGCCCTGCCCAATCGCCCAGGTCGCGACCTGTGTCCGGGACGCGAGCCCGAGCTTCTCCAGGATGTGGCCGACATGGGCTCCCGCCGTCCTCTCGGTGATCACCAACTCGGCCGCGATCTGGCGGTTCGTCAGTCCGCGTGCCACAAGCGCCGCGGTCTCGCGCTCCCGCGGGGTGAGACGATCGGGCCGGACCGGGGTGCCAGTGGAGGTGGGAACCGGTGGATTCAGGGGTGCGATATCCTCCGCGGTCGGAACGAGGCTTGAGTGGACCTGCCGCGCCGCCTCGAGCGCCTCCTCCACCGCCATCTCCAGCGGTAGGCCGCGCCCTGCCGCCCAGGCTGCGCCCAACGATGCGTCGCTCATCCCACCCTGCAATGCGGCGATGTCGGACTCACGCATGCGGCGCTCGGCTTCCGATCTCGGCGCACGGATCGCCTCGCGCAGAAGCTCGGTGGCCCCGAAGAGCCTGGCCGCTTGATCGAGCCGTCCGGTCACGATGAGCAGGTGGCCGATCCCCTCCAGGCAGTTCGCGATTCCGGCGCGGTCTCCGCTCTCGCGGGAGAGCGTCAGGCCGTCCACCAGCAAGGTCGACGCCCGGCCGTGCTGATCGACGCTGAGCGCCAAGCGGGCGAGCTCCACGAGGACCCAGTTCACGCCGCGAACGGTGCCCAGGCGCGTCCAGAGGGCAAGGGCCTCCTCGAGGAGCGGCAGGGCCCGATCGGCGTCTCCGGCTTCGTGGAGGACCCGCGCGAGGTCGCCGAGGGACCAGCCGATCCCCCAGTCATCCCGCCGACGCTGCGCCACCCCGAGCGCCCGCCCGTGGTTGGCGATGGCCCGGTCGAGGTGGCCGCAGAACCGCTGCAGCTCCGCGAGGTTCTCCAAGCCGCGCCAGACCCCGTACTCGTCGCCCGCCTGTCGGAAGAGGCCCAGCGCCTCCTCGATCCGTTCCGGCTTGATCTCCCTCCTCCGCACCGCCGCCACGACCGTCAGGGTGAGGAGCGCGTGCCCGACGGTCGGGAGATCGCCGAGGTCGCGCGCCATCGCGAACGCGCGACCGGCCAGGGTCTCGGCCCGCTCCCACTCGTTGTGCATCCAGGCGAAGTAGGCGGCCCAGAACAGCGCGCGTGCCAGGGGCGGGCTCGGTCGGTCCGGGGCACGCGCGAGGATCGCGGCCTGCCAGTCGCGCCCCTCCGTCATATGGCCGCGGACGGACCAGTAGCGGGACAGCGCGCGAACGAGGCGCGGCCCGAGGTCGTCGCCCTCGGGATCGACCCCGGCCCGGCTCCAGGCCAGCGCGGCCCGCGCGTTGTCGCGTTCGGCATCGATCACCCCCAGCCAGGTCGCCTGCTCGTGTCCGTAAAGCTTCGGCTCGATCTCCTCGGCCAACGCCAGCAGCCACCCCGCATGGCGCCGTTCCAGCATCTCCTCCTCGCCGCCCTCCCGCAAGCGCTCCCTGGCGTACTGTCGGATGGGCTCGAGCACGCGATAGCGGGCGCCCTCGCCGCGCTCGGCCGGTCCCAGGAGCGACTTGTCGAGCAGGGCCGAGACGAGGTCGAGGACGTCGGAGGCATCCGTCCCGGCGACGGCACACACTGCCTCGGCCGCTTCCAACGTCCAACTACCACTGAAGACAGAGAGTCGAGCCAGCAGCCTGCGCTCCGACTCGGTGAGGAGCGCGTAGCTCCAGTCGATGGCTGCCCTCAGCGTCTGCTGTCGTGGCACGTTGGTCCGATAGCCGCCAGTGAGCAGCTTCAGACTGTCATCCAGGCGGACGGCGATCTGGGCCGCGCTGAGCACCGACAGGCGCGCCGCTGATAGCTCGAGCGCCAACGGAATACCGTCCAGCCGAGCACAGATCTGCGCAATATCCGCGGCATTCGCTCCGGTGATGGCAAACTCGGGGCGGACGGTCGTCGCCCTGTCGGCGAAGAGGCGGACTGACTCGAAGTGCAGCAGTGCATCGGGGGACATCGGCCGGCCGGCCTCAGGCCGCGAGAGCGACGGCACGCGCCAGGTGGTCTCGCCTTCGACGGAGAGCGGCGCGCGGCTCGTGGCCAGGATCCACACGGCGGGGACGGCGCGTACGAGATGGTCGACCAGCGATGCGCAGGCGGTCAGCAAATGTTCGCAGTTGTCGAGGATCAGCAGGACGCGGTTGATCCCGAGATAGTCCACCAGGACCTCGGCCGGCGGGCGACCGCCCTGCTCGAGCAGGCCCAACGTCGCGGTGATCGCTTGTGGCAGCAGGGCCGGGTCGTGCAGCGGGGCCAGGTCGACGAAGCAGATCCGATTGGGTTCGTTCGCTCCCACCCGCCGTGCCCATTCGCTCGCGAGCCGGGTCTTGCCGACGCCGGGTGAACCTGTGAGCGTGACGACACGAGCGCGCACCAGCAATCGGTCGAGCTCAGCGAGCTCGCGTTCACGCCCGATGAAGCGGGTCAGGCGGACAGGAAGCGAGGAGCGACGGACCGGATCGCGGTCCAGGCGGGGATCCATCGTCGCTACCCCCTAACAGTCGGCTCGCCCGGCGGCCTTCACATGATGCCGTGACAATATCCGATCGGCCTGTTCTACAAGAACGAGACACGCCGGGGCTCGCGGCGGCCGTCCAACTCGTGTCGTTGGTGAAGGGCCTGCACGCCAGCGTGGCGATCCTCCGCGACGACGGGGCTGCCCCGGGAGAGGCGCTCCGCCTTCCGGCGCCTCGCGCGCCTCGGTGCCGCGTCAGACCGCCGACACAATCAGGTGGCCCACTCCCGCCCGACGAGATCGCCGTGGCTCGATGAGCGCGTCCTTCTGCCGGCGATCCGGCAGGCGTCCGACGCGCCGTCAGCACCGAGCGTACGTCGGGGAGGTGCTCACTGCGATCACGCTGCTGACAGCAGCCCTGGACGGATGGCGCGCGAAGTGGCACTTACCTCGCAGGGGTCCTCACACCGCTCACGGTGCTCACAGTCTTCGGGGTACTCACAGTCATCACGTGCTCACAATACTCACGGTTCAGCGTGACCACCGTGACCACTGTGAGGGGTGTGAGGACTGTGAGCACCAGGTAGGTCAGGGACGGCGTCATTAGCGTGATCTCCGTGAGCGGTGTGACCACCATCGACGCGGAGGGCTGGGCGGACGCGAGGTCGCCGGACGTGAGCTTAATGAGTGGGTCAGACAGGTGAAGGCCCGGGCACGGACCGACCATGGCGGGCTGCCACCACGGCGAACCCCAGGCATGCCCGTCGGGACGGTCCCCCACTCGGTGGGCCGCGCGCCCCTGCCGAGTTCACCCGGGTCCCCCGGGACGTTGGCTGCGGGGCCTGAACGATCGCCGCCCTCCTGACGCGGTCGGCGGGGCGCGGGTCGGCCGCCGGAGCCGCGGACGTCTGCGACTCCGGCGGCCGACCGATCCGCGGGGGACGGGCGTGGTCGCCGGTGGCGCCAGCCGGCTCGGCACGAGCCGTGCATAGCGGTGGGGACGCGGAATGCCGCTCACGGAGGAGATGGTGACCATCGTCGATGCGAGTCCGGTCCGGCCGGACGAGGCGGATCGCGATCCCCCATCTCCGGCCATCCCGCCGGAGGTCCAGGACGCCCTCCGAAGGCAGGTTGCACAGGCCATCCAGCCGGTCCTGGCCGACTTTCGGAAACAGTCCGTGCGGGCCGTCCGCGAGCAGGTGGAGCAGGCGCAGGAGGCGGACCGCGGGGAGGGGACGGAGGAAGCGCGACCGGCAGCCGAGCCCGGTGGGGAGGAGCGACCGACGCCATCCCTTCGGGGAGATCGCGACTCCGGGCAGCCGGACGGCGTCGACGGGCGAACCCCTCTACATGATGGGGCCGGCCTGGCCCAGGCGGTCGCCTCGGACGTCGTCGGGCAGGTCCCCGGATTTCTCGAGGAAGCGAGCACGCAGTGGCTCCGGTCGCGGCTCGAGGACGGACGCGACGCGCTCTGCTCGACGCGCGTGCGCGACGGCGTCCGCCGGTCGGTCGACCACGCCGTGCACCCCTTCCTCGAGGCCGGGCTCGAGCTCGTCCCGGGCGATGCGGCTCGACGGGCACTCCAGCAGGAGTCGGAGCAGGCGCTCGATGAGCTCATCGAGGATGCCCTCGGGCGGTTCTGCTCCGAGCAGGTCCTGGCCGACCTGCAGCGGCACGGCGAGCGGGCCATCCACGCGCTCGTCCAGGGCGACATCGGCGCGGCGCTGCAGGAGGTCTGGCGGGCCGTCCAGGCGCTACTCCGGGCGCTCCTCGCGGCCGTGCAGGACGAGTGGCAGCGCCTGATCCACCTGCTGCTCAATGTCCTGCTCAAGGCCGCGCAGGAGATGATCGGGACGATCCTGAAAGCGGGGCTCGCGGCCCTCATGCCCGTGTCGGCCGAGGAGATCGAGGAGAAGGCCGAAGCGGCGACGGAGACCCTCCAAGACCGCGCGGCGGAGCTCAAGGAGCGCCTGGCCGAGCGCGTGGGGGCCCTCCAGGAGCGCGTGCAGGAGGAGGTCGGCCAGGTCAAGCAGCGCGTGGCCGACGGGCTAAAGTCGGCCGTCGAGGACGGCACCCGGAACAGTTCCTTCGGGCGGCCGCCGACCGGGCGCCCGCCCTCGCTGCGGCCGCCGTCGGGCCGGCCGCCGACCGGGCGCCCGCCCTCCGCGCGGCCGCCGACGGGCCGTCCGCCGTCGCTGACCCGGCGCGCCACATAAGCGGTGCCAGGGGAGGGCCCCGACGGGCCGGCTCGCCGTACGTCGGAACCGACGTCAGGCGAACGACCACCCGATCGTCGACAGGTCCCGCCCCGTTCGAGGACGGGGTGGTCGGACGAGCGGCCCCGACGTCGAGGTCGCGGCTACCTCCACCTGCCCCACCAGGTCGGCGACCTCCTCGCGCGCCGGAGGCCGTGGACGGTGCATTCATGTCCGGTCGCGCGGCGGATCGGGGCAGCCGCGCCCGGTAACGTCGGCGATGTCGCGGTCGTGGGGCGGGCGCGGCTGCCCCGACCTTGCCCGTGCCCCACCGTTCTACCATCGTGCTCGACGGCCCTTGGCTACCCCGGGGGCGCGATGGCCGTTGGACAGGCGAGACGGACCCGGCAACCAGAGGACGAAGCGCAGCCGCGAGGTCGGACGACGGGGCCACAAGATCGGCAGGACGGCACGGACCGCGAGTCCTGCCCCAACGACTGTGCACGCGGCCGGCAGAGGTCCAAGGGTGAGGAGGATACCGAAGCAGCCGCCCGGGCCGGGGATCAGGTCGCATCATTGTCACCACTCGGGGCGACATCCACGGCCGTCGGCGCGGCCCTCAGGGAAACGGTCACGCACTCGTCAGCACCCTGCGCGAGCTGCTGCAGACGGTGAAGGCGCTCCTGCAGATGGTGGCATCCCTGCTCAGGCTGATCCTGGTCGCGCGCCGAGAGGGACTCGCGGCGGTCCGCTCGCTGGGGCAGGTCCTCGGCTCCGCCATCGGCGGGGCGACAGGATCCGTCACGCCGTAGGCGCCGCGAGGAGCCCCGACAAAGGGGGCCCCTCGCGGTCCTGTGCTCGTACGGGACCCGACGCGCCGCCGGTGCGTCAGGCCTCGATCCAGGGCGGGCGCTGATCCCAGCCCCTGCTCTTGAGCCTGTCCTTCTCGACGTCCAGGAGGACCCGCTCCTTCGTCACGTCGCGGACGGCGCCGGTCGGGATATAGTACTCGGACCCGAACCCGAGTAGGCCGGACTTCACCTTCAAGATCGCCTCGCCGGCCGCCTCGCCCGTGCGGGCCGTGGTCGACCGGACGGTGGTGGGCTGGTAGATGGCGTCGACCGTGCCGACCTTGTCGCCGTCGTACGTGACGACCTCCATCCCCTCGCGGATGCTGCGCGTGAAGCGGTCCTGCATCACAGACCTCCTTGGCGACCGCTGGATCCATTACCTGGGGCGGCGCTGGCGAACGGTTGCGCAGGCGCCGTGCCACGCGGGCGGCCCGGTACCCGTAGGGCCGGCCTACCGTCTGCCACCGGACCGGAGGCCGAACGGGCGGAACGGTCGACGAGCACGCCGACGACTCCGGGACGGACTGAGCCGGAGGAGGCCGGCCCTAATGGCCGTGCCGACTTGCAATAGTCGGTCCGCTACGCGATCCCTGAAGCGTTTCGACCGCCTGAATGGCCACCGCATGGCTGCGTCCTCCTCATGCCCCACTACGTACATGGACCCATTGATATGCGCTCGGAGCTCGTGGGTGGTCAAGCGTTCGGCCCCCGTCTTCTCCGAACTGTACGCAATCCTTGCGCTGCCGCCCGCGGGCAGGGGCCTACCCGCTGCGTGAGAGGCCATGCGAGGCGGCGACGGGACCCGATCGGGCCAGGGCACCTCAAGCGGGTGATCGCCCGATCCCCGGGGCCGGACGAGGATGCGGGCCGCCACCATGGTGGGTCTTGGTGCGAGGCGCGGACAGGCCAGGCACGACGCGAGGGACCGATGCTCGAGCTCACTACCGTCGCCGTCACTCGGACCATCGAGGCGATCGTGGACGTCGTCCTCGGGGCCGTCCGGTTCGTCCTCGGGCTCGTCCTGGGGATCCTCCGGGTGCTCCTCGGCGGCCTCAAGGTCGTGCTCGGGGCCATCTTGTGGGCGGTCGTCGCGATCCTCCGGGCCGTCCTCTAGGAGATTTGCGCCGGCCTGGCGCCCGCGGTCGCCTGCCGTAGGTCGGCCCGAGGCCATCCGGGCTACCAGAGGCCGAGGGCCCTGAGCACCGCGAGGATGACCGCGACGGCTCCGATGAGCGTCACGATGTCCGGGCCGGCACCGCGTCCCCAGCTGTACCACCTGCGCCTGGCCATGCGTCCCTCCCGGCCGCCGCGTCGCGATCCTGGCTTCTCCGAACGCAGCCGGCGTGCCAGTGCAGCGGCGGCCAGGTCCACCTCGCCTGGACCGAAGCGCTCGATCGGGGGCATCAGCACCAGAAGATGGAGGGTTTGGTGACCAGGTCCAGCGCCGTCCCTCGGTGTGGCCGAGTGCGCGGCAGGGGGCAGGTGAGCGCCAGGCGCCGCTCAGCCCGTCGTGGCGGTGGATCGGATCAGCAGGGCGTCTTCGCCGGACCGTACGCGATCCGTGCGGCTGGCGGCCGCGTCGAGGCCCGGGCGTTGCACCGTCTGCATGCTGTGGGGTGCGTCGCCAAGACTTGTCGTCGGAGGCGAAACATGCAGCGAGTCATTGACCCCGCTCCCGCGGCAACCCAGGCGGCAACGCTGACCGCCATCGAGCAGGAGGTCGCTGGCCTGATCGCAGACGGGCTGTCGAATCAAGCGATCGCCAAACGGCTCGGCCTGGGCCGGATGACGGTCAGCCAGCATGTCGCGACCATCTTGTGGCGGCTGGGCCTGCGGGCGCGGCACGAGATCGCCGTCTGGGCCATCGCCCAGCCCCGCTCCGAAATCCCTGCCGGGGCCGCAGCGTCGGCCGGGACGGGTCGGCGATCCGCCCCGGCCCGGACCACGGCTAGCACTGAAACAGCGCGTGCGTGGCGGCCCGATTGAGGGTGGCCGGGACGTACGGGTTGTCCGGGACCGGGTCCGTAACGGTGTCCACGTTCATCCAGGAGGCCCCCCTCGAGCCGCACGGTCTGCAGCGGGGACTTGTCGACCGCCGCATGGCGTTGTCGGTGATCCTCATGTTGGCATTGTTCGGCAGCTGGCCGGTGGCCACCCCGGCGAGCTCACGTCTCGCGCCCAGCTGAAAGCCGATGCTGTCCACGCGCGAGCCGGAGATGGCCGGGACCGAGGCCGGGTCGAGCGAGCGCAGCGTCATGCGGGTGGTCTGGCCGAAGCTCGAGTGCGGCGTCACCTCGACGGTCACGTCGTAGCTGCCGGTGCCGAGCTGGATGACGGTGACCTCGCGCGCGTCGGAGCACGTGGTCGGGACGGTCCGCGACTCCGGCGACCCCCTCGCTGCCGTCTCGCCGGCGTCGCCATTGTTGGGCGCGCCATCGGGGCGATAGGCCCGGGGAACGGCTCGCATCGTGCAGTTTCGCACCACCTCGGGCGGGAGGAATGGCCTCGTGACCGTGAGCATCGGCCTCGGTGATCTCGTCGCCGATCGCTATCAGCTGATCGAGCCGCTCGGGCGGGGCGGGATGGGTCGGTTTACCGCGGCCTGGATGAACTGCTCGACCGCCCGGTCGCCGTCAAGCTGATCTATGACGACGCGGTGTGCGACCGCGATGTACGGCACGCGTGTGCGGTCGAAGCGCGCACGGCGGCCCGCCTCGATCATCCGGGCATCGTGCGGATCCCCGATAGCGGCTTCGACGACGGCCGCTGCTACGTCGTGATGTCGCTCGTCGAAGGCCGCACCCTCGCCGAGATCCTCCGTGAGGACGGATCGTTCTCAGTCGATCGTGCGCTCGACCTGGCGATTCAAGTCGCGGACGCCTTGGCGTCCGCGCACCGAGCGGGCGTCATCCACTGCGACGTCAAGCCCGGCGACCTGCTGGTCGACGCCAACTGGCACATTTGGCTGGTCGACTTCGGCATCGCCCGGGTCACGTCCTGCACGACCGGCCTAACGGGCGAGCTGCTCCAGGGCTCGGCCCAGTACGTCGCGCCCGAGCAGGTGGAGGGCGCCTCGGTCGACGGCCGCACCGACCTGTACGCGCTCGGCACCGTGCTCTACGAGATGCTGGCCGGCCGGACCCCGTTCGGGGGCGGCACGATCGCCGCGATCCTGGCACGCCGCCTGGTGAACGATCCGCCCTCGATCCGCGAGGTCAATCCGGCCGTTCCGCCCCAGGTCGGTCGGGTCGTCCTGAAGGCGCTGGCCCGCGCCCCCGTCGAGCGCTTCCAGACGGCCGACGAGTTGCGTGACGCGCTGCGTTCGCCGCTCCCGAGTCGGTCCCTGCGGGCCGGCCTGGTCGGCGCGACGCTCGGCGGACTGATGCTCGGCGCCGCGGCGGCGCAGCATCGAGCTCCCGAGCATGCGACTGAGCTGGTAGCGGTCGCCCAGGTGATGGACGCCCACGTGGTCACGTTCGAGCCGCTGCCCACGCCGAGCCCCTTGCCGCCGACGACCGTCGCCGCCGAGCTGCCGGCCGAGCCGCCTCCGACGGAACCAGCGCCGACTGCTGCGGCTCCGACACCCGAGCCGCCGGTCGTCGTGGCGCCCGTTCGCCGAGCTGCGGCGTCGCCCGCACAGCCCCTGGCCGCGCCGCAGCAGACGCCCGCCGCGCCGAAGTCGGCTCCGACGCCCCCACCCGCGGCCGACGCGAACGACGCCGAGCCAACCGAACAGGCCTCGCCGTCAAGGGGCGAGCCGAAGCCGGCGCCGGCACGCCCGGTCACCCTGCAGCCGGCCCCCAGCCGGCCGCCGGCGCTCCAGCCGGCCCCGCCCCCGCCGGCGCCGCAACCGGCCCCGACCCAGCAGCTGGCGCCGGCCCGGCCGCCAGCGACGCAGCCGGCGCCGGCCCGCCCGGTCATCCCGATGCCGGTGTCGGTCACCGCGAAGGTTAGCCAGGCTTCTGGCTCGCGTGCGACGGTCAGGCTGATCGCGCGGACGCGGGACATTCGCGGGGCGCGACGGGGCTGGGGCGGCGGTGGCGCGCGTCCGGCCGAGGTTCCGACGGGAGGCTCCTTGCCGAGGAGCAGAGACCATGCCAGATCCGCGCGCCCTCGTTGTCGGAGGTCCCGGCCGGCGGCCATCACGAGATCGGCGAGCGGGCGACGGGGACCGTAGCACCCACGATCGCGGGCTCGAAGGTCGGGTCGCACAAGCCAGCGCCCCGGCGATCAGGCCGGGGCGCTGGTGGCCAAGACCGCGATCAGCGGGCGCTACGCTGCGGCAATCGAGCGCTCGTCGAGGCGCCCCGGAATCCCGATTGCCCGATCCGGATCGTTGAGCCGGTCCCACGTCGCTCGGGACGCGTCGGACCAGTACCTGATCCCAGCAGCTTCGTAGAGTCCGATCCCGAGCTCGAACCTGGTTCGCAGGTCCACGTGCTCGTGACGCGCCCGATGGTTCACCCAGCCGTAGAGCTCGATGCCGTAGGTGCCCAGGACCCAGAACTCCTCCGGCTCGAGCCGGGGACCCACGAACTGGATACCGAGGAACTGACTCTCCTTCGCGCGGACGTCGGCATCGTCGGTCTTCATCTGCACGGGCAGCGCCGCCGTTGACGACGGCAGGTAGTCGTAGACGAGCTCCCAGCTCAACTGAAGCCGTGAGCCCCCGGGCGGGGTGAGATACGCCTCCAGCCGCCGAATCGACGCCGGAGCCTCGCCCTGGTTGACGATGTGGCAATCCAGATTGAACGCGGCAACCCGCGGCCTGGCCTCCGTGATCACCACGCTGAAGACGTTGCGGGGGTACACCCGCACGATCGGGTCACTCGGGCCGCGCGCGATGCCTCCGAGCCGGGGCGCGGACGGCGGTCCGAGCTTCTTTGCGAGCGCCGCGAACACCTCGTCGACCTCGACCTGGCGCATGTCGAGGTATGCCGTGTCGCTCGGCAGGCCCGGCAGCTCGGAGTCGTCGAGCTGGAGTGGCAGAACGTACGGGGTGCGCTCGCGAACGGCACGCGACAGGGCGGCCGAGCGCTCGAGCCGGGTCCACGGCTTCTCGATGTAGGTCCGCGACACGAACGGCACGCAATAGCGCGACTGGTGCTCGTAGACGTGCCACAGCTTCGCCGGGAGACTCTCTCCCCATAGCTCGGCGCGCTCGTACTCATCGAAGAAGACCGCGTAGCCGGCCGTCTGCAGACGTTGGGCCAGTTGCCGCGCCACCGCCCGATCTTCGCCGGCGAAGGACCGTGCGACATCGTAGCGAGTTGGTTCAGGTGCCATCAACTTTCTCGGCTCGCGGGACCCGATGCCACCTCGGGCTCCTCATTCATCTCGATCCGTAGCTGTCAGAGCTGGCAGGGCCGAGAAGCAGGCCGCTGCTCCGCCCACCACCCGAGGCCGGGGCGATGCCACGCCCCGGTCCGGCCGACGCGCCTCAGTAGCTCAGCTTCAGGGTCGGATCGCCTAGGATCACGTTGCGGTAGTGCGGCTGGTTCGCGGCGTTCTCCGCCCCCATCAGCGCGAGCACCGCCTCGCCGAACGGCTTGTTCTGCTGAAGCCGTTGGAAGAGCCCCGTGTAGTCGCCCGGCGGATTGGTGACGTTGTGGGCGAGCACGGCCAGTCCGTTCGCATGGGCAAGGTACGCCGTACCGAGCATGTGCGCGCCGTACTGGCGATTGAGCGGCGTCGCCGGCGAGGTCTTCTCGCCGTCCACGAGGAACTGTGGCCGGAACAGGATCTTCGCGACGTCGCAGCCCCCGAGCAGGTAGAAGCGCGACAGGGCGTGCTTGTTCGGCGTGGCGATGATGTGGGCTTCCTTGACGCCGCCGCTGGGCAGGATCGAGACCGACGAGCTACTGCCCGGGCTGGTGTAGGTCGCGGGGAAGCCGGTCGGGAAGACGTCCTGGCCCGACTCCGCCGCGAAGTAGTGGTTGAGCCAGTCGCTGTGCATGACGTACTGGCAGATCAGGTACTCCTGCTGGAACGACGCGATGTAATTGGCGATGCTCGCCTTCTGAGTGGCCGCGAAGGCTGGCGTGTCCGCGTGGACCGTGATGTTGCTGAGGGGCACCGCGGCCGACATCTTCGTGCGCTCGGCCTGCCAGCCGCCGGCAAAGTCCTTGTCCAGGAAGACGTAGCCACGACGGGTGCGCGACGTCGTCCGGTGGGCATGGTTGCGGTTGAAGTAGTCCATCAACAAACGGACCTCCTCCGCTTCCGACCATTCCCAGCCCTGGAGGCCCGTTCGCCAGGCCGCCTGCGACAGGCTGACCCGGCCGATCCAGAACTTGACGTCGGCGCCGTACCGATTCGGGTCGCGCTGCGAGTGGTGGACCTCCGATTGCCGCATCAACACGAACCCGGGCGCGCTCCACTGGGTGCGCGGATAGAAGGCGAAGTTCGGCGGCAGCCCGTAGTCGTACGGCAGGCGGAGCACCTGGGGGCTGCCCGGTGGCACCATCGGCGCGACAGGTTGCCATTCCCAGTAGCCGAACGGATCGCCGAGCATCGCGTCCACGCAGAAGTAGTCGAGCTCGCCCTGCCCGCCGCCGGGCACGTCGTTGAACGTGCAGATCCCCGCCGCCGGAAAGTCGCCGACCAGGACGACCCCGCTCAGGCGTGCGTCGCCGGCGAAGTAGAAGTCGCGGATGGCCCGATGGAGCTGGAGCACCTCCGAGGGGAGGTGCCGATGCCCCCGCTCGCCGGTTTCGTCACTCCGGACGTCGTAGCTGTAGGCGTAGACGTCCCAGCCCTCGTTCTGCAGGTCGTCGAGCCAGCGCGTGAACGGGGACCAGCCGACGCTCGCGGTAGCGAGAATCGGACCGAGCAGGCGCTCCTCGACGAGCACGAGGACGCGCGGCGAGGTCGGCGCGCCCGGCCGCGACGTGAGATAGCGCAAGTCGGGCTTCGTGCTTGCCAGCCGCGTCTCGGCCGGCCAGGCGCGCTCCGCATGCCAGGAATAGGTCCGGGTGCCGTCCACGAACTGCCCGCGCACGGTGTCGAACGACAGCCGGCCGGTGTAGCGCTGGGTGCCGCGCGTGAACGCCAGCTCATTCGTGGCGCTCGTGAAGCTCACCACCGTGAGCGCTTCCCAGACCTGGTGCGCGTCGAGCCACAATCGTCCTGCGGCCCCACCTCCTGTCATCCAGAGCTGCAATCTGCCGATGTAACCATTCGCGTCGATGCGCCAGTCGCCGACGGCGTCGCGGTACTCCATGGCTGCCCCCCGGTGAGCCACTCCCGATCGCTTCGATCGTCTCTCGAGCGCGATGGCGGGATCCGTCAGCGCCCTCCCCTCGGCGCCTGACGTCCATCGTACGAACGTGCGCTCATCACCCTGTGACACGGATTACGAATCGATGACGGCAGCGGACCCCTCCCCTCGCTCGCGATTGGCGAGCGTGATCCGCATCTTGATTCGAGCGTAGGAGGGAGCGATGGACAGCACGGTGGCCAGGCCGACACCGGGAGTGTAAGGGTGCGAACGTACGGCGTAGTTGGTCGCACAAACGTCCAGGCAGGTGGCGGAGTGCCGCCGGCCGCCCTCCCGGTACCCCGTGCTCGGGCTACCTCGGCTCGGGCACCGAGGACGGACAATGTGGTGCACGAGCGAGCCCGGTGGACCGTGCCGCGTCAACTGACTGGTGGTCGTGCCCGCCCCGGCCGCGTGACTGCACCCGTTCTCGCGCCTTGCGCCTCGCCACGAAATGCGCGGGTGCGTACACTGCCACCCGCCGCGCCCGGGCCGTGGTAGGCTGAGGCCGGCGCGTCGATGTCGGAACAGAGGCCCGACGCTTACCCGACGTGTGCTATCCGCCCGCCTCGGCCCGGCCGTTCTGCTCGCCTTGGGCCGGGCGATCCCCACGAGCTGGGTGCCGACCCCGGAGACGAGCCATCCTCCGGGGTCGTCGTTCCCCGACGCGGGTACCCGCGTACCGCCGCGCCCCTGGAACTCAGCCAGTGCAAAGATGCCATCTGCGCCATGCGTCGACGTGGGGCCACCAGCACATCGACCTCGAGCTCGAGGGGACGGCGGAGGCGAAGGCCGGGCGGAGCCGGAGCCGCTGAGCGCGGCGTCCTCCCGCCTGCCGCGGCCGGCCGCCGAGCCGAGGAGTGGTGCGCGTGTCTCGGCGCCCAGCGGCCGCGTCGTTGGACAGGAGGCCGCATCCACCCGAGATCGCCTCGGCCCACAACGGCCGCCGCTACGCGCGTCCCTTCTTAGGATCGTACGCGATCCTTCCGCGTCGACGCAGTCCGGGCGGGTCCGGAGGCACGGGCCTTGCGTCCCACTGTGGTTGGGCCCCGGCGCATTCGCGTCGGGATCGCCGACGGACTCACATCGCGCCGGAGGCGCACCGTCTCGGCGGAACGCGATGATGGCCACCTGGAGGAAGCATGGCGAACCAGATACCCGAGCGGGGGCTGAAGCCTGACGAACTCGCCGCCGAGGAGGCCGCCGAGCTTCCCGATCGCGAGGCGATGTCCCTGCTCGACCTCAATCTCGACCTGTCGCTCGACGCCGACGCCGCCGCGCCGGTCGGCGCGGCCATCGCGGCGAACGCGAACGTCGCGGCGCCGATCGACGCTGCGGTCGCCGCCAACGTCGGGTCGGTCGACTCGACCGCGATCGCATCCGCGGATCAAGATGCCCAGATCACCCAGATCCTGGACGGCGTGGCGATCGCGAACGCCGATCAGGAGGGCTCGATCACGCAGGGTTCAGCCGGCCGCTAACCGC
>Ga0075418_10003766_pt1 | contig 17296 bp, 16 predicted proteins | sample SoiMetdeltSBSDD2_FD_81776 | JGI IMG/M metagenome (GOLD analysis project Ga0075418, IMG submission 81776) | Bulk soil microbial communities from a Populus tree surrounding site in Tennessee, USA - Soil MetaG P. deltoides SBSDD2 | ecosystem: Environmental > Terrestrial > Soil > Tree plantation... | reverse complement strand
GCGCTTAGCAAAGCTCACTGTGGAACTCGAAGAGATCGCTTTGACGCCGAGCGCCTTCGCCATCTGGAACGCATACTCGATCTCGTCATCAGTGGCGGTAATGCGCTGGTTGAAGCAAAGAATCTGAAGATCAATACCAGCATCATTGAACTTCTTCTTGACGGCCTTGAAGGTGTCGGGCGAAGTCGCCAGGCGCCATTTGCGCAGCGCTTCCTGGTGCTGCCGTTGGGCTTCTTGCTGTTCGGGGGTCAATTGGTTGCGGCCACCGCCGCCAGACGCGGTTGCCTGCGGTGCGCCAGCTAACGCTTCGCAATGGTTCGACATCAGCTCCGCTTCGCTGAGCCCAATCTTGACCATCGCGGAGATGATCTCTGTCGCCGGGATCGAACGGAAGCTATAGGTGATCGCGCCGATCTGGACGCCCTTGAACTTAGAGTTGATCTTAGCTAGTGCCACTGACAGGGGCAGGCCAGCAAGCATCATCACACCAAATTCCCGTCTCGAGTACATGATGTATCACCCTCCGTTGCTTCCTTGTCTCGGCTACAATCGGCGATGCTTTACCGTCGAGGAATATCGAACCTTCGTTGCAGAGTCAAGGGCCGCGGGCCGCGTAGCGGTTACCTCTCCACTTCCTGTGATCTAACAACGACTCCGCTACCTGGCCCGCGTTGTTCGCCATACTCGATCATCGGCTGGCCCTCAACAATCACGTGCTCGATTCCCGACGGGAATTGCTTCGATTCCTCAAACGTCGCGCGGTCGATGACTGTCTGCGGATCAAAGACTACGAGGTTTGACTGAGCACCTTGCTCAACTCGTCCGTAACTATCAAGCCTAAAGGTCTCAGCCGCAAGCCCGCTCATTTTTCGCACGGCGTCCTCCAGCGTAAGAACATTCAACTCGCGCACATATCGACCAAGCATTCGAGGATAAGTTCCGTATGCACGTGGGTGAGGCTTGCCCCCCAGCAGACCGTCGGTGCAGACATTTACATACGGCTCGCGCATGATCTTCTGCACGACGTCTTCCGATTGGCTGAATGAAATCATCCCTACGCCCATGCGCTCATCGGCGAGCAGATCAAGAGCGAAATCGGCGGCCGCTTTTTCGCTCACTCCATTGTCGAACCCCTTTGCAAGCGCCGCTGCCTGAGCGAGACTCTTACCGACATATTCGGGCCGCTTCCCGGATGGAACATCCGAGACAACAATTCCTTCAGGGCCTGACCATTTCCAAAAGTTGTCCCACTCTGATCGCGAGCGGTCGAGCATCGCCTCTCGAATGCGTCCGCGTTCGTCGGTGCTTGCGAGCCGCTGAAGCGTAGCCTCGACTCCCCCGGCGTGAGCCCAGGGCGGTAGTATCGCTCCCAGCATCGTCGAACCCGCGATGTACGGATACTGATCGGCGGTCAGTCGCATACCCTCGGCGCGGGCGATCCGTACCATCTCCAGAACCCCCTCGATAACCGGCCAGTTTTCTCGTCCCGCGACCTTGAAATGCGAGATATGGACTCTCACACCGGAATGCTTGCCGATCTCGATCATCTCGGCGACGGCATCTTCCAGATAGTCGCTCTCGCTGCGCATGTGCGCGACAAATACTCCGTCAAACTCGGCAACCGCTCTGCACAAGTCGATCAGCTCAGCAGTATCGGCAAAGCAACACGGTGGGTAGATAAGACCTGTTGACATACCGATCGCGCCTTCGCGCATCGACCGGCGAATCAATTCCTGCATTGTCGCAATCTCATCGGGTGCTGCTCGCCGGTCTTCCATTCCCATCGCGTTCAAACGAACCGCGCCATGCGGGATGAGATAGCTGCAATCGAGTGAGGGCTTAGCCCGCTCGACGGCTCCAAGATACTCGCCAACCGATTCCCACTCCCATTCACGATCAAGCTTGCCCAACAATCCTGCTAGTGACCGTTCCATTTGCGGCCGGTCTGCAGCGCGAATCGGCGCCACTGAAATTCCGTCCTGGCCGAATACTTCCAGAGTGATGCCCTGCCGGACTTTCATCGGCAACTCGGGCTCAATCAGCACTCGCAGATCGGAATGGCTATGGGTGTCGATAAAACCGGGAGCGATAACCATGCCCTTGCAGTCGAGTTCTTCGGGCGCGCCTTGAAGGGAGCCGGGCGCATCGACGGCGAGAATCCAGTTACCGCGAATCGCTACGTCACCCTCGAATCCAGAGCGTCCGCTGCCGTCGATGATCAGACCATTCTTGAGGATCAGATCAGGAGTTTTCATGAGTCGAGTAGCATACCAGAAACGCAAAGCGGCGGCTTCGGACTACTCATCTAGTTGAGAGGGGCCGAAACAATGTCGATGACCGTCACTTCTGGCCGCGCGCAGAACCTTACTCGCGGTGCGTACCCACCTTCCATCCCGATGCCGCGATTAACATACAAAAACGTTTCGGCTTTTCGGTAGAGTCCCGCTTCGTACTGCTTGTCGAATCTGGATAGCGTTACAAGCGCACCATACCACGGCAGGCTAACCTGACCGCCGTGAGTGTGACCGGCGCAGTACAGATCAATGCCGTGATTGATAACACGGTCGATCTCATCAGGGTAGTGATAAACAAATATACTGAAGGCCTTGGGCGACACTTTTCCAAGGACTTCGTCGATTCGCGTCTCGTGCCCGACGGCAAGGCCGTTGAGAGCTATGGTCAGTCCGCGGATGTCAAGCTCGACCAGTTTCCCATCGAGTTCGTTGACTCCCGTCCCACCGAAAAGGTCCAGATTCCTCCAGAAGGACACGTCCCAGTTTCCTCTAACCGCGTAGGTAGGCGCTATTTCAGCAATCCCGGTCATGCACTGTCGGAAAACAGAGAGCGCCTCGATTGAGTTCAAACAATCCCCGCCGAAGAGAATCAAGTCAGGCTTCTCCTGGGCGATGATCCCCGGAAGGCGCCCTTCAAGGCGGGGTTTGCTGTCGCTGTGTAGATCGGAAATGAGAACAACGCGAACCGGAGCTGCGCTCTGACCCAGCTTGGCGCTCTGAATCTGCACGTGAGTAACCGACAGCCAGTATGGCTCGACAAAATATCCGTATGCTCCGCAAAGTATGCCAATGCCTGCAAGTCCGAGAACGACTCGTGAATACCAACTCCGAGTGCCAGTGTAAGGAGCAGAAGCACCGGAGGCTCGGCGCACGAGTTTTCTTATCAGAACTGCAGCCGCCAAAACATACACCGAACCAACTATGGTAACAAAAACAACTGCCCGGTAAGTGCCGGCGTTATCCATTTGAACCGAAAACTAGTTGCCTGTTGAGGCAGTCGTCCGTGTGCCGCCTACCGCCAAAAGCTCAAGCGCGTGACCGTCCGGATCTTCGAAGTAGAGGGATGACGACTTCATCCATTCATGAAAAACCGGACCCTCGACTTCGACGCCTCGTTCCCGAAGAATCGACGCGGCTCGCTCGAGGTCGGACTCGTCGATCGTGAACGCGAAGTGCTGCAGCGGCCACTCACCTTTGTCTTCCTGAAGCACGACCATTCCGGCGTCGCCGCCCGCCCTTAGGAACAACCAGTTTCGTTTTTCATCTCGAATTCCGACTTCCAGGTCCAGCACGTCAAGATAGAACGGTTCGGCTTTTGCGAGATCCTTTACGCGAATCGCGACTTCGTACACTCCTCGAATTGGTAGCATGTTGCCTCCTTGCTGAATAGTCTTCAGCCTGTACTTGCGCGCGGCGACACTATTGTATAATGCCGCAGTCAATTTCGCTAAAAGGACCGCATCGACGATGACCAATAACCGGGTCGCGCTCTATCTTCAAGACAAGCACCCCCTTCGCGAAGCCATCGATTATGTTCGCTACGCCGAATCACGCGGCTTCGAAGCGGTGTGGCAAGCTGAATCCCGGCTCGTGCGAGACGCGATTGTTCCGATGGCCGCCTACGCAGCCACGACCGAGCGCATCAAGATCGGTTCCGGAGTCATCAACAACTGGACCCGCAATGCAGCGCTAATCGCGGCGACCTTTTCGACCCTCGACGATTTGGCTCCGGGCCGAACGATGTGCGGCCTTGGCGTCTGGTGGGAACCCCTGGCAACCAAAGTCGGAGTCAAGCGACGCAAGCCCCTCCTGGCGATGCGCGAGACCGTTGACGTGGTGCGCCGCCTGCTGGCGATGGAGAAGGTCACCTTCAAGGGCGAGTTCGTTCAAGTCGAAGACATCGAGATCGACATCGTGCACGGTGATCGATCGCCAAAAAACGTTCCGATCTATATCGGCGCGACCGGCATGAAGATGATGGAGTTGTCCGGTGAGATTGCCGACGGAGTGCTGCTCAACTATCTGGTTTCACCGGCTTACAATCGTGAAGCGATGGAACATCTTAAAGCCGGGGCCGCTCGTGCCGGACGCAATATCGACCAGATCGACCGGCCGCAACTGGTTGTTTGCTCGCTGGACACCGATCGCGCGCGCGCGCTGGACAACGCGCGCGAGCTTGTAACCCAGTACCTCGGCCAGCAACCCCACATCATGAAGGCGAGCGGCGTGAGTCAGGACCTGCTCGACGAAATAGGCAGTGTGTTGACGTGGCCTGCCGAAGAACACCAGATTCGCGAGGCGATGAAATTAGTCCCCGATGAAGTCGTTCAGCTGATAACGGCTTCGGGTACTCCCGACGAATGCCGCGCAAAAGTTGAGGAGTACCGGGAGGCGGGTTGCACCTGCCCGGTGCTTTATCCGCTTGGCGATGACGTGAGAGCGATGATTGAAGCGTTCAGCTGAAGGAAAACCCCCAACTTTAGTTGGGGGACCTTTAGTTTTAGCCTACGAGCGGTGTTTAGGGATTTTCATTTTTGGGTGTTGGGAAGAGGCTAACTGTAGAATGCAATTGAGAACAGTCGCCGCTACGAGGTACGTGACCCCGCTTCGCGAAGGCGGATCGCTACCAGCGATCGTCGAAGCCGATGACGACGGAATGTATGTTCTCAAATTCCGTGGTGCGGGTCAGGGTCCAAAGGCCCTGATCGCGGAGCTGCTTGCGGGAGAGATAGCTCGAGCGCTTGGGCTGCTGGTACCCGAGATCGTGTTTGTTCAACTCGACCCTGAACTCGCTCGAACCGAGCCCGACCCCGAGATCCAGGATCTGATCAGGGCCAGCGCCGGTCTAAACCTGGCTCTGGACTATCTGCCCGGCTCGGTAATGTTTGATCCCGTCGCAGAGCGCCTCGACGTTGATCTCGCCTCCAAAGTCGTCTGGCTCGACGCATACGTGACAAATGTCGATCGCACGGCTCGCAACACAAACATGCTCATCTGGCATCGCCGGCTCTGGCTTATCGATCACGGCGCGGCCCTTTACTTCCATCACACCTGGACCAACTACATCGAACGAAGCCGCGATGCTTTCCCGTTGATCAAGGATCATGTTCTGCTTCCCGTTACAACTCCCGAATCTCTGCGCGAGATAGATTCGATGATGACCGAGCGGCTTACACCAGACATCATCAACGCTGTGATAAATCTTGTTCCGGATGCCTGGCTGACTGGTGGGGGTCAGGCTGGGGATCCGCCGTTCTCTGGTCCGGCCGAAACCCGCGAAGCGTATAGTGAATACTTGCTGCGCCGGCTCGAGGCGCCGCATGCTTTCGTGGAGGAGGCGATTCGTGCGCGATCACTATCCATATGATTACGCGGTATTGCGCGTAGTGCCGAGGGTCGAACGGGAGGAGTTTGTCAACGTTGGAGTGATCGTATCGTGCCCGGCCAGAGATTTTCTAGAGGCCCGTATTGAATTGGATGAGCAAAAGCTTGCAGCCCTTGATTCTGCACTCGACGTCGAAGCAATCCGCACATATCTGGCGGCCATTCCTATAATTTGCGCCGGAGGAGAACAGGCAGGGCCAATTGGTCAATTGACCCAGAGGGAGCGCTTCCACTGGTTGGTGGCGCCGCGAAGCACGATCATACAGACCTCGCCCGTGCACACCGGTTACTGCAGGGAGCCGTTAGAAGTGTTGGAGCACTTGCTTAACACGATGGTGCGGCCGCCTGTTGAACCGACAAACCCTGTGTAGCAGCCTTTCCCTTCTTCGCGTCTTTGCGATCCTGGGCGTCTTTGCGCGAGACGGCAATAACGAGTATTGATGAGATGCTTCATCCAAACGTCGACAGCTTGCGAAGCAAGTCGGCGCGCGACGTGCGGCACAGGTTACCGCCTTCGAAGAACGGATCGGATGTCACTTCCTGGGTCACGTATGGAGGAGGTTCGGCGGACATTAATTCTTCGAGCTCGTCAGCCTCGGTCTCGCAAAGAACCAGCCCCTCGAGATCGCCGTCGAAAACATCGATTGAAAACACACGGCCGCGATAGGTTTGATAGAAGCGGGTCTTTCTCAGGCGATCTCCCGCGAGGCGGTCAAGCAACCGGTACTCGTCGGGTGACAGGAGAATCCGGTTAACCGTGCGGAAGTACGGCGACGCCGACTCGCGTTTCTTATTGAGCTTTATTACGCGTCGTTCGGAGTCCGAGTCGGTCAGGATCCTCAGCCGAAGCCTTGAATCGGTCAGGTATTTGTCCTCGTAGGTTTTGAAATACGACTCGACGCAGTTCCTCCAGTCGGCATTTCGCGAGACGAGGAACCGCCTCTCGTACTCCACTCGAGAGTACTTCATTTCGTCAACATCAAATTCATTTTTCACAACCACTCCGGTCTAGTTCTTTATTCAACGCCTCGCGGTACAAACCAACGCTTGTAACTTGCTCCGTACAGGATTGTCCCCACACCTAGCCACAACGGACGCCGCAAGGGCCGTTTCAATCTCTTGAACATCCCCGCCGCGCTGATTTATCTCCAGGATCACCGGATTACCTTCGATGAGACCTTTGGCAACGTCAGCAGCGGACGAACTAATTCCGGCCTTTGCCAGGACGGTTATCGCTGAATCACTGAACCCCAGAGTCTTAAGGAGATCCAAAATCAACTCTTCGTCATGAAGCAGAAAGGGGAGGTTGTAGAACGCCGGCGGGTCGTGTTCAAAGAAAGTTGAAATGGTTTCGTGCGCCAGATGCGCAAGCTCGTTTTTGTCGATTGAATCCCAGACGTTAAAGACAAACAACCCGCCAGGAGACAGAACTCGATGAACCTCGCGCAACGCGGCTACTTTGTCTGGAAAGAACATGAGCCCGAACTGACACACCACCGCATCAAAAGAAGCGTCATCAAAAGGCAGCGACGTCGCATCGGCTTGTTTCCATTCGACGGCGTCATCCGGTCCAAATTTGGCGGCGGCATACGCAAGCATGCCGTCATTCAGATCACTCGCAACGAGCCTCGCTTCTTTTCGAAGACGATCGCGAAGATGGCGGGTTACGATCCCGCTGCCACACGCGATCTCCAATACCACGCCTGCATCCACCGGCACTCGCTGGACGATATCCAGGGCAAACGGCTCAAACAGACACGAGCCCAAATAGCGATCATAGTTTTCCGGAATCGAGCCAACGAACGCGACGTGCTGATCGCTCATCTCGCTAATCCCATAGATCGACCTATTTGTCACAAAGCGGCCCGTACATGTCGGGCCGCCGATCGCGATAAAACTGCCAGTGAGTTCGCACCTCTTTGATTTGATCGAGATCAAGATCGGCAACAATCAGCTCATCCTTGTCCTCGCTGCCCTTCGCAAGAATCCGGCCATCCGGATTGCAAAAATAGGAAGAACCAAAAAACTCACCGATGTTCCACGGAGCTTCTGTTCCAACGCGATTGATCGTACCGACAAAGTATCCGTTTGCCACCGCGTGCGCGCGCTGTTCAAGATCCCAGAGATAATCGGCGTGTCCCTTGGTTGTCGCCGATGGAATAAAAACGATCTCGGCGCCGTTTAACCCCAGGGCGCGCGCTCCTTCAGGAAAATGCCGGTCATAACAGATATACACCCCAATGCGCGCGTACTTTGTTTCAAAAGTCGGAAAGCCGGTGTTACCGGGGGTGAAGTAGAACTTTTCCCAAAAGCCTGGGAGACAATGCGGGATGTGGGTCTTGCGATACTTGCCCAGGTACGTTCCGTCGGCGTCAATCACCGCAGCGGTGTTGTAAAAGACCCCGGTCATCTCTTCTTCGTAGATCGGAACAACCATGGCCATCTTGTGTTTCCGCGCAATCTCGCACATCAATCGGGTGGTCGGGCCATCAGGTATCCGTTCGACCAGATCGTACCAATGCGGGTTCTGCTCGGCTGGGAAGTAAGGCCCGTAGAAAAGCTCCTGGAGACAAATGATCTGGACGCCCTTCGACGCGGCATCATTTATCATTGCGACGTGCTTATCGACCATCGCTTTCTTTATTTTGTCGATTGAGCTTTCGGCTGGTTCTTCGTTGGCGGCCTGGATGAGGCCGCATCTTACAAGTCGCGACATAATGGAATTATCTCCTATTGACTCTGGGGCTGATTATTACATGGTCACTCAACCACAACCTAAAGTTTTGCTAGTCGTTGCCGAGCGGTGTTTGTGGACGGATCCTGCGGCGCAACGTCTACGGCCTTCTGAAACGCGGCCTTAGCCTCGGAGTTCCTTCCAAGACTCTCGTAACACAAGCCAAGATTGGTGTGAACGACATTCTGATAAAGATTCCGGGCATCCAACTGTTTATATGCCGTGACTGCTTCCTCATAGCGCCTTGATTTCATGCTAACGTCGCCCAGCGTGTACAGCAGAACAGGGTGCTCCGGGGCATAGCGTTGAGCGATGTGCAAATGATTGAATGCTTCGTCGTAGCGTCCGAGTTTGTTAAGCAAGACCCCGAGGTTGATCCGGGCTTCAGGATAAGCCGGGTTTCGCTCAAGCGTCTCCAGGTAAGCCTGTTCCGCGAGCGAGTCTTTACTCAGTTGAGCGTATACCCATCCAAGGTTGTATCGAGCTCTCAAATGCTCCGGATAAATCTCAAGAGCGCGGCGCAGCGGTTGCTCGGCGTCGGCATATCGTCCCTCGCCTATGTATGTCACGCCAAGGTTGTAATGCGTGTCGGCGTAAGGGGCGCCGTAGGCGATGGCGTTCAGATAAAAACGCTCCGCCTCAGTTAGCATTCCCTGCTCTCGGTAAATGTCCGCCAGATTCGAATAAGAGTCGTAGTACTTTGAATCGACTTCAATCGCGGAGCGATAGAACGACTCCGCTTCCGCGAATCGCCGCTGCTCGGCATAGTACGCGCCGATATAGTTATGCAGGAACGGCCACCGAGGCGCCACCTTCATCGCGTTTTCGGTCATAGCAAGTTCGCTCTGCCATGAGAAGTTCTGATAAAAAGTAAGTCCGAACAATATCGCGCCGGACAACAGCGCTGCCCCGGCAAAGACTTGCCCTCGTCGCGGGACGAACCGAGCGCTCAGCCAATCGAAACCCATAGCCACAAGAATGCAAAAACCGATCGAAGGCAAATAGAGATACCGGTCGTGCAGAAGCGATTCTTCCTGTCTAAACGCTTTCAGGTTTAGAACCGGGACAATAAAAACAATCATGAACGCTAGAGCGCGCCTGCCAACCGTCGACCGGCGGACAAGCCATAACAGACCGCCCAGCAACGCTGCGATTGCCAGCCAGGCTCCCCAGAATCGCGGGTCCAGCGCCGACTGAACATAGGTGCTGTCGTAGATCACCGACAGCGGGTATGGGATCAACAGCATTCGCGCATATCTCAGCAGTACTGATGGAATGGTGATCAACACTTCAATCCCCGATGTATCCACGGACGTAGGTTCATCCCGGCGAAGAAACCCGAGTACGTAATATCGCATTCCCAGGTAGAGCACGATCGCCGCGAAGTACGGCGCTGTTCGCCTCGCGATTCGCGCGGCCGTCTCAACCACTTTTTCCCCGTGTCTCTCAAACAGTTCGCGAGCAACAAGAAAGAACGGAAAGATCACCGCGACTTCCTTGCTCAACATTGCAAGAAGCGCGAGCGCGACGCTCGCGGCCATCACGACTGGCGTCACTGCTCGGCCGCGATAATATCGCTCATACAACAACAGCGACGAAAGAATAGACACCGCGGCGAGCGGATCGGGTAGCGCTGCGACCCACGCGATTGATTCGCTGTGCACCGGGTGCAGACCGAAAAGCAACGCCGACGCCGCAGCAACTTCAAACGAAAGCTTCCACTCGCGCCCCAGACGATAAACAAGAAACACAGCCACAAGATGAAGAGCAATTGACGCAGCGTGCCAGCCAAAAACCGCAAGCCCGAACAATTGGTGGTTGATAATCAGCGCAACGTTGAACAGCGGCCGGTAGTACGGGCCAACCGCGCTCTTGTCTCCCTCATTCAAAAACTGCCAGACGCCCTGCGTGAACATCCTGGGTATGTTGGCGAGCGAGTTGATTGTCGGGTTCTTGAGTATCTGAACTCGGTCGTCGTAGACGAACTGTCCGTCGAGGGCATTGACAAAGGCGAGGGCGGTTACCGAGAGGATCCCAATCAGCAGTAGTCGTTCCAGCTGGTTCGTTCGAGCACGATCGAGCGCTTGCTCGCGTCGCTGCTGGCGAACCGACGGACCCTTCACCGGCGTCTGCCGTGAGGCTTCCGAATTAACCACTCGGCTCCGACGTTTTCTATTACGCGTCATCCAGGCTCGAATGTGCTTGAGTTCCGGTCACCACTTCATTAACCGCGTGATCAAACTGACGGCGGCCGGATCATCGGGGAAGATAACCGGCGTTTCGCTGACCCGGGCCGTACGGTCGCCGACTCGTTTTGCAAAAACCTTAACCGGGCACCCACACGCGCTGTAGATAAAAGTCAGCTCGCGCTCCTGACCGTCGGGCCATACATCGCGCACCGGCAAATCGCCAGGTTTTACTTTTGCATCGATTATTGAACTGGGGCTGCTGGATCCATCAACCGTCATGGTAGTGCCCTTGCCGTTGTCCAACAGCACCGTCAAGTTCTTTGGCTGAACCGGCTGGGACGTAGGATTGATCTTGCCGCGCCACAAGACTTCACCTGTCTTCTTGAAAATGAGTTGACCACCGCCGGGTTTTTCGCTGCTTACATGCATCGACATATGGAGTTTTCCGTCTGGCGTCGATTCGCCGTAGGCGTCCAGCACTGCGAACGTTCGGCCTTGCCCATCGTCAGGTTGATATCGCCGCTCGATCTGGGTAATCGCATCGGCAATACTCGGTATTTTTGCTCCGAAATCCAACTCGACGGTGACCATAACGGCTTTGGCGACTTCCATCGTGACCAGCTCTTTGGATGAGGCCGTGGTTGGCGCAGGTGTAACGGTCGGCGCGGGCGCGGGTGCGGCGGGCGCGGGCGCAAGCGGTTGGGCCGTCTTTGCCGGAGGGGTTCGGTTTGCTTTTAGGGCGAGGATTACAACGGCTGCGAGTACTGCAACGACAAGAATTGAAACAACCGGAATCCAGCGCTTGAGGTTGCTCTGCGATTGGACCGCACGTGCAGAATCGCGGTCGCTTTTGCGCTTGTTCTTTGACATTAGGAATGCCTATCTAGATTATTGTCGCCTTCGTGAGCGTGTCCGTCGCAGGCCAACCGGGCGACCAAAACAATAACAAACGCCTCAACTTCGAGGCAACAAAACTCGAATTCGACACTTCATTTGGAGTGCGCCGCCCACCTCCGCATTCAGCGACATTCGCATGCGTGGCGGCGCTTTCGTAGTGTGACTCTGGAGCGGTTGCCGCGGGCCGCCCGTCTCCAGCCTTCGAGCCCAGAGCTCTATCGTCCGCGAATTGCGACGATGTTGCCCTGAGTCTTTACACCACACTACGAAAGCGCCGCCACGCATGCGAATGTAGGTGAATGCTGACGTGGGCGGCGCACTCCAAATGTTGGCGAGCTCTTTAGGCCGCCAATCACAATTTGGCCCATAGCCTCTCGCTCGCCGCTCGAGCCTTCTCGTAGAGATCTTGATCATCGAATCCGAACTCTTTGTTCCTTATTACAAATTTGCCGTTCACCATTACGCTTTCTACCGAGGCCGAACTCATTCCAAACAAGAGATGCCACGCAAAGTTGCCGGCAGTCACTCCGGTGGGTGATCTGTAATCCAGCACGGTCAGATCCGCTATCGAGCCTTCGCGCAACCCGGCTAGATCACCGCCAAAGGCTTTGGAGGCGAGCCGGTTATTGTTTGCGAGCACTCCCAGCCAATGCTCAGCGCTTAATCCGTTGTTAGCGTCCCGGCCTTTCAAAAAGGCGAGGCGGGTTTCCTCAAACATGTCAGCTCCAATGCCGTCAGTTCCAAGCACCACCCGTTCACCAAATTTGCCGATCGGCGCGTAGCCCACCTGATTGTTCATGTTGGATCGAGGATTATGCGCGAACCAAACCCCCGCTGATCGGGCTACATCGATATCTCCATCGGAAAGGTGCGTGCCGTGAGCGAGAATTGTGCGGCTGTTGAGCGCGTCATGCTTAGCCAGACGTTCGACCACCCCGAGGCCGTACCGAGTTCGCGCGTCCACAACATCCCATCTGTCTTCAGCCACGTGAATATGAAGCCCGGCATCAAACACTTGCATCAACTCAGCACAGTACTGGAGAGACTCGTTCGAGAGCGTAAACGAAGCGTGCGCTCCTACCATACCTCGAAACAACGGAGGCAATGTCTTCGATTCCTGCTCCGGGGAGTTTCCGGCCCATCGCAACAAGGCGAGGTTCTCATCCAGTCCCTTTTCTCGCTCCTGCGTTCCGCCTCGGTCGGTAACTTCATAGCACAACACTGCTCGCAGCCCGACTTTCGCGATGGCTTCTCGAACAATTTGAAGTGATCCGATGATGTGAGATGGAGAGGCGTGATGATCGAACAAACAAGTCGTTCCTGCGCGAGCGGCATCCATCGCTCCGGCAATCGCGCTCCAATAGATTGTCTCTTCGTCCAGAGCTCGGTCCAACCGCCACCAGACAAGTTCGAGAATCTCTTTGAAGTTTAACGGAGGTCGCGGCGGGCCAGGCATCCCGCGCGCAAGCGTCGAGTAAAGATGCGTGTGTGCGCAAACCATCCCAGGAATCACCAATCGCCCGCTGAGATCGATTACCTCGTCGCCCTCGCGCGGTTCAAGGTTGCTGCGGCGCTCGACTATCCGAGCGTCTACGATGCGCAGGTCCTTGCGCTCGATCGAAACCGGATCGAGTGTCGCGAGTGTTGCATCTTTCAAAAGGTATGACATTCAAACATCCTCTCTTGATTGAGATTCAGTTTCTCAGCGCAATCCGTTGCTCCAGATCAGACAGGTCAATGTCCGGTGGGACACGCAGCGGTTCCCCGACTGCGCGCCTGACCGCATCTACGTCCTTCAAACCATTCCCGGTTACCATTAACAACACTCTCTCATCTCGCTCAAAAGCCCCGGTATCGCAAAGTCTCACAAATCCTGCGTAGGCAGCGGCGGCGGCCGGTTCGGCGAACACGCCGGTCTCACGAGCGAGTTGCGGGATTGCGGAAACGATCTGGTCGTCGCTCACCGTCACGCCGAGTCCGCCCGATTCGCGTATCGCGCGAACAGCCATCGTGGCGTCGCGTGGTCTGCCGACGTTGATGCTGTCGGCGATTGTATTGGCGGAGCCTTCTCGCACGATTCCATCACCCTTTGCGGCGTCGACGATTGCCGAGGCAGCTTCCGATTGGATCCCTATCATCCGCGGCAGATGATCGATGAACCCGATTTGCTGAAGATCATTAAACCCCTTCCACAGGCCGCTGATAATGTTGCCGTCGCCGACCGGGACGATCACTGTGTCCGGCACATTCCATGACAGCTGCTCCGCGATCTCGAGCGCAGCGGTTTTCTTTCCCTCACGGGTGAAAGGATTGTAACCGGTACTACGCTGATACCAACCGCACCTTCGCGACGCTTCGATACACAAGTCGTAAGCTTGATCGTAGCTCCCCTCTACCAACACGACTACAGCGCCGTAAATCTGAAGCTGCGCAATCTTCGGCTCCGGAGCCGAAGCAGGCACAAAGATTACCGACTCCATTCCGACGCTCGCACACATCCCCGCAAGCGCACTACCAGCATTGCCGGAAGATGCGGTTGTAATAATCCTGGCTGCGGCTTCTTTTGCCTTGGCGACGGCCAACGCGCTTGGACGATCTTTGAAGGAAGCAGTCGGATTGCGTCCATCGTCCTTTATCAACAACTGACCGACCGCGTAGCGATCGGCGATTTGCGCGCAATTGTAAACGGGGGTCCAACCCACCGTCAGCGGAGGCACGAGGGATGACTCGTCAATCGGCAGCAGCGCCCGATAGCGCCACATGGTAAGGTTGCCATCGCCGGCGAGACTCGCCGGACTTATCTGTGCTCGAATGCGATCGTAGTCATAGACCACATCGAGGTTCCCGCCGCACGAAGCGCACACGTACTCGATGTCCCCGACGCGATGCTCGTTTCCGCATTCGACACACTTGAAACCCGAAACATTGTTCATCGGCGTTAAACGGTCTTTCGAAATCCGGACGTACTGCCTGCGCATTGCTATTCTAACTACTCAGATCCACAGTTCCTGCGTTACGAAAATGCGGGAGTCGCAGTCCGGTTTCTCTATCAAGCTTATAAGTCGACCTGCTTGGACTGTTTTTGCCTTGGATTCAGGATGTGGTCTATTGACAGCCAAAAGCTCCGGCTGTGATGAAAAAAGATCGGTGGCAAGCCCAGCGCTAGAAGGATCAAGACTGTGAGAATAACCTGATTAACCTGGCCAGTGATCAACCCGTAGATCAGCAGCGTCCCAAGCAGCAGCGATTCCGTAGCCATTATGTTCAAATAAATCGCGCCGATGAAGTAGCCCTGCTCGCGTTCGTAGATCAGATCGCAATACTCGCATTGCGACTTCATCCTAAAGGGTGCGCGATAGAGCCTTCCCAAACCGCATTCCGGGCACCTGAGCTTAAGGCCGTACAACAGAATTCGCTTCCCCCTCTTTGCGCCCATTTCGTCCTGATTACAAGATGATGTGATCGATCAAGCGCTGCCTCGGGTTCGTTTTCGCTCTTCAGCCTCAGTCATCCAGCCCCGCTTCAACTCTTCAGGCTGCACACTCGAAAGATAAGGCTTTATGTCAAGGATGGGCGTCCCATCCAACATATCAACCCCTCGGACAAACAGTCGCGCGCCTTCACGGCGGATCAACTCGACCACCGTCAAGCCGATTGGGTTAGGTCTGTACGGCGATCGAGTCGCGAAAACACCGTGCGGTCGATCATCGGTTGGCGGTGTCCCCAACAGCCTGTAACCCTCAGCCTGGTGAAAGACCCAGATCACGAAGAGGTGTGAGAAGCCCTCAATATCGGTCAGGCCCTCTTCAAATTCGGGGAGAATATCGATCGCGCCCTCGACTTCGTGTTTTGCGCCCCAGCCCTTTGGAACCTGCGCCGTTTCAGAATACGGGCTGCTGACAAATCCAATGGCTCGCATTTCAATCGTTGTCATAATCGTCACAGATGCTACTTGCCCCCGAGAAACTTCTTCGCGTGCAAAAGCTCGGGCAAGTCACCGTCCGCCTTATCGCATACGGCAATGAGCTTCACATAAAACTCTTTGGCCTTCTTCTTGTCACCCGCAAGCTCAGCCGCGCGTCCCGCGCCGTAAAGTCCCTTTAGCCGGTTGGGCGAGGTCATCAGCGACGATTCATACTCTTTGAGCGCGTCGCCGGGGCGCCCGAGTTCGAGCAACAGGTCTCCGAGAAGCTCGCGGGCCGGAATTATCGAGCCCGGCGTAACCGGATGTTTCTCTGTCGAGTCTTCGAGTTCTGCGGCAGACCGCAGGATCTTCAAGGCCTCGTCGTTTTTTGATTCCGCCTTCGCGATCCACGCCATTGCGCCGAGCTTCTGAATCTCGACTTGGGTCGGCCAGTATGGATCTTTCGAGTTGATCAGGATCTGTCGAAGAGCTTCGAGGCGAAGGACGTCTTTGGCGGCCTCGACTGGGGCGCCGCTTCGAGCCGATCCAATTGCCCGGGCGAAAAAGGTAATCGCCTCGGCTTGTGGGAATCGGTTCCATGGAAAGCTCGCCGGGTAGAGCTCAAGTTTCGCGGCGTCCGCCCACCGGCCTCGTTCAACCGCATAACGCGCAGGCGCCGCCGCAAACGAATACGCCGAGGCTATAACATACCCGTCGAGCTTGTCGATGGTCTTCATCTCGTCGAGAACAAGTCTCGCCTTCTGAATCTGGCCGCCTTGCAGGTATCCGTAGACCAGGTAGTCCATCGCGTGAAGTTGATCGAAGGAACCGCTGCCGGGGTGGGTCATCGCTACCAGACGTTTAGCTGAATCAGCAGAAGCGATGTTCGATTGTATCGACTCGTGCCAGAGCCCGAGTCTGGTGAAAATATGAGTGGGCATATGAAGCGCGTGGGGAGACGAGGGCGCGATCTTCGCGTAGCTTCGTGCCGCCGGTAACGCAAGGCTCGCCAGCTCAGGATAGTCGTAACTGTGAATCACGTAGTGTGCGACGCCCGGATGGTTGGGCTCCCGCGCAATGACGGGGTTGAGGATTTCGACGGCGCGTTTCTGTTTTGCAAAGGTTTTGTCTACGGGACGCGAGCTAGCCGTACCGAGCAGTGATAACGCGTAGAAGATTACGGCTTCGCGGTCATCAGGGTATCGAGTATAAATCTGCTGCATGGCTTTCTCGTATGCCAGCGTTCGTGTCGGGTGATCGATCTTGTCGTGGTCTTTGTAGAAGGTCTCGATTGCGGCTATGTAATCTCGCTCGCGGTCCGTCTTGATTGGCCTGGAGCGGGCTTGCATCACTGCGGCGAGTCCCTTCTTCAGCTCCTCTGCTGTGGGAGGCGCCCAGATCGGATGGTACTGAGACATCGCGATCCCCCAGTAAGCCATGACGCAATCCGGATCCGTCTTAAGCACATCGTTGAAGGCTCTATCTGCTTGCTCGTAGCCAAATGAATGAAGGAGCGCATCGGCGCGGTTGAATTGTTTTTGTGCGGCCGGAGTGCAAGACACCCGAAAGTTCACCTGCCCGAGCTCCTCGTGGGCTCCGTGTTCGTGTTGGTGCTGGTCCTGGGCGCGTGCTGCGCCGCACAACGCCGCCACGAAGAATGACGACAACACAAGTTTCCCGAGTTTCATGCCGATCCTCCCTGATTGAAGTCCCGCTGAGCCGTCTCACTTGAAAGTTCGATGTAAGACTACTTCACCGAGCTGCTAGATAAGAGTCAATGGTAAGCGTGAATGGGACGTTGTGGCAATTGGGCAAGAAGGTCCTGCCCTCCGTCAGGAGGGCAATGTTTATAGACGCCGTGACGAGACGTCCCGCCCTCCGTCAGGAGGGCCAT
>Ga0075418_10003765_pt1 | contig 17297 bp, 14 predicted proteins | sample SoiMetdeltSBSDD2_FD_81776 | JGI IMG/M metagenome (GOLD analysis project Ga0075418, IMG submission 81776) | Bulk soil microbial communities from a Populus tree surrounding site in Tennessee, USA - Soil MetaG P. deltoides SBSDD2 | ecosystem: Environmental > Terrestrial > Soil > Tree plantation... | reverse complement strand
GAGGCGTGGCTCGTCGCCGACCTGGACACTGGCGACATCGTCGCGGCGCGGGACCCGCACGGCCGTCACCGACCGGCCAGCATCATCAAGGTGCTGATCGCCATGCAGGCGATCAAGGAACTGCCGACCCACAAGGTCGTCGCGGGCACTCAAGACGATGCCAACGCCGAGGGCACCAAGGTCGGGGTCGGCGAGAATGGCTTCTATTCCATCAACGACTTGCTGCATGGCCTACTTATGTATTCCGGCAACGACGCCGCGCATGCGTTGGCCGTCCAGCTCGGCGGGATGGACACCGCGATACAGAAGATCAACGACCTGGCCGGCAAGCTCGGCGGCCGCGATACCCGCGCCGCGACGCCGTCAGGCCTCGACGGACCTGGCATGAGCACGTCGGCCTACGACATCGGCCTGTTCTACCGATACGCCTGGCAGAACCCGACTTTCGCCGACATCGTGGGCACCCGCACGTTCGACTTTCCCGGCCGCGGCGATGTCGGCTTTCCCATCGAGAACGACAACAAGCTGCTCGTCAACTACCCCGGCGCGATGGGCGGCAAGACCGGCTACACCGATGACGCGGGTCAGACCTTTGTCGGAGCCGCCAATCACGACGGGCGCCGGCTGGTGGCGGTGCTGCTGCACGGCACCCGCGAGCCTATTGCGCCATGGGAGCAAGCGGCGCACCTGCTCGACTATGGTTTCGCGACGGCGCCGGGCACCAAGGTCGGCACGCTGATCGAGCCGGATCCGTCGTTGCTCGCGCCCAAGCCGGACGCAGCGCCCAATCCTGCTGCGGCACAGGCATCGGCATCGCTGCCAGACCTTGACGCGATGCCGGTCCGGGTGGGCGTGGGCATCGTCGGGTCGATCATTGTGTTCGGGCTGATCCTGGGCGCCCGGTCATTGAACCGCCGCCCGCAGCACTAGTGGCGGCTAACGCTTCCGGCTCGCTTTGGTCACAACACGGCTTGGCCGTGCTGCTGCGGCGGTGACGGTGGTTGGATCGGCCAAGCGGCCTATGCAGACGACGGCCCGGAGGTTGCGATATGGGGTCGCTCGGACCGACACATCTGATCGCTTTGCTTTTCGCGGTCGCGATCGTCGCGTCGGTTGCTGGATTCGTCGCATCAGCCGCTAGGCGAAGGAACAAGCGACGCGCGCGTGGGTGGTTCGTCGTGGGTTTCTTCTGCGGATTGATGGCAGGCGCGAGACTGCCCGGCAGGCGTGGCGGCCGCAACGTGCTAGCACTCGCCCGTGCATTCACGGTTGCGGCATCGCACCTTCGGCCCGTAATGCTCAGAAAAAGGTCTGATCAGTGGCCGACGTTCAGCACGCTCCGCATGTAGTTGACGCTTTCCTTGGCGGCCCGCAGTTCGAGTTCGCGCCCTTCCTCAATGGAGCGGCCGTTCAACGGCATCTCGATCTCGAAGACGATCGTGTCAAGCGCCTCGGGTGCGTTGGCACGCAGCTCCTGCATGATCATCACGCAATCGATATCGCCTTGCCCGATTGGCGTACCAATTGAATGGGTGCCGTCCGCGTCAACCACTATGTTGATGTCGCAGAAGTGACAGCAGTAAGCGTAGGGAGCCATCTTCTTCACACATTCCTCGGTGCCCTCCATCAGCACAAGAGAGTTCATGGTGTCGAGACATGCGCCGACCAGAGGGTGATGCAGCTGCTCGACAAGCCAGATGACCTCGTCGGCGAACAAATCACAATGGTTCTCCAGCGCGACCTTCATGCCGTAGTTCTCGATGAGCGGAATGTTCTTCTTGAACTCGTAGACGCGATCGGCCAGCTGGACGACCACATCGGGATGCATGCAGGAGCCGTAGATCGGCTTGGGACGCTTGATATCCAAGCTGAACTTCACCAGCTGCGCACCGATGGCGTGACCAATGTGCAATGCCTCCTCGACCGAGGCATTCACACGCGGATCGCACGGCGCGTTGATCGAGACGTTCAATTCGAGGTCAAGGCCACGACTGCGCGCGGCCGTTTTGACCTCAGCCAGATGCTCGGCGCTGACGTCGTTGTCGAGATCGACCAAGGTGATGTGCAGTACGTCTAATCTCCACTCCACCGCAAGATCCATCATCTTGGTGAGATCTATCGTCTTTTCGAAGGCATAGTCCTGCTCGAATCCCCAACTCTCACCACATCCGTTCAGATGCAGCGTGTATGAGTGCATGCCGAGCTTGAACTGACGATTGTCGTTCTTGACAATGCCCATTGAGAAGAACCCCTTCGCCCGTGTCGATCAACGGGTGTGATTGTGCATGACGTGCTTCGTGCGGGAGTAGTCGTCGAGAGCGTAGATGGATAGGTCGCGTCCATATCCGGAACCCTTGAACCCGCCCCACGGCACTTCGCTCGCGAGCACCAGATGGGCGTTGACCCATACGGTGCCGAAGTCAAGCCGCGCCGGAACGTCGTGGCCGCGCCGGGCATTCTCGGTCCACACCGATGCGGCCAGGCCGTAAGGAACAGAGTTAGCGCGCTCGATGGCCTCGGTCTCTTCGGTGAAGGTCTCGATGGTGACGACGGGACCGAAGATCTCCTCCCGGGCGCACTCCGCGCCGACGGGCACGTCGGTGAGTACCGTTGGTGCGACGAAGTATCCGGGTCCGGCCACTGCCGATCCGCCGAGCACCGCGCGGACGCCCTCGGCGCGGGCGCGGTCGAGGAAGCCGCAGACGCGGTCGAAATGCGCCTTGGAAGTGAGCGGTCCGATCTCGACGTCGTCCCCAGCGCCGGGTTCGCCCACGATCAGCGAGCCGACCTCGGCGACGAGGTGTTCGGTGAACTCCGCGGCAACCGATTCGTGTACCAGCACCCGGCAACCGGCGCCGCATTCCTGCCCGGAGTTCCAATACCCGGCGGTGCGCAGCGCGCTTGCCGCGGCAGCCAGGTCGGCGTCATCGAAAACGATAACCGGGGCTTTGCCACCAAGTTCGAGGTGAACCCGCTTGAGAGTCTCAGAAGCGTTGCGGGCCACTGCTTTACCGCTGTTCACGGAGCCGGTGAGAGCAATCATGTCGAGCTGCGGGTGCGCGGAGAGCCGGTTACCGACCACCGGGCCGAAGCCGGTGACGACGTTGAAAACGCCCGCTGGCAGCAGGTCGGCGACGAGTTCGGCGAACTTCAGCGTGGTCAGCGGAGTCTGTTCGGATGGTTTGAGCACCAGCACATTGCCAGCAGCCAGGATCGGAGCGATCTTCCACGCCGCCATGAGCAATGGATAGTTCCACGGAGTGACGACTCCGATGGCGCCCAGTGGCTCGCGCACGATGACCGAAAGGTGGCCCTCGGCGTAGTCGCCGGCGGCCTGCGAGGTGATCGACCGGGCGGCGCCGGCCATGAACCGGAACGTGTCGATGGTCTGGGCGATGTCGTCGCGGGCGACCGTCAAGGGCTTGCCGGTGTTGGCCGCCTCCAGCCGGGCGAGCAGCTCGGCATGCTCGTCGACTCGGTCGGCGATCTGGTGCAGGATCGCGGCGCGTTCCTTCGGAACCAACTGTGCCCATCCGCTTTTGGCGGCGATGGCGGCTTCGACGGCCCGGTCGACATCGTCTGCGGTACCGACCAGCACCTGCGTGATCACCGACTCATCGGCAGGGTTGACGATATCGAGCAATTCACCACCTGCGTCCGCAGTGAACTCGTTGGCGATGAAGTGGCCGCGCGGCGGTAGGTCCGTCGCCGAGACGAGCGGAGCACCGTTGCCTCGTCGCACATGTGTGAGCGGAGGCTGGACAGTCTGGGTCATCGAAGCATGCCTTTCTAACGGAGCGGGTCAGGTGCGCTGGTCGCTAAGCGCTCACCTTGGACTTGGTACTGATCGCAGCGCACTCACCGAGGGTGAGCCCACGGGTTTCCGGTGCCCACATCACCGACACGACCGCGCCGGTGAAGGTGACGACGGCGCCGACGATCATGGTTCCCCCGGTGCCGAGGTGCGACAGAGAGATGGGAACCAGGTACGTGCCGATGGCGGCGCCGATCCGGCTCAGCGATGACGCCAGTCCGACGGCAGAACCCCGGATCTCGGTGGGGAACAACTCATTCGGGTAGATCCATTGCAGGATCTGAGTACCGCCGATGACCACCGCGTAACCGGCGAACAGTGCCAACACGATCCAGGCGTTGGCCTCGGGGAAGATACCGAGCAGGAGCAGCGCCACGCCGCCCCACACGAAGCTGTGGATGATCAGCGGCCGGCGACCGATCCGGTCAACCAGGAAAAGTCCGACAATGCAGCCGACGAGGAACATCACCGTGATGAAGGCCGAACCGTAGTTGGCCATTCCACCCGTCAGTCCGAGTGCTCCCAGGATCTTCGGCCCGAATGCGTAGACGGCGAACAGCGGCACGATCGAGCAGGTCCAGAAGATGGTGATGAATGCCATCCGCTTGCCATACCCGGCCTTGAGCAAGGCGCTGACGCGCAGGTTCTCATGGACCTCTTCGGGCATGTCGTGCACCGAGACTCCTGCCCCGAAAACCTTGCGCAGCACCTCGTTTGCCTCGTCGACGCGACCCTTCTTGAGCAGCCAGCGTGGGGATTCCGGGGTGCCCAACCGGGCCAGCACGATAATGATGGCCGGCACGGCCGCGCTGGCCAGCATCCAGCGCCAACCGTTGATCGGATCGACGTGATGAAGGATCTCACCAACGAGGTAGGCGGCTGCGGCACCGACGAACCACATAGCCACGAAGGCGCCGAGCAGCGGCCCACGCCACCTGCGGGGGGAGAACTCGGCCAGCAGCGAGGTGGCGATCGGGTAGTCGGCGCCGACGGCCATGCCGATCAGCAGTCGCAGGATGATCAGCCAGATGACGTCGCCGACGAAGAACTGGGCGATCGAGCACAGAATGATGGCAGCTAGGTCGATGGTGAACAGCACCTGGCGGCCGAACATGTCGGTGAGCCAGCCACCGAGGAAGGCGCCCAGGAAGATGCCGACCAGCGCCGAGGCGCCTACCAGGCCTTCCTGGGCTGAGGACATATTGAACGCAGGGCTGATCTGCACCAGGGCCACACCGATGATCGACAGCACATAGCCGTCGAGGAATGGTCCCCCAGACGCATACAGCGCGAGTTTCTTGTGGAACCTCGACAACGGCGCGTCGTCGAGCGGATGAGCAGTGGTCATTGACCTGGTCCTTCCCTCTGGGTCTGAGTCTTCGCTCGGAAATATCGGTGGCGCCATCAGGTGGCGGTCCTTGGTTGGCCGATGTCACTCAACTGGTGGCTTCGACCACATGTCGCGTTTGGTGTGATAGCGACCACTCTAGATGTGATCACAGATTACAGTCAAGATGAGATTTGTGATCTCTTTGTTTCGAGGAGGTTGACGTTGCGGTTCAACTGCGAGGCGCCACTGCACCCGGCCGCCGACCTCGCCCGCACGAGGCAGCCGAAAATCGCCTACGCCTTCGGGGCTTCCGCCTGTGCGGCCAGGCGCTCCTTGATGCGATCAGTCGCGTTAAGCAGAGAAGCGTCGTTGACTGCTGCCGCCGCGGCGGCGTCGTTCTTGCGCGCGGCGGCGACGAGATCGAGTTGGAATTTCCACAGCGGTTCGTCCTCGCCCGCGTCGATACTGCCCTGAGCTCCGACGATCTTGTAGGCGCGGCAGCGGTTCCATAGCGTCCGAATCAGTTCCATCAGCACCGGATTGCCCGAGGCTTTGTACAAGATTGTCAGCAGGGCTTCGTCATGATCGAGGTAGGCGACGACACGTCCCTCCGTGAGGGCAGCGCGCATCGCGTCATATTCGTCCTGCATCTTGTCGCAGTCCTGCCGGCTGATGAGTTCGGCACCGCTGCGCGCCGCCTGCACTTCGAGCAACCGACGTACGTCGTAGACGTGCACCAACTCTTCGAGCGTCAGGCCCTTGACGACGGCACCCTTGTGCGGTGAGCGTTCGGCCAATCCCGCCTCTTCGAGGCGACGGATCGCTTCACGAACCGGTAGCACGCTGGTTCCGACTTGCGCGGCGAGATCCCGCACTTTCAGGCGGGAACCGGCTGGTAGATCACCGCTCATGATCGCTTCGTGGATCATCGCGTAGACCTCGTCGGTCAGCAGTCTTGGCTCAGCACGGCGAGATATGACCACAGATCACATTTTACGTGGCACCACCCGCGATCCCGGTTTCCCGCGCATGTCGACGCGTGGTTCGCTGTGAGCCAAGCAACAGTCACGCCTTGTGTGATCTGTAATCACATCCTAGACTCGGGCTGATACGCCCTGAAGGCGCGCCGTCCGAGGACCAGCCCGACGCGCTCGCGACGAAGTACACAAAACAGGTGTCCGTTGCATCAAGGCGCGAAAAAGCAAACCCATCAACGTCATTGAGCAACCAGAGGAGAACGGCCCAATGAAGGACGTCGTGATCGTCGGAGGTGGTGTCGCCGGTTTAGCGGCTGGGTGGCGGCTTCGCCACTGGGACACCGTGCTCCTCGAATCGGGGACACGAGTGGGCGGGCGTGTGCGCTCTGAACGCCGTGGACCGTACTTCATGAACTGGGGCGGCCATGTCTATGCCGGTGGCAACTCGTCGACAGCGTGGCTGCTCAACGACACCGGCGTCGATTCGGTCGCGGTGCCCGGCTCGCTGTCGGGTCTGGCCATGAACGGCAAATTGCTGCTCAAGGGCAGAATCGAAAGCTATCCCTTCCGTATCCCGATGCCTTGGTCGTCGCGCATGGGAATCGTTAAGACCGGCGCGAAGGTGTCCCTGGCGGTCGCCCGATACGCCAGGATCGTCGGACGTCGCCCCGGCGAGAGCGAGGCTTCCCGCCAGCAGCGGGTCTACAGCTTCATGAACGACCGGTCGTTCGCCGACTACATCGGAGACCTTCCCGAGGATGTCGAGGCTCTGTTCAAACCGACCGTGACGCGTTCGTCTGCCGATCTCGACGAGATCTCTGCCGGGGCCGGCGTCGGCTATTTCAGCCTCGTGTGGAACATCGGGGCAGGTCTGAGTCAGAGCATCGTCGGAGGACCATCCACCCTGACCGAAAGCATCGCAGCGGCGTTAGATGGCCGCGTGCAACTGAATTCGACGGTCGACGAGATCGTGCACAAGAAGAATTCGGTCGTTGTTCGGTATCGCCAGGATGGATCAGAGAAGGAGGTCGAAGCACGCTGCGTCGTGCTCGCCACGCCTGCGACGGTGAGCAGGAGGATCGCCGTCGATCTCGATCGCGATGTTCGGGAGGCATTGTCCAAGATCGTCTATGGCCCGTACGTCGCCGCCGCGTTCCTGACGAACGAAACCGAGCGCCAGGTGTGGGATGACGCCTACGCGATCGCCACCCCCAAGCGGTCATTCAACGTACTGCTGAACATGTCGAACATCGTCCGCGGCTATGAGCGGCAGCGGCAGCCCGGTAGCAGCATCATGACCTTCTCCCCCGCAAGCCTGGCGCGCAAGCTGCTCGAGCTCGACGACGATCAGATCCGCGACACGTATCTGCGCGACCTCGACCAAATCCTGCCGCACTTCTCGGAGAAGGTCGTGGAGGCGCAGGTGCAACGCTGGCCCACAGGGGCGCCGTACTGCTTCCCGGGCCGCGGCAAGCTGCAGCCCACACTGACTCGTCGCGGCGGTCGCGTTTTCCTCGCAGGCGACTACCTCGGCACCTTGTACACCGAGACCGCGATCGGGACGGGATTGACTGCCGCGCAGGAAGTCCAAAGTCTGCTTGCCACCGAGCGCCAGTGTTCACCACCCATTCGTCTGGCACCAGCCGTACCGCTCAACTGAAACCACCACTCGCGACTACCACCGGAGAAGAACAACATGTCCACACGTCTCAGTGGCGTACTGACCGCGCTCGCAACACCATTCACTCCTGACGGACAGATCGACGAAAGCACACTGCGCCGGCTGGTCGACCGCAGCATCGACGGCGGCGTCGACGGCGTTGTTGCATGCGGGTCCACCGGAGAATTCGCCGCGATGAGCGGAGCGGAACGCCGACTCGTCGTCGAAACCGTCATCGACCAGGCCGCCAACCGTGTCCCGGTGGTTGCCCAAACCGGTGCAGTGAGCACCGCCGAGGCGGTCGAGCTCTCCCGGCATGCCGAGGCTGCCGGAGCGTCGGTCCTGATGGTTGTCTCGCCGTACTACGAGCCGCTCAGCCTCGACGAAACCGTTGAGTACCTGCGGACCGTCGCCGCCGCGGTCGACATCCCGATCATGTTGTACAACCTGCCTGTTGCGACCGGTGTCAACCTCGATCCCGACACCGTCGGCCGGCTCGCCCGCGAGGTCGACAACATTCGCTACATCAAGGACACCAGCGCAGACATGGCACAAGCAGGCCAACTAATTCATCGCCATGGTGACGTCATCTCGACCTTCATCGGTTGGGACAGCCTCCTGCTCGCCGCGATAACCGAGGGCGCAGCCGGTGTAATGGCAGGGACCGCCAATGTCATGCCTGCTCAACTTGTTTCGATTCACCGCGCCGTGACAGCAGGTGACCTCAACCGGGCACGACGCGAGTGGGCACAGCTCTATCCGCTGATGGACGCCATCATGTCGGCGCCATTCATCCCCGCCATCAAGACTGCGCTCAATGCTCTCGGGTTCCCCGCCGGCATTCCCCGCAAGCCACTCGCGGAACTCGATGCCGCCACCGCTGCGACGATCTCCAAATTGGCAGCCGAATTGCCGCAGTTCTCCGCATCTGCGTAATCAATCACCCTGCGGCCCAGAGCGTTTCGCCGATCCTGAGATTATGTCAGCTGCACAAAGTTACCTGGTCTCAACACAGTTGGAACTTATCGCAGTTGGCCCTGCTCAATGAATCGGTGATTCGCTCGGTCTAGTTGTTGCATTTGTTTCGACACGCTCACTGAAGATGTCGCAATTGGAACCAGCATGGTGCTTAAGTTGACATCGTGACTGCTGCGGCAGCTGCCAATCACTGGGCTCGCGCGGCGGCCGAGTCGGCCTCGGTGTTCTATCGACCGGAGGCGAGCTCTTGTGAGGTTGCGTTGCCGCGACCTCGGCGGCTGCGGTCGCTTTCGACTGCACCGCGCCGTACCGAGGCGTTCGGTCCTTTCGGGGTCAGCGGAACTAAGAAGTTGTTTTGCGTTTGCGCAAAAGATAGTTCCAGTACAGTACCGTTTCGCCAGCGTCCTGGAACCCCAACGTCTTTTCGGACGACTCGATGGTGAAGCCCGCCTTGCGGATAACAGGCACGAACTCTTTTCTGTAGTACGATTTAAGATCCACGTCGGCACAAAACTTGCTCTTGTAAGGCACTGTGAGGCCGAAAACGCCACCGTCGACAAGTTTGTTGCGTACCTGTCGAAACAGCACACCGGGATAGATAATGTACTCCATCACACCAATCATCACGACTGCGTCAAACGAGTGATCTTCGACGCGCCAGGGCGATTCCAAATCCTGCTGTATGACCTTCTTATACGGCAGCTTCCGCGCTCGACGGATCATTGCGCTGGTGCCGTCGATGCCTGTCACGTCGTAACCCTTCTCGAAAAACAGCAGTGAACTGAGTCCTGTGCCGCAGCCGAGATCGAGAATGTTGGCTTGTTTGTGCCCGAGCGCATTGATTACCAATTGCGGCACCTTCAAATACGCCGTGTATTCCATATCATCTCGCAATTCACGGTCATACGTTTTGGCAAGACGCGAATATATTGCGTTCACTGTTGTCAGCCTCATCGATGGGGATGATATCCCGGCGTAAAGCCTGCCGCTCGACACCACGCCATGGTCGGCGCAGCAGCATATCCAGCTGTTAACTCCCGAAGCATGTTGCAGGGCAGTTCCTTCGGAATCGACTGATCTAGGCGCGCGCCCGAACGTCCCGGTAGGAACGAATCCGCCGGGCCGTTCGTGTCGACATTCGCAGTGGCATCGACCAGGGCGGCTTTGACTGCCGTATTCGTGCAATCTGACCCAAGGCATCCAGGGAGGGACGTAGGAGCAAAGCGAGCAGGCCGGAACTCGGGCTGCTGAGCGGAGCGCGACCGCGGCCGCAAATGCCGAGATGAATGATGGACAGCAGAAACGTAGCGCGGCCGCAACTAAGCGTGCGCAGGCATACCGAATTGAAGCGTTCGTCGAGGACGAAAAGCCTACCGCCAACATGATCCGTCGAACTCATCGTGAAGCTTACGCGTGGCATTGGAACCGCTTAGTACTCAACCCGACGGCCTGAACGAAACCTCACCGCCGTCGACGATTAGTCGCACTTGTTGTGCCGCTGGACCGCGAAGCCGATATTTTTATGCTGGGCGGCGCCACGGTGACATAGGGTCAACTGGTCGGGGCAGCGCTCAAGAACACCAAACGGAATCTGCCGATTTGTATCTCGTCACCGTTGGCCAGGATCGCTGATTCGACAGGTCGACGGTTGACATAGGTTTTGTTGAGGCTGCCGGTGTCCACGACCCGGTGTTGTCTGTCTTCGATTCGAAACTCGGCGTGTCGTCGGCTGACGGTTATGTCGTCGAGGAGGATGTCGCTGCCCGGAAGTCGTCCGGCGGTTGTGAGGGGTCGATTCAACAAGAAGCGGGCTCCAGCGTTGCGTCCGCGTTGGACGACAAGCAGTGCCGAGCCGGTGGGTAGCTCCTCAGGCGCCATCTCGGGCTCGGCCGCACCGGACGGAGTTTCGAGCTCATCGTCCAGGTCGAAGGGAAAAGCCGAAGTTGCTTGCCCGCTGCCGTCATCGGCGTTCTGTTGGTGTTGGTCGTCACGAGAGCTCACGCGCGTCCGACCTCCTACTCGTCGTGTTACCGCGCGGCACCCAGATGGTCGCATTGAATGACTACCCCGGCGCGGACGTTGCCAACCAGCAGAAAGCCCGTTTGGGGCAGGGACGTGTACTTCACGAGAGCGGTACCTGCGAAGGGTGTGGTCGACTTGTGCTCACACCTGGAGGTTCATTATCCGTCGGTGACCCTATCGCGCAGCTGCGCGAGCGCCTGGGCGAGCAGACGCGAGATATGCATCTGTGACACCCCGATCCGGGTGGCGATCTGGCTCTGGGTCAGCGACTCGAAAAAGCGCATCACAAGTACTGCACGAACGCAGGGCGACAGTGCCTCGATAAGTGGCCGAACACACTGGCGATCCTCGATCAGAGCGAAATTGCTGTCGAGAGCACCAACCGTTGCCACGAGCGGAACGGGATCGCCACCGGTCTTGTCGTCTAGTGGCTTGTCCAACGACAACGCCGAATAGGCGCGCCCGGCGAGACTGGCTTCAACCACCTCGTCGCGGGACAATCCGAGATGACTGGCCAGTCCCGCTCACGGTCGGTGCGCGTCCTCGTAGCTGATGCCCTGCGAGTCGAAGACGACGGTCGCCTGGTACATATCGATCTGCACCTGGGTCATAGCGGGCGGGTCAGTGAGCCGCAGCGCCGTATTCTCAGCGACCTGGCGTCAGGACTGCGCGCTCGCAATGTCGCGGTCAACACCATCACAAGCGATGACGATCGCCCGCCGGAGCCGCAGATGATCTCGGCGCTCAAGGCATACGTAATGCTTTGGTTTCGAAGCAAGCCGGCCAAATCACCGATCACACTTTCATGCTGGGCGCGGATTTGGCGTCAGTCGCTACGACCCCCTGATTGCCTCAGCGCACGCCCGCGTTCGACATCCTTATCCTCCGCGGCGGCGTTCTTGTCGACGACCCGGGTGTCCTTGAGAGGTAACCGAATATCCTCCTCGGCGGGTATCCCGGCTTGCAGCTGGCGAGCACGCTCTAGCTCGGCGTCTAATTCGGCGCCAAAGAGCAACGCCAAGTTGGTGATCCACAGCCACAGCAAGAACACGATGACCCCGCCGAGCGTGCCGTAAGTCTTGTTGTAACTACTGAAATTGGCCACATATACGCCAAACAGCACCGACGCGATCATCCACGCCAGGATCGCGACCGCGGCGCCGACGCTGATCCAGCGGAACCTCGGCTGCTTGACGTTCGGCGTCACGTAATACAACATCGCGACAGCGAAGATGACCAGCGCGAGAATCACCGGCCACCGAGCGATCGTCCACGCAGTGACCAAAGCTTCGCCGACCCCGAGGGCGTCGCCGACCGCCGTGGCCACCGGACCGCTTATCGCGAGCATCACGGCGGCGGCCGCGACCGTCACCAGGCCGGCCAGGGTCAGCAACAGTTGGACCGGACGCAGCTTCCACACCGGCCGGCCCTCGTTGATCTCATAGATTCGGTTCATCGCCCGCCCGAACGCGCCGACGTATCCCGATGCCGACCACAATGCCCCTGCCACGCCGACCACCAGAGCCAAACCCGCCGTTGGCGATTGGACAAGTTGGCCGATCGGCTCGCGCAGCGTGTCGACCACCTGCGCGGGCAACAGATCGTCCGCGATGCCGAGCACCGCCTCGGTGGTGCTGCGGCCCCGCCCGAAGACCCCAAGCAAAGACACCACCACGAGAAGAGCGGGAAACAGCGACATCACCGCGTAGTAGGTGAGCGCCGCGGCCAGGTCCATGCACTGGTCCTGAGTGAACTCGCGGGCCGTCTTGCGAAGCACATACAACCGTGACGATCCGGTGAGATCGGTGGGCGAATCAGGTTTACGCGGATCGTCCGGGTCGGGCGCACAAGTTTCGGTGTCGGTGTGAGCACTAGCCATACCGGTCGATACCCGATGCACCGCCGGCCCAACCGCAACGGCCGCGACCTAGGAAGGTGGCGTTCTGGATTGCTGAGCGATGCACATCAGATGCGCCTCACGGTTCGAGCCGATGCGGCGCCCGCTGCCAAGGAGACTTCTCGATGGATTCACTGACCACCGTCATTCGCAACTGGTGGAGATACGCTCCGACTTCGACTTGAGTGGCCGGCGGATTGGAACGCACTAAGGTGACTGGGTAGTTGTTGATTCGTCATCCAGAAGTCTGCTATGCCCTTGACCGCTCGTGCCTCCGCGAAACTCGCGGAACGCGTCGTCGAGTGTGGGATAGAGCGTCAGGATGCGGTTGATTCCGAGCAGCCGGATCGGTCTGCTGGTGGCGGGCCCGTCAGCGACGATCCCGAATCGCACTGACATCGCATCAGCCACGTAGTGAGCTGACACCAGAACGCTCATTCCGACCGAGGCGAGGAAGTCCACGTCCGTGAGGTCGACAATGAGTCCGGTTGGCGCCTGGCCGAGCGCCTCACAGATCGCCTCGGAGAGTTGTGGTGCGCTAAGTATGTCGACCGTTTCACGAACCGACAGCACCACGACCCGGTTGCTCCACCTTTTCCGCACTTCGAAACCGTGTTGGTGTGCGGATGCGGCGGAATGGGTTGATTCGGTGACGTGATCGACCATGGTGGAACCCCTTTTCGATCATTCCAAGGAGCGATCATGGCTGTAGGCGTTTCCGAGTCCCACCGCCATGTGCGTGGAAGTCAGTCCGGTCGAGCGGTTGTTGAGCTGATCCCAGTCAACACCCCTAGGGAGGATGTGATTACACCCCTAGGGAGGTACTTTGAGGTGCATGGCCGCCCGCGGGAACAGTCCGATCACCGTGGCACTGGTGGACGACTATGACGTCGTGGTGATGGGCGTGGCCAAAATGTTCGACCAGTACCGCGACCGCGTGGTTGTCGCCGAACTTGACTCCAATGAGGCTGTCCAGGACGTGGTCGACATCGCTTTGTATGACTCGTTTGCCCAACCCGAATCGGATCACGAAGAGATCGCCGTTCTGGTTGCCAATCCGCGCGCACGCCGAGTCGTGGTGTACACCTGGAACTTTCACCCGGACCTCATCCGCAGTGCCCAGCGACAGGGAGCGCACGGCTACCTATCAAAAACGTTGCCTGCGCGAGAGCTGGTAGCCGCATTGGAGGCAGTACATGCCGGAGAGCGGGTCATCAGTGATGTTCCGGCGCGGGCGCGCAGCGCCGTAGGGCTCGACTGGCCCGGCCGAGGCGAAGGCCTCAGCGATCGAGAGTCGGAGATCCTGGCTCTCATTACCCAGGGCAAGAGCAATGCCGAGGTCGCGACGCTGACATATCTCAGCCCCAACACTGTGAAGTCATACATCCGCACGATCTACCGCAAGATCGGAGTCGGCAGCCGGACCCAGGCTGTGCTGTGGGGTGTGAACCACGGCTTCACTCCCGACCATCACCGCATCGAACATTGGCGAGGTGGTCCCTGAGCCATACCCTCTTGCTCCTACACGGCGAGGCGACCCCGTCGACTATCCGCAGACGATCCTCGAACTTGCTGTCGCGCTGGCGTTCTCGACCGCGGTGCCTACACGCTCCACTTTTATGGCCGATCAATTCGGAAGGCCGACCCACTGAGACGGTCGGTGCAGCGGTAATGGCGCTCAGGGCAGCCGGCGCGATGAGATCAGCCCCTCGGGCGGGCCTACCCGCTAGGTGCCAGCTATGACGGTTGGGGCACCAATTTTGCGGTGTTCAGCGAGGTGGCGGAGTGCGTCGAGCTGTGTCTGTTCGATGACGACGGCACCGAGACTCGGATCAGGCTGCCTGAGGTGGGCAGCTTCGTGTGGCACGGCTTCTTACCAGTGTCGATCCTGGTCAGCGCTACGGCTGCCGGGTGTGCTTCCCGCACGATCCGGCCGCGGGGCAGCGCTGCAATCCGAACAAGTTGCTGGTCGACGCGTATGCCAAAGCGATCGAGGGCGACTCTCAACCAGTTTGGATTGCATTTCATTGCGACGCCCAGAACGGAGGAAGTTTCGGCTGGCCGAACAGCCCCCCGAGTTCCGTGCCCGTTGATTCGCGGTGCCCCTACTGCGCCGGGGCCGCTGAGAGCCCTTAAGTTGGCTCGCTCGGGTTGGGGCGGGACGGCGTCCCGTCGCCGTCGCGCGTAATGAGGCCACGGTTCTCGAATTCGTGCAGCCAGCCTTCCATTGGCCACCAGCCCCATCGCGAATAGAAGACCACTGCGTTACGGAGGATGTCGTCGAGGTGCTCGGTCGGCGGGTTCGAGACGTGATGGTATTGGTGGAAGGAGTCGGCGCCGCCCACCCACCGCATCGTTACGTTGGCGGCGGCCGCGCACTGCGCGAAATCGGTGTCCTCACCGCCGTATCCGCAATAGAGCTCGCAGAATCCGCCGATGCGATTCCAGGTGGTGGCGTTCGCCGCGAACGACAGCGACCAGAACAATTCGTAGTCGGTGTTGGCGACGATGTCGGTACTCCGCGGGGCAGGGCGGGCTGGGTGCGGGTTCACCTGACTCGGTAGTTGGCCCAACGGGTAGCCCTGTGGCCCTGGGGGCGGCAGGTAGGTGACGGGACCGCACAGCAGTGCCTGCGCGTGCTCCGGTTGCGCGGCGGCGTCGTGATAGCGGCCGATCAGCGCGGTGCCGGGGATGCAATCCACGTCCAGAAACACCATTAGATCCGCGCCGAGGTTCAAGGCCGCCGCCGCTCCGATGTTGCGACCGCCCGCCACTGGGAGCCCGCCGTTTGCGCTTCCGCACTCGATGAGAATTGCGGGAGAGCCGGTCGCTGCCACCACGTTTCGAATCGTCGGATCGCCGAGCGCGATTACTACGTGTATATCGGCAGGCCGGACGCTGAGTTCCAAGCCACGGATCTGTCGACGCAGGTGGTCATGTCGGCCGTGCACCGTGGTGATTACCGCCGTCTTCATTTGGGCGGCCGCCCTGCGTAACGTTGGGCCGTCTGCTCGATCGCGTCCGCTGCGCGAGCGGCCGCGCCCCGTACTTCCCAGCGTCGCCATCTCACTGGCTCGCGGGCTCGAGCGTGTGTCAATAGCGCGGGCCATGCGCGTTGGTCGGGCCATCGCTGGGTTACCACCGCGAGCCGGAATTGGCGCAGCACGCGGGCAGTGGCTCGTTGCTCGTCGAATGGGCGGGCCTGCGGGATGATCACCGCGGGGCGTTCCGCTGCGGCGATGTCGGCGATACAGCTTTGGCCCGCATGACTGACAATGACGTCGGCGTCGCAGATCTGCGGCCACGGGTCGTCGGTCCAGTCGTCGTCCGACGCGCCGAGCTTCGTCCACGTCGTGTCTTTCTGATCCGCCGCTACCTCCTCGAGCGCGGCTTGGGCGCCGTCGAAACTACCTGCTCCACCTAAAACCAACACCCTTGTCGGGGAGGAAGATTCATGGTCGCCGCGAGCCGTGCCCGTAGCGGGGACCTCGCGGCCGTCAAAGCGGCTCACCCCTCCGACGAAACTGGTCTTGTCCTCGTAGGAGCGCAGCCACGCTGGCACGCACAGCTGCTTCGGCCATGTCGCGATAATGTGATCGGCGAGCCGGTGCACCAACAGATGAGGCGCGTCAATTCGCTTGCCGGGCAAGGCCATCACGATTACCGGGACGCTAAGCAAACGAACGAGAACGGCCACCTCAACGGACACGTCGACGACGATAGCTTCGGGTCGAGCATGGGCCACCCACCGCGCGATCGCGTCCATCCTGGACGCGAGGCCCGGGTCGTGGTGCGGAACCCAGTGCAAGGCGCCGTGGGCGGTCGGCTCACTGACGTGTGCCGCGCTGTCATCGCGGGGCAGCCTTACCACGTCCGTGAACCGATGTGGTTTTGGCACATCCCGGCTGGTCAGCAACGTGACCGGACGGCGCATCTGCGCGCAGATGCTTATGGCCCGGGCCAGATGCCCGAAACCGTCATGGTGCACGTAGTAGCCGATCATCGTTTCTGTCCCTGGGTCCTTGCATCATCTGGCGGTACAGGCTCAGGTACCGATTCAGCGTCGCCGTCGAGGAGCACCGCAGGCGCGCATGCTGGTGAATGTCGTTGCGCGAGAGCTTGATCGACTCCGGTATTGCCGCCGCCATCGCCGCCACATCACCAGGCGGTACCAGACGCCCCGCGTGCGGGGCGACTAGTTCCGGGATACCGCCACGGTCGAACGCGACGACCGGGGTGCCGCACGCCATCGCTTCAGCGACCACCAGTCCATACGGCTCGTCCCACATGGGAGTAACGAGCGCGGCCGCGGCCGCGCCGACGAGACGGGCCAATTCGTTTTGGCTCAGATGTCCGGCATAGTAGATTTCGTCGCGCAGTTGGGGGGCCACTTCGTCGGCGAAGTACGACTGGTCCGAGATCGGTCCAGCCAGCACCAGCGGCATTCCGGCGCGCCGGGCCGCGGCGATCGCCACGTGCGTGCCCTTTTCGGGCGTGATACGGCCGAACCAGACCAAGTGCGGCCCGCCCGGCCCGACCGGCCAACGGCGAGTGTCGATTCCGTTTGGCACGACGGTGATTTCGCCTACGACACCCTGCCATGCTGCAGCGGTGTGCCT
>Ga0075418_10003764_pt1 | contig 17300 bp, 16 predicted proteins | sample SoiMetdeltSBSDD2_FD_81776 | JGI IMG/M metagenome (GOLD analysis project Ga0075418, IMG submission 81776) | Bulk soil microbial communities from a Populus tree surrounding site in Tennessee, USA - Soil MetaG P. deltoides SBSDD2 | ecosystem: Environmental > Terrestrial > Soil > Tree plantation... | reverse complement strand
TTTCGAAGATTGCGCGCGAGCTTGACGGAACGGTCGGGCAGGTTTATTTGGCTAAGCATCGCATTTCGGCTTTGATTCGCAAACAGGTCAAAGAGTTGGAAAAGAAGATGAAATGACAGAGCGTCCGAACAACGAGAAAGAAGATCTGGCGGACACGAAATCCATGTTGCGGCTGCGCACCCTCAAGCTCCGCAAGGCCGCGTTGGCATCGCAACGGCTGCTGAAGGTCAAGCAACAGATTTTACAACGCATCGTCGAGCGGTTATCGTAGTGCAATCTCATCGATTGCGACCGCAATGCCCGAGCTGAACGTACCCTCCGGTGGCGCCGAGAGTCCCGCGGCAGAGCCGCCGGCCATTCCCGGGCATAAGTTGCTGCGGTGCATTGGCCGGGGCAGTTACGGGGAGGTCTGGCTGGCCCAAAGCGCCGAGGGAGAGTTTCGCGCGGTCAAGATTGTCTTCCGCAAAACCTTCGAACGCGACCGGCCTTTCGAGCGCGAGTTCGGAGGCATCCAGAAATTCGAACCGGTCTCGCGCGCTAGCCCCAGCCAGGTGAGTATTCTCCAGGTGGGTCGCGACGATGCGACGGGCTTCTTCTATTACGTCATGGAGTTGGCGGACGACCAGCGCGGTAGGGACGGCGCTCCGTCGCCGTCCGCTGGCTCGCAGAGGTCGCCCCTTCAGGGAACGGACGCCGGCGGAGCACCGTCGTTACCGATTGATCCTGCTACTTACAAACCCAAGACGCTGCGGAGCGAAGTCGCCGCGAACGGCAGGTTGCCGTACGACCGCGCGCTCGACATCAGTCTCTCACTCGCGAAAGCGCTTCAGCATCTTCACGCGCACGACCTGATTCATCGCGACATCAAGCCTTCGAACATTATCTTGGTTGAGGGCGTGCCGAAGCTCGCCGACATCGGCTTGGTCACGGACGTCGGCGCATCGATTTCATACGTCGGCACTGAAGGTTATCTGCCCCCGGAAGGTCCCGTCAGCAAACAAGCCGACATCTACAGCCTCGGCAAAGTGCTCTATGAAATGAGCACAGGAAACGACCGGATGGAATTTCCGGAACTTCCGACGTTTCTTGGCGAGACTGCAGAGAAGCAAGGCCTTCTCGAACTCAACCTCGTCTTCCTCAAAGCTTGCCAGAACGATCCGCAAAAGCGCTATCGCACTGCGCAGGAGATGTACGCCGACCTCACAATCCTGCGCAGCGGCAAATCGCTGAAGCAGGCACGCGCAACCCAACGTCGATTGCAGAAAGTGACACGGCTTTCTCTCGCGACCGCTGGCGTGGCGCTGTTTGTTGGCATCGCAATGTACGCCTTGGACCAATATCGAATTCGCAAACTGCGCGACCAGATCAGTTATCAACAGGGTCTCGGTAGAGCTACCGAAGAAGCCACTCGCGAGAAAAGCCGTCGACTCGTCGAGTCCTACCTTCGTTCGGCTGAGGAACTCGGCGGCGTCGACGCGTTGCCGTGGTACGCACGCGCGCTGCAAACTGAAAGCGAGCCCGAACGGGTCGAAACCCATCGAAAAGTTTTAGCCGACAAACTTGAAAAACTGCCGAAGCTCGTCGGCTTCCTCGCGCACGGCGCGGAAGTGAGCTCGGCGCGGTTCAGTCCCGACGCGACACGCATCGTCACCGCCGGCGCGGACAAGGTAGTAAAGACATGGGACGTCGCCACGGGGGCGCTCATCGGCAAGCCGCTCGTTCACCCCGCTCCGGTTCTCCATACGGAGTTGAGCACGGACAACCAACGGGCGTTCACGATATGTACTAACGGTACCGCCTGGCTCTGGCGTGTGGGAGATGAAACCTTTGCCCGCGAAATCGAACATGGCGCCGCCGTTTTGGACGGGCGCTTCAGCCCCAATGGCCGCTTTGTTCTCACACGCGCGGTTAACGAGGAGGTGATCGTGTGGGATGGCTTGAGCGCGCGCCCGCGTTTCAGGCTCGAGTGCGACGAAGTGCCCATCGCTGCCGAATACACGCCGAACGGCGAGTACGTTTGCGTCGCCACTACAAATACGCTGAGCACGTGGGAAACCGAGCGGGGGCAGCGCGTCGCTCATGCCAAAAGTCCCATTGGGCCGCTAAGCGGCATCGCGCTTTCGCCGGACAGTCGGCGGCTGATCGCTCCTGCCGGTCCAATCGCGCAGTTCTGGAACCTGACCAGCGGCGAGTGGTCCGCTTTTTCTCTCCAGGAAGTCTCTCCGATCACCTTGATTGGCTTCTCACCCGATGGACGCAACGTCATCACTGGCGCCGGGGACGGCACATTTCGTTCCTGGGACGTCACGGGCGGGCGCATGGTTGCGGATGCAGGGCGCGTGCCAGGCGCGCCGCGCGAATTCCAGGTGAGCGGGGACGGCGCTGTCGCGCTCGTGCGAACAGATGGCCGCGCCTCACTCATTGATGTGCCTCCAGCCCAGCCGGTCGCGACGATTGCTGCCCAAGCGAGTGCCTTCAGTAGCGATGCGCGTCTGATCCTCTGCGCCGGTCCTGGAGGGGCGGTACGAATGCTCGAAATTCCGGAAACCCCCTCGCGTTTCGATCAACTGTCTCGCGAACACTTGCTTGCGTTGGCTCGCCTGCTCTCGGCGCATGAAGTCGGCACGAACGACGCGTTGGTTCCTGTGGGGCCAGAACGCCTGATCGCGGATTGGGCGGGCGTACGGGAGCATGAAGCGCTTCGCCCCGCAACCCGACCGGTTTGGCACGCGGCGCGCGCGGAGCGTTTCGCGAAAACAAAATCGTGGTTCGCTCTCCGGTTCCACGCCGAAGCTCTCAAGAGGTTGAACACAGCGGATCACCGCGCTAACGCGTGGAGCGAGACGGCGACACGCGAGTTGGCGCGTGCGGAAAGCGTTCCCGCTCAGGTTGACGCCATCCTCAGCCGTTCGCCAGCCGCGAAGCCAAACCTCATCGATCTTTCGCAGTTTTACAACGTGAGCCTCACGCAGACCTGGCTGCCCATGAAAGATATGGACCGCGGCAACGACCTTGCGTCACTGCCCAGCGGACTCCAAAAATTTCTCGGAATCGAATTCGACGTACGCGGATTGATTCAACTCTCGGGCAGCGCGTTGGAAAATCTCGGCGGACATTTTCCGCGCCGCGTCGCCGGCATTCCAATAAATCAAAAGGCGACGAACATCCATTTTTTGCACGGCGCCGCGTTGGACGCGCTCTATGGCACCGTGATCGGCAAATACCAGATTAACTACGCCAATGGAGAAACGCGCGAAGCAAAGATTGTTTTCGGACGCAACGTCCGCGACTGGTGGTTCCCACGCACGCAACCGCAATTGACGATGGAGGCGGCTGTGGCCTGGCAGGGCGAAAACCCAGCGAGCCGCCAACTGGGTATGGCGATTCGGATTTACAAGTTTACGTGGAGCAACCTGCTGCCGGACGTGGAAATCAGCAGCATCGACTTCGAGTCGGCAATGGAAAAACCCGCCCCGTTCCTCCTGGCGATTACGGCTGAGCTGACGCCGGCGACGCCCCGTTAAGCCGCCGCGTGCTGAGCATCTCCATCGGTTCCTCGGCGGGCAGCAACCGAATATCCAGCGGCTGACCCGGCAGTAACTTCAGGTCCTGTGGCAAACTGATTGAGACCACACGTCCGAGCACCGGAATCTGCTGGTCCATGCTGACACCCGGATTGATTGGCCGCGCCAGCACATTGGTAATGTTCTCCAGGTGCGGACTCACTCCCGTAATCGTGCAAACGCTGCGCGACTTGTAGAACGACAACGGCGAACGCGTCGCCACCTCCACCTTCATCCCGACCGACGGGTTGATCGGAAATGCCTGTGGCAAATAGCCAAGGATGCGCTCTGGTTTCCGGGACGTGATCGTCGCGATCGGATCTCCGGGCAAGACCTGTTCGCCGGGTCGTTTGTGAAGAACCGTAATCACGCCGTCAAAAGGCGCGTCCAGCTCCAGCGGCTTCAGTTTCGCTTGAAACAGCTTCATCTTTTCTTCTTCGACCGCGAGCGCAGCCTTCAGTGGATCGTTCTCACCGCCGGGCACGAACGTGTCCGCCATATAAGCAAGTCGCTCCAGGCTCTTTTCGGTCATCGCAACAATCTTTTCCTTCTCGGCGACCGTGACCTCCAGCGCGTTCTTCTCGGTCAACGCCAGCTCGTACGTCGCCTTCGAAGTGATGTCCTGCGCGAGCAAATCGGTTTCTCTTTTCAATTTACTCCTGGCGCCTTCCAGCAGGGCCTTTGCAGTTGCAAGGTCATCTCTGATTTTCGCGCAATCGACGACTAACCGCTCATAGTCCAGCGCGCTTCGCTGGCGGTTCAGGATTGGGTCCAACTCCATCGACATGAGTTGCATGCGCCCGCGCAATACCGAGAGCCGACTGTTTACTGTGCGCGGGTCCGTGGTCATGATTTCCGCGATCACGTCTCCCGCCAGCACTTCCTGCAAGGGCACGATGGCGATGTTGGTCAGCAAACCTGCGTCGGGACTGGTGATAACGGTTTGAATCGTCTCCACCATCCCGACGAAACTCATCGGACGGGCCATGCGCTTCCAAATTAACCCGATAGCCAGCAGCACCAGGATCAGGGTAACGACAGGCACGACTTGCTGTCGTGCGCGCCTCAGATGCTGCCGCATGGGAGTGACGATGGGCGGCAACGCGTTCATCTATGCCTCTTTGCGCATAACGGTGTGACCCCATTACTATCCACACTTACAGCATGCGCGTCAATGTCTCCGATGTAAATACCTTGAAAGCATCTCCATTCTGAAAATGATCATGCGCGATGAGTTCAGCGGAACGACACAGCATCCTGCTCGGAATCGAAGCAGGCGGCACCCGGACTGTCGCGCTCGCCGCTACCAGCGACGGCAAAGTGCTGCGGCGGCGGGAGTTCGGGCCAGCTAACCTGCGCCTGGTCGATGATTCAACCTTGCGACGGCACTTCAAGACGATTGCGCGCGACATGCCCCGCCCCTCGTCGCTGGCGGTCGGCATGGCCGGGGCACGTTCCGATGAGGACCGCCAACGCATTCGCAAAGCCGCTGCCTCCGCGTGGAAGGGCATTCCGTGCCTCGCGACCAACGATTTGGAAACGGCTCTGAAGGCCGCCCCCGCTCTGTCCGGCGTCGTAGCAACTGTATTGATCCTCAGCGGCACCGGTTCCTGCTGCTTTGGCCAGGCAAAAGACCGAACCGCGATGAAGGTCGGCGGCTGGGGACACATCCTCGGCGACAAAGGCAGCGGATACGAAATTGGTCTGCGCGGACTCAAGGCCAGCCTCTACCACTATGACCACGATGGCACATGGCCGGCCCTCGGTGCTCGACTTTTGCGCGCTCTCATGCTCAGCGAGCCGAACGAACTGATCACGTGGGCGCAAACGGCTGGCAAGACCGACCTTGCTGCGCTCGCAGTGGTGGTTTTCGATGCGTGGCTTTCGAAGGACAAAATCGCCTCCGACATTCTCGAGGCTGCCGCAAACAGTCTCGCCAGGGACGCACTCGCCTGTGCAACACGCCTCATGGGTCCCCGAGGCAAGGTCCAGTTTGTTCTGGCGGGGAGCGTGCTGACGCAGCAGCCAGAGTTCGCCACACTTGTGGAGCGTTTGCTGGTGGAGGGCCGGCGGGGATCACTCGTGAACGTTCTCGCCCGCGACAGCGTCTGGGGCGCAGTCGAACTCGCTAAGACTCAGCTAACCTCCGCGACTGTAACCCCCGACGTAAGGAGGGGGCCAATTAAACTCCCGCGCGACTCCTTCGCCTTCACCTCCGTCGCGTCACTAAGAGAATCCCCGACCGAAATGCGCAACCCGCGCTCGATGAAACTCGATCAAATGTCGATCCGCGACTCGATCAAACTCATGCTCGCTGAAGATGCACGACTCCCCGAGGCGTTGCTCAAGGAACTGTCGGCGATAGAACGAGCCGTTGAGATTGTGAGCCGATCACTGAAGAAGGGTGGCCGGCTTTTTTACGTCGGCGCCGGTACCAGCGGGCGCCTCGGCGTCCTCGACGCCAGCGAGTGTCCGCCCACCTTTCAAACCCCTCCCGAAATGGTCCAGGGAATCATTGCCGGTGGTCAGCGCGCACTTTGGCAAGCAGTTGAAGGCGCCGAAGATGATCCCGCCGCCGGCGCGCGCGCCATTGCTTTTCGCGGCATCGGCCCAAAGGACGTCGTCGCAGGGATCGCCGCTAGCGGCCGCACTCCGTTCGTCTGGGGCGCGCTGGCCGAAGCAAAACAACGCCGGGCACGCACAATTCTTTTGTGTTTCAATCCATTTCTCGATGTGCCCCGAGAGTTCAAGCCCACAGTCGTGATTGCGCCAAACATCGGTCCCGAAATTCTTACCGGTTCCACGCGCCTTAAGTCCGGCACGGCCACCAAGCTCGTGCTTAACATGCTCACCACACTTTCCATGGTTCGATTGGGCAAGGTCATGGGCAATCTCATGATCGACGTGAAAGTTTCCAACGTGAAGTTGCGCGATCGCGCGGCTCGGATTGTTTGCGAGTTGACCGGGTGCGATTACGCGACCGCCACGAGCGCGCTTCAAGCCACGAAATGGCGCATCAAAGATGCGTGCCGGCGAATCATGACGGCAAAAAATACGCGGCGTGCAAAATCTTCTCGTCGAGGATGAGCGTCGCCACGAAATGCGCGAGGCCGGGCGGCACGAGGATGATCAGGGCCGACATAAGATAGACACCGAGTGCATTGGATGGATCGGGCCTCAACACGCGCGGCAGCCCGCGATAGAACAACGACAGCGCCAGCACCGCCCCAATTGCCCACGCGACCCAGGTATTCAGTTCCGGCCAGCCGTCGAGTATTCGACAGAGGAAATATGGACCCAGGCTGTAACCGAGGATTGCAAAACACTCGCGGTAGGGATGCTTTCGATGAAAGCTTTCGCTGAGCTTTTGAATGAGCCATGCCCCGCCGAAACAAATGAGAAGACCGAGCACGAATTGCGCAACTTCATAACGCACCAGCACCTCTTTTGAAACGAGCATTGACCGGCGCACCACACCACTGCTCTGAATGCCAAAGCGCGCAATGAGCCAACCTTCCGCGGCCAGCGACACCACCAGAATGGGCAGAACGTACATGAAGGAGACGCGCGCGACCGAGGGTTTGGCGGTTTCGATCCTTTCCCACGAATTTCCCGGATCAAAAATCAGCAACAAAGCCCTGAGCATGCGCGCGGAGTGTTTACCGGAACTCCACCGGAAACAATCAAATACGCCTTTGGGTTCAACCCGCGAACCGCGACTGCTGCGGGGGAGGACGCTCACGCTCTACAAATTCTCCTTTTCAAACGCGTGCACCGAGTGTTTAAGTAGCTGGCCAGTGACGGTCAATTTAGGCATTTGGGACAAACTCACCCGCGTGGTGATCTTCCTCTTGTTCATTGCCGGACTGCTCGGCGTCTTCTTTTGGTACCTCCCGCTCATCGAACAAAACAAGCGTTACCGCAAGCACATCCTCTCGCTGGACATGAAGATCCAGGAGCAGGAACGTCTTGCTCGCCAACTCAAGCAAGCCATCGACGCCGTGCAGAATGATCCGCGCACTCTCGAACGGCTCGCACGCGAACGCCTCGGTTACGCGCGCACCAATGAAGTCGTCATCCGCTTCGAAGCGCGGCGATAAACAGGAAGGCTTATCTCAGAGCAGCGTGAGGCGCCGCTACACGGTCATAATCTCTTTTTCCTTGTGCTGCAAGTGGGCCTCTAGCTTGCCGATGTACTGATCGGTTAGTTTCTGTATTTCTTTTTCGGCGTGCTCCACGTCTTCCTCTGAGATGCCGCCGTTTTTGGCTTCTTTCTTCACGTGCTCCAACGCGTCGCGCCGCACGTGGCGGATGGCTACGCGACCGTTTTCAGTCATCTTGTGGACGATCTTAACAAATTCGTGGCGCCGCTCTTCGCTCAGTTCCGGCAAGACAATGCGAATGATCTTGCCTTGCACGGCAGGGTTGAGCCCGAGATTGGCTTTCTGAATTGCTTTCTCAATGGGGTGGACGGTCGTCGCGTCCCAGGGCTGGATGACGAGCATGCGATGTTCGGGTGTGGTGATCCCGGCGACTTCGCGCAAACGCATTTGCGAGCCGTAGACTTCCACCATGATATTCTCGACCAGTCCCGGGGATGCCTTGCCGGTGCGGACACCGGCGAATTCGTGCTGCACAACCTCCTCGGTTTTGATCATTTTTTCTTCCGCTTCCAAAAGAATGTCATCGAGGGCCATAAGGAAGCCACACTAGCAGAGCTCTGCGGCAACGCCAAGCTCAGACGTAGACAGTTTAGCGGCGGAGAGCTACGCTCCTTCGCGATGACCTTGCGATATTTCTACGTCATTTTTCCGTTCCTTTTTGGCTTTAGCAGTCTCGCCGCCGAGGCGCCAACGCTCGTGCAGGTACTGCGCACCAACGCGACCGGGGCGCATACGTTTGCCCCGCGGTGGGTTGGAACTTCTGTTGTCGTTCACGCAACGGGCTTCTTCAAAAGAGCCGAGCCGCCTGTCATGGCCACGAACCGTTACAAGCTGCGCTTTGACACGGTCGTGGTAACGCCGAAGTCGCCGATCGGAAAGGTCGGCCCGCGCGGCATCGCCCATGCCGAGAAAGATGGTGGCTACAGCGCGTTACACACGCTGCGCGAGGAGTTGCCTGGAGACATCAAGCTCGAGTCGGCAAAAACGTTGGCAGACCTCGAGAAGCTCCTTGGGCCGACGCAGGGATTCCCGGCCGCCACGAGCGAAGGACGCGAAACGCGCGAGCGCGTCAGTTGGTCCGCCTTCGCGTTGAACGGTGACAAGAGTCTGGACGCGTTGCAGGTGAACGCGGTGGTCGAGAAGCGCGCGAAGCCCAACGACGCGCACATTCATTCCCTGGAAATCCTGCGCGGCAAAGCGTCGCCGGAAATCAAGAAGCCCGAGGACGACAAGAAAAAGAAAGAGTCCGACAAAGACAAGAAGTCGGACGACGAGAAAGCCTCCGACAAAAAATCCAACGACAAGGACGAAAAGCAGGATGAAAAAGAGGCCGAGAAAAGTTAGCTCTTCGCCTGGTGCTTCTCGATCGCTGCCGCGATGGTGTTGACGCTTTGAAGAATCTCCTTCGCTGCCGCGGGATCGGGGACTTTCAGACCGAAATTCTTGTCGAGCGCGACGACAAGTTGAAGAGCGTCGACTGAATCCAGGCCGAGGCTGCCGGGCCCGAACAGCGGTTGATCATCGCCGATTTCAGCGGCTGTGACTTGCAGCATGAGGTTTTCGACCATCAAATTTTTGATCTGCTCGCGTAAGGGCTTGTCCATTTACAACACTCCACCGTCAATTTTGAGCGCAGAGCCTGTAACGTAGGCAGCGTCGGGACAAGCCAGAAATCGGACCGCGGCGGCGACTTCTTCAGGTTTGCCGAAGCGCCGCGCCGGAACACGACTCAAGGCGGCTTTGCGTTCTTCGTCGCTCATTCCCGCGACGGCCTCGGTATCGATGTAACCGGGACAGACTGCGTTGACAGTGATGCCGATGCGCGCGACTTCTTTGGCGAGGGACTCGGTAAGCGCGACGACGCCGGCTTTCGCGGCGGCGTAATTGGTCTGGCCGGGAGGCGCGAGCAGCGCGCTGAGCGAAGCGATGTTGATAATGCGGCCGCTGCGCTGCGAAATCATGGTGGGCAACACCGCCTGGCACCCGTGGAAAACGGAATCGAGATTCGTGGAAAGGACCTCGCGCCACGCCTCGATGCTCATGTTTGCGAGCAGCGCGTCTTGGTGCGAACCGGCGTTGTTCACCAGCACGTCAAGGCGGCGGTGTTCCGCGACGATCTCGCGAACGACATTGCTCCACGCCTTGGCATCGCGAACGTCGAGCGAAGTGCATCGGCATTGCTGGGAAAATTCTTTTGCGAGCGCGTCGGCGCGTTCGCGATTGCGGTTCACGCCGAGCCACACGAAATTTTCCGCGGATTCGGAAATGAAACTGCGCGCGATGGCCTGGCCGAGGCCGCCGTTCGCGCCCGTGATGAGGACGACTCGCCGGCTCATGATGGCACCTCGAAGCGTGCGCCGATGGCCTGTTGGTTGCAACCCACCACACTAACCAGCGACGCGTCGCACTGTTGCTCACACAGCGCGTCAACCGCAGTCACGACTTGCCATGCCGATGCGGCCGCCAGTCCTTCTCCGAGAATGCTCTTTGGCGAAACGCGCCGCCCCGGCCAACTGTTCCACGCTTTTGTTTCGGGGCGATCGAGCTCCGCGATGCCCGTTCGGCTGTCGCAGAGCAGTTCGCGTGCGTTGCCGGCGGGCAGATCGCCCCGCATTCTTAATGCCGCTTGAATACGCGAGGGGCGATCGTAGAAGAGGTGGGCGCCCGTCACCGAGGCAAGTCGGACCGTTTGCCTGTTGGAATTCTTCGTCAGGTAAACCGCTCCCGCGCCGTCGGCCAAAGTAATATCGCGGGAAAAAAGTCGATACGCGTCGGCAGTAAGCCAATCGAGTTCTTCGGCGCCGATCACGAGGCAGCCATCGAGGTCCTCAAGCCATTGAGCCGCAAGCGCGAGGCCCTGAAGGAACGTTCCGGGGTCACCCACGAGCGTGTAGTTCATGGCGGTGCTGCCGAGCAACGAAGCCAGGTGGCTGCTCGGCGCGTTGAAAACGGTTTCGGGAAAAATGAGCGGACTCGCCGTGGCGGGGTCGCGGAGAACTTCGTCGTAAAAACGGCGCGAGTAATTCACGCAGCCGCTCATCACGCAAACAATGATCCCGACGCGAAGCGGGCCGAGGTTGCTCGCATCATCGCCGAGTGCTTCGAGGGCGGCCGCAACGACGTAATGACTGATGGGGCCGGTGCGCCGCAATCGCGCGTGCGCGAGAAACGCAGGACGCGAGAGGGGCGCAGGGACCTGCCGGACCCCTAATGGTTTTTGCCAGCCGGGGCGTGGAAGATCTTTGTGCGCGAGAGGAACGCCAGCACGGAGCGCATCGCGCATCGGGGCGACGCCCCAGCCTGCGGGCGAGACTGCGCCGATTCCATGGATGAAAATCTCATTCATGACCGCTCCCCCGCTTCAATACGACCGAGGCGTTTGCGCCGCCGAAGCCGAACGAGTTCGTTATCGCGTAAGCCAAAGTGCGCTGCTCCGGGCGCGTGACGAACTTGAACGCGCAAGCCGGGTCGAGGGTGGCCGTACCGGCAGTGGGCGGCAGCCAGCCGCCATCGAGCGCCATGAGGCAAATACCAACTTCGACTGCCCCGGCCGCGCCGAGTAAATGGCCGATGCTCGCCTTGGTGGAACTCACGGCGACTTCGGAGGCGTGCGGGCCTGCCCAGCGGCTGATTGCGGCGGCCTCCGCGCTGTCGTTGAGCGGCGTGCCGGTGCCGTGCGCGTTGACATAACCAATCTGCTCGGCGCGAACGCCCGCGCTTCGGCAGGCGAGCGTCATCGAATCAAAAGCGGCGTTGCCTTCCGGTTGCGGCTGGGTGAGGTGGTGCGCGTCGTTGACGGCACCGTAGCCAACAATTTCACCGAGCACGCGAGCATCGCGAGCCTGCGCGTGCTCCAGCGTTTCGAGGGTAAGCACGGCCGCGCCTTCGCCGAGCGCGAGGCCGTCGCGAGTCGCGTCGAAGGGACGGCACGTGGTCGGGGACAGTGCCTGGAGCGAGTCGAAGCCCGCGAAGACAAGCTGGCTGAGCGCGTCGTAACCGCCCGTGACGACGCGCGACGCGTGACCATTCCTGATCAGGGACCACGCGTGGCCAATGGCGTTCGCACCCGAAGCGCACGCGTTGGCGATGATCGTGATCGGACCGCGAAAGCCAAATGCTTTGGACAAGGTGAGCGCCTGGCTCTGCGCCTGATACTGAGTGACGCGCGTCGGTTGGCGATGCTTCGTGTTCGGGCGGGTCGTGGCTTGTTTATAGTAATCCTGGCCCATCGTCATGCAGCCGCTGGTCGTGCCGAGAACGATGGGAAGGTTGTCGGCGGGTGTCCAACCGGACTGCCGCCATGCCTCGCTGGCTGCGAGCAACAGTAATTTCGCAGCGCGATCCAGGCGCCGCTCTTCGCGCGCGCTGAGTTCGGTTGACGGCAAGCTCGTTGGCAAATCGACTTCGGCCGCGTTCTTGACTCGCTGTCGCGACACGTCGAAGAGCGTGACGGGGCGAAAGCCGGTTTTGCCGACGCAAAAATTTGCCGCGTTGGTTTTCCAATCCAGGCCGAGCGCGGTCACCATGCCCGCGCCGGTGACAACGACGCGCGGCTTCGCGGTGGACGGAGTTGGGAGCGGGAACAACACTTCACGTCTTGAGTTTGCGTTCGAGAACTTCGCCGACGAGGTTCGGGTTCGCCTTGCCCTTGCTCAGCTTCATAACCTGGCCTTTGAGGAAATTCAGCGCCGCAGCCTTGCCGGCCTTGAAATCGGCCGCGCTCTTCGGATTTTCGGCAATGACCTGGTCGCAGAATTTTTCGATCGCGCCGGTATCACTGACCTGCGCCAGTCCTTTCTGCTCGACGATGCGGGCGGGCGAGTCGCCGATGGCGAACATTTCCGCAAAAACGTCCTGCGCGATTTTGGTGCTGATTTTTCCGTTATCGACGAGCGCGACCAGTTCCTGGATGTCGGCGGGCTTGATCTTGACGGCGTCGAGCGGCGTGCCGGTTTCACCGATGCGCGCGCGAAGATTGTTGATGACCCAGTTCGCGATCGCTTTTGGATTTTTCACGCCCTGAGCGGCGCGCTCGAAATAGTTCGCCAGCGGGATGTCGTAGACGAACGTCTGCGCATCGGGCGCGGGCAACTGGTAAGTGGTCATGAAGCGCTGTTTGCGGGCCAGCGGCAATTCGACGACGCGCGCGCGGACTTCGGCCAGCCATTGCTCTGTGGGCTTGAACGGCATGAGGTCCGGCTCGGGAAAATAACGGTAGTCGTGCGCTTCCTCCTTGGAGCGCATGGTTTCGGTGATTCCGGCAGGCTCGTCCCATCGGCGGGTTTCCTGCGAAAGCTTGCCGCCCTTTTTCAGCGCATCGATCTGGCGAGGAATCTCGTACTCGAGAGCGCGCCGGACGCCGCTGAAGCTGTTCATGTTTTTGATTTCGATCTTGGCGCCGAGTTCCTTTTGCCCTTTGGGGCGCACGCTGACGTTGACGTCGCAGCGGATCATGCCTTTTTCCATGTCGCAATCGCTCACACCGCCATAGATGAGGATGTCTTTGAGCGCGTTGACGTACTCGTAAGCCATGTCCGCACTGGTAATGTCCGGCTCGGAAACGATCTCGAGGAGGGGAACGCCGGCGCGGTTGAAATCGACGCCGCTGTTGCGCTCGAAATGAAAGTTTTTGCCCACGTCCTCTTCGAGGTGGGCGCGAGTGATGCGGACCCGAGAAATGCCGCCGTTGAACTCAAAGTCAACGTAGCCGTTCACGGTGGAGGGCTTGTCGTATTGAGTAATCTGATAATTCTTCGGCACGTCCGGGTAGAAGTAGTTTTTGCGATCAAACTTGGCGAAGGGCGGAACCGCGCAATTCAGGAGCAACCCGGTGAGAGCGGTGAGACGCAGGGCTTCCTCGTTGGCCACAGGCAATACGCCCGGCATACCCAGGCAGATGGGGCAAACATTGGTATTGGGGGGAGCGCCGAATTCGTTGGCGCAACCGCACCACATTTTGGACCTGGTCTTGAGCTGGACGTGGGTCTCCAGCCCAATAACGGCTTCGTATTCCATGCGCGAGCAGGATAGCAAAGGATGCCCTGACAGAAAGCCGAAAGGCGGCGGCGCCGGACCAAGCCGGGGCACGGATGCAAGCGGGAATTGGTCGGGTAAAGACCTGAATTGTCGGGGTTTGGAGGGGGGCGAAGTTGGGGTAGTTATGGACCGAGAAAGCACCCCGGAGGTCGAGCCGGAACAGCTCAAAGAGACGTCGCATGGCACGGTTGAAGGCGCGCGGCAGGAATTACGTGAGCTCAAGCGCACGCTGCTCCTTTCCAAGTTGCGTGAGATGAAAGAGCTCGCGCCTGTGGAAACCAGAGATGCGCCGAGACGGCGAAAGGACTGACGAGCGTTGGCCGTGCGGTAACGAAAAATCGGCGTACGCCGATTTTGATTCGTTGTAAGTGCCTCGTACTGCGTGGTCGAATCGGTGGGAAATCGGCGGACTCGCCGATTTTGACGATTTTGAAGCGGAGGAAGTTGCCAAGCCGCCCCCCCGGTTTTTTGATCAGTTTCCATCCGAAATCATCAGTTTTGAAAAAATGAAACACCCCCACCCTTTCGTACGCAAAACGTACTCATTTTGTACTCATTTCGCCCCCGGCGCCTGCGAGGGACGCTTACGCTGGAAGCGTGCGATGATATCCCGACTGGTTGGGACGCTACATATCCGTTTCATGGGGTAAAATATAACATGGTTTTTTGGCGAATCGGCGGGAGGCCGGTTTGGAATGTGACAGGAGAGGACTGGAGGGGACACGAGAGGACACCAGAGGACATTTTTTCGACTAAAAAGTGCTTGACCGATTTTTGGATTCGCCAGGAGACCCCGCCCGGTAAGCCAATCAGTTGTGAGGATTGATTGAAAGGGACGCTGCGGCCCTCTGATTCCATTCTCGACTGGGGTGGCGGGTCAGGGCTACAACGTGGCGGCAATGAGCGCGAGCAGGAAGCCGCTGGTGGGGATCATCATGGGCAGCAAATCCGATTGGGAGACGCTGCAGCATGCGGCTGCGCAGTTGGATGAACTGGGGGTGCCTTACGAGGCGCAGGTGGTTTCGGCGCATCGGACTCCGGATCTGTTGTTCGAGTATGCGAGCGCCGCGGCGGGGCGCGGGCTGGAGGTCATCATTGCGGGCGCGGGCGGGGCGGCGCATCTCCCGGGGATGGCGGCCTCAAAGACGGCGTTGCCGGTGGTGGGGGTGCCGGTGGAATCGAAAGCGCTCAAGGGGCTGGATTCATTGCTGTCGATCGTGCAAATGCCGGGAGGGGTCCCGGTAGGAACAATGGCGATTGGCAAAGCTGGGGCGATCAACGCGGCGTTGCTGGCTACGGCGATTTTGGGGAACAAGCACGACAAGTTTCGCAAGGCGTACGAGCGTTTCCGCAAGGAGCAAACGCAGCACGTGCTCGGCGACCGCAAGCTGGATAAAGTCGCAAAATGACGGCGATTCTTCCCGGCGCGACGATCGGGGTCCTGGGGAGCGGGCAGCTTGGCCGCATGTTTGCAATTGCGGCGCGGGAACTCGGCTATCGCATTCACATTTATTCACCGGAGGACGACTCGCCCGCGGGCCAAATTGGCGACAAGGAGTTTTCTTTTCTCTACGAAGATTTGGATCGCATCCGCGAATTTGCGCGCGGCGTGCGGGTGGTGACGTTTGAATTCGAAAATGTTCCGGCGGCCTCGACCGCGGCGGCGGCGGAGTTCGCGCCGGTGCGGCCAGCTGGCCAGGTGCTGCACACGACGCAAAACCGGCTGCGCGAAAAAACATTTTTGTCGAAGAACGGATTTCCCGTGACGCCGTTCCGCGCCGTGAATTCTGTCGGCGATTTGGAGAAGGCGGCGAAGGAGTTGGGTTTGCCAGCGGTATTGAAGACGGCAGCGTTCGGTTACGATGGCAAGGGGCAGGTGAAGTTGCGGAACGCGGCGCAGTTGCCGGAAGCGTTCGCGGCGTTGCGAGGCGCCGAAGGCATTTACGAAGCGTTTGTTGATTTCGAAAAGGAAGTCTCGGTGGTGGCGGCGCGCACGCTGAGAGGAGATCTTTCGGCGTTCCCGGTGTTCGAGAATACCCACGCCAACCACATCCTCGATGTGACCTTCGCGCCTGCGGCGATCAGTCCGAAGCTCGCGAAAGAGGCGGTGGAGTTGGCGGCAGGGATTCTAGAGAAGCTCGATGTGGTGGGACTGCTCACGGTCGAAATGTTTGTGACGCGGGACGGGCGCTTGCTCGTGAATGAACTGGCGCCGCGCACGCACAACTCCGGACATTTGACGATTGATGCGGCCGGGACGAGCCAGTTCGAACAGCAGGTGCGCGCGGTGTGCGGGTTGCCGCTGGGATCAACCGAATTGCGGCAACCGGCAGCGATGGCAAACCTGTTGGGGCACCTTTGGCAGGATGGCGAACCGAACTGGGCGGCGACGCTGACGGATCCGTCGGTCAAACTGCATTTGTACGGCAAACGAGAGGCGCGCGTTGGACGGAAGATGGGGCACCTGACCGCGACGGCAGCGACGACGGAGGAAGCGGTGCGGAGGGTTGTGGCGGCGCGGGATAGGTTGGGGGAGCCGGGGGAATGAAAATTGAAAAATGAAAGATTTAAAATGTGGACCCGAAGTCGCGGACGGCGACGGAGCGCCGTCCCTACCCGCTAGCACGAGGATGAATGTCGCGGGCCGCGTACGCGGAGAACGGTTTGTGGCCGGCGTAAAGCCACAACGAGAAGTGAGTCTCGTTACCTCGTCCTGCTACAAGCGGCGGTTGCTCGTTGTCGCGGACCTCTTCTCATTTGGAACGAGAAAGGGTATGTTGTCGTCATGCCATTGTATGAATTTCATTGCGGGAAGTGCGGGAAGGACAGCGAGGTGCTGGTGCGGTCGACGAAGTGGGAGGGAACGGAGTGCCCACATTGCGGTTCGACGAAGTTGAGCAAGAAGTTGTCGGTGTTCGCTTCCAGCGGCGGCGCGGAGGATGCGCCTGCGTGCACTGGCCAGCCGAAGTCGTGCGGGCTGTGCGGCACGGGCAAGGCGCACTCGCACTGACGGTCAGTTCAACTTCGCCCACTCGCCGCGGACAAGTGTGACGAGCGGCTTGATCGTTTCACGGTCGAACGCGAAGCGGCATCCCGCGGCTTCAAACAATTCGGGCAGCGGCCGGGAACCGCCGAGGGCGAGAGCGCGGTGATAATCGTTGATCGCGCGCGGCTTGTCTTTGCGCGAGTTCCACCAAACCTGCAATGCGCCGAGTTGCGCGATGCCGTACTCCACGTAGTAGAAAGGGCTGGTGAAGATGTGCGGCTGGCGGTGCCAGAGATTGGCGCGGACGTTTTCGTGATCCGACCAATCGACATCGCCGCCGAAGCGCTTCATCAAATCGACCCAGGCGGCGCTGCGTTGTGCGCGCGTGTGGCCCGGGTGTGTGTAAATCCAGTGTTGGAAGGCATCGACGGTCGCGATCCACGGAAATAATCCGATGATGTTTTCGAGGTGCGTGCGGCGGGCGCGGTTGGCCTCGGGCGCGGCGTAAAATTCTTCGAGGAATTCGTTGCCGAGGAGTTCCATGCTCATGGA
>Ga0075418_10003758_pt1 | contig 17308 bp, 16 predicted proteins | sample SoiMetdeltSBSDD2_FD_81776 | JGI IMG/M metagenome (GOLD analysis project Ga0075418, IMG submission 81776) | Bulk soil microbial communities from a Populus tree surrounding site in Tennessee, USA - Soil MetaG P. deltoides SBSDD2 | ecosystem: Environmental > Terrestrial > Soil > Tree plantation... | reverse complement strand
TGCGCCGGAGAGGTGGCAGAGCGGCCGATTGCGTCACCTTGCTAAGGTGATGTACCCGTAAGGGTACCGGGGGTTCGAATCCCCCCCTCTCCGCCAGTTCCTCTCGCGAGGAACTGGACGCATCCGGACAGGCCGTGCTTTCCCACCACCCAACCGCCGTCGCACTCGGCCTCCTCGCCTTCGCGGCGTGCACGGGGCCCGCAACGCACATCCACAACCCGGATGGGCACCGCGTCTTCGTCGACGGACTCGAGACCACCAAGACCGAACTGCCGTTCCGTTACTACGGCACCTCGCGGTGGGATGCGACACCCGCCGACAAGGAGGGCGACCCCGACTGGCTGCTGCTGCCAGCGAGTCAGCCACTCGAGTTGCCGCCGCCGGCGAGCCTGTGGATCTTCCCGCTCGACCTCCCGCTGGAACTCGCGCACCGCGCGTTCTTCGGCCGCGAGGACGCGAACGCGACGATCAGGCTGCCCGCGACACCTGCAGACATGCTGATCGAACCCGAAGTCAGGCCGCCGGACCTGAGCCACTTCACGGCGCGCGCGCTGCAAGCGCGCCTCACGCGATGAGTGCCTCGACGCCCGATCCAGCACTTCCCGCCGCCGGCACGCGCGTGCTCGTGCACGGTCTCGGCCGTTTTGGCGGCGGCCGTGAAGCGCTGCGCTACCTCGTGCACCGCGGCTGCCGCGTGCGCGTGGCCGACAAGAGCGACGGCCCCGACCTCCAAGCCGTTCGCCAGGCGCTGGCCCCTCTGCCGCTCGATTGGCAGCTCGGTCGCGAGGACGAAGGTCTGCTCGCGGACATCGACCTGCTCGTCGTGAATCCGGCCGTGCCCGACCACAACCCGCTGCTCGAGGCGGCGCGCATACGCGGCGTGCCGCGGACGCAGGAAGTCGATTTGTTCCTCGCGGCCTACCCGGGCTCCGTCGTCGCCGTGACAGGCACGAACGGCAAGTCGACGACGTCGACGCTGCTGCATCGGGCGCTGCAACGAAGCGGCGTCGACGCGCTGCTCGGCGGCAACATCGGCCACAGCCTGCTCGCGGACGAAGCGAAGTGGCACAAACACCAGATCGCCGTGCTCGAAGTGTCGAGCTTCCAGCTCGAACGGCTCGGGGCGGGACGGCGTGTGCACGGTGCCGTGTTCACGCGCGTGCTCAAGGACCATGTAGATCGGCACGGCACGTTGGCCGCCTACCACGAGGCGAAAGGCCGGCTCGCGGCCGCGGCGACGGCGTTCGTGATCTGCGCGGCCGACGATCCGGTCGCCTCGGCGTATGCGAGCGAGGCGAAGCAGCGGCTGCGGTTCTGCGCCGCCACTCCGGCGCCACTGAGCGCGGGGGTGCTGGACGGCTTCGTTGCGGTGCGGCTCGGGCGCGAGCCCGCGGAGCGCATCGTGCACACGCAAGCACTGCGGCTGTTCGGCGACTTCCAGGTCGAGAACGTGATGGCGGCAAGCCTCGCCGCGCGTTGCCTCGGCGGTACCGCGCACGGCATCGGCGTCGCGATGGCGAACACGGCGCCGTTGCCGTTCCGCCTGCAGCTCGTGCTCGTGCAGAACGGCGTGCGCGTCTACGACAACGGCGTCTCGACGGAGGTGGAGTCGACACGCTCGGCGCTGCAGAACGTGACGGGCCGCATCCACTGGATCGGCGGGGGCAAGAGCAAGGACGGCGACTATGCCACGGTGGCGGACGCCGTCGTGCCGAGGATCGCAACGGCCCACCTGTTCGGAGCCGCGGCGGAACCGCTCGCGGCCGCGATCGCGGGTCGGGTGGCAACGTGCGTGCATGTCACGCTGCGGCAGGCGCTGCCGAGCGCGTTCGCCGCGGCGTCACCCGGCGACGCCATCCTGTTCAGTCCGGCCTTTGCTTCGTTCGATCAGTACCCCAACTTCCGCGCCCGCGCCCTCGAGTTTCACGACTGGCTACGAACCTGCTGCAGCGGCCCGCGTGCGGACGCCGAGGCAGCGCGCTAGACTCCTGTTTCCGATGCAGTACTGCACCGCTTGCCAGAAGGCGATCGCGACGATCGTCATCATGGACCTGGTCGAGGGCGCCGTGACCGGTTCGCAGCACGTGTGCGCCTCGTGCGCCGAGCAACTCGGCGTGGCGACGCAGAAGCATCCACCGAAGTTCTCGGCCGAGATGCTCGAGGATCTGCTCGGCGGCTTGAAGAGCGCAAAGCCCCTGTCGCGCAGCCGCGCGGAAGCCTGCCCCGGATGTGGTCTCACGCCGTCGGAGTTCCGCACCAAGGGCCGCCTCGGCTGCCCGCGCTGCTACGAGACGTTCCGCCACGAACTGATGCCGCTGCTGCAGCGCATCCACGAGGCTCAGAGCCATCGCGGTCGGTTGCCCGGCCTCGCGAGCGCACCGCCGCCGCCGCCTGTCGACGAACGTACCCTGTCCGACCTGCGGCGCAGGCTCGAGGACGCCGTGCGGGGCGAACAATACGAGGAAGCGGCGCGGCTGCGCGACGACCTGCGTCGCGCCGAGCGCGGCGAAGGGCCGCCAACATGAGGGCTCGGGTGATGGCTCGGGTGAGGTTGCTGGTGAGGGCACTGTCGTGAGCGGCGGCCGCGGCGACAAGAACTCCGAGTTCCGGCCGGGCACGTGGCTGCAGGGCACCGGTCCCGAGTGCGACATCGCGATCTGCACGCGCGCGCGCCTCGCGCGCAACCTGCAGGGCTTCCGGTTCTCCCCGTGCCTCGAACCGGACGAGTCGCGCCGTCTCTACGACTTCGTGTCGGGGCGGCTGCGGCAGGGTGGCCTGCCCGAACAACTCAACGTGCTCGACCTCGAGCCGGTCGACGAGCTCGAGCGCAGCGTGCTCGTCGAACGGCACCTGATCAGCCGGGAGCTCGCCGCGAGCAAGCGGCCGAGCGGCGTCGCGGTCGATGCCGACGAGAGCATCGCCGTCATGATCAACGAGGAGGACCATCTGCGCATGCAGGTGTTCGCTTCGGGGCTGCAGACCGAAGCCGCGTGGAAGCGCGCCGAGCGCCTCGACGACGCGCTGATGCAGCGCTTGCCGATGGCCTGCTCCGAGGAGTTCGGGTTCCTGACCTCGTGCCCCACCAACACGGGAACCGGCCTGCGCTTGTCCGTCATGCTGCACTTGCCGGGCCTCGTCTGGTCCGAGGAGATCGACAAGGCGACGAACACGGCACAGAAGATCCACCTCGCCGTGCGCGGGCTCTACGGCGAGGGCAGCCGCGCGCTCGGCGACTTCTACCAGGTCAGCAACCAGCAGACGCTCGGCCGCGACGAAATGCAGATCCAGGGGGATGTGCTGCTGGCCGTCGGCCGCGTCGTGCAATGGGAACGCGAAGTCCGCGGCGCCCTGCTGCGCGGTTCGGCCAGGGTGCGGACTCTCGATCGCGTGCACCGCGCGCTCGGCATCCTCGAGCGGGCCCAGATCCTGACCAGTGAAGAGGCGCTCGGCAGTCTCTCGGCCCTCCGCTTCGGCATCGAGGAGGATCTGATCGAAGGGTTCACGATCGCCGCTGTCAACCGGGCACTCTTGCTGTCGCAACCCGGCCACCTGCAACGGCACACCCGCGAGTTGCTCAACCCCGAAGAACGCGATCAGCGCCGCGCCCAGCTGCTGCGCGAAGTGCTCGGCTGCGCGCCATGACGCACCTCCCGATTCGGGACCAAGCGGCGTTGCGAGCGGCAAAGCAGCGCACAGAGAGTAACCTTCCCGAGCCCTTCCCGTACAAAATACCACCACAACGCAAGACCATGCTGGATCTTCAAGTGGGGTAAATCCTATACCCCTGGCGTCCGATCTAAGAGCAACGTCCCGCAGGTCCCGAGGTTCTTCACCCGCATGTTCGATCGCTTCACCGACCGCGCCAAGAAGGTAATGAGCTTCGCCCGCCAGGAGGCGATGAAGTTCAACCACGAGTACATCGGGACCGAGCACATCCTGCTCGGCCTTGTCCAGGAAGGCAGCGGGGTCGCGGCCAATGTGTTGAAGAACATGACGGTCGATCTCGAGAAGATCCGGCACGAAGTCGAGAAGATCGTCAAGACGGGCCCCTCGATGGTGACGATGGGCCAGCTGCCGTTCACGCCGCGCGCCAAGAAGGTACTCGAGCTGTCGCTCGAGGAAGCGAGCCAGCTGAGCCACAACTACATCGGCACCGAGCACCTGCTGCTCGGGCTGATCCGCGAGAACGAAGGCATCGCTGCGCAGGTCCTCATGAACCTCGGCGTCAAGCTCGACGAGGTCCGCGAGGAAGTGCTCGAGTTCCTCGGCGCCTCCGAGAACAGCGGCGAAGAGGAGAGCGACAACAGCGAGTCCGCCGGCAACAGCGGCAGTTCGGGTGGCGGCAGCGGCAACCAGCCGAGCGGGGGCACCAACCAGCCGGCGGGCACGAGCAAGAGCAAGACGCCGGCACTCGATTCGTTCGGCCGCGACCTCACGGACCTGGCCCGCGAGGGCAAGCTGGATCCCGTGATCGGCCGCGACAGCGAGATCGAGCGTGTGATCCAGATCCTGTCGCGCCGCACGAAGAACAACCCCGTTCTGCTCGGCGAAGCGGGCGTCGGCAAGACGGCGATCGTCGAGGGCCTGGCCCAGCGCATCCTCAGGGGCACGGTGCCCGAGGTCCTGCGCCGCAAGCGCCTCGTCGTGCTCGACCTCGCGATGATGGTGGCCGGCACCAAGTATCGCGGTCAGTTCGAGGAGCGCATCAAGGCCGTGATGACCGAGGTGCGCCGCGCCAAGGACGTGATGCTGTTCATCGACGAACTGCACACGCTCGTCGGCGCCGGCGGAGCCGAAGGCGCGATCGACGCCAGCAACGTGCTGAAGCCAGCGCTGTCGCGCGGCGAGGTGCAGTGCATCGGCGCCACCACGCTCGACGAATACCGCAAGTACATCGAGAAGGACGGCGCGCTGGAGCGGCGCTTCCAGACCGTGAACGTCGAGCCGCCGACCCCCGAGCAGACGCTCGACATCCTGCGCGGCCTGCGCGACCGCTACGAAGCCCACCACCGCGTGAGCTATACGGACGCTGCGCTCCAGTTGGCCGTCGATCTGAGCACGCGCTACATCACGGGTCGCTTCCTGCCCGACAAGGCCATCGACGTGATCGACGAAGCGGGCGCCCGCATCCGCATCAAGTCGATGACGGCCCCGCCCGACCTGCGCGAGATGGACACCGAGATCGCGCGCCTCAACAAGGAGAAGGAGGAGGCCGTGGCCGGCCAGGACTTCGAGCGCGCGGCCGACCTCCGCGACCAGGCCTTCAAGCTCGGCAAGAAGAAGGAAGAGATCCAGCGCGAGTGGCGGGACCGCGAGAACTCGCGCGAGTCCGGCGGCATCGTCACCGAGGACGTGATCGCCGAGACCGTGTCGAAGATGACGGGCATCCCGCTGAATCGCCTCGACCAGGCGGAGGCGGACCGGCTGCTCAAGATGGAGCAGGAGCTGGGCCGCGACGTCATCAACCAGGAGCGCGCGATTGCCTCGATCGCGAAGGCAGTGCGCCGCGCGCGCGCGGGACTCAAGGATCCGAATCGGCCGATGGGCTCGTTCGTGTTCCTCGGCCCGTCGGGCGTCGGCAAGACCTGGCTGTCGAAGTGCCTCGCCAAGTTCATGTTCGGCAGCGAGGACTCGATCATCCAGATCGACATGTCCGAGTACATGGAGAAGTACAACGCCTCGCGGCTCGTCGGCGCGCCGCCGGGCTACGTCGGCTACGAAGAAGGCGGCCAGCTCACCGAGAAGGTACGCCGGCGTCCATACTCGGTCGTCCTGCTCGACGAGATCGAGAAGGCGCACCCCGACATCTTCAACATGCTGTTGCAGATCATGGAAGAAGGGCGGCTCACCGACTCGTTCGGGCGCCACATCGACTTCCGCAACGTCGTGCTGATCATGACGTCGAACATCGGCGCCAACCTGATCAAGAACAGCACGGGGCTCGGCTTCGGCAAGGTGTCGAGTGGCAAGGAAAGCGGCGCCGACAAGATGCGCGACCTGATCCAGGGCGAGATCGAGCGGCACTTCCGCCCCGAGTTCCTGAACCGCCTCGACGAGATCGTGGTGTTCAACCAGCTCAACCGCGCTGACATGCAGCGCATCGTCGAGAACGAGATGCGCAAGGTGAACGCGCGCATGAAGCAGAAGGGCCACGTGCTCGACGTCGACCAGGCGGTGATCGACTGGCTGATCGAGAAGTCCTTCCACGAGGACTTCGGCGCGCGTCCGTTGAAGCGCGGCATCGAGAAGCACCTCGAGGACCCGCTGTCCGAGCAGATCCTCAAGGGCCAGTTCGACACGCCCTACACGATCAAGGCGTTCATCAAGGACGGCGAGGTGCGCTTCGAGATGACGGCGATGCCGGTCGAGAAGAAGCCCGAAGCGGTCAAGGTCCCCGAAGGCCAGACGAAGAAGTAGCTCAGGGTCCTCGGGTCACCGGCCGCGACTGCGGTTTTCCGCCTCGTCGCGCTGTTTCGTGCAACCGCTGGTGCCTTCGTGTCACTCTGCGATGTGCACGATTCCTATTTGATGCTGGCTCTCGCCGAGGGTTTCGCCGAAAGCCCCGTCGCGGCTCTGCTCGGACCGGACGTGGACCCCGCGGCACTCTTGCGCGAGCCACCCTCCCCACCCGACGTGCCACCGCGCGTGGCAGCACGGCTGCGTGATCCCTGCCTCGCCGCACAGGCGGCGTCGGTGCGGCTGGCGGCCGCGCGGCATGGCCTCCATCTGCTGACTCCAGCGCACGGGGCATGGCCACGGCAGCTGCACGTCCTGGGCTTGCAACCGCTCGTGTTGTTCGCGCGCGGCGACCTCGCTGCACTCGCGCGCACGCCGTCGGTCGCCTTCGTCGGCAGTCGCACGCCGACACCCTACGGCCACGACGCCGCTAGCCACCTGGCCCGGGCCCTGGCGCAGGCCGGCACGGTGCTCTGGAGCGGTCTCGCACGCGGCATCGACGGCATCGCGCACGAAGCCTGCGTCGCAGCCGCCGTACCGACCGTGGCCGTGCTCGCGGGCGGGCTCGATCAGATCTATCCGCCCGAGCACACCCCCCTCGCCACCCGCATCGAAGCCACGGGTGGTTGCCTGCTCGGCGAACTGCCGCCCGGACGCCGGGCCCGGCGCGGCCACTTCCCGCGGCGCAACCGCCTGCTCGCGGCCGGCGCGAGTGCAGTCGTGGTCGTCGAAGCGACTCTGAGCTCGGGCGCCATGCACACGGCCCGCTTCGCCGCCGAGTGCGGCACGGAGTTGTTCGCGCTGCCCGGTCCCTGGGCCAGCGAACGCAGCCAGGGCTGTCACCGCCTGATCGCGGAGGGCGCCACCCTGATCGAAGGTCCCGAGGCCCTGCTGCGTTCGCTCGGCATCCAGGCGAGCCAGACGGGCCCCGCGGCCCTGCACCTCGCGCGCTGCGCCGACGAGCAGGCCATCCTTGCCGGCCTTCGCCTGGGCCCGCGCCCCACCGACCTGCTGCAGCGTGAGTGCGGTCTTGACCGCGCGTCGTTCCTGCGCACGCTGTTCGGCCTGCAGGGGCGCAACATCGTCGCGCGTCTGCCCGGCGACCTCTGGCGCCTGCACGCGCCGCTGCCGCCTACCAGCCGATGACCAGATCGAATGCCAGCATGCAGACAATGAGAACCACCGACCAGATCACCCAGCGCCCCGTGCGCACGACAGCCGCGCGGACCGTGTCGCGCGCTGTCGTGTGGTGCTGTCCCACGACGACGATCGCGATCAGGAACAGGACCGGCACGTAGACCACGAGGCGGAACAACAGACTCATGCGACCGCCTCCTGCCGCTGCTTCAGCGGGAACACCGCACGCTCCGCCACCGTGTACGCGTCGACCATGACGACGAGGTTCATGAGCCCCGCGACCGTGCACAACACGACGCCGAGGTCCAGGTTCGGCGGCATCCCTTCCATGCGCATCGGCCCGGTGACCAGCGCGGCGAACAGCGAGCCGCCGCCGAACAGATTCTGGCCGATCCACCACACCGAGTAGGTCGCGCGGTCGACCGCGTGCCCGTGCGAGAACGCGAGCCCGAGCGCGAACACGACGGCAACCGCCGCCCCCATGAGCAGGCCCTTGTCCTTCTGCCCGGCCCGCGTGTGACCCCAGCCGGGCACGAGCCACGACAAGCCCGCGCAGAGCGCCGGGTTGCAGGGTGGCTTCGGCGACGTCTCGCCCCCATCGCGAAGCAACCGCAGTTCCCAGTGCGCCGCGGCCGACCAGAACGCGGCGAGCATGCCCGAGGCACCGGTCAAGAAGCCGCCGAGATGCTCGAAGTCGCGCGGCATGCGCCAGAGCCGTTCGCCGGTCGCGCTGCCGTCGAAGCAGAGGATCGCGCCGAGCGCGTTCGCCGGCAGGTTGAGGATCTCGGGCAGCGTAAGCGGCAGCCCGAAGTGTGCCGCGATGCGCAGCACCTCCGACCCGGTCTCGTCCGGCGTCAGCAACGCCCAGTAGAACAGGCGCTCGCGGATCAGGATCCAGCCGGCGAAGAACAGCACGAGGCAGCTTCCGAACGCGACCGCGGCGCGCTTCTTCTGGCCGAGCTGGAGCTGCAGCAGCCCCGGCACGAAGCCGAGCAGGAACGGAGCCCAGCCGAGGCCGCGCGTGGGGTTGGTCGTGGTGCTACTCGCCATGGAGGCGCGACAGGTTACCGGACGGTGCCGCGCGGTCGAGCTTTTGCTGCAGGCCAAGGGCACAAGACCAGGCCCGCAACGGGGCCAGCTACCGCAACAGCTCGAGCGCACGCTGCAACACGGTGTCGGCGCCGCCTACGAGATCCACGGGCTCGGCCGGCACGGCGACATCGGGCACGACCCCGTTGCCCTCGAACAACACGCCGTCGGGCCGGAACGATGCCATCGTCGACAACTGCAGCCGAACGCCGCTCTTCGGCAACCGGTGGCCGGCCGCCCGGCCGCTGCCGCCGCTCGTCGCCTCGCCGACGAGCGTCACGTTCGGCAGCGCGCCGAGCGCCGCGGCAAACACGTCGGTCGCCGAGAAGCAGCCGCGGTCGATGAGCACGACGACCTTTTTGTCGTAGTCGAACGCCTTCTCGTTGTCCTTCTTGTCGAGGACGAGGAAGTGCCACGGCGAGAACTTTCCGTCCGGCAGCTTCCACGACGGTCTGAAACTGCGCGCGAACGTCGTGATCGCAGCGCGCTGCGCATCGGTCCATCCCGGCCAGTCGGCCTGGTAGAGGCCACGATCGGCCAGCGCGTCGGGTCCCGCGGCCACACCCTTCTGCAACAGAATGGCCGCCACGTTGCCGACGACGGGCGCGCCCTTCGCGGGCAGCAAATACGGCGCGAGCCGCCGCAGCGCATCGCGGCTGCCGCCGCCGTTGCCGCGCACGTCGATGACGAGTCCCTTCGTCGCGCGGAACGTCTGCATCGACGCGTCGAGCCCGTCGAGAAACTCGGCCTCACCGGCCATCTGGTCGATGCGCAGGTAGCCGATGTTCCCGTCGAGCATTCGCGTCTCGGTGCGAGGCCATGAGCCATACGCGGGCTTGCGGTTCGTCGTGTCGAGCGTCACGTCGCGCGTGCCCGACTTGCCGCGCAAGGTGACCCCCACCTTCTCGTTGGCGGCAAGCTTCAGCTCCGCACGCAGATCGCCGAGGTCGCGCAGCAGCCGCTCGGCCTCGCGCGCCTGCATCGTCGGCGAGCCTTGGGTTGCGCGCGCCTTCGCGCCGGCGAGCCAGCGCCCGAGCTCGACGCCGTCGATCGCGGTCACGAACGGCCGCTCGGCGTCGACGAGACCGCTGCGATCGGCGAGGAACGCGACGTGCCCACCGGCCACCTCCTGCACGAGGAACGGCAAGAACGTGTCGCTCACGGGCGGCACGCCATCGACGCGCGAGTGTCCGTCGCCAAAGGCACGCAGGGTGCGATCGACGACGCGCACGAAGGCGGCGCCCTCGACCGCGTCGCTGCCGAGCGACGCGCCGGCTGCCTGCATGAGCTTGTCGAGGTCCACGCTGCGCAGCGTGCGGTAGGCGAACTGCTCGTCGAGCAGGCGCCGCAACTCGGCGAGGTCCGCGCGCGCATCGGCGGCGGACAAGGTCGCAGCAGCTGCTGCGGCCTCGCTCGCGGGCGGTCGCGCGGCGCGGTTTGCTTGCCACAGCCGCTTGCGATTCTCTTCGGTCATCTTCACCGCGGGCAGCTCGCGGATCTCCTTCGTGGCGAGGTCTCTCACTTTCAGGTCGACGGTCTCGCCGACCTCGTGCCCCATCGCGTTGAGCAGGGCCGGCAGATCCTCGGTCAGCCGCTTCCACGAATTCCTGCCAGCCAACCGCTCGGCCTCGCGCAGGAGCGTCGCCGTGTCAACTCCCGCAACGGACTCGAGCGCGAACCAGGTGTCGTCGGCGACCTGCACTTCGATTCCCTTCTCGACGGCGCGCATGCCGCGGAACGGCGAGATCGCCGGGCCATCGGATAGTCGCCTCTGTGCGGGCAACAGCGACGCGAGACCGAGTGCAACCGCGAACAATCGAACAATACGTGAGCTCATGCGACGATCTCCGGAGACCTGACGGGCGACACGATACGGGGCGCCGGCGCAGGCGCCGGCGAGTACCCCAGACCGCCAGGACTGCCGCCCGCTGTCAAGTCCCTTCCGGCTCCATCGCCCCGCGCGCGCGGCCTGCGCGACCGGCCTGCCGCTTGCCCGAGCGCGCGCGCTGCGCCGCACCGTTGTCGCCGAGCGCGAGATCGGGCGACCGGTCCCCGGGCACGTGATACCGCGACAGGATCCGCGGTTGCGCCGCGCGCGCCTCTTCGGCGTCGAGCAGCACGGTCGCCCCGCTCGTGAGTTTGATCACGACTTCGCCCTTCGCGGCATCGAGCCGCAGCACGAAGTCGGCCATGTCGACGGGCTTCTTCCCGTTCACGGTATCGACCACGTCGTTGTGGAACGCCTCGTAGCCGACGTTGACCGCGTCGGCGAGCACCTGCGCGAGCACGATGACCTCCTGCTGCTCGGGCCGCCGCAGCCCCGAGTAGAACAGGTGCAGCAGCTCCTTCGGCGACTTGTCCCACCACTGGTCGCCCCAGATGCGCAGATACTCGGCCGTGAGCCGCTGGAACACGAGCCCGCCGAACAGGAACCACATCGGACGCCGGTCGAACTCGGTACGCGGCACGAGCCAGGCCATCGGCCGCATCGTCATCTGCACCTTGATCTCCACGCCGTTGCGCAGGATGTGCGCCGACAGCAGGTCGCCGACGTGGTGGTCGCCGACGACGGCGTCGAACTGGCAGCGATAACGGCCGCGGTATTGCACGGTGCCGTTGTCCGCGATGCGCAGGCCGTCGAGCCGCGTCAGCACGTCACCTGCCTGCAGGTGCCCCCACGCGCTCGAACCGAACTGAACGGCGGTGACCAGCACTCCGGAATCGCGCGGCCGCATGGCGAGGTGGCGGCGCAGGGCCTCGTTCTCGAGCGGTTGCGTCGTGATGCCGAGCCCGGGCACGTTCGGGTCCTTCTTGTGCTTCACGGCCTCGAGGAAGCGCGCGAGGATCGGGGCCGGCACCATCTCGCCGATGTTCTCGGCCTCGGGCAGCGCCTGGAACGCGATGCCGACGACCTTGCCGCGCGCGAACACGGGGCCGCCGCTGTTGCCTTCGTTGATCGCCGCGTCGACGGTGACCGCGAGCAGGTGGCGCTGGCTGTGTTCGTAACGCTGCACCTCGATGCGCGAGACGACGCCTTCGGTGATCGACACCTCCTCGCCGCCGATCGGGTAGCCCACGACCTGCACCGCGTCGCGCAGATTCGGCAGGTCGCCGATCACGGCCGGCCGGATGCCGCGCGCGAACGCCTTCTGCTCGATGTGCAGCAGCGCGAGGTCGCTGTCGTGGCTGATCGCTTGCACGCGCGCGACGAACTTCGTGGTGTCGCTCTGCTTCTGCACCTGCACGAACGTCGCGTTGGCAACCACGTGGGCGCCCGTCAACACGTGTTGCGGCCCGACGATGACGCCCGAGCCCGTGCTGCCTCGCGGCGCCACGCTCTGCCACGGACATTCGTAGTCGGGGTCCTGGTAGGTGCTGTAGACGCGGACGACCTGCGGGTGCGACATCGCATGGGTCGGATACCGCTTCGCGGGCTCACCCCGCCAGAAGAAAATCGGGTCGTGCCCGACGGCCCGCCCGGCGCCACGCGCCGCGCCGCCGGCGGGCCCCTTGCCGGCACGCACCTTGCTACCGCCCTGCGCCTGGCAACCGGCTCGCGCCTGCACCGTCCCGCGCCCTGCGAGCCCGAAGAACCCTCACATGCCATCCTACGCACCCTTCGCCATCCGTTTGCTCTGCCTCGCCACGCTGCTGCAGCCCTTGTTCGCCCATGGCGGCCAGTACCGCGGTCCATGCAGCGTGTCGCCCCCACAGCCGAGCACTACCAGCCAGAACAGCCAGAACAACAGCGGCGGATCGGCGTCAGGGTCAGGATCCGGCTCGGCCTCGAACTCTCGTTCCGGCTCCGGAACATCCACCTCGTCCGGGGGCGCCAGCACGGGCCCTTCGACGCCCGCTTCGCCCGGCGGCGCCGCACTCGGCGGCAAGGCTCGAGGAGCTGCCCTCGACGACGATCTCGGACGTTGGGAGTTCTGGTGGGAGTTCGGCAAGGACCCCTACCTGCGGCTGCGCGACGCGATCTACGGCGGTTCCGGAGGCGTGCAACTCGACGATGCGCTGCTGAACCCCGCCCGCAATCTGCGGTCGCTGCGCGTCGAACGACCGACGCCCGCCGACCTCGACCGCGTGGCAGCCGCGCTGTTCACGACCCTGAAGCAGGCGCAGGACCGCGACACGATCACGGGCTGCATGGTGGCGCTCGCGAAGATCGGCCGCGATAGCCCGCGTTGCACGCTCCAAGACGCGTTCGTGCCGTTTCTCGCGAGCGGCGATCAGGAGCAGCGCGAGACGGCGGCGCTCGCGCTCGGCATCGCGGGCAGCTTGCAACAGCCCAGCGTGGAGCTCTTGTGCGCGCTCGTGCGCGACACCGAACAGGCGCAGAAGCTCTCGCGTGGATCGAGCGTGAACGAACGCACGCGCGCCTTCGCCGCGTTCGGTCTCGGCCTCTTGCTGCAGCGCACTCCCGAGCCCGCCGCGCAGGACATCGTGCTCACGCTGCTCGACGTGCTGGCCACGCCGTCAACCACCGGCCGAAACCTCAAGGTCGCCGCGATCGAGGCGTTGTCGCTGCTGCCGCGCGATTGGTCGACGGACGCAGGCGACACGCTCCGCCGCCGCGTCGTGGCCGGGCTCGGAGCCTACTACGACCTCGACCTCGGTCCCGGCGAGCAGTTGATGCAGGCGCACGTGCCCCCGGCCCTCGGCTGCCTGCTGCGGCCCGGCGATGCCGCGGCCGAGGCCTGGAAGCAACGCTTCGCGGCCGACCTCGAGGCCGGTCTCGATCGTTCGGGCCCGGCGGCGCGCAACACCAAGGTGAACCCGCACATCGCGCAGTCGTGCGCGCTGGCGCTCGGCGTGCTCGCGTCGCCGTGGCAACACGAGCACGACGCCGATGCTGCGATCGGCAAGCTGCTGCTCGACGTCTACCGGCGGCACCGCGACCAGCAGACGCGTTCGTTCGCGATCCTGTCGCTGGCTCGCCAGGGTGGTTCGCTCGCGCGCGACGCGCTGCTGCGCGAACTGGATCAGGCGAACCAGGCCATCGAACGGCCGTGGTGCGCGATGGCGCTCGGTGTGTCGTCGGCACGCTCGCGGGAAGCTGCGAAGGCCTCTGGCCAGGACGCCGCACCCGACACCCTCGTGCGCGACGCGCTGCGGCGGCACTTCGCGGCCGCGCGCAACCCGAGCACGATCGGCTCGCTCGCGATCGCACTGGGCCTCGCGGGCGACGTCGAGGCAGCCGACAAGCTGCGCGCGTCGCTGCTCGACAACAGGCAGCAGGACGAAGTGGCGGGCTACCTCGCGATGGCGCTCGGGCTCATGCGCGACCACCGGGCCATGGCCGACATCCGCACGCTGCGGCAGGAGTCGGCGCGCCGGCCCTTCCTGCAGATGCAGTGTGTGCGCGCGCTCGGGCTGCTCGGCGACCACACGCTCGTCGAAGAGCTCTGCCGCGAGCTCGAGGGAGACCAGACCCTCGTGCACCTGTCGGCCGCCGCATCGAGCCTCGGCCAGATCGGCGATCGGCGCAGCATCGAGCCGCTGCTGATGCTCATGAACCGGAACGACCTCGCACCGTTGACGCGCGCCTTCGCGGCCGTCGCGTTGGGTGGGGTCTGCGACAAAGACCCGCTGCCCTGGAACGCGGCGTTCTCGACGTGCACGAACTACCGCGCGTCGACCGAGACGTTGACCGACGGAGCCGCCGGCATCCTCGACATCCTGTGAGCCTGCTCTCTGCGAGGCTACCAAGCCAAGGGGCGCGAGCCGGCGAAGCCGTTCTCGGACCGAGGACTCGGTCCCACTGCCGAGCACCGCGTTCGGCAGCCGTATGGAGCGGGAATCGCGCCCGGTCATACCCGGCCGACAGACGCTTCGCAGACTCTCATGTGCTCCACGCGGCGCCCCTGTCTTCCCAAAGCAGTCGCCGCGGGGCATCATCGGCGCAGACCCAGGAGATCACCATGACATCACGCTGGCTCGTCCTCCCTGCTGCACTCTGCCTCGCGGGCATTGCGGCAAGCCAGGGAGACACACCGAAAGACGGATTCCCGCGCGAAGGCAGCCCCGCGCAGCGTGTCAAGAAGGACGCGCTCGAGAACAAGGCTCCGCCCACCCTCGAAGTGCGCGACTGGTTGAACACGGGCGGCAAGGCGCTCTCGCTCGCCGAGCTGCGCGGCAACGTCGTGCTCATCGACTTCTGGGGCGTCTGGTGAGGCTCCTGTGTGGGTGCCGTGCCGCACCTGCTCGAGCTCGCCGCGAAACACAAGGACCAGGGCCTCGTCGTGATCGGCGTGCACACGACGGACAAGGGCGACAAGATGGCCGCCTTCGTCGCCGACCAGAAGATCACCTACCCCGTCGCGATCGACGTCGAGAACAAGACGACGTCCACGTTCGCGGTCGATTCCTACCCTGACTACTACCTGATCGACCGCAGAGGCTTCCTGCGCGTCGCCGACCTGCTGAACGCGCATGTCGATGCCGCGATCGCGACCTTGCTCGCCGAGCCAGTCCCGGCCGCCGCCAAGCCCAAGATTCAGGAACTCGACGCGCAGAAGGGCCTCGACCAGGCGATTGCCGACGCCAAGCAATCCGAACGCAACGTGCTCGTGCACGTGCACGGCCCTGGTTGACCCTGGTGCACGAAGCTCGAGGAGTTCCTCGGGCAGAAGGAAGTGTCCACGTTGCTGCAGAAGGACTACGTGCTGCTCTCGCTCGACAGCAGGAACAGGCGTGGTACCGAGGTCATCGCGAAGCTGCGCGGTGACCACGCAGACGGCGGCATCCCGTGGCTCGTCGTAGTCGACGGCGAGGGCAAGCAGATCGTCACGAGCGACGGCCCGAAGGGCAACATCGGTTGCCCCGTGCAGCCCAACGAGATCGCGTGGTTCCGCACGATGCTCGAGCGAAGCAGGAAGCGCCTCACGACCGACGAGCTCGACTCGATCCAGCAGGCGAACGAAGCGTTCGCGAAGCTCATCCTCGCCAAGCGCGGGGTCTAGGCGCATGCCCCACGCGGCGACCATCGCCCATTCAACAGCGCCGGCCGCTTCCCTGTTCCACGGGTGCGCTATAGACAAGCAACCGAATCATGCTCCCGCAGCGCTGGCGACAGGTTGGAGCGCGTCGGAGTCCAAGCGCTTGGCATCTCCTTTACCGTGGCACTCGCCCCAGGATCTATCGGCATTGCTGAAGACCAACTACGCTCGTCCAAGTGATGCAACCGTCACCGAGAGTTCGCCAACGCGGATTCATGCTTGCTTTTTTCCTATCGCGCTGGTCGAGAGAATCCGCGCCACTGGGGCGGCGGAATGACGTAGGAGTCCAGGGCTGCGTGTCGCGGCTCTTCATTTTTCAGCGAGGACTACACTATGGAAACTCTCCTCCAATGTCTGCGAGGTGCTTTGACCGTCGGGATCCTCATCGCTTGCATAGAGGCCCAACACCTTCAAGCTACGGCCAGCTTCACTAGCGGCGACTCCGCTTCGTTCAGTCTCACGAACTTCGACGTTGCCAACAGCGGGTCGGGGAACATCTACAAGTGGAATGGCCAGGCCGTCAACTGGTACATCGAGTGGACCCGGACAGGAACTGTCGTCTCAATCACCTTCCAGGGCGCCCTCAACTCCTGGCTAGACGGGGCCGCACAAGGGTCGGCCGGGGGCGATGCTCACTTGAACACCGGCGGCGCAGGTACGCCAGGCACGTGGACTCGAAACCCTTGATCGGCGTGCAGGTGAGTTCGGGAGGGCAGAATGCCGCCAGAAGCCGCAGTCGATGGCTTGTGGCGGCGAGCCTCGCGCTCGCGGTCGCCTTGGGAACCGTCCTGGCGACCGGGCGCGAGACCTCACCCCCGACGACTGACGCAGGCTCGCTTGAGGGCGGCATGCTGGTCGCACGAACAAACACAAACCTGGTCGGCCATGACGGCCCCGGGGGAGCCGCCGATTTGGTCCGTGTCTCTTCAACTCCGACCGTCGGAATCGAGGGGCAGATCGTGTGGCACGACGGACTACCCGCAATCGCCGCCAACGTTTCCTTGCCCGGTTCCGCGAGCCAAGCCCTGACGGATGCAAATGGCCGGTACCACCTACCCGCAGAGAACGTCGGTGACGTGGGAGAAACAGGAATTGACCTTGCCCTCTCCGTCGCGGCGCCATGCTGGGTTGGCGATCCCTTCGCTGCGATTGTCCGGCTGCTCCCAGCTGGAGTGGGCGCGCAACTCCACGCCAGTACGTGCTCCCTGCCGGATCGCATCGACCTGCGCGTGCGCGTCGACACGACGCCGGAGATGTCAGCCGTCTTGAAGGCCGAGAGAATCACGCCTGCGGTCGGCGCGAGGAAGAGGACGGCGAGGATGAGCAGACGAGCCGGACGAGTCAGCATAGGCGGCTCCTTGGAAAGTCCGGGGCGGATTGTACTCCGGGCTGGAGGGGCGGGAGGGGCTGGAAGGGCTAGAGGGGCAGGAAGGGCAGGAAGGGCAGGAAGGGCAGGAAGAGGGAGTTTTCCCCATCCTGCCCGTCCCGCCTTTCCTGCCCTTCCCGCCTTAAACTTTCCTGCCCTTCCCGCCTTAAAAGCGCAGCCCTACGGCTTCGGCCCGAACACCTCGTCGATCAGCACCACCCTGATGTCGCCGAGGTTCTGCGCGCGCACCTGCGGTTCG
>Ga0075418_10003756_pt1 | contig 17309 bp, 12 predicted proteins | sample SoiMetdeltSBSDD2_FD_81776 | JGI IMG/M metagenome (GOLD analysis project Ga0075418, IMG submission 81776) | Bulk soil microbial communities from a Populus tree surrounding site in Tennessee, USA - Soil MetaG P. deltoides SBSDD2 | ecosystem: Environmental > Terrestrial > Soil > Tree plantation... | reverse complement strand
TAGGAGGGATCCTCAACATTATTACCCTTTTTCTTACTACTCGTTGTCAGTAAGGTTTCGAATGGCACAATGCTTAGCCTTCCCGTTGGGAGAATAACAAGATCTTTCACCGATGTCGGAATTTTCTTTGGAATCAGGTCGGCTGACAACTTTTCAGCAACTTTACTGTAGGTTTCCTGATCGTTGAAATACAAACTGTTCCGAAGTCCTGTTATGTATTTATCAAAATCGGCTGAGATTGGCCGGTCAACTACTTTGTAGTTCTGTTTTGTGATTATGAATATATAAGCGTGATTGATCTTATCGTCGACAAAGTAACTTATAATGGCAGTCTTCCCGTCCATTTTTGATTGCAAATCGGGAATGGAAGGAGATGCTGCATTGAATTTGAGATTGTAGTATTCAGGAAATTTCGTTTCAAGTTCTTTTGTAAATGCTTCATAACTTCTGTTTAACTTAAAAGCGGCTTCCCGTAGTAGCTTCTCTTCCTGTTCCGATGGCTTCTGCGCGAGCCTCTGCGCTGTTAATGCGATTGCAGCTTTTAAGCTCCTCTCTTCCTGCAACAGATCATCCGGGATCCGGGCGAAAGACTTGGCATTGACATCTGAAATAGCTTCAAGCAATACTGCCGATTTGCTTTTTTCAGCGAAGAAAAACGACAATGCATACCATGACTTCTTCTTAAATGCTACTTCACCCGTTTCAAAGGCCATTCTCACGCCGTTTGCATAAACTTCATTTGCAATTACACCGAGAGAGAGCTTATCCGACTCGTTTGCAATGTGTTGTCGAAGTCGATCGATGAGTGTATCGCATGCCTGCAGCGTTGCCACCGCAAGCTCGAGATCTTTAATCTTGATTGTCTTTCCGTAATAACGTGCCTCAAGAGCTTGAGCCTTATTCATCAATGAGTACAAAAGTGTGATCCCATTGTAAAAATTATCGAGTCTGGGATTTGCGTTAAAGTCAATCGAATTGAAGTCACTTACATTAGCCCGCAAGGCACGTTGAAAATACCCAAGAGCGTCATCGAATTTGTGTTCAGAGAGCCGCACATTGCCAACGGCGTTAAAAACTGAAGCTATATCCGGGTGTTTCTTTCCATAACTTTGTTCATACATCGCGATAGACTTGTCAAAATATTCATTTGCGGCCTTAGCGTTTCCTACCTTTTGATAAGTTTCGCCAAGGTTAAAAAGTAAGAAAGCTTTAGTCGGATGCGGTTGTGGATATACCTTTTCCCAGGTCTTGAGCGCAGACTCAAAATTATTCGATGCATCGCCGTACAACTCCATTCTTGAATAAATGAATCCTATGTTTGTCTTTGCGATTGCAATCTTAGGATGATCTTTACCATGAAGGTTTTCGTAGATCGTCAACGCTTTTTCATAATACTCCAATGCCTTGTCATTGTCGATCTGGCTATATACCAATCCCAGGTCATTGTATGATGCAGCGATCCATTCATTGTTTCCTTTAAGATACTTCTGGCGGATAGCTAGCGCGCGCATCAACTGCTCTTCGGCCTGAGCGTATTTGCCGGTTGTCCGATATAAGTTTCCAAGATACGCGAGCGACTGGGCAGCGTCTAACGTATTTTCTTTGTTATCCTTTTGAAAGTTTGCCAGAGCCGACTGCAAGGATTCAAGCGACAGATCGTTTCTGCCCTGATTCAGATAGAGCGATCCATAATTTGTTTCAACAAGCGCGCGGTGAGAAGCCGATAAAGGGCGAGAAGAAAGATCCTTTAACAGCGATTCCGCGTCCTTAAAATTACCCGAGCGAGTCAAAGCCTCTGCCTTCTTATTTTCCAGAACAATCCTCGAGTCAGGTACAGGCGTTTTCTTCATTTGATTATCAATTACCTGGATCGCTTTTTCGTATTGCGCATCGAACATCAACGAATCTATGGCACTTGTCCCCTGAGCATAGAGGAAATCGGCAGCGCAAGAACAGCTGAGGACAAGTACGAATATTCTGGTGTTCATCAAAATCGGTAATAATAACTAAATGATGTGACGAGTTCTCTCGTTAAACCGTCTGGGTTTTCATCGCGCTGCGCGATCTTGTGTCCGATAAGAAGCTTTACACCGCTGCGAACATTAAAGCCATATCCGGTTGTGAAAATTCCTGACAATGCAAGACCAGTAGTTCCGTCCGGTTTGATTCTTTTTCCGGTGCCGTCAGTTATCTCGTCATGGTTAATGCGATAAATAGGCAATAGCCCAAGCGTGAAGTTCCATTGTGAGAATCTGAAGTTCCGTTCAACCCGAATCATTACGTCAGTGCCGCGTTTTAACTCCTTTGAATTTGAATACCTCTGTACGTAAGTGATATCCTCTGGGCCGCCCTGCCACGCAGTCCATAAGAATTGGTTGCCATTTTTGTTAAAAGGATGTTGTATGCCTGTGGCGAACAACCAGTTACGACTTATGACAGATATCCCTGTAATGAAGTCATAACTTCCCAAGCTCGTCTGATAATACATCGGCAACGGGTAGCCATTTTCATCTTTGTCAGATTTGTTTGTGGCAAGCTTGGTACCAATGGAGAGATTCACATCGACGTTTTTGCCTTTTAGAATATTGCGGGTTAGGCACAGTGAAATATCGCCAAGGCCGGATGTATTCGCGAGTCGGCCTGTTACAGCTTGATAAGGCAGCTTTACCTGAAACGATGTTTTGGAATTAAGGCTGAAATTCAAGTCAGCAGTTGCGACGTAAATCACTGGAGTAAGCGGTGTACTTCCACGATAGAAGCTAATCTCCATGGAACGAAGCTTCAATTCAATTTTCTTACTGAAAGGTTGATCAGGTTTCATGGCACCCATGGTACAGAAACCGGCATCACTACAGCCCTGGGAAAGACAATGGTTAATAGTGAGCAGTACAAAAAGCACCGCACCTAAAAGCGTGATTGACCGTGGCATGGGAGCTTAGACTTTGGGCCAGACTAAGGTACTTAAAAAAAGAAAACCCGGAGTTTTCGTCTCCGGGTTTTTCGAATCGTTTCTTCTTTATACTATGTGTTTACATTCCCAGCGATTGGTTTTCGATTGAAGCGAGTTCCAATACTTTCTCGTATTCTGCGGGAGAGAGATCATTGTAGAAATAGTGAACGGGGTTAACCTGTCCGCCTTTGATTAATACCTCGTAATGCAAGTGAGGTGCAGTCGACAAACCGCTATTACCGACATAACCAATCAAATCTCCTCTTTTAACGTTTTGTCCTGGGCGAACAGAAAATTCATGCATGTGTGCATAGCGGGTGCGGTAGCCGAAGCCGTGATCAATTTCCACCATCTTACCATAACCACCGAACTTCACGCTCACTTCTGCAATCGTACCGTCAGCTGTAGCATATATCGGTGTACCTATTGAAGCAGCGAAGTCAATTCCTGTGTGCATCTTCTTAACCTTATAAATAGGGTGGGTTCTCCAACCGAATCCAGAGGCAAGTGCTACAAGTTGCTTGTTTGAAATAGGCTGTATCGCAGGGATTGAGGCGAATAATTTCTCCTTCTTCTCAGCAAGGGACACAACTTCATCATGTGATTTTGTTTCTATGTATAATTTTCTCCTCAGTAAGTCCACCTTTTCGTGGAGCGAAAGCACCATTTCTGAGTGCGAAAAATTTTTCTCCTTTATGTCTGTATATCTCTCAACGCCCCCGACACCCGCATGGCGAATCGACTTTTCAATAGGCTCGGCGCCTAGCACCACCCGGTAAATATTATCATCCCGGTGTTCGATGTCTTCAAGGATAACACTCATAGACTGAAGATCCTTGGTGAGCTTTTCATAGTAGAATTCAAGCTCTTTAACCTCGTTCTTTAATAAAAGCTCTTTTGGTGATTCAAAGTAGGTACTGTACAGGATTAACAGGCCCACGGCCATAGAAACAGTGAGGGAAAGTATCCCCAACGCGTTCAGAATGACGTCGCTGGTCCGGGTCTTCACCCGCTCGTACTTACAAGTCTCCGTGTCGTAATAGTACTTTATCCTTGCCATGAAGTTTAAATATATCTATTTGGGTCTAAAAGCCTGTATGACACCCTCGTTACACTCGATAAATGGTCCTTCCAGCAGTTCAATGCAATAGGGAATTGCTGGGAACACCGCATCCAGGCACTGCCGGATTGCTTTAGGTTTACCCGGCAAATTTAGGACTAAAGTTCGGTTGCGAATCCCAGCGGTCTGCCTCGAAAGGATAGCGGTCGGTACGTATGTAAGACTTTTGGCTCTCATTAACTCGCCGAACCCAGGTAACAGCTTGTTACACACCGCTTCTGTCGCTTCAGGTGTCACATCTCGCCTCGCAGGCCCGGTTCCGCCACATGTAATAACGAGGCAGCATTTCTTATTATCTGCCATGTCGATAATGGTCTTTTCAATAAGGTCCTGCTCATCTGGAATCACAGCGTATTCCTTCTCCCACGGGCTTTTCAGGTATTCGTTTAGGGTTTCGACAATAGCCTTTCCAGGGATGTCTTCGTAGATCCCTTTGCTTGCACGGTCAGACACATTAATGACCCCTATGCGTATAGCCAATTGCGTTGTATTATCCATAGCATGTTATGAAAGACAATAGGTTTCTGATGATTGAAACCCTTGGTTATAAGGGCAATAAGAGATCAATGAGAATCAGGTTTGAATAGAATATTTCCTGATCGGCCCTTCTTAAATACTTGACGGCCTTTGTTGATCCCACGTCTGATTTCTTTTTGATCCTCGTGTGGCATGGTAATGATCTCTTTACACGCTTCCGAGCAGCAACCATCGAATTTCTCTGCGCATTCACGGCATTGAATGAACAATAAATGACATCCGTCATTTTTGCAGTTTGTGTGATCATCACAAGGTTTTCCACACTGATGGCAAACAGCAATGATATCGTCAGAAATTCTTTCTCCAAGGCGTTCATCGAATACAAAGTTTTTTCCGATAAACTTATTCTCAAGTCCGAGTTCCTTTACCTGGCGTGCATACTCGATGATTCCACCATCAAGCTGGAATACATTCTTGAACCCCTGATGCCTCATCCACGCGCTCGCTTTTTCACAACGTATTCCTCCTGTGCAATACATCAGAAGATTCTTGTCTTTGTGCTCTTTCATCAGGTCTTCCACCAATTGAAGTTCCTCGCGAAAGGTATCTACATCGGGACGTATCGCGTTCTTGAAATGTCCTACCTCGCTTTCGTAATGATTTCGCATATCTACTATTATCGTGTTCTCATTATCGGCGAGATTGTTGAACTCCTTTGCGTTAACGTGCTGACCAGTAGCCGTAACGTCGAATGAGTTGTCGTCCAATCCGTCGGCAACAATTTTTTTGCGAACCAGTATTTTAAGTTTGAAGAACGATTTCCCGTCGTCCTGAATTGCCACATTGAGGCGAACTCCGTTTAGAAATGATATTTTGTAGAGGAAGTTTTTGAAAAGGTCGATAGCAGCCTCAGGCACGCTTATCTGTGCATTCACGCCTTCATTAGCAACGTAAATCCGTCCCAAAACATTTACGGACTCCAGGCCGCGATATAATTCGTCACGGAATGCCATAGGATCCTGAATATGATGATATCTGTAAAAGGAGACAGTTACCCTCTTTTCAGGCAACGACCGCATTTTTTCCTTGAGTACGCGGCCGTTAACTCGATTGTACAACGCCATATAATGATTAAATGCAAGTTAATCTGATCGCAAATTTAACATTTCCGCCAGAGTAGGTGAATAAAACTCTGTAAGTGCTAGTTTTTTGGTGCAAGCTCACCCCGGAGTAGCTGGTTATACTCCTCGCATGTAAGCCACCCGTGCTCATTACAATAGGCACACGTCTTATAGGCAGGTCCAAATGCCCCTTTTTTAGTGATAACATGATCGCCTTTGCAAACGGGACATGTTACTTTGCCTGAAGGTCCGCAATCGATGTCGTAATTAGCTGAAAGAACTTCACCGGCTTGTTCGGATGCTTGTGATTTTTCCTTTACAAACTCTGCTTCTGCCTTTCGCATCAAGGATACAGCCTCACTCGAATATTGTCCGTTTGTTCCTTTCAGCTGGATGTATTTGTTAAGCCAGTCGATACTCTGCTTGTACTTGCTGAGGTTGAATGAATTCTTACCGAAGAAAAAGGTTAGATCAGAGGGAACGCTTTTTACATTCTCGAGCACATATTGAAATTTTTCATCAGCCCTTGCATAATTACCAAGATCCATAAAGTATACCCCCGAATCCAACTCTCGCAGCAGCGCCGTTTTTTTCATCTGCTCCTGCTGAAGTTTGTATTCTCCGACTCTATCCTGTTGACCAAAGACGTTACACGCAATCGAGCATGTGACCAGTATGCTAATGAAGTACTTCATCATTAATTAAATCTTTCTTTGCTTATATCCAGCCACTCCATTGCAGCGATGTGAAAAATATCATCCTTAACGCTCTGATCGAGGCCCATATTCTCAATAAATTTACCTATTTCAAGGTCGCCCAGAGGAAAAGGATAATCAGATCCTAACATCACCCGTTTCGACCCCTGAAGCTTTAACACATATTCCAACATTAGTTCGTCGTGCGTAACACTATCCACCCAGAATTTACCTAGATAACTCCTTGGACTTACATTGTTGTCAATCGCTACCAGGTCAGGTCTGCAGTCGAATCCATGTTGAATTCTTCCGATCGTTGACAGGAATGATCCGCCTGCATGTGCAAAATTAACTCGCAGCTTTGGAAGTCGCTCTAGGATTCCACCAAATATCATTGAGCATATCGCCCTTGAAGTTTCAGCTGGCATTCCAACCAACCAGGGAAGCCAGTAACGTTGCATGCTCTTCTGGCCCATCATATTCCATGGATGGATCAGTACTGCCATACTTAGCTTTTCGCATGCATCGAAGATTGGAAAGAATCGTTCCTCGTTGAGGTTGAGATCATTGATGTTTGATCCGATCTGAACTCCGCTTAATCCCAATTGTTTACATCGTTCCAGTTCTTGTATTGCCAATTCGCTGTCCTGCATTGGGATGGTCGCCAGCCCCAAATAGTTTTTTGGATACTTGATCACCAATTCCGCGATATGGTCATTTAAGAACTTTGATATCTCCAGACAATCGAATGGTTTAGCCCAATAAGAAAACATAACAGGTACTGTGCAAACAATTTGTACCTGCGTGCTGTACTTGTCGTATTCTTTTATTCTTAGCTCTGGATTCCACGCGTTTTCCTTTATTTCCCTGAAGAACTGATTTCCCCTCATCATCTTTGCAAATCCTTTCTTGTGATGTTGCAGGTAAATAAAATCGCCGTAGCCAAACTTCTCTGTCCAATTGGGTAATTTTTTTGGTAGGATGTGTGTATGGCAATCAATCTTCAACATCGGCGTCTCAGGAATCTCGAAATATCGAAGATTTTTAACTGCCATCAAATGAACGAGCTTACTGGGGAACTTGTGGGACGCTGAGGAGAAATATGATCATGCCCCAACGCATTGGGAAAAAACAGTCAGATTTTGTCTCAATCTGGGTCATAAGAACCGAGTGATGTTTCTTGGCCCGGTTTAGCAAAATTTATCCTTTCTGAGTAAAAAACGCCGTTTCCAAATGGATTCCGAACATTTTGCTCTGGACAAGGCCCAATCCTGGACGGGTCAAAGTTCGATTTTCGGTGATGGCATCAATTTCTCTTTACTAGGAGAAAAACCAAAAACCGATGAATCTCCTTTTGATCATTTTATGTTTTGTACTGGCGTACGGATTATTTGCCTTAATCGCCTTCAAAATTGTAAAGGTTCTGTTCCCTAATACGGATCCACAGGACAAACCATGGAAGGTAAAGACTCGTTAAGGTGAATTAGAAGACATTGATGAGCCCCCGCCCTAAAAAGCTGGGGCTTTTTGTTTTCATGGCAGTCTACAAGATGTGGAATTTTGCCACCCGGTTTGTTCACGTTAATTCTCTGTGATTGTATTTAATAGGCTGACAATCAAATGAGGCCGTTATTGTCGGCACAATTGGCACCATTTTTTAGAAATTTTCCACCGGATGCTTTATGCATGATTGGTTTTAGTCGTTCAGGATGCAAATGGATCGCATGAAAAAAAATAAAGCACATAAAACAAAATCGATTTCAATCTCAAAAGAGGATGAAAAAGATAACGTCCTCTTGAACAGGATCATTAAAACAAGAGAAGAAATACTGGATTTACTGAGAGTTCTAAAGACTTTCTGAATAGTTACAAAAAAATTGGGGTGGCAAGTGATTAAGGTGAACAAACTTCATCTTTTAAGTTTTGCCTGGATGACTATCTCACATCTTTCAATTCTGATTGTCCGTCCACTCCAATCCTGAGCCGTCATCGCCGCCTTGATGACGGCTCTTTGTTTTTACAACTTGCTGTGTTATCCTACTATTGCCGATATTATGAAATATATCATTATGGCAAGGATCAGTACCCCATACATGATCAAGTCGACTCGTACATACGGCTTGTATTCTTTATATAGTTCTTTCAATTTCCTGAACATTTTCCCCGATTAGACCGTAATTTTCGTTCGAAAGTAACTATTTAATTTTTTATTCGTCTGTAGAAATGCAGTTCAGACTAAAATCATTCTTTTATGAACATCATAGGGGTTAAATGAGGGTTAGTTGTCTGAATCAGGAAGCAACCCGATATCAAATGATTAAAAAAATACTCCCGGTACTCTTTACGTTTTTGCAGCTGACTGGTACGGCACAGGACAAAGTGACCCTCAACGGGTATGTTAAAGACTCAAGTAATGGTGAAGAGCTTATAGGCGTGACCGTTTACTTACCAGAGTTAAAGGCCGGGACCGTTACCAACTCTTACGGATTTTATTCCATAACACTTCCCAAAGGAACATATGATGTACAATTCAGTTATGTAGGTTATTCATTTCAAACGATCAAAGTTGAGCTTAGCCAGGACGTGGTAAAAAATGTGGAGTTGGTCACAGAAGCCACCGTGATCCAGGAGGTAGTGATCATGGATGAAAGGATCGACGAAAACGTTGTATCGCTACAGATGAGTAAGAATACACTTGACCTGAATCGTGTCCGTAAGCTTCCGGCGTTGTTTGGTGAAGTTGATATCATCAAAAACATTCAAATGCTGCCTGGAGTCATCACCGCAGGCGAAGGTACCTCGAGCTTCTATGTGAGAGGAGGCAGTGCTGATCAGAATCTTATCCTTATAGACGAGGCGCCAATCTATGATCCGTCCCACCTATTCGGATTGTTTTCAGTTTTTAATGCTGATGTTATCAAGGACTCTGAATTATACAAAGGCGGTATTCCTGCGCGCTTCGGCGGGAGATTGTCGTCTATTCTTGAAGTGCGTACGAAGGATGGCAATAACAAAAGATTCGGTGTGTCCGGTGGAATCGGTTCGATGGCGAGCCGAGTAATGGTTGAAGGCCCGATACAAAAAGACAAGAGTTCTTTTATTGTGTCGGCTAGAAGATCCTATGTCGACCTTTTTATGAAAGCTGCCGGCCAGGAGAACCTGGTGCACTTCTATGATATAAATGCGAAGATCAATTGGAAGCACAATAATAATAATCGTTTTTTTGTCGCCTTCTATTCAGGCCGGGACGTTTTCAACTTCTCGGATGAATTTGGATTTGCTTGGGGTAATAACACTGCGACATTTAGATGGAATCATTTATTCAGTGAGCGGCTGTTCTCCAACACATCTGTGATCGCCAGCAGTTTTGACTATAAGCTCGAACTCAAGGATCCCGTTCAAGGATTCAAATGGACATCGAACCTTCAGGAACTAAGCCTGAAGTATGACTTAGCTTACTTCATCAATACGAAAAATCAACTATCGTTTGGTTATCATCTTACCGGAAGGCGATTTTCTCCGGGTAAGATCGCCCCAAACACGGAGGGCTCCATATTCACAAACGTGGAGCTGCAACACATGTATGCGCTTGATCACGCCTTATACATCAGCAACGAGCAACGTATAAACGACAAGATCATGCTTGATTATGGCGTCCGCCTTTCTGTCTTCCAGAATGTGGGTACGAGTGATGTTTATATGTACGAGGATCCACGTGACAACATTCAGATCGAAAGAACTGATACGATTCACTATGATGCCTGGGAGAACATCAAAACATATGTAAACGTTGAGCCAAGACTAGCAGCGCGTTACATGATTTCGGAAGGCCAATCGGTGAAGCTTTCATATAACAGGATGGTACAGAATACCCACCTTATTGCTGCTGGCACGGTGCCGGTTCCATTCAATACATGGAATCCAAGTGGCTATTATCTCAAGCCACAGGTGGCCGATCAGGTAGCAGTAGGATATTTCAGGAATTTTAAAGACAATGTTTACGAGTTGTCTGCAGAAGTATATTATAAGGATGTAAAAAATGTTACAGATTTTGCCGACAACGCAGAAATCTTTTTCAACCAGGACCTTTCCACGGAATTCAGACAGGGTAATTCAAAGTCTTATGGAATCGAGCTGATGATTATAAAAACCGAAGGGAGGTTAACAGGATCTGTGGGCTATACGTTATCCAAAGCCACACGACAGGTGGATGGAGTTAACCTGGGTAGGGAGTTTGTCGCCAATTACGATCGCAGGAACGTTGTAAATATACAGGCCGCCTACGATCTCAACGACAAGTGGACCTTTGGTGCGAACTTCACTTATAGCACAGGACGTCCCACGACTTTGCCGACCGGGAAATACGAATATCAGAACTATAACCCTGATGTCATAACAGAACGCAATGGATACAGATTGCCTGCCTTCCATCGTCTGGATGTGTCAGCAACATTGAATCCGAGAAAGAATTCTTCGCGCAAATGGAAAGGGCAATGGGTGTTTTCAATTTACAATGTGTATAACCGTCAAAATCCATTTACCATCTACACGCGAACAACAAAGAATGACGACGGAGATATCATTGGCGATGGAAAGACCAAAGAGGCGCGTATGGTCTACCTGTTCCCAATTCTTCCTTCGGTCACTTACAACTTCAAATTCTAGAATGCTTCAAATGAAAAACATATTTCCAATTGTATTGATCGCAGTAGGTTTATCAGCTTGCGAAAAAACAGTGTATCTGGATCTAGAGCAGAATGATTCGAAAATAATCATCGAAGGTCAGGTAACGAACCACGCGGGTTATCAATACGTGAAGATATCGAGATCGGTAGGCTTTTACGAGACCGGAGAATCGCCACGAGTACAGGATGCTATTGTTATTGTCAGTGATGATTCGGGAAATGAATTTGAATTTGTTCACAATCCGCGGGGCCATGCCGACTCATCTGGATTTTATCTGCCGCTTAATGCATTCGAAGGTACGATAGGTAGAACATACAAACTCAGCGCCACGGTGGATGGCCAACTTTATGAGGCAGAGGATAAAATGTTCTCAGTTACTACAATTGATTCACTTGCCTACAGGATAAATGATGATGAGGCCGAAGATCCCAAAGACGGCAATAAATTTTATGAAGTCCTTATTTATGCGATTGAACCACAGGGTACTACAGATTACTATCTCTTCAAATTTTATCGAAACGATTCCCTTAAGGTGTACAACGATACCGATATTTATTACGCAGACGATGAGGTGTTGGGTGAACAGATCGATGGAGTGCCATCTCCCATTTACTACGAGCCCGGCGACACTGCACGAGTAGAAGCGTATAGCCTTAGCCGGAATGGATTCGTGTTTTTCAATGATCTGCAAACCCTGCTGACCAGCGACGGGGGACTTTTCAGCCAACCCCCGTCAAACTCAAGGACGAATTTGAGCAACGGCGCTCTTGGTTATTTTCAGGCGAGTGCAATGGATACAAAGGAGATCGTCATTAAAGAGTAACCAACAGTTGCTTTTAACAAAAGGGAGTTTCATCTTTCATTTTGTAAAGTAGTTTACATGAAAGATTTTCTCCTTGTATTCAGTTTTGCTGGCCTTATCTTCTCATTCGACGTTTCGGGGCAGGCGGTGCTTGAAAATAATCCAACAAGTATCAAATGGCAGCAGGTTAATACAACACACTTCAGAGTTCTATTTCCCCGCGGATTCGATCAGCAGGCACAACGGGTAGCCAACACCCTGGAGCATATTCATAAAGCTGAGTCCAGAACACTTGGCTCTAGCCCTAGAAAGATATCCGTTGTTCTTCAAAATCAATCCGCCGAATCAAACGGATTCGTTTCGATCCTTCCAAGACGTTCGGAATTTTACACAATGCCTCCGCAGGATTACAACTTCCAGGGCACTAACGACTGGCTGGACCTCTTGGCGACGCATGAGTACCGGCACATGGTGCAGTACCAGCACGCAATCAGGGGTTTCAACCGAATCATTTATTATCTGTTCGGATCCACAGGTCTGGCGGGTATGTCACAAGTAGCGGCACCTCAGTGGTTTTGGGAAGGAGACGCTGTCGTTACTGAGACGGCATTTACGAGGAGCGGCCGTGGACGAATACCAAATTTCAATCTCCTGTTTAGGACAAATTTCCTGGCGGGAAGGACGTTCAACTATCATAAACAATATCTTGGCTCGTATAAACATAACATACCTGACTATTATGTGCTCGGCTACAATATGGTCAGCTACCTGAGGAAAAGAACTAACGATCCTGAGATCTGGGGCAAGATCACAGCAAGATCATGGAGCGTTCCCTTTATTCCATTTGCATTTTCGAATGCTATTAAAAAAGAGACAGGATTATATGTTACTGATCTCTACAAGGAAATGACGAACGACCTAAAGAAAGAATGGCGGGACGAAACCACCAAACTTGAGATCAACTCATTTGAAACGGTAAATAAGAGATCATCTAAAGCATATACCGATTACCTCTATCCACAGGTCCTGGATGATGGATCGGTTTTAGTAATGAAGCAAGGGATCGGGGATATCCAACAATTCGTACGACTAACAGATGATGGTGAGAAAAAAGTATTTACGCCGGGATTTGTGAATGATGCTGGGATGCTCTCTTCGTCGCGTCAGAAGATAGTGTGGAGTGAGTTTGGTTACGATCCGAGATGGCGTGTCAAAAATTTTTCGCTTGTAAAAATCGTGGACCTCGCAACGGGTCGTAAACGGATATTGGGAAGTAAACACGATCGCCTCAATGGTGCAGCATTGTCTCCTGATGCAAGGACGGTTGTGGCAATGCGCTCGGATAATAACTATCAGAACAGTGTTGTTCTTCTCGATGTAGCAACTGGGCAAAACATAAAGAGCTTCTCAAATCCTGAAAACCACTTTTATTCAATGCCTCGTTGGTCTGCTGACGGCAAGAGTATTGTTATGCTGAAAACTACTAAGGCGGGTCGTACTATATCTATTCTGGACATCGGGTCGGGTACATTCAGGGACGTAGTTGAGCAAACGGATGAAAACATTGGACACCCAGTAGTTATTGGAAATCATCTTTTCTTTAATTCCCCGCGAAGCGGTGTCGACAATATCTATGTTCTAGACCTCAGCACCAACAAGCAATATCAGGTTACGTCAAGCAAATTTGGTGCGTATAACCCAACCGTTTCACCAGATGGAAAGACAATCTATTATAACGAACAAACCAGGGATGGTCTGGATGTTGTTAAGATCCCGTTTGATCATCGCCGTTGGAAAAGCTATTCGGTTAGCGATGTACCTCAAAAAAAGCTATACGACGAGCTTGCTTTGCAGGAGGGACGGCCACATTTATTTGACAGCATCCCTCAGACACAACTTCCCCAAAAAAAGTATTCCAAGATTTCGGGAATTATAAACCCGTACAACTGGGGCGCGTTCGTCACGAACGATCTCGCACAGGTCAACGTTGGAATCAGTTCGCGAGATATTCTGAGTACTACTTCGATCACCGCGGGTTATCTGTATGACCTTAATGAAGGAACATCATCGTGGAGTGCGGGAATGAGCTATCAGGGCCTATACCCGATAATAGATCTCGAAGCGCGCATAGGCGATCGTTCGACTGATGAGGAGGGGTTCGGTAATTTGCTTACGTTCAAATGGGACGAGGTTACTGTCGAAGGCGGAATGCGTATCCCTTTGTTGCTGACGAATTCCAAGTATAGCCGTGGCGTGGCATTGGGAAATGCAGTAGGTTTGACGCGAATCTCGAACTTCAGGAATAGAGTCACTAGAAACGATACCTTGATCTACGACGGTCCCGCGCGGATAAATCCTGTCTTTGACTCGCTATTGTATGTATACAAAGACCAATTAAATGATGGCGATCTCCTTTACAACCATTTTACTTTTTCCATCTACAATCTACTGAAACGAAGTCGTCGTGACTACCTGTATCGTTTGGGTCAAACGCTGGATGTGGACTTATACAATACACCGTATGGAGGCGACTTTGAAGGAAGGCTTTTTGCGGCCAGGGCAACCTTATATTTTCCAGGATTCTTTAAGCACCACTTTTTGTACACACGATTTGCATACCAGGAAAGTTTACAAGGTGTTGAAACTAATATATATACTTTCAGAAACAGGATTGCAAAACCCCGCGGTCACAGTTATCCTGATGATGAAACGTTCTATTCGTTATCAGTCAATTATTCATTGCCGATATGGTACCCCGACATTGCATTGGGGCCCATCCTCTACATCCAACGTATAAAAGCTAACTGTTTTTATGATTATGGACAGGGAATGGGGCATCAGTATTATTACAGCCCCGAGTCTAATCGCGTGTACCTCCCTGCAACCGATGAGACTTATCAGTCCGTCGGAATCGAGACCACATTTGACTTTAATGTGATGCGGTACTTGCCTAAGTTCGAGCTTGGATTTCGATCAACCTACCGGTTTGAAAATAGCTATAATACCGGTGGTGTTGTGTTTGAATTTATCATCGGCAACATCGGATTTTAAGTGCTTGAAATTGGAGGGATTTACACCTATTTTTGGCCTCTAATTCGAAATCTTAAGGAAGAATCTAAAAATATCGACAATGGCAGAAATAATTAGAATGCCCAAAATGAGCGATACCATGACCGAAGGCGTGGTTGCCAAGTGGCATAAGAAAGTGGGGGACACAGTCAAATCCGGAGAGCTGATGGCTGAAATAGAAACAGACAAGGCTACGATGGATTATGAGTCGTTCAATACGGGCACGGTGCTCTATCTGGGAGTACCTGAAGGTCAGGCTGTCAAGGTTAATGATGTGTTGGCCATTGTGGGTAATAAGGGTGAAGATTATTCTGCGCTACTAGCCGGGGCGACCAACGCTGCTGCATCGGGTGGAAAGGTCGAGGAACCGAAGGCAGCGCAGCCCGCAGCGCAGTCAAGTGCGCCTGCAACGGCCACTGCAATCGATACGTCGGGGATTAAGGCTGAAATTGTACTAATGCCGAAGATGAGTGACACGATGGTTGAAGGCGTGATCGCAGCATGGCACAAAAAAGTCGGCGATAGCGTAAAATCAAATGAGCTTCTTGCAGAGATCGAGACCGATAAGGCGACGATGGAATATGAATCTTACAACACAGGAACACTGCTCTATATAGGTGCTGATGCGGGCAAGTCAGTACCCGTGAACGGTGTGCTGGCAGTTATTGGTGAAAAGGATGCAGATTGGAAAACACTTTTGAAGGCACACGAAGCCAAAGGTGGATCAGCGTCTGCACCGGCTGCACCAAAGGGAGAAACTAAAGCTGCAGAACCGGCGAAAGCGCAAGAGGCGGCTGCGTCCCATGAATCATCTAACGGTAGGATTAAGGCTTCGCCACTTGCAAAGAAGCTGGCAAAGGACAAAGGTTACGACATAAAGAATATTGAGGGCTCCGGTGACCAGGGCCGTGTTACTAAAAAGGATGTGGAGAATTATAAGCCAGCTGCTGCACCCGCAAAGTCAGCAGGAGCGGCTCCAGTGGTACTTCCGCAAGTTGTTGGTCAGGAAAGCTTCGAAGAAATCCCTGTATCGCAAATGCGCAAAACTATTGCCAAACGCCTGGCGGAAAGCAAGTTCGGCGCGCCACACTTTTACCTTACCATGGAGATCAATATGGATAAGGCAGTTGAAGCGAGAAAGAGTATCAACGAGGTCAGTCCTGTGAAGATTTCGTTCAATGATATGGTTATTAAATGTGCAGCCGCTGCCTTGCGTCAACACCCTGACGTGAATGTGAGCTGGCTTGGAGATAAGATGAGAAAGAACCATCATATCCACATCGGGGTCGCTGTTGCCGTCAAAGATGGCCTGCTTGTTCCTGTGGTGCGGTTCGCCGATAACAAGTCTTTGTCGCATATCGCTACAGAAGTGAAAGATCTGGCACAAAAGGCACATGACAAGAAACTTCAACCATCGGATTGGGAGGGTAGTACCTTTACTGTTTCTAACCTTGGTATGTTTGGTATAGAAGAATTCACAGCGATTATTAATCCACCAGACGCATGTATCCTGGCCGTTGGCGGGATCAAGGAAACTCCAATTGTAAAAAATGGGCAGATTGTTCCGGGCAACGTTATGAAGGTCACACTTTCATGCGACCATCGCGCTGTTGATGGCGCTGTTGGATCGGCGTTTCTAAAAACCTTTAAAGGTTTAATGGAGGATCCCGTACGAATTTTAATCTAAAATTTTCATCTACATGAACGTGGATGCTATTCTGTGAGCCCCGGAGATATCGGGGCTTATTATTTAAAATTGATATGGAGAAAATACATTCGACAACTATTCTTGCCGTCTTGCATAATGGTCAGATAGCCATTGGCGGCGACGGACAGGCAACGATGGGCAATTATGTAGCAAAAAGTAATGTAAAAAAGATCCGGAGGCTCTCTGATGGAAAAGTACTCGCAGGGTTTGCAGGCTCGACGGCCGATGCATTTACGTTAATAGAGCGCTTCGAAGAAAAGCTTAGCAGTTATGGGGGGAATATGAAGCGTGCAGCCATTGAGTTAGCCAAGGACTGGAGGATGGATCGCTTTCTCCGGCGTCTTGAAGCGATGTTGATCACTGCAAGCAAGGATGAAATACTTGTACTTTCAGGAAACGGCGACGTGTTGGAACCGGATCATCAAGTCGCTGCTATCGGGTCCGGTGCCATGTATGCGCAGTCAGCTGCATTAGCACTAAAGAAACACGCACCCCATCTTACTGCAGAGGAGATCGTTAGGGAAAGTTTGAACATTGCTGCAGATATCTGCATTTATACGAACCACAACCTCGTCATTGAGAAGCTATAGATTCGTCTTTAGGTTCAGCGATTTTTTCAGGAGCATTCTGCTTTAGAATAAGCTCATCAAATTTGGACGGCGGTAGTTTGTCGTCGGCTTT
>Ga0075418_10003753_pt1 | contig 17320 bp, 19 predicted proteins | sample SoiMetdeltSBSDD2_FD_81776 | JGI IMG/M metagenome (GOLD analysis project Ga0075418, IMG submission 81776) | Bulk soil microbial communities from a Populus tree surrounding site in Tennessee, USA - Soil MetaG P. deltoides SBSDD2 | ecosystem: Environmental > Terrestrial > Soil > Tree plantation... | reverse complement strand
GGCTGGTCTGAAGAGGATTTCATTAGGACCATGCGGACCGGCATCACACCAGGAGGAAAGCAGCTCATAGAATTCATGCCATGGAAATATTTCGGCCAGATGACCGATAACGAACTGAAGGCGGTATGGTTGTACTTGCAGTCGCTGCCCGCGTTGCCACAGGGCAAGTAAATGGAAAGGCTTTAGACGATGACGAATCAAATCGAACCCCGGACATTCTTTGAACGCAGCGCATGGGTGCTCTTCCTGGTGATCGGCGTAATCGAAATTCTGTTCGGCCTGGGCGATATGGTCGCTGGAGTCGAGAATGACCCAGCGATATTGATCAGTACTACTGGAAGAACACCGGCCGAATTGAAAGCCCAAGACCCGGTCATGTACGCCGCCCTGGATCACCAGCAAAAAGTCATTGGACAAATCTTATTGATAACCGGCGCGCTTGTTTCTGCTATTTCTCTGACTGCCTTCCGCCAAGGCGCCCGCTGGGCCTGGTTCACCTTCTGGTTAATCCCGATTAGTTTGGCCTTCGGCGTGGTTTCATCATATAACATCCGTCAGCCGGGCGAATCGCTGGCGCCGCCCTTCTATTCGGGGCTTCTCTTTGCCGTGCTCACGATCGTGTGGCTCGCTTTTTCCTACAGAAAATACCTTTCAAATATACAAGGTAGATAAGTATCAAATCGAAAAGTGGTGTGTTGAGTTGATTATTTGTAAGCAGATCACCCGTCTCGTGAGAGGCGGGTTTTTGTCGGGGGATTGAAAATTGGCAACGCCGGATAAGCCTCTATAATTTTGTTCCTGCCAATTTTATTTTTCAGGAGAGCTTATGTCGACATTTTTCCGTCAGTGGTTTTCACCTCCTGTTTTTGATGGAGATGAAGACAAAACCCGTGTCGCGGCATTATTAAATGTCCTCTTATGGCTGTTTATTGTCGCAGCAGCCTTATACGGATTATTAGCCCCCATCGAACCGGAAATGAGATATCGCCGCGCCATCATCATCGTTCCTTTTGTAATCGCAATGTTGGTGTTGATCCAGCTGGTCCGATGGGGCCACATACGGCTGGCCGGGAATTTGGTGGTGTTCCTTGTATGGCTCACATTCACAGTCGCCATGCTGTTTGGGGCCGATTATCACAACCCGGCCTTTATGGGCTATTTAGTGGTGGTGATCTGCGCAGGGTTGATTTTGAGCTGGCGGGCTGCGATTGGGTGGAGTCTTTTCAGCATCCTGACCAACGCGGTCATTCTCCTGCTTGGGCAATCCGGGGTTATACCTCAGTCCGATACAGCCACACCGCCCTTTGCATTTTGGGCCGCGCAAACCATCTACATCATCACGTCCACCTTTCTGCTAAGCCAGACCCTTCGTAAACTGGATGATGCCCTCGCCAAAGCCCAACGCGAACTCAAACAACGAAAACGTGTGGAGGCGGAGCGCGGGCACATCATCAAGGAATTGGAATCAAAGAACGCGGAATTGGAGCGCTTTACGTACACCGTGTCGCATGACCTGAAGAGTCCCTTAATCACCATCGGTGGCTTCATTGGGTTGCTGGAGGAGGATGTGCGTACCGGCAATACTACTAAATTCGAAAATGATTTGGAACGCATCCGTGAGGCGAAGGACAAGATGCACCGACTGCTTAATGAATTGCTGGAACTTTCGCGTATCGGTCGGATCATGAATACGCCGATAACGGTCCCGTTTGCACAGATCGTGGAGGAGGCCCTGGCGTTGACGCATGGAAGACTCACGGCGGGCAACGTTCATGTGGAGGTATGCCAGGATCTGCCCATTGTGCATGGAGACCAGCCCCGGCTGGTGGAAGTGCTGCAGAACCTGATCGACAATTCAGCCAAATTCATGGGTGGGCAACCTACACCGCACATCCAGATCGGCGTTCGCGCAGAAAATAACGCAGAGGTTTTCTTTGTAAAGGATAACGGGATGGGGATCGAGCAAGCCTATCACCAAAAAATCTTCGGCCTGTTCGACAAACTGAATCCAAGGAGTGAAGGCACCGGTGTGGGGCTGGCGCTCGTAAAACGTATCATTGAAGTACACGGGGGCCACATCTGGGTCGAATCGGAAGGCAAAGGGAAGGGCAGTACGTTCTATTTCACCGTGCCGACCGCCACATAGCCGTATCCAGCCCCATCGTCTGATGAGAATCCCGCCTATGGTAAGGCGGGATTTTTCTTGTGTAAAATAGGGGCACGATGTAACCGGGAGCCAACGTAGATATGTGGAGGCAAAATGCATGAAATAACACTGCTTATCAATATCGTTGTAGCATTGGTGGTGGCGTTTCTTGGCGGGGTGTTTGCACGACGGATTGGGTTGCCTACGATTGTGGGATATTTGCTGGCGGGGATTGCAATTGGTCCGTTTACGCCGGGATTTGTGGGGGATATGGAAACCATCAGTCAGCTGGCGGAGTTGGGGGTAATTTTCCTCATGTTCGGTGTGGGTCTGCACTTCTCATTGGATGATTTGTGGCAAGTGCGCGCGGTCGCGATTCCCGGCGCGCTGGGGCGGATGATCATTATCATCCTGCTGGGCTTTGTGTTCAGCCAGCTGTGGGGGTGGACGATCACCTCCGGAATTGTAATTGGCCTGGCCATATCCATTGCCAGCACCGTCGTTCTATTACGCAATTTGATGGACAATGGATTACTCAACACGCCTCACGGCAAGACTGCTATCGGCTGGGTGATCGTGGAAGACCTGGCGACAGTATTGATACTTGTCTTGATGCCGACCCTGGTCAACACCTCTGACGGATTCAATTGGGCACAACTTGGCTTCACACTGCTAAAAGCCGGCGGCTTTGTCATTATGGCACTGTTTGTCGGAAAGAGATTTATCCCGTGGATCTTGCTCCGTATCGCGCATACACGGTCACGTGAGCTCTTTATCCTGGCGGTGCTGACCATCGCGCTTGGCATCGCGGTCGGCGCGGCAGAATTATTTGGGGTTTCACTGGCACTGGGAGCCTTTGTGGCCGGAGTCGTCGTTAACGAATCCCCACTCAGTCATCAGGTGGGGGCAGACGTGCTGCCGTTTCAGGAAGCCTTTGCTGTATTATTTTTTGTTTCCATCGGGATGCTCGTAAACCCCAGCTACCTCTTAAATAACATCGCCATCATCCTGGCCTTCACTGCCCTGATCGTATTCGGTAAAGCGCTTGTCACTGTGCTAATGGGATTTATGCTCCCATGGGCTGCTCACACTACATTGGTGCTGGCGGCTGTCTTAAGCCAGATCGGTGAGTTTTCCTTTATCCTGGGGCAGGAGGGCATGAGTCTTGGATTGCTTGACCGGGACCAATACTCGCTGATTCTGGCTGGTTCGCTCCTATCCATCACCGTAAATCCGCTCATCCTGCGCCTCATTGTCCCAGCCGAAAAATGGTTGCAAAAACTACCAGCTGTTTGGCGGCTGTTGGACCGTCATCACCCCTTGCCACTTTCCATGGCAGAGTCTATTAGTGGTCATGTAGTAATTGTCGGCTATGGAAGAGTCGGGCATCACATTGTCAACTTGTTGGGACAGATGGAAATCCCCCACCTGGTCATTGATGCAGACGCAACGCGCATCGAAGAATTGAATCGGCGCGGTGTTCCCAATCTCTACGGCGACGCAGCTAATTCAGAGATACTCACTCATGCCGGACTGGAACGCGCGCGCGCGCTGGTGGTTGCAGGCCCGGATGAGTCCTCCAGCGAATTGGTGGTGGCCGCGGCACGTGACTTAGCTCCCGAACTGCCCATCGTAGCTCGCGCGTCGACTATAGACGGAATCGATCGGCTGGCAGAGTTGGGCGCTCAGGATGTCATTCACCCTGAACTCGAAGGTGGGTTGGAAATCGTGCGACATGCCCTATTGCAATTGAATTTTCCATTGCATGAGATCATACATTACATAGATGCGGTACGGCGCGATCATTACGATACACAATTGAACACGGAAGAAGAACATCGCCTGCTACATGAATTGATTAACGCCAGCGGTAATGTCGAAGTGACATGGTTCACCCTGGATTTAGATAGTCCGTTGCTTGGCAAAACTTTGCACGACGTTAATCTGCGCACGCTAACTGGAGCATCCGTGGTGGCAATCATGCGCAACCGCCAATTAATTGCCAACCCAAAATCGTCGACCGTCTTTCAAGTCGAAGACCGCCTTGGCTTTATTGGGGATAAAGAACAAATCGAAGCGGTGCAACACCTGTTATATAAGCACGAAGCCAGCGATATAGGTGTCGAATGGGAAACATAGTCATTAGCTCATCCGAATTTGAAAGACTCATGCAAACTATCGCGGATAGCTGGAATGAAGGAAACGCCCAAAAAGCCGCGAATTGTTTCAGCGAAAATGCAGTTTACGTCGAGCCGCCGGATAAGCAGGTCTATCATGGACGGAATGAGCTATATGAATTCTTCGGAGGGGATGCTGGTCCTGAAATTCCCATGCATATGACCTGGCATCATCTGGCCTTCAACGAAGTCGAACAAATCGGCTTTGGGGAATATTCATTTCAAATGCACGGGAGATATCACGGCATTGTTATAGTGAAGATTGAAAATGGCTTCATCAAATTCTGGCGGGAGTATCAATACAAAACCGAATTGAGCTGGGATGAATTCACATCGTTGAATCCATTTTAGTCGGGCGGGTTGGCCGCGAAGCATCCCCGAAGTGACACTTGCGCCGCGCTGTGCGCACGATTTGCTAAGCAAATCGAGTGCAGGTGAACGGAGGGGCGACCCGCCAAACCCTGAATTCAAACAAGCGAATTGCGCGGATTTAGCCACGCACTGGTCCCGGTCGCACACCTGCCTGGTTTGCCTAGCAAACCAAGGGTGGTGCGATTTGCCCCAGCAAATCGGGAGTGCCGGGGGAGCACACAGAGCGTTCAGAGATTTTATGTGAATGGTTTTGCTTCGCCTGCCGTCTCAAAATGCTATAATGACGGCATAAAGTAATCAGCATTGCATACGGAGGTCCACATGGCAGAATATGACTATGATCTGCTCGTGATCGGTTCAGGACCAGCGGGGCAACGCGCGGCCATACAGGCGGCCAAGCTCAATAAGCGCGTGGCTGTCGTCGAGCGTAAGACCATCCTGGGGGGCGTATGTATCAACACTGGCACCATCCCAAGCAAGACCTTGCGCGAGGCGGTTTTACATCTCTCTGGTTATCGCGAGCACAACCTCTACGGCGCGTCATACACCGTCAAACAAAATATCACGATGGCCGATCTGCTCTATCGCACCGACCATGTCATCCAGCATGAGCTGGATATCGTGCGTCATCAACTCCAGCGCAATCGCGTGGAACTCATCTCTGCCGAAGCCTCCTTCGTGGATGCTAATACGGTTCGCTTGAAATACGTGGATGCGCGCGGCTGGCGCGATGTCAGTGCCGCTAACATTGTCATTGCCACCGGGACAACTGCAACGAAGACAGACCGCATCCCCTTCGACGGAAAGCGCATCTTCATCAGTGACGATTTGCTTGAGCTCGATCATCTGCCGCGTACACTGACCGTTGTGGGCGGTGGAGTGATAGGACTGGAATATGCCAGCATTTTTTCTGCGCTCGGTGTGCGTGTGACAATCATTGACAAACGCCGTCGTCTGCTACCGTTTGTGGATGCGGAGATCATCGACTCACTGGTGTATCATTTCAACCAGCAGCGCGCCATTATGCGGCTGGGGGAAGAAGTGGATTCAATCGAACCCATCACGGATGAACACGGCCACCGCGTAAAGATCCATCTCCTCAGCGGCAAAAAAATCATCACCGAGATGGCGCTTTACAGCATTGGCCGCACCGGTGCGACCTACTCGCTCAACATTGAAGGCGCTGGCATACAGACCAATGAGCGCGGACTTTTGAAAGTAAACGAGTGTTATCAGACAAACGTTTCGAATATTTACGCGGTGGGAGATGTAATTGGCTTTCCATCGCTGGCCTCGACGTCCATGGAGCAGGGACGGCTGGCGGCCTGTCACGCTTTTGGCGTCTCGACCCAGAGTTCACCGGAATTGTTCCCCTATGGTATTTACACGATCCCCGAAATTTCCACAGTTGGCCGCAACGAAGAAGAGCTCACGGAACAAGGCATTCCCTATGAGGTGGGCAAGGCGCAATACCGCGAGATCGCCCGTGGACAGATCATCGGCGATCATACGGGCCTCTTGAAGCTGATCTTTCACCTGGATACGCATGAGCTACTGGGTGTGCATATTATTGGCGAAGGCGCCAGCGAGCTTGTCCATATTGGGCAGGCCGTGATGGCGTTCAAAGGCAAAGTGGAATTCTTTATCAATAACGTGTTCAACTACCCCACCCTGGCCGAATGTTACAAGACCGCCGCCTTCGATGGCATTAATCGCCTGGGCGCATAACTTATTTTAAGGAGCAAAGGTGAGCAACAGAATCAATGTCTCATCGGGAGTAAAGTGGGAGGATATTATCGGCTATTCACGGGCCGTCAGAATTGGCAACGCAATCGAGGTGGCAGGCACGACCGCCGTCAATGAAGCCGGCGATCTCGTCGGCGCAGATAACCCCTATGAGCAGACCAAATTCATCATCACCAAAATCGAAAAGGCGCTGATAACAGCTGGCGCCTCGCTAAAAGACATCGTGAGGACGCGCATCTTCACCACCGATATCTCTCGCTGGGAGGAAATCGGCCGGGCGCATGGAGAATTTTTCAGAGAAATCAAACCCGCCTCCACCATGGTGGAGGTGAAAGCACTGATCAATCCAGCGATGCTGGTCGAGATTGAGGCCACCGTTATCCTTCAGGAAAATCCATGAAATACGAATCCATTCCATCCCTTACTCTCCCCAAAATCGGCTTCGGCACGTGGAAAATCGGCGGCAGTATGTCACCAAATCATTCCGTGGATGCACAGTCGCTGACCGCGCTTCGTTACGCCCTGGAAATTGGCTATACACACTTTGATACCGCCGAAATGTACGGTGGAGGCCACAGTGAAGAATTAGTCGGGCAGGCCGTTCGCGAGTCCGGTCAGAAGCGGGAGGATCTCTTCATTACGTCTAAAGTGACACCCAGTCACCTGAACCACAATGATGTACTGCAAGCCTGCGAAAATTCCCTGCGCCGCCTGCAAATGGATTATATTGACTTGTATCTTATCCACTGGCCTCAGACCGGGATGAGGCTTGAAGATACGTTTCAGGCGCTTAACAAGCTCGTGCGTGATGGCAAAATTAAGCATCTGGGCGTGAGCAATTTCAATTTAAATCTGCTCAAACAGTCCCAGTCACATGCTGAAACGCCCATCCTCACGAATCAAGTACCTTATAGCATTTCTGAGCGTTCCTATGTAAGAAATGGTGTACTCGAATATTGCCAGCAAAAGGACATCTTTCTTACGGCGTATGAGCCTGTAGATAAAGGCCACTTGCGCTCCAATAAGACTTTGGAAAACATAGCCAGGGCACACAACGCTACGATCTTCCAGATTGCTCTGGCGTGGCTGGTCGACCAGCCACGCGTCATTACAATCCCGATGTCGTATGATCCCCAGCATATTCGGGAAAATTTTGAATCGGCAGATATCGAGCTGACGCATGCAGAGTTTAAAGCTCTCAGTGAATTGCGGTGAGTGTCTACTCAGCATACATCCAAACGCGGAACAATTTCCGTATCTATCCATGAAAGTAGCCATTGCACCGGTAATTGCACCGGAAATCGAGATAATCGAAGAACAAGAAGAGGAAATCGAGCTTGAGCCACTGTATCGCGTCATTATCCACAACGACAACATCACACCCATGGAATTCGTCGTGCAAATCCTGAAGACCTGTTTTTATCTATCCAACCCGAAAGCCGCGGACATTATGCTGACTGCGCACGTCTATGGTTCAGCCTACGTGCAAACCCTTGCCAAAGCCGAAGCGGAGCGACGCATTAGCAGGGCGCATGCCCAATCTGGCAATGCAGGCTATCCCTTACAATTCTCAACGGAACCTGAGTAACTGATGTCTTCTCCACTGCATATACTCACCGAAATCAACCTCGACGATCTTGTCACCGCCTTCGGATGGGAACAGCAACCCCTTCTGGCTACCATCCTCCGCAAGACCTTCACTGGGCCTGCCAGGCGATTCGCGGAACAAGTCTTGGATTTTGACATGGATGTGGGCCGGACCAATCTCGCCGAAGCCTCCCGTCAGCTCATACGCAAGCATTATGTCAAAGATGTTCGTGTCCATGGACGCGAGCATGTGCCGTCCAACGGACCGGTCCTCTTTCTCGCCAACCATCCCGGCATGGCAGATACCATCAGCCTGTTCGCCGCCATCAACCGCCCCGATCTGAAAATCATCGCCCTGCATCGTCCATTCCTGGCCTCACTCCCCAACACTACAGAGCAGCTTATCGTCATTGACGATGATCCCGCCAAACGCTTGAATGCAGTACGCCAGGTTTCAACTCACCTGCGTGAGGGCGGTTCTGTGCTGACCTTCCCTGCGGGAGAGATCGAGCCAGATCCATCCGTCTACCCAGACGCGCTGGAGGCTCTGGATACATGGACAGAGTCGGCTGGCGTCTTCCTCCGCTTCGCGCGCGACGCAAAAATCGTGCCGGTTCTCGTGAGTGGCGTCATTTGGGATAAAACTGCCCATCATTGGATACCGAGGCTAAAGCGCGCGCGTCCGGAGCGCGAAAAACTGGCTGCCGCCTTGCAATTGCTTATGCTCATCACGCGCAATGCGCGCCCAAACGTAGTGCGTGTTCATTTTGCCAGACCCATCACCCTCCATGAAGTAGGCTCCACAGAGGCGCAGGCCATCCATCAGGTTGTGATCGAAAGAATGCAGGAATTGATCAAGCAACCATCCCGAGAGGAGGGTGTTTCGGTTCTATATACCAACAAGGAAAATACGGCAAGCCTGAAGAACAAACCTTCCCCCGAATCGATTCGATCCACCCAAAGGAGTTGACCATGAAACTGACAGGCATACACTATGGCATCATTCTTGCCGCCATCGCGACCGCGATTCTGCATATCACATTATTTCCGGACATCATGTTCACTTTGAATGGTCTTGGATATCTGGGCCTGCTCGGCGCTTATTTCTTACCGATCGCCTTCTTCCAACAAAGACACAACCTGGTCTGGTGGGCGCTGGCCGGCTATACGGCTCTCACCATTGTGTTGTGGGTGGTCATGGGCGAAAAAGATTTCAACGCCAGTCCAACCGCTCCCATCGGCTATTATGCCAAAGCCGCCGAAGTTTTACTGCTGATATTCCTTTGGTCAGATAAACCCAAATCTTGATGCAAGGTACAATGGGGGGCGTGAGGCGAAAGACCATTTACTTTACCGCCCCGGGAAAAGTCGAACTCGGCGAGGAAACTTTGCCTGCCCTCGGGGCGGATGAAGTTCTGGTCGAAACGATTTGCTCAGCGATCAGCGCGGGGACAGAAATGCTGGTCTATCGCGGCGAGTTTCCTCAGCTCCAGGATTCGCAGGATAGCTTCAGCAGCGATTTGAAGTATCCCTGTCCATATGGATATGCATCCGCGGGTCGCATCAAAGAGATCGGGGCAGAGGTGGACAGGTCGCTGCTCGATCGGCTTGTCTTTGGATTTCAACCTCATGCGTCATGCTTCCTTACGAGTCCTGCCTCCCTGATCTTTGCCCCCGCCTCCTTCTCAGCTGAAACCTGCTCCTTCCTCCCAAACATGGAAACCGCCGTGAATCTGGTCCAGGATGCCGCACCCATTCTGGGTGAACGCGTCCTTGTGATGGGACAGGGTGTCATCGGCTTACTGGCTGCATCCCTGCTCAAGGAATTTCCGCTGGAGGCCCTGGTCACAGCTGATCCTTATCCACTGCGGCGAAAAGCCTCCCTAGAGATTGGCGTGACCGATTCTTTTGATCCGGAAATCATGCGCCAAATGGAAAAGATCTCGAACACAAATTCACAATCAAGTTCAAGCTCTAAGAGCAGCTTTGTTTCCTCCACACATACAAACTCACCTCCAAAACATTCAGTTGCCTATACACAGAAAAAATTCGATTTAACTTTTGAACTTAGCGGATCCCCCAGTGCACTGAATGAGGCCATTGAGCTAACAGCCTTCAGCGGACGAATTATCATTGGTTCGTGGTATGGTGAAAAACGTGCCGAGATTGATCTGGGTGGAGATTTTCACCGCTCGCGCATTAAGCTCATCTCTTCGCAAGTCAGTTCGATTGCCCCAGAGTTGCGCGGGCGCTGGGATAAGGCGCGCAGGTTCGCGGTCGCGTGGGAGGCGTTGAGGCGAATCCAGCCACAGAAGTGGATCACACATCGCTTTCCCATCGAACAGGCGCATCAGGCTTATCAATTGCTGGATAATAATCCGCAAGACTCAATTCAGGTCTTATTCACTTATTCTTAATGAACCATGGATCGAAAATATTTGCAGGCTTCTGGCCCAGAGTGAAGGCTTTCGCTCTCGATTACATTATCATTTCCGGGTACCTGATCGCGCTCACCTTATTATTCCTGATTCTGAACAGCATTTCTGACGCGTTTCAACAGCTGTTCAGCCAGCGCGTTCAAGCCCAGATACTTGCTTTTCTCCTGGTTACTTTCCCTGTCACGCTTTATTTTTCCATCACTGAATCATCGGCTCGACAGGCGACGTGGGGCAAACAGCGCTTGGGCTTGAGGGTAACCGATCAAGAGGGTAACCGGATTCGTTTGCCAAGAGCTCTGACGCGCACGTTGCTCAAATTTGTTCCCTGGGAGATTTCACATACGTTTGTTTGGCAAATGTACTTCTCGTCGGGAGCCAACCTGGTCTTCATCAATTACGGCTTCGTCCTGGTTTATGTCTTGGTTGGTCTGAATATTGCAAGCCTGGTCATGACTAAAACACATAGAACGCTGTATGATTTTCTGGCTGGGACATCTGTCGTAAAGAATACTTTATGAAATTTCATTACACAAATCTCGAAACTTGTCACGAAGCCACTGGCGTGATCGTAGTCATCGATGTCATCCGCGCGTTCACGAATGCAGCCTTTGCTTTTTCCCGCGGCGCAAAGGAGATTTTTCCCGTCAGCACCGTTGAGGAGGCGCTACAGTTCAAAGCACAGACTCCAAACTCTTTGGCTTGTGGAGAGGTTGGCGGACTCCCGCCCGAGGGGTTCGATTTTGGTAATTCCCCCACCCAGACCAACCAACTGGATTTAAGTGGAAAGATCATCGTGCAGCGTACTGGTGCAGGGACGCAAGGCATCGTAAGAAGTCTTAAGGCAGAGACTTTGCTGGCGGCAAGCCTGGTCGTCGCAAATGCGACTGTGAAAAGCATTCAACGGCTTTCTCCAGAAACGGTGACTTTTGTGATTACTGGGCAATATGCCGCCGGTCATGGCGATGAGGACCTGGCTTGCGCTCAATATCTGGAAGCCTTGCTTAAAGGGGAACAGCCCGATCCTGCTCCGGTGGTTGAGCGTACCTTCAAGTCTCGCGATGCACTCAAGCACCTGGACCCAAATTTTCCGGCTTTCCCAAGAACAGACCTGGATTACTGTGCCCACATCGATGCATTTGATTTTGTGATGCCTGTCACCAAAGAGAATGGGCATCACGTCATGCGCGCAGTAAGTGCGTGAAATATTTGGGATGAGCCATATAGCGACACTGGCCGGCAAATGGCATTTCAAATAAATAGGAGTTGTTTTCATGTACACGCTTGGAGTTCGTCGTGATTTTATTGCAAGACATTTTCTCATCGGCGGGGATTGGGGGGCCGAAAATTTTCCCAACTCACATCATTATGTCCTTGAACTGCAACTGGAAGGAAAGGAACTCGACCAGCATGGCTATCTCGTGGATATTGTGGATGTGGAAAAACATCTGGACGAAATCGTGAAATATTACAAGGAGCAGATGTTAAATGACAAACCAGAATTCGCCGGGTTGAATCCATCCATTGAGCATTTTTCGCGTATATTGGCAATATCAATGAGTGAAAGAATCAAAGCCACGAACATTTCGGGGTTACAGGTCGTGCTTTGGGAGAATGAGTCTGCGTGGGCGGCCTATCGAGTTGAAAGGTTATCAGGCTAGCAAATTTGAACCTTCAAACCTTCAAACGGATATGAATGAAAATCGGCCTTGTGATCTACGGTTCGCTTGATACGGTCAGCGGCGGATATTTGTATGACCGCAAACTGGTCGAGTATCTGCGTGCTCAAAGCGACACCGTGGAAATTATCTCCCTGCCCTGGCGGAACTATGCCGCACATTTGACAGATAATTTTCGTTTTCGACTTCCGACGAACCTGGACATTTTGATTCAGGACGAACTTAATCATCCTTCCCTGATTGGTGCAAATCAGGGAAAACATCCTTATCCAATTGTGAGTCTGGTCCATCATTTGAGATGTTCAGAGCTACGGCCAAAATGGCGAAATGCGTTTTATGGGATTATCGAGAAGAAGTATCTTCAAAGCGTGGATGCGTTTATCTTTAATTCCAAAACCACAAAAAGGGTAGTGAATGAGTTGCTAAGGAACGGGAAACCTGGCCTGGTAGCCTACCCCCCAACGGATCGATTCGGAGATCCAATTTCGGAGAAAGAAATCAAGGCAAGAGCCAGCACCAAAGAATTACGGATTGTGTTCGTTGGCAATGTAATCCATCGGAAAGGACTCCACACTTTATTGGAGGCCGTCAAAGGTCTAGAATCTGAAGTCAGGTTGGACGTGGTTGGCGGTTTGAACTCAGAACCGCGCTACGCCTCTGAAATGGAACGCTATGTGCTCAAGGATGGATTGTCCACCATTGTCAAATTTCATGGAGCATTGGATAATCAGCCCTTAATTGAAATGTATAAGCACGCGCATGTAATGGTTGTACCATCCAGTTATGAAGGGTTTGGGATCGTCTATCTCGAAGGCATGTGTTTCGGTCTGCCCCCTATTGGGACCACGGCTGGCGCGGCCGGTGAGGTCATCACACACGGCCAGGATGGTTATTTAATTGAACCAGACGACGCGAAGGCACTTGCAAACCACCTCCATGCGCTTGCCAGAAATCGAGATTTATTGGTGAGGTTGTCCTTGAATGCGATGAAACGGTATATGTCCCAACCGAAATGGGTTGAGACGGCACAGAGTATAAGAGAATTTTTGTATCAATTCGCAGGGGCAGGCGCTTCGACTGCGATAAGAGCGACAGGATAAAGTCATGGAATATTCCTTCCCACATTACCTCCTCTCCAAGCAAAGCGTGGATGACCGCGCGCTCAACAAGGATGTGTTGAATGCATTGAAGGCTCAGCGCCTGCCGCAGCCCCTACGCATCATTGAGGTCGGCGCGGGGATTGGAACGATGCTGAGACGGTTGATCCGTTGGAACGTGGTCTGTGAGGCCGATTATATTTTGGTGGACGAATCGGATGAGAATATAGAATACGCGTCAGCCTGGATCCAGCAGTGGGCCGAGCAGGCAGGCTTTTGCTGGGAACGACATGGTCCCCTTGTGGGAAGCGGACCGTCTCAGTTGCGCGTATGGGATGCGACGCATGATGTCCGCATCTTTTTGGAGCAAGCCGACGTCTTCGATTTCATCCAAAAGAATCGAGAACCCGCCGATTTGTTGATCGCTCACGCGTTTTTGGATTTGCTTCCAATACCTGGGTCGTTGCCGGAATTGTTATCTTTGACAAATAGTTTGGCCTGGCTGACCATTAACTTTGATGGCGTGACCACGTTTGAACCAGTCATCGATGCCGCGCTGGATGAAAAGATCGAGCGGCTGTATCATAGTACGATGGATACGCGCCTGACCGGAGGCGATAGTCGCAGCGGACGGCACTTATTCGGTCACTTGCGCCGCGCCGGCGTGGAGATTTTGGCTTCGGGCGGGTCGGATTGGGTGGTGCATGCCGTAAACGGGAAATATGCGGAAGAGGAGGCGTATTTCCTGCAACATATTCTGCATTTTTTCGAAGAGTCGCTGACGAGGCATCCGGAGTTGGATGGAGAGGCATTTACAGGCTGGCTGCAGAAACGCTGTGAGCAGATCGAGCGCGGTGAGTTGGTGTATATCGCGCACCAGATGGATTTTTTGGTGAATGCTAATCGGTCATTGCGAGCCCCTCAGGGCGAAGCAATCTTTTGAAGGTGTTGGGATTGCTTGCCCGCTTTGCGGGTCGTTCGCAACACTTGCACCGCACGCACATTTGCCTCGAGCGCACGTGCGATTTGCCATGAATGGCCACGAAACGCTATAGCATTTCAAAATTCAAAAATCTAGAGTGCAGGTGTGACAGGTAATCGCGTGAAACGAATCACCTCATTCTCCGTATAATGAGTACGGAGCAGGCATGATCTATACCTACCAAATCGAAGGAATACCGTTACAAACTGGTGACATCATCTGTACGATGAATGGCAAGCCGGATATTTTGCCAGGCGAGTTCTGGCGCTTTGTTGGGCGACTTGTCCCCGGCGACGTGGACCACGTGGCGATTTACACCGGCCCTGAGGGAAGATGCGTGGAGGCCGGCGCGCATGGGGTGATCAAGTTCACCGTCTTCAAAGGTGCGTGGGACACGGAACGAATGGCGCGTCGACGTGGCCTTTTGTTTGATACATTCTACGGTGTTGCCTCCCCACTGGATAGACTTGGCCTACCAGAAGAAGAGGAGCATGCTCTACGGGCAAAGGTGGCGGAGTATTGTCTCGCGCAGCTTGGCAAGCCCTATAACCTGAACTTCCTGAAATCAGAAACCGAAGAGGCTTTTTATTGCAGCCAGTTGGCCTATAAGGCCTATCAACAGATCGGGATTAACCTGAATACAGGGCTGGCCATGGAACAGCTCCCTGGCACGAATGCGATCGTTTATCCGCAAGAGATATGGGAGGGGAGCAGTCATCGGGCAGTCGAGAGATCGCCATTGACCGGCGGTAAACTGGAATTGAGCCCGTCTCGATAAGAGGCGGGTTTTTTGTTTCTCCATGGATAGATCATGAAGGAATCAGCTGTAACATATTTCTGGTTGATTTTTATTTGATTCTCCATTAAAGTATGAACGTTCTGTAAGTGCTTCAAAGCAAGTTTCAACCAATTTTCCAGAGGAGAGAAAAGCGATGAAACTAAGTCTATTCACTGGTACGCTCGCGTTAATCAGTATTCTGGCACTCGTCATGGTTCCAACGGCAGCTGCTAGAAGGGCCAACACTGCGTATCAAACCGGATTCGTGCGCTGGCGCGCGGCGGAGAACGATTTCGCGGGCTGGTCATTCAGTGGAGTCCATCTTGGGGCAGGAGGGATATTGGAATTTGGCGGAGATGGCCTTGTTGCAGGCTCTGACCCCGCAGGTGGTTACAATCAAAAAAACTACTACAATGGCGGATCCTACTGGGTGGGAGAGGCTATCAGCCCTGAAATTCCAGCCGGCTTTGACTACAAAGAAGCTATTGCTTCATGGAACACGTCCACACCTCCAGGCACATGGGTGGAAGTTCAATTCCGCGCCAAGTATGGCGAAACGCGCTGGAGCAAATGGTATGTTCTCGGTATTTGGGCAGCAGATTATTCCACCATTGAGCGTCATTCTGTGCGCTCACAAGGAGACTCAGACGGATTTGTCGCAGTAGATACCTTCGTCTCATCGAATAAAAAGGAAGCGACAAGCGCATTTCAGCTCAAAATCCGCTTGTTCAGCGCGGATGGAAGTTTGGGCCCTGTTGTGCGAAACGCTTCGGTAGCTTACTCAACAGAAATTCCTAAGTCTGCCAATGCTTCAATAGTCGATTCTGTTCCCGTGACTACGCTCCCTGTCCCCCAATGCTCACAGATGGTTTTTCCGCCGGGAGAGGGTGGAGAAGTATGGTGCAGCCCCACTTCTACCTCTATGGTGCTAGGTTACTGGGGCTATATGCCAGGTGCATGCGAGCCGCGCGTCCGTGCAGCCGTGGAGGGTGTGTTTGACTGGATTTATGAGGGTCATGGCAACTGGCCGTTCAACACCGCCTACGCGGCAGAGCTTGGATATGAAGGATACGTCACCCGCTTTACCAGTCTGGAAAAAGCAGAGGAGTTTATAGCCGCTGGCGTGCCGGTGGTCATGTCGATCGCATGGGACAAGGGCGATTTGACCAACTCATTTATCGATTCCACAAATGGACACCTGCTCGTATTGGTCGGCTTTGACGCTAACGGGGATCTTATTGTAAACGATCCTGCCTCGCCTGCTAACGGTGAGGCGGTCCAGCACACCTATCTGCGCTCGGAATTCGAGCCGCTCTGGCTCGAAGCTTCAGGTGGAACTGTATATTTGATCTATCCAGAAGGGCATGATGTTCCTGAAATGCCATAGAGCAAACCATGGACCCGTCTCGTTGAGAGGCGGATTTTTTTGATTCCAATTTCATAGGAGGGAAAACGCTCTCCTATGCGTTTGGGTAATCCCCCATTCCCACTCCTGATAATCATGGGTATATTGTTTTCTAAGCCGTATGGAAGCATAGAAAGAAAATGAATAATAGATTAGTGAAAGAAGGAAATATGGCGATATTTAAGGACCGAAGGGATGCTGGGAGAAAACTAGCACAAAAATTGTCGGCCTATGCGAACCGGTCAGATGTGATCGCGTTGGCACTCCCGCGTGGTGGAGTGCCGGTTGCCTATGAAGTTGCCCTGGCTTTGAATGCTCCACTGGATATATTTACCGTTCGCAAATTAGGCTTGCCGGGTCATGAAGAACTCGCCATGGGTGCGATCGCCAGCGGTGGCGCGCGCGTCATCAATCAAGATGTTGTTCGCACCTTCAGCATCCCTCAGGGCGTGGTGGAGGCAGTTGCAAAGCAAGAGCTGAAAGAGTTGGAGCGGCGCGAACGCGCATTTCGTGGGGACCGCGAAATGCGTGAAATCCATGACAGAACGGCGATCTTGATTGACGACGGACTGGCAACCGGCGCAAGTATGCAAGCCGCGCTCATGGGATTACGCGCCAGGGATCCCGCGCGAATCGTGGTGGCCGTACCGACAGCTCCTTTGGAAACCTGTGAGGCTTTCCAACAGCTGGTCGATGAAATGATCTGCACTACAACCCCCGAGCCGTTTTATGGCGTCGGCCAATGGTACGAAGACTTCTCACAAGTCACCGATGAACAAGCGCAAGCCCTTCTTGAACAGGCCTCACAACAGATATTGCACGAGTGATGAGGAAGCATGAACAGAACCAGTAGTGAAAACCGTTATGTCCAGATGTTAAGCATGGGTGTCCGTCTGGAGGGCATCCTGAGCATTCC
>Ga0075418_10003751_pt1 | contig 17325 bp, 13 predicted proteins | sample SoiMetdeltSBSDD2_FD_81776 | JGI IMG/M metagenome (GOLD analysis project Ga0075418, IMG submission 81776) | Bulk soil microbial communities from a Populus tree surrounding site in Tennessee, USA - Soil MetaG P. deltoides SBSDD2 | ecosystem: Environmental > Terrestrial > Soil > Tree plantation... | reverse complement strand
TGGCTCTGTACATGGTGCACCGCGTGTTCCGCGAGGTCGACCTGCCGATCATCGGCATGGGAGGGATCGCGTCCGCCCGCGACGCGCTCGAGTTCATGGTGGCCGGGAGCTCTGCGGTGCAGATCGGGACGGCCAACTTCGTCGAGCCGGCGGCGCCGCTACGGGTGGCCCAGGACATCCGGGACTGGTGCCGCAAGCGCGGCGTGGCCGCGGTGCGGGACCTCGTCGGCACGCTGCGGCTCCCGGCCGGCCCGGAGCGCGGCGCGGTGGCGGGCTGATCGCGGGCCGCCGTCAGAGGACCTGGTTTCCCTCCGCGTCCACCGCGGGATCGCCCGGAGGCGTGTCGGCCCCGGCGGCCGTGCCCGCCTCGACCAGCTCGCGGGCCGTATCCCCGAACAGCTTGAGGAGCTCGCCGTAGACCTCGTCTCCGTTCGCCAGCCTGCGGCCGTCGGGGCCGTAGAGCATCAGGTGGGGCAGCGACTCGATGCCGTACTGCTCCGCGACCGGCATCGTCCAGTCGACGATGTCGACCTTGCGCACCGCCAGGCGGTCCGACTGCGCTCCGGCGAGGCGCTCCAGGGCCGGACCGACGACCCTGCACGGCGGGCACCAGGCGGCGTAGAAGTCAATCACGGTGTACTTGCCGGCCGCGAGGTGCTCCGTCACTTCGACCTCCTGGCCGTGCGTGATGACTTCGAGATCGGCCTTGCCGGTCCTGGCCTGGTTCAAGCCGCAGGCCGCTCCGAGAAACGCCGCGCCCAGCAGGGCCACACCCGCCGTCAACCGCCGCATCCCCGCGCCTCCTCGCGCCGGCGCCCGCGGGAGAATCGCCGGGCCGGCGGAGGATTATCGGACGCGGCGCCGGCCCGGTCAAGGATTGCCAGGGAGCGGCGCTTTCTGTGAGAATCCGCCCCATGAGCGCGGCTGATCGACTCATCGTGGCGCTCGACGTGAACTCACGCGAGGCCGCCCTGGCCCTGTGCGCCGCCCTGCGGCCGAAGGTCCGGCACTACAAGATCGGGCTGGAGCTGTTCACCGCCTGCGGCCCCGACCTGGTACGCGACCTGCTCCGGGCAGGCGCGCAGATCTTTCTCGACCTCAAGCTGCACGACATCCCGAATACGGCCGCCCGCGCCGCCGTCGAGGCGGCGCGCCTCGGCGTCGGCATGTTCACGATCCACCTCTCCGGAGGGCCCCTCATGGCCCGGCGCGTGGCCGACGAGGTCACGGCGCACTGCGAGATCCACGGCACGCCCCGGCCGCGCATCCTCGGCGTGACCGTCCTCACGAGCCTGGCGCAGCAGGATCTCGCGTCGGTCGGCGTGACGCGGTCCCTCGAGGAGCAGGTGGTCGCCCTGGCGGAGATGGCAGGCCAGGCGGGCCTGGACGGCGTCGTGGCCTCGCCGAGAGAAGTGGGCCGGCTGCGGGCCGTGCTGGGCCCGGAGATGACCATCGTCACTCCCGGGGTCCGGCTCGCCGGCGGGGAATCGCAGGACCAGGCGCGGACCCTGACTCCGCGCGAGGCGGTCGCCGCCGGCGCCGATTACATCGTCGCCGGCCGGCCCATCCTCTCGGCCCGCGATCCGCTCGAGGCCGCGGAGACGATCCTCCTGCAGATCGAAGGGCGATGATCCCGCGCCTCCGCACGCGGTGGACTGTCGCGGCGCCGTGCGTCCTTCTGACGCTGGCCGCAGCGCCCGCCCCGCTCACCAACGAGGACATCGTGCGGCTCGTCACCTACGGCACGGCCGAGAAGACGATCCTGCGCGAGATCGAGTCACGCTCCGTCGACTTCGATCTTTCGCCGGGCGTGGTGGAAGAGCTGGCGCGGGTCGGCGTGCGGCCGTCGATCATCGAGGCGATGCGCCGCCGGCAGGCCGCGATGCCGCGCCCTCGCGAGACCGGCCCGTCTCCGCCGGATACGCAGGGCCGCGAGGCGGGCGGCGCCGCTGCCGCGGCTCCGGAGGCGACGGGACGCCTGACGCTCGTGTTCGAGACGACCGTGCCAGGAGAGGACCGGCCCGCCGACCCGATCCTGGCGATCACTTCGCTCCCGAAGGGAGCGCCCCGCCCCGAAGGCGCCGAGATCGGCACGGTCACCGACCTCGCGCTCGCGATCCTGTGCACCTCGGGCGATCACGTCCCCGATCACTGGGACTCGCACACGCCGTTGCCGGAGGCTCCGCGGCACGAGGTGCTCCTGTTCCGGCCGGGAGGCTCGCCCGGACGGGTGAAGGGATTCGACGTCATCCTCCTGAGCCGCGAGCCGGCCGGGCCCGTCTCATTGAAAGCCGGCGGCCACGCGCTGCTCGTGGGACTCGCCGGCAAGCAGGCCGGATCGGGCGCCTGGCGCCTTCTCGCCGCCGACGCGATCCGCATCGATGTCCCGCAGGACGGCGCGGTGCGCCTGGTGCTCGAGGCGCACACGAAGATCACGGGGAGCCGGATGCTCGGATTCCATCTCGATCAGGCCTGGAAGGTCCGGCTCGATCCGCAGACCCCGGCCGTGGAGGCGCCGCGGTGAGCGCGACGCCGCCGGGCGGGCCTCTCAGTCTCGTCCTGTGCGGCGGCGGAATCACCGGGGCGATGTACGAGTTCGGCGCCCTGGCCGCTCTCGACGACTTCATGGGCCGTGGGTTCACGGTCAATGACTTCGACATCTACGTCGGGACGAGCGGCGGCGCCGTCGTCGCCGCCCTCCTCGCGAGCGGCGTGACTCCCGGCGACGTGGGCCGCGCGATCGTGCACAACTCCGACAGCCTGCTCAACTTCCGCCAGCAGGATATCGTGCAGATCGACTGGGGCGAGATGCGCAAGGCGTTCTGGAGGGCCCTGCGCGCCATGCCGGCGCTGTTCCGACACTTCCGCCGCCACCCTCGGCTGGCCACGGTCTCGCAGCTCGTCTACACCCTCGAGGAGTACCTGCCACCGGGGATCTACGGGCTCGACCGCTATCAGGCCTATCTGCACCGCCTGATGACCCGGCCGGGCTCCTCCGACAGCTTCGAGGAGATCCGGCGCGAGCTCTACATCCCAGCCATCCACCTCGACACCGGCGATCGGGTCCTGTTCGGCGCGCCCGGCTGGCGGGACGTGCCGATCTCGCTCGCCATCGCCGCCTCCTCGGCCCTGCCGCTCTACTTCCAGCCCGTCTCGGTTCGCGGGCTCGACTTCGTGGACGGCGGCGTCGGGCCGGTGGCCCATCTCGACCTGCCGCTCGAGCGCGGGTCGCGCTTCGTGGTGCTGGTGAACCCGGTCATCCCGATCCGCAACGAGGAAGGGGTCGTGTGCATTCCCACCTTCACCGGGCATTGCGCCCGCCTGCGGGAGAAGGGGGTCTCCTTCGTAGTCGATCAGGCGCAGCGGATCTCGGCTCGCCAGCGCCTGCTCCTGGGACTGGACCGCTACCGCACCCTCTATCCCGACGCGCGGCTCTTCCTCATCGAGCCGTCGCTGCGCGACGCGGTCCTGTTCATGGAGAACCTCCTCAACTACGGTTCGCGGGTCGGCATGCTCGAGTACGGCTACCGGTCGACGGCCGCGCTGCTCCGGTCCCGCTTCGACATCGTCCGGGCAGCGTTCGCCGGCTGCGGCATCGAGGTCTCGCTCGATCGCCTGCGCGAGGACGATCCCTGGGACTTCTCACCGGCGGAGCCCGCGCGCGCGGCGCCCGCGGGCTAACCCGGACGTCTCAGCAGTCTTCGGCCGCGACCGCAGATCCGGCCGTCCCGTCACCCGCCTTGCTCACGCGGGATCGCGAACTTAGATTGGGGAGGTCCACCTCAAGGTTGGGGGGAGGGCCGTGGACAATAGCCGCGATCTCGAGATCCTGGTCCAGTCCCACCATCCCATCATCGCCATCGAGACGCAGGAGGAGGAGCGTGTCGAGGCGCTGGTGCGCGACCTGGCCGTGCGCCTCGACCTCCCTCTGTTCGGGTGGCGCTCGACGCGGGGACTGGTGAGGGCCGGCACCAGCGACCCGCTGTACGACACCGAGAAGCCGGTCCTGGCGCTGCGATCCGCGGCCGGGCTGCAGACCGACGCGGTGTATCTGTTCCACGACCTGCAGCGCTACTTCGAGGATCCCGTGGTCCTGCGCGCGTTGCGCGACATCGCCCAGACGTTCTCCCGGGCGCGGCGCGCGCTCATCCTGTGCGCCCCGGAGATCCCCTTGCCCCCCGACCTGCAGGCCTGCACAGCGCGCCTCACCCTCGATTTGCCGGATGCCGCGGATCTTCGCCGCATGGCGGTGCGCACGCTGCGCGAGCTGGGGGCGCCCCGGCGCATCAAGGTGGACCTGACGATGCCCGAGCTGGAGCGGCTCATCGACAGCCTCCGCGGTCTGACGCTCCAGGAGGCGCAACGCCTGCTCCTGCGCGCCGCCCTCGAGGATCTCCGGCTCGACCGCAAGGACCTCCAGGCGATTCTGGAGCGCAAGCAGGAGCTCCTGGCGCGGGACGGCGTCCTCACGCTGCATCCGCACGAGTCGACGCTGCAGCAGGTGGGAGGGTTGCAGAACCTCAAGGCCTGGCTCAAGACGCGCGGGGCCGCCTTCACGCCGGACGCGAAGAAATACGGCCTGGAGCCACCGCGCGGGATCCTCCTGCTCGGCGTCCAGGGATGCGGCAAGAGCCTGTGCGCCAAAGCGGTGGCGGCGGAATGGGGCCTGGCGCTCCTGCAGCTCGACGCCGGCGCCCTGTACGACAAGTTCGTCGGCGAGTCGGAAAAGAACCTGCGCCGGGCGCTGCGCGCCGCCGAAGCGATGGCGCCGTGCGTCCTGTGGATCGACGAGATCGAGAAGGGGTTCGCGTCGCGCGACTCGGCCGCCGATGGCGGGCTGTCCCGCCGCATCCTCGGGGCCCTCCTGTCGTGGATGCAGGAGCGCCGCCCGCCCGTCTTCCTGGTGGCGACCGCGAACGAGGCCCAGGATCTACCGCCGGAGCTCCTGCGCAAGGGACGGTTCGACGAGATCTTCTTCGTCGACCTGCCGTCGGCGCCGGCGCGCCGCTCGATCCTCGCCATCCACCTGTCGCGGCGCAAGCAGGATCCGGCCCGCTTCGATCTGGCCCGGTTGGCCGAGTCCTGCGCCGGATTCAGCGGCGCCGAGATCGAGGCTGCGGTGGTGTCGGCCCTGTATGCCGCCTTCGCGACGCGCGCGCCGCTTGCGGACCAGCACCTCCTCGAGGCGCTCCAGGCCGCGGTGCCGCTGTCGCGCACCTGCCGGGAATCGATCGAGTCGCTCCGCGCCTGGGCGGTCGGACGCACCGTACCCGCAGCCACACCCGAGGCGCCAACGGCGGGCCGCACGGCGCGAACCGCCGCCTGAAAGCCCTCACTCGAAGCGCAGCGGCAGGACCTTGGAGACGCCCGGCTCCTCCATGGTGACCCCGTACAGCAGGTTGGCGGCCTCCATGCTCTTGCGGTTGTGGGTGATGAGGATGAACTGCGTGTCGTCCGCGAGCTGTCGCAGCAGGCCCGTGAAGCGCTCGACGTTAGCCTCGTCGAGCGGCGCGTCGACCTCGTCCAGGACGCAGAATGGGGACGGCCGGTAGCGGAACAGGGAGAAGAGCAGGGCCACGGCCGTGAGCGCCTTCTCCCCGCCCGAAAGGAGGGCCAGGGACTGCAGCCGCTTGCCAGGGGGCTGCGCTGCGATCTCGATGCCGGCCTCGAGAACGTCCTCCTCGCCGTCCTGCAGCCGCAGCTCGGCGCGCCCGCCGCCGAAGAGGGCGGTGAAGCTCTCCTGGAATCCCTTCATGATCGACTCGAAGGCCTGCAGGAACCGCTGCCTCGACTCGCGGTTGATGCGTCGGATCGTGTCGCGTAGCGACTCGACGGCCTCCTCCAGGTCCGTCTTCTGGCGCGACAGGAACTCCCATCGCTCCTCGAGCTCGGCGCACTGCTCGATCGCCATGAGGTTGACCGGTCCGATCGCCTCGAGCGCCTCGCGGGCCGCCGCGACCTCCCCCTCCTCCTCCTCGAGCGTGCGACTCTCGTCGAACGCCGGCGGCGTGGCGCGCAGGGTCTCGAGATCGAGGCCGAGGTCCTCGCGGCAACTCGACACCAGGTGTCCCAGGTCGGAGGCGAGCCGGACCGCGCGGATCTCCTGTTCCTGCCGCTCCCGCTGCAGCGCCGCCAGCGCCTCACGCCCCTCGCGCGCAGCCTGCTCCCGAGCCTGCAGCAGGCTGCGGTCGTAGGCCAGGCCAGCGAGCGCGGCCTCGTCTCTCGCGGCGGAGCCGGCCCGGGAGGAGAGGCACCGCTCCAGGCTCTCGCGGGACGCCGCGTCCTGCGAGTCGAGACCCGCCGCGCGGGTCAGCGAAGCCTCCCGCTCGGAGCCGCGCTGCTCTTCCCTCTGCCGCAGATCGCGCGCGCCGGCTTCGACCCCTTCGCGCTCCCGCGCCAGGGCCGCGAGGCGCTGCTGCCCCGCCGCCGCCCGGGCGCGCGCCTCGGAGGCCTCGGCCTGGATCCCGTCGAACGCGGTGCGCTCGGCGGCCAGGCGCGCGGCGCCCTCGCGGATCGAGTCCTCGGCCTCGCGTCGGGCGGACTCGAGCGCCGCCTGCTCCGCCCCGGCCCGCTCCAGATCGGAGGCGAGGGCCAGCGATTCCCGCCGCAGGCGATCCGCCTCGCTCGAGAGGAGCGGCAGCGCCATCTCCAGTCGGGACAGCTCGGAGGTCCGCGATCCGAGCCGAACCTCGGCCTGGAACAGGTCCCTCTCCGAGGCCTGCAGGGCGGCGGTCGATCCCTCGAGCGCAGCCCGGCGCTCCTGCGCCTCGAGCCGCAGCGCGACCGCGCCCTCCTCCAACGCGACCCGGTCCCGCTCGACCGCTTCCATCTGACCGGTCAGAGCCGCCCGCTCGGCGCGTCGGGCCAGGATCCCGTGCTGCAGCTCGGGGCCTTCGCCTCCGACCACGACTCCGTCCGCCTCCACGAGGTCCCCTTCCGGCGTGACGAACACGAGGCCGGGGAACTCCCGCCGCAGAGCCAGGGCGCGGTCCAGATGGTCCACCAGCACGGCAGCCCCCAGGCGCGCGGCGATGGCGCCGGCCGCCCCGATCCCTTGCACCTCGTCCGCCAGGAAGCCCCGCACGCCTGGCCGGGCGACGACGCCAGCGTTCCGGCCACGGCCCGCATCGGGCGCGGCCGCCTCCTCGACGAAGGCGACGCGACCCCCGTCGCCGGCGCGCAGCCGCGCCACGCCGCGCACCGCCTCCTCGGACGAGGCGACGAGAACCCCCTCCTGAAGCCGGCCGAGGACGGCAGCCACGGCGCGCTCGAGACCCAGCGGGACCTCGAGCCGCTCGCCGACGATCCCCCGTGGCCGGCAGCCCTCCCCTCCCTCCAGGATGTCGAGAACTCCGCCCACGAGACCGGATGGCTGTCTCTCCAGCTCTCGGAGGGCCTCCAGCCGCTCGGCCAGGGCCGCGCCCCGTCCACGCTGCTCCTCGAGCCTCTTCTCCGTCGAGGCCAGCCGCTCCTCGGCGGCGCGCGCCTCGCTCGTCAGCCGCTCGCAGCGCTCGACGAGCCCCTGCTGCTCCTCCCGCCGCGTGGCGGTCCGCCCGGCCTCCGAGGCCGCCTCGACGCGCAGGACGTCACAGGACGCCGCGGCCTCGCCGGTCTCGCGGCCGAGGCGCTCCAGGGCTGCTTTCGCCGCACGCCCCTGCTCCTCGAGGGACGCGCGGCGGCGGCCCGTCTCCCCGACCCGGTCGAGGATCTCGAGCAGGGCGCCGCGCCGGCTCTCGAGGGCAGCCTCGGATGCCGCGATGGCGGCGGCGCGCTCCCGCTGCGCCGCCTCGAGCCTCTCGAGGGCGGCCGCCGCGTCCTGAGCCAGCGCGGCCTCCGACGCCAGATCCGCGTCGAGCGCCTCGCGGCGAGCCTCCTGCTCCACCGCCCGCGACCTCAAGTCCTCGATCTCCCGCAGCGCCTCGGCGGCGCGTCCTTCGAGCTCCTTGCGCTGATCCTGGTCCGACCGCATTCGGGACTGCAGCCGATCGATCTCCATGTCCAGGGCGTGCAGCTCGTCTCGGCGCCGGCGTGCTTCCGCCTCCTCCGCATCGAGGCGCTGGCGCAGCGACTCCAGGTCGGCCTCCGATCGTCCAAGGCCCGTCCCGGCCCCGGCGAGACGGCTGTCGACATCCTGCATCGCCGCGGCGATCTCCCGCTGCTCCGCGTCGTGCAGGCGCAGGCGGCGGCAGGCGATCACCGCGCGCCGCTCCCGCAGGCTCTCCATGAGCTTGCGATAGCGCCGCGCCTTGGCGGCCTGGCGCCGCAACGACTGGATCTGCTTCTCGACCTCGCTCGCGATGTCGGCGATGCGCAGGAGGTTCGCCTGGGTCGCCTCGAGCTTCTGCTCGGTCGAGCGGCGCTTGCCGCGGTATCCGAGAATGCCGGCCGCCTCTTCGATGATGAGTCGGCGCTCCTTCGGCCTGGAGACCAGAATCTGATCGATCTTCCCCTGCTCGATGGTGGTGTAGAGGCGCGTGCCGATCTCCGTGCGCGCCAGGAGGTCCTGCACGTCGCGCAGACGGCAGCGCTGCCCGTTCAGGGCGTATTCGCTCTCGCCCGATCGGAACAGCCGCCGCGTGAGGACCACCTCCCCCGGAAGGTCCTCGAGGACGAAGCGCGCGCTGGGCCGCTCGTGGTCCGCGTCCGACGCCGTCCCCTCCGCAGCCGACGTCACCCCCTCGGCCGCCGCGGCGGGCGCCGCGTCATCCACCGCCTCCAGGACAGCGAGGGCCGAAGCGATGTCGCCGCCGCCGTTGCCATGACCGTTCCCGTGACCGTTGCCCGACTCCACCATTGCAGGGCCATCGGCCGCCTCACGGTCGATCGTCCCGCAGGTCTCGTTGTCGCGCGGCATGACGTTGCGGAAATGGAGCGAGACCTCGGCCATCCCCAGCGGCTTGCGCCCCTGGCTTCCGTTGAAGATGACGTCCTCCATCCGGTCGCTGCGGAGCGAGCTGGCCTTCTGCTCCCCCAGGACCCAGGAGATGGCGTCGCCGATGTTGCTCTTGCCGCAACCGTTCGGTCCGACGACGGCCGTGATCCCTTCCGGAAAGTCGAAGCGCGTGCGGGCATAGAACGACTTGAAGCCGTTGATCTCCATCCGTTCGAGCTTCAGGAATCGCGCCATGGTCTCCGTCCTGCTTTGGGGGCGTCCCTGTCCCGGGGACATCGGTTGCGAACGGGGCGGATTCTAGCACACGGCCGAGGGCCAGACCCCCTGAGGCAACGATATCTTGGGTAATCGACGAAATCGGCCCCTGCCGATTGGGGTCCCGGGGAGGGTTCGAGCGGCTAGTACTGCCGCGACAGGACGAACTCGGGCAGGAGGCGCAGGCCTTCCCGGGCCGGGGAGGGATCGAAGAGGTCAAGCCCCTCCCGGGCCCGGCGCGCGTAGTCGGCGGCGACGGCCCGAGCCCTCTCGAAGGTCTTCCGGGAGCGCAGCAGCTCGACGATCTCCTCGCGCTTGACGCTGAGGAAATCGCGCTCCTCGAGGACGGCGCGGATCATGTCGCGCTCCGCAGGATCGCCGCGCTCGAGAAGATAGATGAGTGGCAGGGTCAGCTTCCCTTCCCTGAGATCGGAGGCCACGGGCTTGCCGAGGACGCTGGTGTCGGCCGTGAGGTCGAGCAGATCGTCGATGATCTGAAACGCCATGCCGAGGTTCATGCCGTAGGCGGCCAGCGCCTCGACCTTCTCGGGGGGGACGCCGGCGAGCACGCCCGCGACGCGGCTGCAGCCCGCAAAGAGATGGGCGGTCTTGCGACGGATGATCTCGAGGTGCTCCTGCTCGGTCATCTCGATGTCCGCCCTCCGGCGATCGGCGACGATTTCCCCCTCGATCATCTTCAGGGTGATCTGCGCCAGGATGTCGATGATCCGGATGTCCCGGGCCTCGAGCGCCATGTTCATCGACTTGATGTAGAGGTAGTCGCCCAGCAGGACCGTGAGGCCGTTGCCCCAGCGGGCGTTCATGGTCCCGCGCCCGCGCCGCAGGTCCGCCTGATCGATGACGTCGTCGTGCACCAGCGTCGCCGTGTGGATGAACTCGAAGACGGTGGCGAACAGGACGTCACGGTCGCCGCGATAGCCGCACATCTGGGAGGAGAGGAGCAGGAGGATCGGCCGGACCCTCTTGCCGCCGCCGTCGGCGAGGTAGAGCCCCAACTCGTCGATGGCGCCCAGCTCGGAGCGCAGGTTGCGCCGGCACTCTTCATCGACACGGCGCAGCTTGTCCGCCACCAGGGCCACGATCCCCGGCAGCTCGGGCGGGTACGCTCGCAGACCTTCCCCGCTCCTGGCGACTCGCGATCGGAGGCCCGAAGCGAGGTCGCTCATCGGTCGTTCACTCGCTCCTCCGGATCCGGCTGCTCGGGTGAGGCCGCAGGCGTCGCGGCCTCGGGTTGCGCGCCGCCGCCGGTCTTCCGTGTCTCGACGACCTTCTCTCCTTCGATCACGTAGGAGACTCCGGCGGCCTCGAAGACCCACAGCTCCCGACCTTCACCGAGATCCTCCTTGTGCTTCGGGAGGCCGAGGGATCGCAGGATCTGTCCGCGCGGGCTCGCCGCGCCGTACTCCGCGATCAGGGCCTTCACCTGGGGCCAGTCCGGGTGGAGCCGCAGAACCGCGTGCGCCTCGACCACCCCTCCCTTTTCCGACTGGCGCGTGATCTCCAGGTCGCTCGGGACCAGGTACTTGACCCCGTCGAACAGCGCCGGCTCGAAGAAGCGGACGAAGTAGGCGTGGAAGCTCGGATCGAGGGAGAATTCGAGCTCGAAGCGGCCCTCGCCGTCGGTCATGGTCCGCTTCTCCTCCACCCCCTGATCCTGCGAGCGCGGCGCCTTGAGCTTGTGGATGGTGCGCGTCTTGATGAGGCGGACCGTGTGCCCCGCGACGGCGGCTCCCGTGGCGTCGGTCACGACACCGCGCACCGTGACGATCGTCTCGGGGCGTGCGGCCCACGCTCCCGGGCTCTGGAACACGGCAACCGCCAGCAGCCCTGCGGCTATCGCGATGCCGCGCCACACCGGCTGTCGCCTCTCGCGGGAAGTCCGCATCGCTCCGCCTCAGCGGTAATTGGTGAACTGCATGTCGAAGTCGAGCTCGCTGCTTTTCAGGGTCTGGATGGCGCCCTGGAGCTCGTCCCGGCTCTTGCCACGGACGCGCACCTGATCCCCCTGGATGGCCGCCTGCACCTTGAGCCCGCTGCCCTTGAGGATGCGCACGATCTCCTTCGCCTTGTCCTGGGGAATCCCCTGCTGCAGCTGGATCTCCTGCCGCAGGCTCCCGCCCAGGGACGGAATCGGCTCCTTGAACACGAGGGCCTTGAGCGGCACGCGCCGCCCGGCCAGCCGCTGCGAGAGGATCTCGGTCACGGCGCGGAGCTTGTAGTCGTTTTCGGCGTGCAGGTGCAACGACGCGACCTCGCGGCGGATCTCGACCTTGCTCCCTTTGAAGTCATAGCGCTGACCGATCTCCTTGAGCGCCTGGTTGACGGCGTTGTCCACCTCCTGGAAATCGACCTTGGAGACGATGTCAAAGGAACTCTCGGCTGCCACCGCGACCTCCGGCCGGGGCGGAAAGGCGGGCGATCCTAGCACTGCGCTTCGAGCCTTTGCAACCGCGGCGCGCCACGGGTCATGGGCGCGGCGCTCGTCACGCGACGCGCCCTCTCCTCACGGCGCCAGTTCCTGCACGCTCATCCCCGGCGGGGGCGTGAAGCGGAACAGGCTCTCGTCGAGCCTGTCGACGAAGCGCAGTCCAGAGAAACCATACGTGACGCTCCCTCCGAGAGGATCGAAGACGGCGATCCGCACAGGGAAAGAGGTCGGATCGACCTCGACGGCCAGCCGGTCGAACGAGGCCTGCGCCGATCGCGGGCGCAGGAGGAGCGCCGGAGACCCGTCCGGCTCGAACGGCGGCCCCCAGGCGGGAGAGAACTCGGCCAGCAGATCGAGCCGCTCCCTCAGCAGCAGGCCGATCCCCTGATCGTGGCGGACATCCGGGAGCGGCGTCACGAGCACCTGACGATCCTCGGGCAGGAAGAGCCAGGATCGCACCCCGTCGGCGACCGCCAGCTTGCCTCGAGGCTCCTCGTACTCCCAACGCATCCGGCCGGGGCGCTGGAGATAAACGGTCCCTGCCTCGACCTGCGCCGAAGGCAGGGCGGCCGACTCGAGCCTCTGCGTGAAGCGCGCGCTGAGGCCGCGCACGCCGTTGAGCCGCGCCTCGAGGGCCCGCGCCGCGGCCACCGCATCCGGCGCCTGCGGCGCCGTCGCCGCTGGTTTCGCCCCGGGCGCCGCCCTCGCCGTCGGCGGCGCGGCCGCGCCGGCAAATGGCGCAAGAAGGAGCGCCCCGAAGCATGCGATCACGGCGGCCGGCGTTCGTTGACACCCGGGGGGTGCTGGGCTACACTCCCGCGCCGCGCGCGATGGCGCGTCACGCTCCGTCGCTCGCGTCATGGGCGCAGGAGACCTCCCCAGCATGCAACGCATCCTGATCCTGGCCGGCATCCTTCTGGCCCTCGCGCTGCTCCTCGTCACCTGCGTGGGGTCGAACGACCTCGCCGTGCGCGAGACCCTCGGCGGGGAAGCGGTGATCCTGACCCCCGGGCTGCACGCCCGCGTGCCACTGTATCATCGCGTCTACCGCTACGACACGGACGGCGTCAAGCTCGACGAGCCGGTCCCCATCGTCACCCGGGACAACGCCACCTTCAAGCTCCCCTGCACGATCGCGGCGCGCGTGTCGCCCGGCGACCTGCTGACCTTCCACCGCGGCCGCAGCGGCCGGGACACGGAGACCTACCTCTCCGAAACCGTCCGCAACGCCATCCGCGACGCCGCCAAGACCATGAACTCGGATCAGATCCTGGCTCCCGGCGCCGGTTCCCGACTGTCGCAGCAGGTGTCAGCCGACCTGATCGCGCACGGTATCTCGGACGACGGGCTTGAGGTCGGAAGTCCGGGCCCCCGGGTCATCTTCACCGCCGTCGTCGATCACCTGAATCGGAAGTTCCCCGCCTCGGCGCGGAGACTCGCCGAAGCCTCCTTGCAGTCGGACCCGACCCAGGCGCTGTATCAGGCCGCCATGGGGATGGTCCTCGAGGCCGAGGGGAAGCCGGCCGAGGCGGAGCAGCGCTACCTCGAAGCGATCTACCTCGACCCGACCGCGGTGGAGCCGATGAGCCGGCTCTTCGTGCTCTATCAGACGAGCCGGGATCCCGAGGCGCCGGGGCGCCTCAGGCGGCTCCTGATCGCCAGCCTCCAGAAGAAGCAGGACTCGGCGGTCCATCATGACTGGCTCGGTCAGGTCTACATGCGGTCGGGGCAGCTCGACAAGGCGGAGCAGTCGTTCCAGGCCGCCATCGGCCTCGCCCCCAAGACGCCTGAGTACCGGATCAGCCTGGGGAGCCTCAGGGCCCAGCAGAACCGCCTGAAGGACGCCAGGACCGAGTACGAAGAGGCGCTCAAGCTCCGGCCGGACCAGCCGCTCGCGCTCTACAACCTGGGGGTCACCTACGCCCTGCAGGGGGACCTCGACCACGCGATCGAGAACTTCGAGAAGGCCGAGAAGGCCGCCCCTCCCACGGTAGGCCTGCTGAACGCCCTGGCGCAGGCCTACGAGCAGAAGGGAGAGACCGCCAAGGCGGTGGCCGCGCTGCGGCGCTCGCTGCAGCAGCGGCCCCAGCAGCCCGAGCGCGCCGCGACACTCAAGCAGCTCGAAGCGAAGCTGCGCACCAAGGGCTAGGAGCCGCCCGGTCCCTCAGCGGAGCCGGCGCCTCCTGCGGGCGCGCACCACGCCCCACACGACGTACACCGACGTCCCGACGGCAATGGCGTAAACGTATCGCCGGAACACGACCTGCACCTCCTCCCACGAGGAGCCGAGCCCGCTGCCCGCCCAGGCGATGAAGGCCACCCAGAGCGCGTTGCTGATCGTGGAGTACACCAGGACCGGGCGCAGAGGGAGTCTCCCGATGCCGGCTCCGTAGAGGAACACCGCGCGGATCCCCGGCAGGAACCGGTTCACGGCGAGGAGCCCGGGGCCGAAGCGCTGCAGCCCCCGCTCGAAGCGCTGGAGCTCCTCCTGGGCCCACGCCGAGCGCAGGAAGAAGTACGAGCGGCCGAGGCGCGCCCCGACGGCGTAGGAGGTCAGGGCCCCGATCGTGCTGCCGGCGAAGCAGGCGAACACCGTGGCCGCCAGCGGCAGCACGCCGGTCCCGGCCAGGAAGCAGGCCAGCAGCATCGTCGAGTCCCCCGGGACCGGCGGGAAGACGTACTCGAGCCAGGCCAGAAGCGCCACGAGCAAGAGCCCCGCCCAGGCATGCGCCAGCAGGGTCTGATGGATCGCCTCGATCACGACGGCAGGCGGCGGAGCGTCAGATCCGCTCGACCAGATCGCCGAGGAACGGGATCGCCCAGCGCTCGCCGCGCATCGCCTTGATCATGCAGACGATCGCCAGGGCCATGTAGAGCAGGACGAGGTTCAGGAGCACGAAGGCGAAGAGCCAGGCGAACACCTTCGTCAGCGTGGCGAGGATTGCGCCGACGAAGATCACGCCCAGGAAGGCGACGCAGGCCACGCCGCACAGGATCAGCCCCTGCTTGGCGTGCCAGCGCACGTAATCCCTCCGCGTCACCATGAACGGCACCAGGGCCAGGACCCAGAGATAGGAGAAGACGAGCATGACCTTGTCCTCCTCGTCGAGCTCCTCGGCGGCAATCGGACTCTCGTCGGAGGTCAGCGAATCGCTCATCATGCTAGGGTCGCGGCGCGCGGGCACCGGGTCGGGCGATTTATAATGGCCGCTCGTCACCTTGTCAAGGAGTGCCATGGACGTCGCCACGCCGATGCTGCGCCAGTACCAGGAGGTGAAGGCGCAGCATCCGAACGCCATCCTCATGTTCCGCCTCGGCGACTTCTACGAGATGTTCTACGACGACGCCGTCGTGGCCAGCAAGGCCTTGGCACTCACCCTGACGGCGCGCGGTCGCGGCACCAGCGCCGAGGCGCCGATGTGCGGCGTGCCGTTCCACGCGGCGGACGGCTACATCGCCCGGCTGGTGGGCCAGGGATTCCGGGTCGCGGTGTGCGACCAGATCGAGGACCCACGGCAGGCGAAGGGGATCGTGAAACGGGCGGTGACGCGTGTCCTCTCCCCCGGCACCCTCACCGACCCCGTGCACCTGCTGGCGCATGAGCCGAACTTCATCGCCGCCGTCCTGAGCGACGAGGAGGAGGACGCGGCGACGGGGGCGGGCGGCTTTGGCTGCGCCTTCCTCGATCTGTCGACCGGCGACCTCCGGCTGGCCGAGCACGCCGGCCCCGGGGCGCGCGCCGCCCTCCGCGAGCAGATCGCCACGTTCGCGCCGCGGGAGCTGGTGGTGCGGGAAGGCGCCGCGCGCCCGGCCCCTGACGCGGCGGAGCGCCCCGCGGGGATCCTGGTGACCGCGATCCCGTCCTGGCGCTTCGCCCGCGACACGGCCCGCCAGACGCTGCTGCGGACTCTCGGCGTCGTCTCGCTCGATGGCTTCGGCGGCGACGGGCGCGACCTGGCGCTGGCGGCCGCCGGGGCGCTCCTGGGCCACCTGCAGGAGACCCAGAAGGCGGATCTGCGACACGTGACCCGCCTCGCCTGGCTGCGGAGCGACGAGGCGATGCTGCTGGACGCCGCCACCCGCCGCACGCTCGAGCTGGTCGAGAACGCCCGCGACGGCGGCCGCGGCGGCACCCTCCTCGACGTGATCGACCGCACCGAGACGGCCATGGGCGCGCGCCTCCTGCGCGAGTGGATCCTGAGGCCCCTCGTCCAGGTCGCGCCGATCGAGGAGCGACTCGACGCGGTCGGCCTCCTGGCCGCGCGACCGTACGAGCGGAGCGCCGTGCGCGCGGCGCTGTCGGGCGTGCGCGATCTCGAGCGGCTCCTGGCCCGCTGCTCGCTCGGGACCGCCAACGCGCGCGATCTCGTGGCGCTGCGCGAGTCTCTCCAGGCGATACCGCTGCTCGCGTCCCGGGCCGTCGGTCTGGAGGCCCCGCTTTTGACCCGTCTCACAGCCAGCCTCGACGCCCTGCCCGAGCTGCACGCGCGTCTCCAGGCGGCGATCGCCGACGACCCACCCGCCACCGTCAGGGAGGGTGGCCTCCTGAGGGACGGATTCAACCCTGATGTCGATGAGTTGCGCGCCATCCGACGTGACAGCCACGGCCTCCTGGCGGCCATCGAGCGGCGCGAGCGGGAGCGCACCGGCATCGCCTCCCTCAAGGTGCGATACAACAGGGTCTTCGGCTACTACATCGAGGTCAGCAACGCCAATCGCGGGCTCGTTCCCGACGACTACCAGCGGAAGCAGACGCTTGTGGGGGCGGAGCGCTTCATCATCCCCGAGCTCAAGGAGCACGAGAGCCGCGTCCTGACGGCGGCCGAGCGCATCGCCGCGCTGGAGTACGAGGCCTTCGCCGGCCTGCGCGGGGAGGTGGTCGACGCGGCGCCGCGGTTGCGAGCCACCTCCCAGGCGGTTGCGGCTCTCGACGCGCTCCTGTCGCTCTCGGAGACAGCCGCCTCCAACGACTACACGAGGCCGCGCGTTACGGACGGCACCCGTCTCCTGATTCGGGACGGGCGCCATCCCGTGGTGGAGAGGCTTCTCTCGGGCGAGCGCTTCGTCCCCAACGACTGCCTCGTCGACACGGAGGAGCGGCAGATCCTGATCCTGACCGGTCCTAACATGGGAGGCAAGTCGACCTACCTGCGGCAGGTGGCGCTGATCGTCCTGCTGGCGCAGGCCGGCTCCTTCGTCCCGGCGGCGGACGCGGAGGTCGGCCTCGTCGATCGCATTTTCAGCCGCGTCGGGGCCTCCGACGACCTGGCGCGCGGCCAGAGCACCTTCCTCGTGGAGATGGTGGAGACCGCCAACATCCTGAACAACGCCACGCCCCGGTCCCTCATCCTGCTGGACGAGGTCGGGCGCGGGACGGCGACCTTCGACGGGCTGTCGATCGCCTGGTCGACGGCCGAATACCTGCACGACACCCCCGCGGTCGCGGCGCGCACTCTGTTCGCCACCCACTACCACGAGCTGACCGAGCTGGCGCTCACGAAACCGCGGGTCCGCACACTGAAGATGCTGGTGCGCGAGTGGAACGACTCGATCGTCTTCCTGCGCCAGGTAGTGGAGGGATCGGCCGATCGATCCTACGGCATCCAGGTGGCGCGCCTCGCGGGGCTGCCACAGGTCGTGCTGGAGAGGGCCCGGGAGGTGCTCGCGAACCTGGAGCGGGAGGAGCTGTCGCGCGACGGGCGCCCGAAGCTGGCCCGGCACCTCTCGG
>Ga0075418_10003750_pt1 | contig 17336 bp, 15 predicted proteins | sample SoiMetdeltSBSDD2_FD_81776 | JGI IMG/M metagenome (GOLD analysis project Ga0075418, IMG submission 81776) | Bulk soil microbial communities from a Populus tree surrounding site in Tennessee, USA - Soil MetaG P. deltoides SBSDD2 | ecosystem: Environmental > Terrestrial > Soil > Tree plantation... | reverse complement strand
TTCCCCCTTCCCCCCTCCCCCTTAGTACGCCTATAGTTTCCGCACCTTTAACTGGTTGTTCGAGTGGAGGCTCTTTTTGCGTAAATTCGCTGCGCTCGTTGTCCTCGCGGCGTTGCCCCTGCTGGCTACCGTTGCCGTTCGCGCGGCAATAACTGGCCCGCCGGACTGGGCATACGCCATTGCACCACCGCCGCCGCCGGTTCCTCCGGGCACAACCCCTGCGCCGAATCCGGCAGCGACCGACACGACGCTGCGAACGGTTCCGGGGAGCTCCAAGCAATATCCGCGCAATCGAATGCAGCAGGCAGACTGGTTCCCGGAAGATCATCCGGCGATGCCCAGCATCGTCGCCAGCGGACGCGTTGGCGATCCGAACGCGACGCAGTGCTCACTGTGCCACTATCCCAACGGCAAGGGTCGGCCCGAGAACGCGAGCGTTGCCGGTCTGCCCGTTTCCTACTTCCTGCAGCAGCTCGAAGACTTCCGACACGACCTGCGGAAAAGCGCGGAGTCGCGCAAAGCGAATACGGCCCGCATGGCGCTCATCGCGAAGTCGCTGACGCCGGAAGAAATGAGGCAGGCCGCCGAATACTTCGGATCGATGAAGTGGACCCCGTGGGTGCGCGTGGTCGAGACCAACACAGTGCCGAAGATGAAGAGCAACGGCGGCATCTGGAGCCCCATTGAGGGCGAAGGCGCAGGCAAGGAACCGCTGGGCGCGCGGATTATCGAGACGCCCGAGAACTCAGAGCAGACAGAAGTCCTGCGCAATCCACGCTCCGGAACGGTCGCGTATGTGCCGGTCGGGTCGATCAAAAAGGGAGAAGCGCTCGTCAGGACCGGCGGCAACGGCAAGACGCTCGCCTGTGGAAACTGCCATGGCGCCGATTTGATGGGAATGGGCCCAGTGCCCGGCATCGGTGGACGTTCGCCGAGCTATCTCGCGCGGCAGATGTACGACATGCAGGCCGGCGCGCGGAACGGTGAGTGGACGCAGCTGATGAAGCCTGTCGTCGCAAAGCTCACCAACGACGACCTCGTCAACATCGTTGCGTACGTTTCGAGCCGCCCGGTGGCGCCGCAGGCGAACGCGACTAAGTAACCCGGTTCGCGGACCGAAGGGTCCGCGCTGCAACTCTGTAGTGTAGGGGCGGGTCGTCAGACCCGCCTCATACCACTAACCACTCCCCACTAACTGACGACTAACGCCTGTTCGACTATTCCCTGGACCGCCCTTCCCCCTTCCCCCTTCCCCCTTCCCCCTTAACCAGCGAGCAAAGCGAGCGTATCAGCGAGCACGGCAACGCCGTGCGAGATTGCGTCGGGGGAAGCGTATTCCTCAGGCCGATGGCTGATTCCATCGCGGCACGGGATGAAGATCATGCCCATCGGGGCAATCCGCGACATGAACAAGGAGTCGTGATACGCGCGGCTGATCATGCGGCGATGCTGGAGCCCGCGCGCGTCGCACGCGCGCTCGATCGCATCGACTATCGCCGGCGCACAGTGCGCCGGCGGATCGGCGTTAATCGGCTCAGTGCGGACGGTGACGCCACGGCGCGCCGCAATCGTGTCGCAGGCGCGCGCGATGTCGAGGAGCACCACGTCGCGCCGCGCCTGATCGATATCACGCACGTCGACATCCAGACGCGTACGACTTGGTACGCTGTTGATCGCGCCTGGAAACAGCTCGCAGACGCCTGTCGTCGCCACGGTGTCGATCGATCCGCTGGAACGGGCGATGCGTTCGATCGACAGCGCAATCTCGGCCGCGGCGAGGAACGCGTCGCGCCGATCCGGCATCAACACCGCACCTGCGTGTCCGCCCTCGCCCTCCACGAATATGCGAAAGCTGGCCGGCGCCGCGATCGCGGTGACGATCCCGATGTCAATCCGATCACGGTCGAGGATCGGTCCTTGCTCGATGTGCAGCTCGACGAACGCGGCGTAGGCGCCGCCGCGCAAGGGGACGTCGGCCAGTAATCCAGAGAATCCCGCTGATGAGCGAATCTGGTTCAGGGATCGGCCCTCGGACGTCAGCGTTTCGCCAGCCGACGTATCGAGTACGGACGCAAGCAGCCGGCTACCGAGGCAGCCAATGCCGAAACGCGTCGGCTCTTCGGAGGTGAACACCATCAGGTCGATCGACGGCTGCGGGGTGAAACCGGCGCGCTGCAGCGCTCGGATGGCTTCAAGGCCGCCGAGCACGCCGACAGTTCCATCGAAACGACCGGCATTTGGAATGGCGTCGCAGTGTGATCCGGTTGCTATCGGAGGAAGCGACGGATTCGCGCCCGTCCAGCGCGCAAAGGTATTCCCGACCGGATCCTCGCGGACAACGAGCGCAGCGTCGGCAAACAGCGTCTTCAGGTACGCACGCGCCCGCAGATCCATCTCGCCAAACACGACACGCGTGACCGCGGGGGCAGGCTGCTCGGAGAAGGATGCGAGCGTGTCGAGCTCGCGTTGCAGCCGCTGCGCGTCGACGGTTGCGTTCAACCCCTCGAATCCCGTTCGAATCCGGTACGTAGGGGGCCGGCTTCAGCCGGCCCTTCCGAATCCCGAATCCCGGCGCACGTCCGCCGGATGCCGATCCCAGTCCTTATAGATCAGATATTTCGCAGGCTGTTTTCCAAGCGCTCCGAACCACTGCGGACAGTACGGGGCCATCCAGATGAAGTCCCCGGTGTTAACCGGGTACCACCGCGAACCGAGCAGATAAATCCCCGCGCCTTCGAGCATCAGCAGGCCGTGCTCCATCACGTGAATTTCGACAGCCGGCAGCGACGCACCAGGCTGGTAGGTCATCGTGTTCACGCGGAAGTCGAACGCCGGATCGTCGGGAATGAGACCGCGAACCTCGAGCCACGGATCGCCGCCGAGATGCGTGGACACCACGTCCGTCTCTCGAGCGGTCTGCAACGCGGGAGCGCCGACGCCAGCAAGCGGCTGGTATGGCTTCTCGATGATGGCAGCGCGGGCCGTACCGTCACTGCAGACGCGGGTCGCCTCGCCAGGCGGGATGTACGCAAACCCGCCCGCCTCGAGCACATTCGTGCCGACACCGATGTGTCCCTCGAGCACGTACACAAATCGCTGATCGCCGCAGGCGGCAAGCGCGCCGCCACGCTCGAATTCAGCGGTGTACTGCACGAATGCCGACCCGCCGGCAGGCGACGTGTGCACGATCGCGGTCGCGTTCCGCATGCCGGGCAGCCGCGCACGGACAAACGTGTCCGGCGTCTGCAAACGATGGTCGTGATGGTTAGCGCTTCGGCTTGGCAGATTCATGCAGGCGGACCTGAAGGTCCGCCTCTACGACGTGTAGAGCCTACGACGTATAGAGCCTACGACGTGTAGAGGCGGGTCTTCAGACCCGCCTATCTTACAGGCTCAGGCCGCACGAACCTGCCGCAGGTTTGTGCCGTCACGTGGCCATCCTTGAAGATCATCTCGCCACGGCGCAGCGTGGCGCGCACCACACCGCGAAACGTCTCGCCGACATACGGGCTCATCTTGTGGCGCTGCTGAAGGTGTTCCTCCCCGAGCGTGAATGAGGAGGCGGCATCGATCAGCACGAGGTCCGCATCGTTCCCGCGACCGATCGTCCCCTTGCGCGCGATCCGGAAGCGTCGCGCGGGGTTTGCGGCCACCAAATCCGCGATACGTTCGAGCGGCAGCCGGCGGTCGTGATACCCGCGGTCGAGCAACACGGGCACCGTCGACTGCACGCCCGCAATGCCTCCCCACGCGTTGACGAAGTCACCCGCCTTCATCGACGGTTCGGTCGGAGAATGATCGGATCCGACGATGTCGACGTGTCCAGCGATCAACGCCTTCCAGAGCGCCTCATGGTGCTCGGCCGAGCGAAGGGGAGGGGCGCACTTCGCGATCGTGCCCAGACGTTCGACATCCGCTTCGGTGAACCAGAGATAATGCGGACACGTTTCAATCGACACGTCCACGCCGCGAGCCCGCGCTTCCGCGGCCAGCAAGACGCCGCGCCCGGTGCTGACGTGAACGATGTGCAGCGAGGCCCCGGTTTCACGCGCGAGCTCCAGCGCCCGGCCAATCGCCTCGGTCTCCGCGACGACCGGGCGCGACTCCAGAAAATCGCGCACGCTTGTTCCGGCTAAAGCCGGACCCCACCGATGATTGGTGGAGTCCGCCTTCAGGTGATTGGTGGGGTCCGCCTTCAGGCGGACCTTATCCTGGCTCTCGGCATGCACGGCCACTGGGAGGTGCAGTCTCGCCGCTTCCGCCATCCCGTCGCGCAGCGTCTCGTCGTCCGCACGAGGAAATTCCGGAAGGCCGGAATCGCACATGAACGCCTTGAAGCCGACGACACCTCGTCCGGCCATGTCCGCCATCTCGCTGACGGCGCCTGGCACTAGACCACCCCACAGACCGAAGTCGGTTATCGACGCGGCCTCCAACGCCAGGCGTTTGCGATCCATTTCGCGTGCAGTGACGCAGCACGGCGTCGAGTTGAGCGGCATATCGAAGAACAGCGTCCCCCCACCGGCCGCGAGCGCGCGGCTTCCAGTGGCCGCTCCTTCCCAGTGCGCCCGGCCGGGCTCGTTGAAGTGCACGTGCACGTCAATGACGCCCGGTAGCACGAATAGCCCCTTGGCGTCGAATTCGTGAGACGCGCCAGCGAGCTCCGGACCGATCTCGGCGATCCGGCCGTCCTCGATTGCCACGTCAGCGCGCGCGGAGCCGCCGGAGAGGACGACGGTTCCACCGCGGATGACGAAATCAGGCATTGAAGGACGCCGCCAGTTCGTTGAGAAAGTTCATACCTGCGGTAAGCGCGATTGCGACGTCGTTTTCGTCAACCGATTCGGCCGGGTGGTGGCTAACGCCACCTGGTGTGCGGATGAACAGCATCGCGGCGGGCATGTGTGGGGCAAGCACCATCGCATCGTGACCCGCGCCGCTCACCATCACCGTCGGTGGCGCACCCGCCGCATCGAGCGCGCGCACGAGCGTGGCGACAAGCTCCGGATCCATAGCGGCACCCGACTGATCCAGTTGAAGCGACCATTCGATCTGCAGTCCGCGTCGCGCGCCGATCTCATCCGCGGCCACGCGAAGACGCTCGATCGCAGCCACGCGAACACGGTCGTCTGCATGCCGGACGTCGAGCGTGACGCGACAACGACCCGCGATCACGTTCGCGGCCCCAGGATTCGCCTCGATTCGACCGGTAGTCGCGACCAGCCCCTTTGTGCCGTGGGCGTGCGCTTCCACACAGCCAATCCATTCGGCGGCTCCGGCGACCGCATCTTGACGAATGTTCATCGGCGTGGTGCCCGCATGACCTGCAGCACCAACGAACGTGACGTTCGCGGCGGTTCGTCCGCTGATTCGATCGACCACCGCCAAGGGACGACCTGCAGCCTCGAGTACGGGACCCTGCTCGATGTGGAATTCGAGGTAGCCGAGTGGATTCGCGTCGGTGCGCGCATCAGCGAGGCGCGATGGATCGAGGCCAAAATCGCGGATCGCCTGCGCGACGGTCACGCCCTCGGCGTCCCGGGACGCCAGAAGTGTGGTGTCCAGCTCTCCGACGAGCGCGCGGCTGCCGATGAACGGCACGCCGAATCGAACGCCTTCCTCCTCGGAAAATCCAATGACCTCGATGCTGAACGGCAGTCGCGTCCCGTGAAGAGACTCCACGAGTGAGAGGCCCATTACCACTCCGAGGACGCCATCAAAGGCACCTGCGTGCGGCACCGTATCCAGATGCGAGCCGATGAGCAGACGTCTCGCATCTACGGCGGCGCCCTCGTACACGCCGCGGAGGTTACCGGCCGCGTCCACCGAAGTCTTCATCCCGGCGGCGCTCATCCACATGGTGATCTTGACGAGCACCGCCCGCATGCTGTCGGACAGGAACGTGCGCGTCGTGAAGCCGGGCTCGTCCGAGCACGCGGCAAGCGCGCGGCACCGGCGTATGACTTCGCGGGCGGCCTCGACGTCTGCCACTAGAAGCCCCGGTACGTCGTGTAACCGTACGGCGAGATCAACAGCGGAATGTGGCACCCGGCCGAAGGCTCCGCGATGCCGACGCGAATGACAACGCGATCCAGAAATGGAGGATCGCTCGTCGTGACGCCGGCGTAACGAAAGTAGTCGCCGATATGGAATGTCAGCTCATACACCCCGCGTTCGAAATGGCTGCCCGCCACCAGCGGAGTGTCCGTACGGCCCTGGACGTTGGTCGTCGCGCGTCCGACCGGCGTGCGCTCGCCGCCGCGAACCAGATGCGCCTCGACGAGCACCCCGCCGGCGGGCACCCCGCGGCCGGTGTCGAGCACGTGGGTGGTCAGCTGTCCCATAAAAGGATCGTGAAGATCTGGCGGGTCCAAAAGGACCCGCCCTACACTACCGTGTAAGCGTCAAACCGAGCACGCCGTAGGGCGCCGCGGGATCGATGTAAACGCCAAACTCCTCGCCGCGCTCCTGGACGACGTCCCACGTCCGATTGTTCGCCTCGAAGCGGAGCTCGGAGATCTCCGGGATGTCCGCGAAAATGCGGGTTCCCATCTTGTGGATGATTTGCTGGATGCTGGCGGACTCGAACGATTTGAACACGTCCATCACGATCGCGCGCGTTCGCGCGGTGACCGCGCCGTCGCTGAATGCGGCGTCCAGATTCGCATATGACCACTCCAGGTCGAGCCACATGTGCAGGACACGGCTCGGCCGATCGGGAAGCGTCGTGTGCTTGTCGTGCACAAATCCCTGAAACGAGCTGCCGCGCAGCCGCAGCAGCTTGAACCCTTGAATGCCCGAGACTGCGGTGACAACACGTTCCTGTGTCATCTCGATTCGCGCAAACGCCTGGTCGGGGCCCGAGGGCACGAACGCCACGCCGCCCTCGAGACCCGCGTACGGCAGCTGCACGGCGGTCATCTGCAACCCTTCGACCTGCGGGTAGGTGTCGAGAAATCGTCGCCCGATGAAGCGGCAGTAGTCCTCGAGGCCGACGTCCGTGAAGTCGAATGTGTGGACGTGGATGAAGTTCTTCATCGAATCGGTTGCGATGAGTCCGGTGTTGTCGCCGCGCAGGTACGTCGGCCAGAAGGCGCCGCCCCATGTCAGCATCTTGACGTTTGCGCCGAAAACCGGGCTGCATCCCGCACGCGCACTGCCGTCGCGGATAAGGCGATACACGGTGACATCGGCCTTGCCGTAGTAATGGTCGTTCGGGCCACTAGCCAGTCGTTCCACTCGACCCCCTCAGGACGTCCTCGAGGCGGAATCCCGCGATCCTGAAGACCTGACGCAACGCTTCAGCGAGCTCCTCGTCTCTCGATCGTCCTACGCGCACCTCAAGCGCGGTCAGCACATCGTCCTTCGTGCTCCCTTTGATCGCAAACAGAAACGGAAACTCGAAGCGTCGCCGATATTCCCCGTTCAGGCGCTGCAGCCGCTCGTATTCGGCCACGTCGAGGCGATCAAGGCCGGCCCCGCGCTGTTCGCCCGTTGACGCGTCGCTGATGCGGGCGCGTGTCCCGAGATCAGGATGCGCCCGGAGCAGCGCCAGCTGCTCGGGCTCGCTCGCCTCCTGAACGACATCGATCATCGCCTGATGCAGTGCCTCGAGCGAAGCGAACGGCCGGTGCGCCCAGGCGCGCTCAGCGACCCACGGGGACGCTTCGAAAATCCAGCCGAGCGCCTCGACGAATCCGTCGCGATCGCGTGCATTCAAATCCGCGAGGTTCATAGGGTTCATAGGGTTCAATAGGTTCATTCGGTCCTGTTCATTAGGTTCTATTGGTTCTTTTGGGTTCTGGCTGGGTTCGACGACGGCCTCGGCCTTTTCGCGGCGCCGGCTCTCTCACCGCGTCCGTGGTTGCAAGATATGCAATGAGTCGAGATGCGGCCTTCGACGATCGCTTCGCGAGCCGTTGGAGCGGAATGACTTGGTCTTTCGTGAAGTGGCGTCGATCCACTCCGTCGTCCAGTGATTCGACGGTTTCCTTGAGCTCGCCATTTGCGAGGCGAAGATATTTCGCGAACTCGGCAGGATAATAGCGCCCAAATCCTTCAGCAATGAGCCGCGGCGCAGACGATGCCGATTCCTTGAGTTGATCGGTGAAGTCGAAGTCGTGCGTGACGGTTCCTGTCCGAAGCAGTTCGTAAACCTGCAACTTCAGTTCGTACGCCCTCTGCCAACAAATCAAATCCTTGTGTGAACGTGCAGCAGCCATACGCCCGAGAGCTGCACCGCACATGCCCAACGGGAACGAACCCACGTACCTTAGAACCCATTGAACCCGAAGAACCTACGAGAACCTCGTGAACAGGACCCACTGAACCCATTGAACCTTCTGCACCCTATGAACCCTAGGCAGAATGCATTTTGTGCACGACGGTTCCTTCCACGCGGACTTCGCGCACGCTCTCGGCGCCACCGAGCGTGAACAGCGCTGCGAGGGCGTCTTCGGGCTCCGCCGCGTGTCGCAGGACGGTCTCGAGCGCGGTTCCTGCAGGCGGCCGAAGGTACACGAAGTCGGCGGATTTGCCCGGACAAAAGCTCCCGATTTCGTGCGCGAGGCCGAGCGCATCCGCGCCCGCTAACGTGGAGAGGTACAGGAGATGTGCCGCATCGAGCATCACGCCATCGGCCGCGACGCGCTGCATCAGGTACGCCTGCAACGCTTCCTTCAACATCCCGGGCCCCGTTCCACCGCCGACATCAGTGCCGAGCGCGACATGGACGCCGAACTTCAGATGCCGCCGCAGGGGAAAAATCCCGCTGCCGAGCGCGGCGTTGCTCGTCGGACAATGCGCAACCGCCGTTCGGGTCGCGGCGAGGCGGTCGAGCTCGCTATCGGTCGGGTGAACGTTGTGGGCGAGCACCGCGCGAGATGCGGTCAACCCGAACCGATCGTAGACGCTGACATAATCGGCGCTCCACCGAAATTGTTCGGCGACCATCCGGACCTCGTCAGGACTTTCGTTGATATGAGACTGCACGCGCAGCTCCTGATGTTCCCGGAGCAGCGTCTGACACATGTCGAGCATCGCGTCGCTGGTCGACAGGGCAAATCGAGGTGTCACGGCATACAACAGCCGCCCTCGCCCATGAAATCGCCGGATCAATTCCGTGCTGTCTCGATATGCACTCTCAACGCTTTGGAGCAGCGAAGGCGGAAGGAAGCGATCCGACAACACGAGGCCGCTGACGACTCGAAGCCCGGTTTCCGTGGCGGCTTCAAACAGCGCCGCGGTGGCCCCGGCGAAATGTGCGCCGAAGACCATCGCCGTCGTCGTGCCATGCGCCGCGAGCGCCGCGACGAAGCGGCGCGCGCATTCAGCGGCATAGCGCTCCTCGGCCATCCGCGCCTCTTCCGGTAACGCCACCTGGTCGAGCCAGTCGAGCAGGGTGCGACCCAGTCGTCCGATGATCGGCAGCTGCGGGTAATGCACGTGCGCGTCGACCAAGCCGGGCAGCAACACGCCGCCGCGGCAGTCGATGACCGCCGCATCGGGATCAGCCTGCCTGACGTCGGCGAAGTCGCCGCTGGCCACGATCCGCCCCGCGTGGACGAGCAGTCCACCGTCGGCGTAGCTGCGCAACGCTTCCTCTTCTCGAAAGGGATTCGCGGGCGTGTGGAAGAGCGTGGCTCGAAAGAGCTGCGCGCCCGTCATAGGACCGCCGCGCGTCCGGTGCGAACGCGGCGCACGGCGAAGAACACGCGTTCCGGGGTCGCCGGACTGTCGAAGGTCACGACGTCACCGGCGCCGAACGCGGCGACGGCGTCGCGGATCGCCTCGCGGACGGAAATCGCCAACATCAGCGGCGGTTCGCCGACCGCCTTGCTGCCGAAGATGACCGCAGACTGCCGCGCGTCCTGCAGGAAATTCACGCGGAAGTCCGCCGGCATTTCGGACCACGACGGCAGCTTGTAGGTGGAGGCACCTGCCGTAGCCAGACGGCCGAGATCGTCCCAGAGCAGTTCCTCCAATGTCAGCCACCCGACTCCCTGCAGGAAACCGCCTTCGACCTGGCCACGATCGATGATCGGCGAGATCGAATCGCCGACGTCCTGCAGAATGTCGACGCGCCGCACACGGTAATCGCCGGTGAACCGATCCACTTCCACCTCGGACACGGCGGCGCCGAACGCGAAGTAGTGAAACGGCTTACCACGGCCGGTCTGGCGATCGAAATGAATGTCGGGTGTGCGGTAGAAACCTTCCGCGAAGAGCGACACGCGCTGCATGTACGCCGCCTCGCAGAGCGCTTCAAACGGCACCACCTTGCCAAGACCAGCGGCAACGGCATCGAGCCTCGCCCGTAATTGCTGACAGGCGTCCGCGACCGCGGCGCCGTTCAGATCGGTTCCGGCGGAGGCGGCCGTCGCCGACGTGTTGGGCACCTTGTCCGTGCGCGTCGGCATCAGGCGAATCGCATCTCCGTCGACGCCCAGTGTGTCAGCGGCAATCTGACGAATCTTGGTGAACAATCCCTGGCCCATTTCGGTGCCGCCGTGGTTCACCTGCACCGTACCGTCGCGGTAAATCAGCACGAGGGCGCCACCCTGGTTGTAGAAGGTGGCGGTGAACGAGATGCCGAACTTCGCCGGGGTTATCGCGATTCCGCGTTTTACCTCGTCATGCTGCGCGTTGAAGACTGCAATCTCGCCGCGCCGGAAGTCGAACTCGCTCGTTGTCTTCAGCTCGCGCCAGATCCGATCGATCCGGCCGGCATCCGCAACCGTTTGACCGTAATGCGTGGTCTGCCCTTCACGATAGAGGTTGCGTTCGCGGATGACGTCGGCCGGTATCGAAAGCCGCTGCGCCGCCTGCGCGAGGATGTCTTCGATTGCCACTATCGCCTGTGGGCCGCCGAAGCCGCGAAACGCCGTCTGCGACGTCTTGTGCGTGCGACAGACACGACCGGTGGCGTCGACGTTCGGCAGGTAGTAGGTGTTATCGCAATGAAACAGCGATCTCCACATGATCGGCTCCGACAGATCGAGGCTCCATCCGCCGTCGGAGAAGAATGCGATCTTCAACGCCTCGATCTGACCGGTCGATGAAAAGCCCGCCGAATATCGGACCAGGTACGGGTGCCGCTTGCCCGTGAGCGCCATATCGAGCTCGCGCGTCAGTCGTACGCGAACCGCTCGACCCGTTTTCCATGCACCGAGCGCCGCCACCGCGGCCCACGCGTTCGCCTGGACCTCCTTGCCACCGAACGCGCCACCCATGCGCAGACACTCGACCGTCACCTGATTCCGCTGCAACCCGAGAACGCGCGCGATGATTTCCTGCGTTTCCGACGGGTGCTGCGTCGAGGACTGTGCGGCGACACCACCGGCTTCATCGATCCATGCGACGGCGGCCTGGGTTTCGAGGTAGAAGTGCTCCTGGCCGCCAATCGACAATTCTCCGTCGACGCGCAACGCACTGGCGTCAATCGTTGATGCATCGCCGCGCGACAGACGGAATGCGTCCGACAGAAAACTGCCTGCCTCGAGAGCCTGTTGAATCGTCAGGATCGCGGGCAGCGGCTCATATTCGACGTGAACCCGCGCGGCCCCGCGCTGCGCCGCGTCGAGCGTCTCTCCGAGGACCCATGCGACCGGTTGCCGGTGGAACATGACCTCGCTCGGAAACATTGGTTCGTCGTGTCGCGACGGCCCGCTGTCCGCCTCACCTGGCGCGTCTGTCGCGGTGAGCGTCGTCACGACACCGGGCTCATCGAGCGCCGGCGCGGCATCGAGTCGCTTCACGCGCGCGTGTGCGTGCGGCGCGGTCACGGGCCACGCGTGCAGCAGGTTGGGGAAACGTCCGAGCAGATCGTCGGTGTAGAGTGCCTCGCCGGTCACATGACCCCGCGCGCTCTCGTGCGGAAGCGGCTTACCGGCGATCGTCATGACGGGCTTCCCACCAGAATTTCTCGACGAGGCTTTTCGCGACCTCCCGGCGATACTCCTTCGATCCGCGATGATCGCTCATCGGCGAGAGGACACGATCGAGCACCTGCTGGACGCGCTCGACGGCGCTCTCGTTCCAGACCTGACCGAGCACCGCTTGTTCCGCTTCAACGGCCAGCAACGGCGTCGCGGCAACGCCGCCGAACGCAAAGCGCGCCCGCCGCACCCGGCCGACGTGGTCACGATCGAGCGCCATCGCCGCTGCCACCGTGCTGATGTCATCGAGGCGACGCTTGGCGACCTTGTAGAAACGGATCAATGCCGGCATCGGCTTTGGAATCTCGACGCTCCTGATGATCTCTCCACGCTGGAGGGTGGTCTTCCGGTAACCCGTGAAGAACGATGCAAGCGGCTGCACGCGCGGTCCAGCGGATCCAACGATGTGTACCGAGGCATCGAGCGCGAGCAACAGCGGTGTGGAGTCACCGATCGGCGACGCCGTGGCCAGGTTGCCACCAACCGTCGCACGATTTCGAATGGACGGCGATGCAAACAGGTCGAGCCATTCGTGCACGACGCGTGGGGCGGTGCTCCAGGCACGGGCGATGTCGCTCAACGGCAACGCGGCCCCGATGCGGACGCTGCCATCACTCTCCGACGATTCGTGCAGCTCCGGTATGGCTTCGATGCTGACCAGACGCGGCCACCGCTTGAGCCGCAGGTTGGATTCGACGCCGAGATCTGTGCACCCGGCGATCAGCATCGCATCGGGATGCGACTGCAGCGTCGCGATGCACTCGGCCAAAGTTGAGGGACGTGAAAAACCGTCGATCGAGAAGGGTTCGAGCGGAGGCGCCGGCAAGTCCAGTCGATCGCGGAAGGGGCCTCGCGGCGCGTCGATCACTGCGTGCGCGGCGTCGCGAATCGGCCGGTAGCCGGTGCATCGGCACAGATTGCCACCCATCGCGAGCGGATCGCACGGCCCTTCGCGGTCGCGCCGATGCTGCTCCGCGAACAGGCTGATGACGAATCCCGGAGTGCAATAGCCGCACTGCGAGCCGCCGGCGGCAGCCATCGCTTGCTGCACCTCGGACAGTTCGCCGCGTTGGGCGAGCGATTCGATGGTATAGAACTCACGGTCTGCTGCCGTGGGGAGAAACATCAGGCAGCTGTTGACGACGCGGTAGGCCGCGCGGCCCTGCTCGTCGGCCACCATCGCGACGGCGCAGGCGCCGCACTCGCCTTCGGCGCATCCTTCCTTGGCGCCGGTGAGCCCGCGTGACCGGATGAAGTCGAGCAGCGTCACCTGGGGCGCGACGTCACCGACGTGAACCTCGCGGCCGTTGAGCAGGAAGGAAATCGCCATGGCTCGCGTCGAATCCGGGATCCGAATCCCGAATCCCGGATCCCGAATCCCGGCCGGATTACTTCTTCTTGATCGAGACCTTCTTCAGCGCGTCCGCGTCCATCGGCAGGTCACCGTCGAACGGCACCTCGTTGAACTTCAGAATGTACGCCACGATATCGACGTACTCCTGCCGCATGAGCGAGCCAGGATTATCTTCGGGCATCGTCGTGCGGATCTGCTCGACGAGGTTGTTCGCGCTGTAGGTCTCCCAGTTCCCCCAGAACGTGTCGCCCGTCAGTGGCGGAGTTTCGGTCGTCCCTTTCAGGGTCTCCTGATGGCAGCTGGCGCACTTGTCCACGTACAGCATCTTGCCGCGTCCCTGCTGATCCCCGGCCGGAGCCGCGCCGCCCTGCGCGCCGAGCGCCGCGAACGCCGAACACCATCCAACGAGTGCCGCGAGTGCGAGAAATCGGAATCGATTCATGGGTGCCTCTAATAGGCGGACCTGCCCGCCTCTATCAGGCGGACCTACAGGTCCGCCTCTACCTCGTCGCGGGGGAGCGCCCCGCGGCTGACGGATTATAGGTGAAGACGTAGACCGCGCCGGCTTCCTTTGTCGAATTGTCGCCCTGGTTGCCGTCGATGCCTTTCGCGCTGCTGTCCTCACCGCGCGCGCCAACGGCCATCGTTCGACCATCGCGGCTGAGCGCGACGGAGCTGCCAAATTCGTCGAATGCCTCGTTGTTCGAGCCCTTGACGTAAGCGCGTTGTGTCCACTGGGTCCCAACGCGGCTGAAGAGGTAGACCGCGCCAGCCTCCTGCGCGGTGTCGTCGTCCTGCTTGCCGTTGATGCCCTGCGCCGCGCTGTCCTCGAGCTGCGCGGCCACCGCCAGCGTGTTGCCGTCGCCGCTCAGCTGCAGGCGCGAGGCGAACCAGTCTTCCTTGCCGGGATTCGATGCTTTGATGAACGCCTGCTGCGCCCACTGCGTCCCCTGCCGCACGAAGACCACCGCGGCACCGACGGACGTATCGTCCCTGACGTCGTTATCGCATGGCGAGGACGGGTTGACGCCCGCGGCCATACAGTCTTCGTCGAGGATTCCGCCAACAATCGTGTTTCCATCGTCGCTGATCGACACGACGACCCCCAGCGAATCTCCATTTTCCGCGTTAGAGGCTTTCAGGTACGACTGCAGTATCCACGTCGAGCCCGAACGCGTGTAGACGTAAATCGCGCCAGTGCCATTCCGGCCAGCGGGGAAAGGTCCGTTGGGTCCGTTGATCACGGTGCGTGAAGAGCCGCCCTCGTCAAAGGCACTGACGGCGAATGTGTTGCCGTCGGCGCTGAGCGCCACCGCATACCCGAACTGCACGTTTGGCGCCGTGTTGGGAGCCTTCACGTAAGCCTGCTGCGTCCATGCGGTCCCGCTGCGCACGAAGATGTACGCCGCGCCCGCCGACTGCATCGAGTTGTCGTTCTGATCGCCGTTGATCCCCTTCGCGTTGCTGTCCTCCGCGTTCGCGCCGACCACCAGCGTGTTGCCGTCGTCACTCAGCGAGGCTGAAAAGCCAAACTGATCGCCATCGCCGAAGTTCCCATCGGTCCCCGCTTCACCCGTGTTTGACGCCTTGATATATGCCTGCTGAGACCAGGTGGTCCCGCGACGTGTGAACACGTAGACCGCACCCGCCTGCGGAATCGAATCGTCGTTCTGATTACCGTTGATGCCCTTCGCCGCACTCGCCTCGAAATAGGCCGATACCGCCATCGTGTTGCCATCGGCGCTGAGCGTGACGACGTGGCCGAACTCGGCGCCGGCCTGCGGATTGGACGCCTTCACGTACGCCTGCTGCGCCCAGGGGCTCGTCGTGTTGCGGCGCGTGAAGACGTACACCGCGCCCGCGCTATAGACCGAGGTGTCGTCCTGTTTGCCGTTGGACCCCTTCGCGCTGCTGCTCTCGTTCGGCGCACCCACGGCCATCGTCAGGCCGTCGCCACTGAGCGCGACCGAATCGCCCAGCAGTGTGCCGCCGTTGCCGAAATGATCCCCCATGTGCGGATTGGACGCCTTGACGTACGCCGTTTGCACCAAGGCCGCGGAACCTGCCGCGGACGTACTTGTCGAACCCGATTGCGCGCCGATTCGTACCCCCATCGCGACGGCCATCATCGCTGCGACGACGATGGCCGCCTGCGCTGCCCGATTCATCAAATGTCCCCCTACTTCTTCGGCGGCGCGACCGGCGCCGGCTTGGCGAACCGCGACGCTTCGACGTTCATGTTGGCGCGAATCTGCGTGAGGTCGAAGGTGTCGCGTCCGTCGAGGCCGGTCTGCGTGTACTTGAACGGCATCTTCACGCCGTTCACGTCGCGATAGTCCGAGTAATCCACCTGCACCGGCAGCTTGCCGACCGGTGAATCGGTGTAGCGGATGGATCGCGTCAACAGGCCCGTCTTCTGGTCGAAGTAGAGCGTGACGACGATGCCGTCCGCGGTGTTCCCCTGGACGACGTCCACGTCCTGATCGTCGACGGTCGTCGCGGTGCCGACACGCCAGCGGGGCGCAATCGCCTTCACCTGCGCCGGGAAGAAGAGCATCGCGTCGATCTTTGCGCCCGCGAGCTCCTGTCCGGCGAGCGTCAGCACGTCCACCGGACGCAGCGGCGCCGCGTACCATGCGTTGGCGCCGTTGAGTGTCGTCGTCGTCGGACCATTGCTCGTGCGGACGATCGTCGTGCGCTGCAGCGGATTCGCCTTCGCGTAAATCTCCGCTTGCCGTTTGTCCACCGATTCAGGACCGTAGCCGACGTTCGTGCCGGTTGCCGTGTAGCTTGTCAGCGTCGCAGCTTTCTGCGCGCCACCAACCGCCTGCAGATATTTGTTGAACACGTCGTCCGGCATCGCCGACAGCGGATTCTGGACGACAATCGCATTCGGATCAGGCGGCTGCAGCGGTCCGTACTGAACAGCGAAGTCAGGGACCGTGCGCGGTGAATCGGCACCGCGATGGCACGAGTAGCACGTCACCATCTGACGTCCGCCGAAGTTGTCCGCGTTGATCTTCTGCATCATCTGGATCATCTGCCGCGCGCGCCGCTTGCGCGCATTGTCCGCGGCAAAGCCGCTCCAGTCGCGGTCGTCGGCCATGTGGCAGTCTTCGCACGACATGCCGAGCGACGCCGAGAAGAACCCCATCGTCGCCATGAACTGATCGACGGGGATGCCCTTCATCACCTGGACATTCTTGAAGACCTGATCCGACAGCAGCGGCTTCTCGGCCGCTTGCTGGGCCTTGACGATCGCGGTGCCCACGAGGCACGCGAGCAGCGCCGCCGCGGCCGTCGTTGTCTTCATCGATCCGAGCGCCATGCGTTCTCCTTGGTCGGACCTGAAGGTCCGCCCCTACTGCGCGAAAAAAAAGGGCCGCGAGATCGCGGCCCTGATATCTCCTACCGAAAGATGTGCCCCCGCTTACTGCGCGGCCGGCGCCGACTGGCCGAAGTTCGCGGTGCGGTAAATCTCCTTACCCGAATCGGTCATGGTGATCTGCGAGCGCTCCGTGAGGTTCATGTACGGGTCGCCGCTCTTGACAACACGGCCGATGAGGGTAATCGGCATGCCCGGCTTGACCGTCTGCGGGCTCCATCCGAATTGCTTGATCAACTGATGCGGGCCCCCGAGCTCGGCGGTCCAACGGGTGTTTTTCCCGCCATCGTTGACGTCGAAGACGATGAGGGCGTGCGGGTTCACCATGACGAGCTGCACCACGGTCCCCTTCAGCGTGACCGTCTCTTCGTTGTAGCGCCCTGCATCACCGTGATGGGCCCATGCAAAACCGGGAATCAGGGTTGCGACGGTCAATGTCACCGCGCACAGGAAACTCTTTTTCATGGCGACGATACCTCTCAGGAAAGCAACAAAAATGGAGACCCAGTAATCTCTCATCTTGCGCTGTCTCTGTCAATTACGGGGCTTCACCGCCAAATGTTCCGCTAGGATTGCGGGCCTGGCCCTTGCTTTTCCTCAAGGAACGCCCGAAGGACCGAAACGGTAGAAGTTGGGTGGGTTCGAAAAAGGCTCTAACCGA
>Ga0075418_10003748_pt1 | contig 17337 bp, 20 predicted proteins | sample SoiMetdeltSBSDD2_FD_81776 | JGI IMG/M metagenome (GOLD analysis project Ga0075418, IMG submission 81776) | Bulk soil microbial communities from a Populus tree surrounding site in Tennessee, USA - Soil MetaG P. deltoides SBSDD2 | ecosystem: Environmental > Terrestrial > Soil > Tree plantation... | reverse complement strand
CCGACTTGTGTCAGAAAATGCGGTATCGCTCAATGGTCAGAAAACTACTAAGGAACAACTAGAGGGCTCTGATTTTCAAAATGATCGAGTGCTGTTACGCCGCGGCAAAGCTTTCAAGGATTCAGCATTGATAGAGCGCGGCTAGTCATACATTGTCTGCTATACTTTAAACGCATATATGAAAAACGAACCAAAACAACAGGCTCCTGTTAAAAAACGTGCCGACCAATATAACGACCCTAGCCACAATTACTTACGGTATTGGGAGGGGCGCGACTATGAGCATGCTGCCGAGGAGATGGCAATTCGCCGTCTTTTAAAGGGCAAACGATTTAAACACGCTGTTGATATTGGCGGCGGGTACGGGCGTTTGTGCGTTTTACTTAAAGAATATGCAGATAAGGTAACCTTAGCCGAACCTAGCCAACAGCAGCTAGATATTGCCAAAGATTTTTTAAAAGACCATCCACAAGTCGAGCGTAAACTCATGCAGGTTAATGACCTCAAATTTAAAGATGGCTCGCTGGACCTAATTACGATGATTCGCGTAATGCACCATTTGCCACAGCCAGGGGAAGGCTTGCGCGAAATCTCGCGCGTGCTCAGCAAAGACGGTATAGCCATTATCGAAGTCGCCAATTATGCACATGCCCGCAACCGTCTTAGGCACTTTTTAAAAGGCAAACCGTTGCCTTCCATGCCTGTCGATATTCGTTCCGAAGCCAACAAAAAGAAGGGCGAAATTCCTTTTGTAAACCACAACCCAAAGACGGTTATTAAGCAGTTCGAAGAGGCCGGTTTAAGCGTCGAACGCATGTTGTCGGTGTCTAACCTCCGTTCGCCGAGCCTTAAAAAGATTATTCCCCAAAAGATGATGCTGGTAATCGAGGACGTGTTACAGCCAGCCCTTGCCAGTGTCTTCTTTGGCCCTAGCATCTTCTTTGTTCTAAAAAAGAGATAATTTTTGACTTTTTAACGAAACATAGGGTATGTTGTTTGGTATGTCAGGAATCGAACAACAATTTGAAGTCCCGGATTTTGAACAGCTACATACCCGGATTGTTGGCTTACTGGGGCACCTCGCACCAGTTGATATTACCCAAGCTGTTGGCCGCCGCCTGGACAAGTGTCGAATACTAGTGTCGGCCACGGTCGACCCGCCAACAATAACAGAATCTCACACATACCTAGAAGAAACGCCACATGGCGAAATGTGCGACACAATTACTAATGTCATTAAAGTAATAGAACCAGAGGTTGGTCCCGACCGCGTGGTCGTTGAACAGAAAAGGAAAAATGAAAAAATGCGGCAGCCTGCCGGTAGTGACGGTGTGCCTGTGCCAAGGAAGTGGGAGGAGCTTCCTGATGAGCTGCTAATACGTTGGGGGCGTATACGAGTACTAAATAGAGTACGGACGGGCATCAGCAAGCTGCTCCTTACCAACCAGCAAATTTTGGATTCCGACGGCGAGCGACGTTAGGTGGCCCATCGGGTATACTAGCCATATGCTCCTACGTGATCCAATTGAGTCAGCTAAAGGGGTGGGGAAAGAGCTGGCGCGAAAATTTGCCCTACTTGGGGTAACGACCATACAGGAGCTAATTGATACGTTTCCGCGCCGGTACGAAGATTTTTCGCAAGTTACCAGTATCCACAAGCTTAGGCCGGGCCCGGTGAGTATTGAAGCAGTTATAAAGCAAGCTACAGGCCGATACGTCCGCCGGGGTATGCACATTACCGAAGCGATTGCGAGCGACGACACCGGCAGCACGCGCCTAGTGTGGTTTAACCAGCCCTACCGTGCGGCCGGTATTAAGCCGGGTACAAAATATTTTATTTCTGGCCTGTACGAGCTACGGCGCCAACGCTTTGCAATAACAAGCCCTAGTATTGAGCTAGTCAGCGATTTCCCAGTCAATACCGCCCGGATTGTGCCTGTGTACCGCGAAACAAAAGGGCTTACTAGTAAGCAGATTCGCGGCGTATTGCGCCAGGTTGTACCAAATATAAGGACAATGGCCGAAACTTTGCCGCCGTGGATGATTACCGAGCAAAAATTGCTTGGCCGCGCCGAAGCGGTCGAGGCAATGCATTTCCCGCAAACAAGCAAGCAGCTGGCCCAAGCTACGCACCGGCTTGGCTTTGAAGAAGTATTACAGCTGACACTGGCTAGTCTCCTCAACAAGTACGAACTCCTACAAGACCAGGCCCTAGCTGTGCCGTTTAACGAGAAGCTAGCGCGTAATTTCGTCAAACATTTGCCATTTACGCTAACCGACGCGCAGCGCAAAGTGGTTTGGCGCATGTACCAAGATATGCAAAAAACGCAGCCCATGAACCGTTTAGTGGAGGGCGATGTCGGATCTGGCAAAACGGTTGTAGCAGCCATGGGCGCTGTAATGGCCTTGGCCGAAGGTTACCAGGTTGCCCTTATGGCCCCAACCGAGCTACTGGCCCGCCAGCATGCCGAAACAATTTACAGCTTACTGCGCCCGCTGGGCATGCAACAACAAGTGGCTTTGTTGGTGGGCGGGCTTAAAACCAAGGAAAAACAGCTGGTGCTACAGCAGATTGCCGAAGGTACAGCGCGGTTTGTCATCGGCACGCACGCGCTTATACAAGAAAAGGTGGACATGCACCAGTTGGGACTGGCGATCATCGACGAGCAGCATCGCTTTGGGGTTGAGCAACGTAAAAAGTTGATGGCCAAAGCCGGCCACATGCCACATTTGCTCAGCCTGACAGCCACGCCAATTCCACGTTCGCTGGCGCTTACTCTGTACGGCGAGCTGGATGTGTCGGTGCTGGACAGTAAACCTCCCGGCCGCCAACCAATCCAAACGCGTATTTGCTCGCCTAATTCGCGTTCGCAATTATACGAGAAAATTGACCACGAACTAGCCGCCGGCCGCCAAATGTTTGTGGTTTGCCCGCTAATTAGTAGTTCTAGCCACAGCGGTGCAAGCGCCGCCGAAAAAATATTTGAAGATCTACGCAAAAAATACTTTAAGCACAGGCAGGTCGCACTACTGCACGGTAAAATGAAACCCGCTGACAAACAAAAAATTATGGAAGAGTTTGCCGCTGGTACATTTGATATTTTGGTTTCTACAACCGTAATTGAAGTCGGTGTTGATGTGCCCAACGCCAGTATTATGCTGGTTGAGGCCGCCGAGCGCTTTGGCCTGGCCCAAATCCACCAGTTGCGCGGCCGTGTTGGCCGCGGCGGGCACAAAGGCTATTGTTATTTGATGATGAGCGATTCATCGGCCCCACCCCAGCGCCTGCGCGCGTTAGAGACCCAAAGTGATGGTTTTAAACTAGCCGAACTCGACCTTGAACTTCGTGGTCCGGGTGCTATTTATGGCACGATGCAGCATGGCCCCCTTGACTTGCGGGTGGCGCGCCTAACCGATGTTATGCTTATCGCGAGCGCCCGCCAAGCTGCACAGCAGTTCATCGATAAACAGGAAGACCTGCTACAATATCCACAGCTCCACGAGCAAGTCAGCCGCCTGCGCGCAGTGACTAACCTAAACTAACATGCGAATTATTGCTGGATCACTAAAAGGCCGGATGTTTGATGCACCGTCTGGCCACCGTACTCACCCCATGAGCGATAAAATGCGCGGGGCACTGTTTAACATGCTTGGCGATATAGACGGACTGACGGTACTCGACGCGTTTGCCGGCAGCGGCGCGCTCAGTTTTGAGGCACTAAGCCGGGGTGCTAGCTCGGCCACAGCTATCGAAAGCGACCGAAATGCTCAAAAAACCATCACCGAAAACAGTAAAGTACTAGCACTCGGTACGCAAGTAAAACTGGTCAAAGCCACAAGTAATGCTTGGTTTAGTACAAACGGAGGCCGGACATTCGATTTACTTTTGTGTGACCCGCCGTATGACAACTTACAACTACCGCTTATCGTGCGTTTAGCTGGCGCAGTCAAGCCTGGTGGTCTGTTAGTGTTGTCGTGGCCTGGTAGCGATGTGCTACCAGAAATAACAGGCCTTACACTGATTGAAAATCGTAGCTACGGTGATAGCCAATTAGGCTTTTACCGCCGTTGAAGCATGTTTGGCAATCTGCACATACCGGATTGCTGGCGCACAGATATACAGAATCATTAATATAGTGCTGACGGTCATAGTAACTATGCTGGGTATAAAACTAAGCAAGTTAATTGCGACAATGACCCAGGTTACACCCCACAAGGCGCTCGCGAAGCTTTTGTTTTTAGCCGTGGCGTAACTTTGCTTCATGGACTCAATGATCCCCAAGTTTTTGTCGACCAAAAAATAGGGTGCAAGCAACAAACGTTGCAACGCGAACATGCCAGGCACAACCAGCAGCACAAACCCTACCACGGTAATAAGACCAGTTAGTAAAAACAAACCCAATAGTCGCCAAAAAAATGGCCGTGTGGTGTGGATCACGCTCCGCATGCCGATTTTATGCCCCTGAGCACTCTTAAACTGTGTGACAATAAGCGTTACAAACATAAAGAGGGCAGCAACAAAGGTAGCAAAAAATGCTAGTGTAGCAACTACGGCCTGGCCGTCACTCGGTGCTCGGTTGTAGGCACCTACAAGTAAGGCAGTTACTACCCCTAGTCCTACTGGCAACAGGGATTGCAGCAAAAAAGTACCCAAATTGAGCCGTAAGGCTTGCCAACTAGGTTTAAACAATGTGAGTGCATCTGGAAATTCCGATGCGGGTTTTTGTGATGGTTTTTTTGGGCGTTTATCTGGCATATTATTCCTCTCAACTTTAAGGTATAATAACAGGTACTAACAAATCGGGCGAGTGGTGGAATTGGTAGACACGCATGCCTTAGGAGCATGTATCGTAAGATGTGGAGGTTCAAGTCCTCTCTCGCCCACCAACAATAGGCCAGGTAAATTCCTGGCTTTTTGTTGTTTATTGGAAATTGTCGTAGTCGTAATTGTTTAGATAGTCGTCGTTTGAGTAGTTATAGATGTACAAGTCGGCATCAAAACATTGTCGGCCTTTTTTATGCCAAGACGGTGAATCATAACCGTATGAGCCCGCTGAGGCATCGGTTTTAAAGGTGGCACAAATGGTGTATCTATCCTCGGTGTGTGAGTATTCGTAGTCGGACAACCGCTTAGCGGTTTTTTCGTCTACTTGTACTGCTGACAAAGTATTAGGGGCGTTACCTTTATCCTGTGCGTAGTTATCAACGGCAGCTTGCAGTTTGATAATGTCCGATACCTTGCGCTCGTCCGCGGCCGCACCGCGTGAAATAACATAACCCCAAATTATTGCACCAAAGCTAATCGCCGCAATAACAGCTACCGCCAGGTAGTACTTTTTCATCGAGTCGCGCATTATAAGTCCCCCTTGCGATGGCTGTCAAACCAGTAATACATAAAGATACCGCCGATGATGAGTAGGCTTGTAATAAAGTCGGCAATAATCGGCCCAAGCTTTACGCCCTCGGTTTCGGCGCTTCCGTAGCTTAGGCTAATAAACGCAAAAACGTAAGAGATGGTAGAGATAATCCCGACAATAAAGCTTATAAACAGCATAATCTGCACGGCGCGCCGGCGTGAGGGGTCAATTAAAAGCGAGCGGTCATGTAGCTCAGCCCTCTTAAGGCGCAAAAAGAAAAAGCCGAAAATTGGTAAAGTGACAATCAGGGCTGCGCTGGCGAATGCCGTTAGGCCGGAACCAAACACGTAGCTGCCAGAATCGTCGAACAAGTTGGCAAATATGGTATGAAGCACCAGTCCAAGCGACAGAGCGCTTACTGTAAGGGCAATCATCATTAGGTAATATTCCATGCCGCGTGTAGTGTAAGCCTTAACGACGGCGATGGGCATGTGTGGCTTAAGGCCTGCGCCGCTAAGGGCGCCATCGGAACCTTGCCCACCACCAGTACCATGCATTTGCATAGCTTCGCTTACTGTCCGTGGGTGCCAGCCTGCGCCAACTAGGCGATCTTTAATAGTTTGGTGGTCGGCGCCGCTTTCGCGTGCCCGCCGAATGTACTGTTGCAGGTCTTCGCTCATATATTCCTTAATGACTTATTGCTCCATTAAGCGCCAAGCACAAACACTTGTCAACTGTAAATATCACGCTTTATTTGGCGTACTTTTGGCGCCACTTGGTAAAGTCCCAGCCTGTCAAAAATTCCTGGGCGGCGCTGCGTCCGCTTTGGTAGAGTTTTGCCTGCGTGTCGGGGGTAATGTCAAAATCGGTAGCTTTAACTTTGAAGGTGTCGACAAAAATGGTACGCGCCTCGGTGGCTGGGTCGTCGATGTGCATTTGATCGTGCGCGTTAATCATGGTGGCCAGCAACGATTTGGCAAAGTCAAGGGTGTTGTGAATAGGATTTGCCACCAAGTTAGCGTCGGCTTTAGCGGCTAATTTGACACCAAATGTTGGCCAGTCAGGTGTGCGGTCGAACAGGCTAATTGGAAAGTTGGACAACATACCGCCGTCGACTAGTGTTTGTTTGCCGAGACTGACCGGCTCGTAAAAGAAAGGGATCGACATGCTGGCGCGTACAGCGTCGGCTACCAATTGCGTGTCCGGGTCGAGCCCGTAGCGGGCATAATCCCAGGGCAAGCGGGCCAGCCGGCCGCCGCTGACGTCAGAGGCAATGACGACCAGTTTGTAGCGCTGTTCGGGCGGCAATACTTTGGCCCAAGGTTCGGTAATTTTGAGGTCGGCGAAGGTTTTGACGCCTAATTTTTCTAGCTCCGCCGTCAGCCAATCACGTAAAAAACGCCCTTCGTAAATGCCTTTTTCGAACCACACTGAAAGTGTTTTGCCCGGAAGACCGAGCTTGTCGATAAAACCTTCATCGCGGAACTGTTTGTAGTCAAGCTCACGCATGAGAGCCAGCATTTTGTCAATTGGCATGCCGGCGGCAACGAGGGCGCCAACAATTGCTCCGGCACTGGTTCCGGCTGCGCGGCGCATACGGTAGCCCTTGCGGTGTAACTCCTCTAAAGCGCCAACTAAGCCAATGCCTTTAACGCCACCACCTTCTAGTACAACATCGCACCATTGCCCATCCATCATATTGTTTTGATTGTAGCACGCTGCGTTAACAAGCAATAATTGCTTTTTGCATTAATGTAGTGTATAATAGTATAATAAGCTTTTTAATTCCCCTTGTCATGAGCACCGAAAAATTACCATCTGTTGAAGAATTTGTCGATGACTTCATAACTTTTGCTCAGCCTGAAAACCATTTTCCGCTTACTTATTGGCAAAATGTCGCTAGGGCTGCCCGCCAAGCCCTGGGGGAAATACGATCACGAAACAATGGTTCGGGAGTAGGCGGCCGGGGGTTTATACTAACCGGTTACGATGCTGCCAGGGTGTACGGTACGGTTGAGCCTGAATTACATTGCCCCACGCCCCATGTTTCATTTGCTGAGGATAAAAGGGTAGATGATTTCCCTGAACCCGAACTTTTCGACGAAAACGGATGCTATAATGTCTAAGATGTGTAATCTGACCAATCACCACTTGCATATGTTGCCGGAGCGAATCGGTTAGTTTGTTGTTCTAAAACATAAAACGCCGGTTCGTCCGGCGTTTTTAAATTATTTTTTTATTGTAAGGAGAATCATGAACTACGAACTAAACAATCAAACACAATTTTATATTGGCAAAGGCGTACGCGCCGATGCCGAACGTTGGTTAACCTCACAAGGTATAGAAGTCCCCTCTGTGCCAGACCGTTGCCTTCATCGGCCGTAACCAAAATGGACAGCAATTTTACTGGCTAAAAGACAAAGCAATAACCCAGACGGTTTGGGAATTGAATGGCGTAGGGCTTGTCGGCAGCGACGTAACCGCCGAACAGGAGGTAATGGGTCTAACTGGTGAAGCAGTCGCCAGTATAGACGGGCTGCGCTACGTTTTTGCCGGACGCCCGGAAACCGAGCAACGGTTTTGGACCAAGCTAACATATGGCGAGCCGCCGATTGTAGGCACAACGTACCCAAATGCAACTAAAGCTTTTTTAAGTGGGCTTGTAGAAATAGTGTATACCCCAGGCTCGACCGAGGCCTTGCCATACTTAAAACCCGGGATAGACGCAATTTGCGAGTTGGTGAAGACTGGCGATTCGCTAAGATGGAACCGGTTGAGAGTTTTTGACAATCTTGCTGGGGTACGGCTAATGCTCGTGCGGCAAATCGAGTCTGGTACAATCATGAGAGGAACAATTAACCAATGAATTTAAGTACACAACCCTACAAGGGTGCCCGGGATTTTTACCCCGAAGACAAGCGCCTGCAAAAGTATATGTTTGGCATCTGGCGTAAGGTAGCCGAGCAGTTTGGCTACGAAGAATACGACGCTCCAATTTTAGAACCGCTAGAGCTGTACTTGGCAAAAACAGGCGAGGAGATTGTAAGCGAGCAAACCTACACCTTCACCGACCGCGGTGGGCGGCAGGTAGCAATTCGGCCAGAAATGACCCCAACTGTCAGCCGTATGGTTGCAGCCAAGCGGCAAGAGCTGGCTTACCCGCTCCGCTGGTACTCTGTCCCTAATTTATGGCGATACGAACGCCCGCAACGGGGGCGGCTGCGCGAGCACTGGCAGCTTAATGTTGACATTTTTGGGGTGGATGGGCTATTGGCCGAGGCCGAGATCATTCAGGTAGCCAATGGTATACTCAAAACCGCCGGTGCCACACAAAGCATGTACACCATTAGGGTTAACAGCCGCAAGCTGATGGATTTTATCCTTAAGGATTATCTCGAACTCGACAGCGTGCAGCGTCATATGATTGCTAAGCTCATCGACCGTATGCACAAGGTAAGCCACGAGGCATTTATGGCCGAATCCCATGCCATTTTTACGCCGACGCAGCGCGAAAAGGGCGCCAGTAACAAACTTATAGGCCTGTTAAAAACCAAAGACCTGAACCACCTGCCAGAGGTTGTGCGCAGCCACAGCGCCGCCATGGAGCTCAAAGAATTGTTTAAGTTGCTAAAAGACGCTGGCGTCGAAAATGCCATATTTGACCTGAGCATAATGCGTGGCTTTGACTACTACACTGGCATTGTGTTTGAGGTGTACGATGAAAACCCAGATAACAACCGTTCTATGCTCGGCGGCGGCCGTTACGACGGCTTAGTCGGGCTATTCGGCGTAGACCCGGTACCTACGGTGGGCTTTGGTTTTGGCGACGTCACGTTGCAGAACTTTTTAGAGGGCCACAAGCTGTTACCGCCCGAACGCTCGGACACTGATATTTACGCCGTAGTAATTGGCCAAACCTACGGCCCTGCTTTACGCGCTATCCAGGAAATGCGCGATATGGGCCTAAATGTCGCCGTGGATATTACCGGGCGCAAAATTGACAAGCAAATTCAGACGGCGGTTAAAAAGAATATCCACTATGCGATATTTATTGGCGAAAAAGAACTAAGCGAAGAGCAGTTTGAAATTAAAAATCTCGTTACTGGTGTTAGCGAGCGGCACAGCTTAGCGCGAATTGTAAGTATTGTAAAAGACTACAGAGGCGCCAGCGAAGAAGAGTAACCAAAAGTTGCTTGTAGTGGTCTTGACTGGTAGTGCCCAAACATGGCGTTCCTACTCTGGCAAAAAATGTGGCAATCTGTTACAGTCACTCCTATGTCTACAACCAAGAAACAACTATCGCCTACAAAAGTGCAACTTAAGCTAACGGCTAACGACCTTTCCAGTTACAAAGAAGCCGCCCTCCGTAAGTTGGGCACTAATGTCAAAGTACAAGGGTTCCGTCCGGGTAAAGCGCCTTCTAACCTTATAGAGAAACAGCTTAACCCTAACTTATTGCAAAGCGAGGTGCTCGACCAAGCCATCAACAGCCTATATGGTCAAGCTTTACGCGAACACCGTTTGCGCCCTGCTAGTGAGCCAAAAGTCAGTATCACTAAATTTGTACCTTTTGAGAACCTAGAGGCAGATGTTGAAGTAGAAGTCATTGGCGAAGTTACGCTTGCCGACTACAAAAAAATCAAAGTTGCCCGCAAGGATGAGAAAGTCACGGCCAAGGAAATTGACGAAGTCCTAGAACAATTGGCCACCCGCCAGGCCGAGAAAAAAGACGTCGAGCGCGCCGCCAAAAACAGCGACGAAGTTTGGATTGACTTTAAAGGTGTCGACGCCAAAACCAAAGAAGCAATTAAGGGCGCCGACGGCCAGGATTACCCGTTACTTTTGGGTAGCAATACTTTTATACCAGGGTTTGAGACAAATCTTGTTGGCGCTAAACCTGGCGACGAGAAAGAATTTACTTTGACTTTTCCTAAAGACTACGGTGTTGCTGCCTTGCAAAACCGCAAAGTAACCTTTACGGTAACTGTTAAAAAGGTGCAAGAAGTTGCCAGCCCCAAAATTGACGACGCATTTGCCGCTAAAGTGGGACCCTTCAAGTCATTGGCTGATCTGAAAACTGATATCGACAAAGAGCTAAAAGCCCGCAAACAGACCGATGCCGAACAGGCTTTTACGAACGAACTCATCCGCACACTTGCCGAAAAGTCTAAAGTTGCTATACCAGACGGTTTGGTCGACGAACAGCTAGACCGTATCGAGCGCGAGCAGCGCCAAAATCTCACCTACCGTGGCCAAACTTGGCAAGAATACTTAGAAAGCGAAAAACTAACCGAAGAAACATTCCGTAAAAAACACCGTGCCGATGCCGAACTACGCGTTAAGGCGGGCATTGTTTTAGCCGAAGTAGCCGAAGCCGAAAAAATTACCGTCACGCCAGAAGAATTTAACTCCCAACTGCAAGTCCTTAAGGCGCGCTACCCAGACGCGCAAATGCAAGCGCAGCTGGAAAAACCCGAAAACCAGCGCGACATCCTAAGCCGCATGGTCACCGACAAAACGGTCGCCAAACTAAAAGAATACGCCAAGTAGCTCTGTATCATCCTGATTAGGAAATGGCAAAAGAGACATTTTGTAATTCTATAGCTGGCGAGCTTTGTCCTGACTGTCCTTTACTCTTGCTTAAAGAAGTGGAGTGGAAAGAGGCGACACAAGCGGGTGTAACACCTTTTGACGCTGCTCTGGACATCGGAACGGCTATTTTTGAGGCAAGGGATTGGAATACGCCCACCGAAGAAGCTGATGGCACTGAAGAAAGATTCGAGGAATATTTTGAAGGGTCTACGGATAAACATAATCGTACTATGAGTGCAGAGAATAAGGAATCGTTAGCTATAGATGAGAAAGAAGAACAGATGATGGAAGTAGTAAGCTGGCTGCAGCTTACAACATTGCAATCAGGACCTGCCGCAGTACAGGGATTGTGTAAAAGACCTACTTCTGGCGATGTTCCCGCTCTGGTCAAAGCCGCACGTAGTGCCTATGATTGCTTTATGCGCCAAAGGACAGATGCTTGTACACTGCAAGAAAAACACGAATCGATATCCTCTGTGTACGCTAGCTTGGTAGACAGGGATATGGGCGCGGCTGTACTGGAAAATTTTGCACGTCATGGAAACCTACAGCAAGTTCGTGAAATGGGTGCAAAAGTTCAAGAAGTGCTGCACGATATCTTTGACCGTCTTGAACTTAAACATGGCTCTTTAGTGGATTTTTTCCGCGTACCCGAAGTCAGGTGCAGGGAGTATCTTTTTTTAATAGCAGAAGTGCTTAAGTCCGGGCGGTTAGGGCAGCACTAAAGCATTCGGTATAGGGCAAGCGCCGCTACGGTTGCAGAGGGATGGGGCTTGGGGGTTGTGGTGTATTCGCCACTGCGGTAGCGCTTAATGGTATCAATAAGGTCACGCCTTCGCAGTGATGTTACGGCATTTTTAATACCAGTTACCGCCATGTCGCCGAGCATGTTAGTATTGTCAACGATAAATTCGCCGAAGGCTCTAGCCGGTTCAATAAAGGACTCTCGGAATACCTGCTGACGGATGGTCCTTTTTTGATCCCTGACTGCCTTTATTGCAAGCTTGTCGTCTTCGGGCTGCTGGTGGACCCTGTTGTCGACCCAGTCGGCCCATTTGCGCTGGCCTGTTTCGGGGTCGTCTACAAACCCACCCCATCCGTAGCTGCCATCGGGCTTTTGTGTTAGCTTTGGTCCGTCTTCTGTGTATCTATTCCACAGTACATCCATAGCTACACCATCCTCAGTTTGTGGGGCATCCCACAGAGGTTCAGGTTGGGCAGTTAGGGCCGCTACTTTAGGAGCCTTTTCCGCCTGGCGTGGACTGAGAAACTCCGCACCGTCGTTGCCAATGCGCATAATGTGGCCAGTATCTGCCACTAGGGCAAATTCCCCTGTCTCCCCCCATGGTTGGATTGGGCTGTGTTCAAGTAAAACTTTTGTCGTCATTAGAATCCTCGCTTCGAATTAAAAAATTATTATACCATTTATTTTTGAAATGCAAGTGCAAAGAGTCAATTTTAGCACTCTTGACTGCTGAGTGCTAAAAGCTCTATACTTAGGCCCATGACCAAACCACAAAATAGCATTCTTATCCCCACAGTTATCGAAAGCGATGGCCGCGTCGAGCGCGCCTACGACATCTACAGCCGCCTACTAAAAGACCGCATTATCTTTTTGGGCACACCCGTCGACGAGCATGCCGCCAATCTTATCGTTGCTCAGCTGCTTTTTTTGCAAGCCGAAGACGCCAAAAAGGACATCTATCTGTACATTAACAGTCCTGGTGGCAGCGTATACGACGCGTTGGCTATTTACGACACCATGCAGTACATTACCAACGATGTACAAACCGTCGGTATTGGCATGCAGGCTTCTGCTGCCGCCTTTTTGCTAAGTAGTGGTACTAAGGGCAAACGCTTTTTATTGCCGCACGCTACGGTGATGATACACCAGCCATCTAGCGGGACCCGCGGCAAAGTAACCGACCAAGAGATTGATTTGCGCGAATCACTACGTGTCAAAAAGTTGCTAGAGGAAATCATGGCCAAAAATACCGGCCAAAAGCATGCAACCATCCACCTAGACATGGAACGCGACAAATGGATGACCGCCGAAGAAGCCAAAAAATACGGCATTGTCGACAAAGTCATCACTACACCGCCAAAGAACTGATAGTATAGGTATGTGGCTTTTATTAAACGCATAATGGGCGCGCTTTCACCCGAGCAAGAGGCGCATGTCTCCGAACGATGACGTTAACTCTTGGATGTGAGGTGTGTCCAGATAGTAAGGCTATAACACTGCCTTCTATCGGTGGATTGATATTAGAGAACGCCGTAGATGTGCCATACAGTCTGCTATTGGATATAGATTGCAAAATTCAGCCAGGAAGGGGGAGGTTCCATCTATCTGGCTTGTCTGTAATTGCTGTCGGGGAAACTTGTGAGGGGGAATGTTTACACAAGGACGCGATTGGGTCTTGGCATCGCTCACTTAGTGCATCGGAAACATTTTTAGATGCGCAGGTTTCTCGGCCCACTTTCATTTTTAATAAAGAGGGCAACGTGAACATCGAACGTTCATAGACATAGCGTAGTATTTTAAGACAAAGGTGGTGGTAGCTTCAGCTTAGTAACGGGTACTTGCCGAAGCGGTATAATCATGATTAGCTTTACCGTATGACATTACCGCATTATGCAAAAGGACTTACGTTTCCCGATCTTGGCCGTCAACTAGAATTGTCGGTGGTTAAGGCACCTGCAACGGCTGGGATTGTTTATACTGCCGGTCAACTGGCAAAGGACCACATGCGCCCCGAACTGGCCTTTGCGTGGCCGTCAATAGAGGATGACGGCCACCTTTACTTTGCTGATTTTAATGTCGGGCGTTATCCGGATGCGCAGAGGGCAACCGCCGCCTTGCTGTGGATGTGTGCCCGGGACAGCGAAGTAACTCCCCAAAATGCTAAAATTATTATTCCCGATTTTGTATTTCATGGCAAAGGGAAAGACGAAAACTATGTGCGAGTCGTTCTGCGAGGGTTAGATTTTAACGAGCAACGGCGGCGAGGTGACTTGGGCGTGGATGCCGCTTGGCTAGCTGGGCGCCTTGAGCGGCGTTTTCCGACACTTCTTGGTGCGGTAGCTATTCCAAACGAGCCAGGGTCCCCCGAACTTGACAAGTAAGTAGATTTAATTACATAATTACTCATTATGCCTACGCCTAATCTGCAAGTTTTAAAGGTGGACCCAAGTCAGGCCAACTTGCTAGCCCAACCACTGCAAGGTTTTTTAGCCGAAACCTGGCGGGGATTGTACGTAGACGAAATTGGCGCGACCATGAACGTTCTAGCCGATCCTACAGATGTAGCTCCGGGTGGTGCTGTTGCCAAACAGGCGAGTAAAATTGCAGCCTCTACTAATTTAAGTCAACCAGACACGGCTGCCTATGTTATTGCGCATGATCTTGCCACAACAAAGCATGCGGGCATTGTTGGTATGGCGAAGCTTGTTCGCCTAGATGCTGAAACTGTTGAAATTGAAGAATTGGATACTGCGTTAGACCGGAGGGGTGAACGCATCGGGCCGGCCATGCTCGACATGGCGTTCAACGACTTGACTATAACTGGACAAGACAAGCTAGTTATTTGGGTGCTTAAGCAGAACGTCAGGGCTCGACGCTTCTGGGAGCACCTTGGGTTTACGTTAACCGGCAGGCTCGAGCATCATAAAGATGTTTTTCCGGATCCTTCTTATCATCACTATCAATACATCGCGCCGTTTGTTGTGGTGCAAGCCAATGCAAGCAAGCGCTTGCATAATGCTTGACAACTGATCCCTTCAGGCTACACAATCACGCATCATGCCAAGACCAACAGCTAACACCGTAACCTATGCCAATCACAGTCCTATAGCCGGTAGTTTTATTGTCCATAGAGTCACAAGCGTAGAAGTGCTTAAACATGTTGCACGCCCTATACGCGAAGTAATTCGTCGTTCCTACGCTAATAGCTACGAAGAGCCCAATGGACCGCTTCCTAAGGGAACGGTTGATTCCCGCTACAAGGTATTGCACCACACGCAGTTTGCTGAGCGCGCCACAGATCATTTTAGACGTCATCATAGTCAATATTGGGTAGCACAAAGCGAGGGCTCAGGGTCCAAATCAAGAATGCTCGGTTTTGCAAAAACCACTCCTGTAGCAGGCGATTTTTATCTTAACGATGTAGTGGTAGACCCAGGGTTAGGTGCCGTCAGTAGCCAACGGCGTGGCTACGGTACTATGTTAGTGCATGCTGCCCTGAAATATGGCGGCCACGGTGATAGGCCACTCAATCTGGAGGCGTTTGAGCTAAATGAAGGCGAGGGCGGGCCAAACCAGATGTACAGAAATATGGGGCTGGTTCGCATGGGTGAGGCCGATCCATTTACATTCCCCAATGGATCGCAGCTGGATATGTGCCTTTACAGTACCCCAGAGGGGATGACCGTGAATGGAGTTGTGCAGGTACTAGAGGCTCGATATCCACATTTACGCCAGAGTTTCCCAAGCCAAGTATGTCACTTGACTGCTTGACATTTGATTGCTGTTGCTGCACAATCTTACCCTAAGAAGTAGTGTAAGTGCGGCTTTTGCTATGCATCCAGGTGGTAGTGGTGCAAGCAACAAAAACCCCCGTCTTAGAGACCTTCGGCGCCTAAAAGTCAAAACACAATAACTTTAATGCTAAAGTCTCTGCTCGCTTACCTTTGGCGGGCTTGGGCAAAAGGGGAACAACGCATACATGGCACAAAGTACTAAAAAAGATGCACGCACTAAGCGCGTCTATTACACTAACCAGGACGACGCGATTGTGCTCGACAATCTCGTCGACCACCAAAATAAATCGTTTTTATGGTTTGTCGAGGAAGGCCTTGGCGAACTACTAGCCGAAGTAAGCCCAATAGAGGATTACACTGGCACAAAACTATCACTGCGCTTCAAAGACTACCACTTCGAAGATCCAAAAATGACCGAGTTTGAAGCACGGGAAAACAACGTTAGCTACGAAGCGCCCCTAAAAGCAAACGTCGAATTAACCAACAAGGTCACCGGCGAAGTCAAAGAGCAAGAGATTTACCTTGGCGACTACCCCTGGATGACCAAACGCGGCACGTTTGTTATTAACGGTGCCGAACGCGTTGTTGTTAGCCAGTTAATCCGCAGTAGCGGTGTGTTCTTTACCGCCGAACAGCACGGCGCTAGTAACCTGTACGGTGCCAAAGTTATTCCTGGCCGTGGTGCATGGCTCGAATTCGAGACCGCCGCCAACGGTGCCTTGTACGTCAAGATTGACCGCAAGCGCAAAATCGCCGTTACTACCTTGCTGCGCGCTTTGGGCATGACCCAAGAGCAAATGAAAGAAGTCTTTAAACATGTCGACACCGGCAAGGCGAGCCACCTCGAGGCCACCCTCGACAAGGACCCAGCCCGTGGCCAAAGCGACGCTTTAATTGAGGTCTACCGCCGCTTGCGCCCCGGCGACCTAGCTACTGTCGATAACGCCCGCGCTTTAATCGAAAACATGTTTTATAACTTTAAACGTTTTGATTTTAGCCGCGTTGGCCGCTACAAGATCAACAAACGTCTCAACCTGGACGTGCCAAACACCGCCGAAAACCGCGTCATGCGCCTTGAAGACCTGACCGCAATTATCTCTGAGCTAATTCGCCTTAACAACACCCAAGAACCAGCCGACGACATCGACAGCCTAGCTAACCGCCGCGTCAAGTTGGTTGGCGAATTGGTACAACGCCAGTTCCGTATCGGCCTATTGCGTATGGAACGCAACACTAAAGACCGCATGAGCATGAGCGAAATCGAAACCGTCAGCCCGGGTCAGCTAATTAACGCCCGGCCTGTTGTGGCTGCTGTACGCGAATTCTTTGCCAGCTCGCAACTGTCGCAGTTCATGGACCAAATTAACCCCTTGAGTGAGCTTGCTCACAAGCGCCGTTTAAGTTCGATGGGCCCTGGTGGTCTGTCGCGCGAACGCGCTGGTTTTGAAGTCCGTGACGCCCACGCCACCCACTACGGTCGCATCTGTGCGGTAGAAACCCCAGAAGGTGCCAACATCGGTCTAGTCCTTAACTTGTCTAACTACGCCCGCATAAACGACTACGGTTTTATCGAAACCCCGTACCGCAAAGTAGTTAAGGGCAAAGTAACCGACGAAGTTGTGTATCTTGATGCCGCCGCCGAAGAATCTGCCGTTATTGCTGGTGCTGGTATGGAACTCGACAAGAACGGCAAGTTTATTGCCGAGCGTGTTAGCGCTCGTATGAACCTTAAATCGGGTGAGGTTGATGCCGCCGATGTAACACACATGGATGCCGCCCGCAACCAGATTATTGGTTCCAGCGCCGGACTCATCCCATTCATCGAAAAGAACTATGTGTACCGAAGTTT
>Ga0075418_10003747_pt1 | contig 17338 bp, 11 predicted proteins | sample SoiMetdeltSBSDD2_FD_81776 | JGI IMG/M metagenome (GOLD analysis project Ga0075418, IMG submission 81776) | Bulk soil microbial communities from a Populus tree surrounding site in Tennessee, USA - Soil MetaG P. deltoides SBSDD2 | ecosystem: Environmental > Terrestrial > Soil > Tree plantation... | reverse complement strand
TCCTGCACGTACCCTTCGACGTTGTAGTAGATGTACTTGCCCTCGACCCCTTTCGAGCCTTGTGAATACGAGCTGAAGCAGCCAGTCGCGGCATTCGCGAAGCCGAATGATGTGTCGCACGGGTTCGTGCCGGCGGTGTCCTGTTGGAAGTTCAAACTCGGCCCGCCGGCCGCGCCTCCCTGGACCTGCTGTTTGTTGCTGTACTGCGAGTAGAACCCCGTCTTCATCGTGTGCCTCCCAGCCACCTTCGTCAGGCTGATCGAGACATCCGTGCTCGAGGCCTGGTTCTGACTCGGAAAGCCGATGTTCGGTGGTGAGTTCGCGACGCGATTCCCCCACGAGAAGCTCGGCGCCAGCAGGACCCGGCTGCCGTCCCACATCGGCGATCCGCTCCTGTTCAGCAGCGAGTAGACGAAGTACCGCGAGTCGATCACATTGGCTTCGGGAAAGATGAACGGAATGTCCGCGAGTCCGAGGTTGTTGCGGTTCGCATTCTCAGTCATCGTGAACGCGTTGCAGAACTGAGGTCCTCCGCCGCTGCCGACGCCGAAACAGCCTCCCTGATATGCGGAACTGTGGCCGGTCGTCCCTTCGAGAAACAGCGTCGGTGACAGGGTGTAGTTGACGGTCGCAGCGATGAGCGAAACATGCGGGCTCACCATGCGCGTGTCATTCCACCCCGGAATCGAGCCTAGCTGGGTCTGCTCGCGCTGCGAGAACCCCGAGTACTTGAAGCTGCCGCGCAACTTCGATGTCGGCTGGTAGTCGAACCGCATCGCGGGTTGGGTGCTGAGGATGCTCTCCTCGGGTCTGGTGATCTCGAGGTTGTAGGGCTGGCCGGCAGGGAGGTTTGGCGCCGGCCACATCTTGAGGATGTTGAGCCCCGTCTGATATAGCTGCGACGGCGGAATCCGTCCGAGTACGCCGCCGTCGGCGTAGCAAGCCGCCTGGCTCGTGGCCGAGCACGTCCCGCTCAATGCCGGGTTCTTGATATAGGGATACAGCGCGCCGGTGTTGTCGGTCGTTTGCGAGAAGTCTCCCTGACGTTCCAGCGCGGTCGGGACTCGGAATCTGACGCGGTCATTGCCGCCAGTGCGCGGCTCGAATTCCTGGGTATAGAAGAAAAACAGTTTGTTGTTACCGCCGGGTTTACCCACCGGTCCGCCGATCGAATATCCCCAGTCGCGCTGTCGCAGCACCGTTTTCGGATCGTCGTTCAGGATGTTCGTCCGGCTGTTGGCGTTCCAATCCGAATTGCGTTCGACGTCGTACACCGAGCCGCGAAACCGGTTCGTACCGCTCTTGGTGACCGCCGTGATCTGCAAGCCGCTCGATCGTCCGAACTCCGCTTGATAGTTCGAGACGAGCACCTTGACCTCGGCGATTGATTCGACGTTGAGGTCGATGATTGCCCGATTGCTGCCCGTGTCCATCGTGGACACGCCGTCCATCTGGACGTTGGTGTCGCCGCCGCCGGTCGATGAGCGATCGCCGATCCGCGACGTTCCCGTGACGCCGGGTGCGAGCGATGCGAGCTGCGTGAACGAACGTCCAAGAAGCGGAAGGTTCTGAACCGCCTCGGTGTCGACCGTGAAGGAGCGCTCGCCGGAACTGGCTTGCACCATCGGCGATTCGCCTTTGACCTCTACCGTTTCGGCCACACCGCCGGGTTCGATCGTCAGCGTGCCGATCGACACGCGCTCGGCCGCGCCGAGGCGAACGCCCGTTTTCCGGATCGTCTTGAACGACGGCATCGTGACTTCAAGACTGTAGGTGTCGGATTTGACGTTTACGAACACGAAGTCACCGGTCGCATTGGTGACGACCGGTGCAGATTGGGTGTTCTGCGATTCGCTGATCAGGACGACGGTTGCGCCGGGAATGACTCCACCCTGCGCATCCTTCACTGTTCCCGCGATCGATCCTGTCGTAATCTGCGCCATCGCGATCTCTGTCCCGGCGAGCAGACAGACGGGAGCGAGCACGCCTCGAAGGATCCCCGCCTTCAGTGTCATACCTCAACCTCCAGTTGCAATGCCGCGCGACGCGTTGCGTTGGTGCTCCTTTTACATTCGCAAGTGATTCAAGTCAACAAAGCAGCCCAGCGCGATGAATCACAAGCCCTGAGCCGACAGTCAACCCTGTAACGCGCGATCGAAATCTGTCGGCGCCCTTGCCGAACGCTCAACGCTGAGTGCCGCGAGTTCGCCTGTGTCGCGAACCGCGCTGGCGAAGCCATGTTCTACAATCGATCGACATGTCTTCACCCGCCCCCAACCGCATCGGACGCTACCTGATCGAACGAAAGATCGGGGAGGGCGGCATGGGGATCGTTTATGCGGCCCGCGACGAGCGGCTCGATCGCACGGTCGCGCTGAAAACGATCCGAGGCGCCAGCGATGACACCGCCCGCAAGCGGCTGTGGCGTGAAGCCCGCGCCGCCGCCGGCATCTCCCATCCCAACATTTGCCAGCTCTATGAGGTCGATGAAACCGACGAGGGACTCGTCCTGGCGATGGAGCTGCTCGAGGGGGAGGCGCTCGGCGCGCGTCTGTCGCGAGGCCCGTTGTCGCCGGCCGACAGCTCGAGCATCGTACTGCAGGCCCTCGATGCGCTCGCGGCGCTGCATGCGCGTGGGTTGATTCATCGCGATCTCAAGCCGTCCAATCTGTTTCTGACGCCGCGCGGGGTGAAGCTCCTCGACTTCGGCTTGGCGCGGCCGGTTTCCGGCAGCTTCGGCGCCGAGACGACGCTCCTCACCGAAGCTGGTGTCATTGTCGGCACTCCCAACTACATGGCCCCGGAACAGGTGCGCGGCGAGGCGCTGGACGCCCGCGCCGACCTCTTCTCCGTCGCGGCGATGCTCTTCGAAATGCTCTCGGGCCGGCTCGCCTTCACCGGCGCGACGATGATCGACGTGCTGCACGCCGTGCTGCGCGAGCAGCCACCCGCTTTGTCCGGCGGCGCGACGGTCGCCGGTCTTGACCGCGTGGTCCACAAGGCGTTGCAGAAGCAGCCAGCTGACCGCTACGAATCGGCTCTGGCGATGACGGCCGCGATCCGCGAAGTGATGGCGGTGCACGATTCCGTGAACGTCGCGGCGCCGGCGACGCGGCCGATGACGCGCCTCATCGCTTTACCCTTCCGTGTGCTGCGGCCCGACGCCGAGACCGACTTCCTCGCATTCAGTCTTCCCGACGCGATCACCATGTCGCTTACCGGTACTCCCAATCTGCTCGTGCGATCGAGCGCCGCGGCGTCGCGCTTCGACCCGCAGGCGCCGGATCTGCGTAAGCTCGCGTCCGACGCCGATGTCGACGTCGCGCTGATGGGCACCATCCTGCGCGCCGGCAGCCGGCTGCGCGCGACCGCGCAGCTCGTCGAGACGCCAGCCGGCACGGTGATGTGGTCGCACTCATCGCAACACGCGCTCGACGATGTGTTTGCGATGCAGGACGAATTAGTGGCCGGCATCGTCGGATCGCTGTCGCAGTCGCTCGGCGAGCCAGAGAGCCGCGTCGGTGGCCGCGACATTCCGCGCCACCCCGCCGCCTACGAACTCTATCTGCGCGCCAACCAACTCGCGCGCGACTGGGATCGCATCGGCGAGGCTCGCGATGTCTACCAGCAGTGCGTGGCGCTCGATTCGCAGTTCGCGCCGGCGTGGGCCGGGCTCGGCCGCTGCCAGCGAGTGCTCGGCAAGTACTACGACCAGCCCGACGCCTCCCGCGATGCGGAGCGCTCGTTCGAGCGGGCGCAGTCCCTCAACCCCGACCTGCCGGTGTTGCACAAGTACTACGCGCAACTCGAGTGCGACGCGGGCCGAGCCGTGGACGCGATGCGCCGGCTGCTCCGTCGCGCCAGTACTGCCGTCGATCCCGAGTACTTCGCCGGCCTGGTGCATGCCTGCCGCTACGCCGGACTGCTTGAAGCGTCGATTGCCGCGCACGAAGAAGCGCGCCGGCTCGATCCGACGATTCCGACGAGCGTCGTCAACGCGCATCAGATGCTTGGTGAGTACGAGACCGTTCTGCGGATAGCCGAAACCCCGGACCCGGACGGTAAGGTGATGGCGCTCTATCGCCTCGGCCGCCGCGAGGAGGCGCTCGCGGCCTGGCAGGGCGCACCCGCCGATGCGCCGCCGACCTTCAAGGCCTGGGACAGGATGATCGTGGCGTGCCTGTCCGAGGCGGCCGACGCGCGCGAAGTCGCGGAGTCCGCGGTACGCCAAATGAGTTGGTCCGATCCGGAAGGTTACATGATTGGGGGGATCATTCTGGCTCGCCTGGGCAGCGTCGATATGGCGCTGCACGCGCTCGGAACCGCGGTCGACGGTGGCTACAGCGTGGTTCACCCGCTGCTTCACGATCAGTGGCTCACCCCGCTGCGCGGCGACACGCGCTTCCAGGAAATTTTGCGGCGCGCCGAGACCCGTCGCAACGAAGCGCTCACGGTGTTCCGCGCAGAGGGAGGAGAGCGGCTGCTCGGCCTGCGCGCGGCCGCGTAGGGGTCAGACCCCTACAGCGCGATCGCGTTCTCGGCGATGTACTGCTCCAGCGTGCTCACCGGCGGTCCGATGTAATGAAACCCTTCCGCCCACTCGAGGCCATATCGGCGGCCCAACTCCCGGTCCGATGGCACGCCTCGCAGCGCCGCTGAATCGAGATCGAGAACGACAAGCTTGATGTACTGACGGTTGGCAGTCTCGTCATCGTCGCCCAGGATCGGCAGGCGGCGTTTCTGAGCGGCGAGGCGCGCTCTGAGGCGGGCGCCATTTTCACCCGCGGGCCCCTGTGTCACGTTGACACGATTGCACTCCACCTTCCGGTCGATGGTGCCGCTGATGTCGACGATCCGGTTGACGAGCTGCGGGCCGCGAGCGAAGTAGTACTTGTCGCTGACGCCGTGTGGCTTCAATCCCGCCTCGAGCTGCTCGACGTAGTCGCGGCTCGATCCTGCCATCCAGCACGCCGATTCGACTACCTGGCCCGTCACGTAGTGGTCGGGATTCTCTTCGTAGTGTCCCCACGGGTCGTAGCAGACGATCGTGTCGACCTTCATCAGCCGGAAGATGTGAATCAGCCGGCCGCGTATTTCCTGCCGCGACTCGTTGTCCATTCGATGATTGCGGTAATTCAGGTTGAACACCTTCGTCAGGCCGAGCGTTGCAGCAACGGCCTCGTTGTCGCGCTCGTTGTTGAGTACGATTTCTCCAGTCGTAGCGCCTCGGCCCGCCTTCTCGTCGTTGGTCATACGGATCAGGCATCCGGTATAGCCTTCGCGTACGAGCTTGGCGACGGTGCCAGCGGCGAAGAGTGGAAGGTCATCGGAATGCGGTTGAATGGCTGCGAGCACCTTTCCCGCGTGGGGCCTTCCTGGTAGCGCTCGTTCGATCACAATGTCTCCCTCGCGCATCATCTGCGCGGGCGCGCTGCCGGCGCTCTGGCGAACGAGCGTCTCGCCGACGCGCTTCGCGCGAAGGCGGAAGCGTGAAGGGGAGTCCGCGGGGCGAAGGCCCTCGGAAGTGATTAAGGACAAGGTTTCGAGAAACGTCCTTCGAGTCCACATCGTTGTGACCTCAGTATTGCGGCTGACGCCAAGTTAGCCGTGAACAAGATCGAGGGCGAAGCAAGTCTTATCGCCGCACCGCCGCGATGACATCACGGATCGCGGCCACGACAAGATCGGGCTCATCGAGCGGAATGTGATGACCACTGCGCTTGGCCACGACCTGCTTGCCCACACGCGACAGCGCGACCATTCCCGCCTGATCCCGGTTGTGTTCCTCTTCGAAGTTCTGACTCGCCGGATTCGAGTCTTCTGGAAGTCCTCGCGACATCACGATAAGGGGGAGATCGCCGAGCACAGGGGCTGTACGGGTCCGCTGGGCGCGCAGCAGTGCAAGCTCCTCGGCTTCGAATGGATTGTCGTTCGAGATGTGCATCTTCACTTGCGCGTACGACCAGGTGCGCATGCGCTGTGCATCGATGGGCAGTTTGTCGCGAGGCGGATCGTTTGCGTGAGCACTGAGCTCCGGCACCTGATCCTTGATCATCGTTACGAACCGCTCGGGAATCTCACTGTAGCGTAGAGGGTCTGACGTCTTCACCCCAGGGATCGATTTCCCGGTCGCGAGATCGGATGAACGCACCAATCCTTTGTCGGGTGTCTTGCGCCATGGATTGTCAGCCGCTGCGTCGACCAGCACCAGGCCGACGACATCCGCGGGATACTTCGATTGATACATGCGCACCAACCCGCCTCCGAATGAATGTCCGACGAGCACGTACGGAGGCCCTTCGCCAGCCTTGGTGAGCAGAATATGCAGCTCGTAGACGATTTGGTGCATGGTCCGTGGCCGCGGACCAAGGTCGCTCCACCCGGATCCCGCGCGGTCGTACGAGCACACGCGCGCAAAGCGAGCGACAGCTGGCTGTACGAGACTCCAGTCCACGGAAAAATCGCCGGCGCCCGCCTCGAGGATGACAGTTGGCTGTGAGGTGCGCGCCTCGCCGGTGCAGTTCAGATGCAGCCTCCACCCGCCGACGTCAACTAACCGGCCCGGTGGAGGAAGCGGTGGCGGAGTCGTTGGGTCCTGCGCTCGGGCCGCGGTTGAGCCGCTGAGAAGCAAGAGTCCGGTCAGCGCGAGCGAGCAAATACCAAGTCTGTTCATCTTGCATCTCCCTCCTTGGTTGAGCGCTCGGGCGTTGGTCCCAATTACCTTGGCCACCGTTGGCAGCATTCAGCATGACGCGATAAGCTGCGCTCGGGGGAATCATGTCGAGACTGCTGCTCGCTACGCCCTTCCTGATCGTCCTCCTTGCAGGGGCCCAGGCGCCCGAGGACGATCGGCCGCCGCTGTTCTTCCGGGAGGACTGGAAGGAACTCGCCGCCGCCACGCCGGTGACGCAGGAGCACGTGGCGAATCCCAAACTTCAGCTCGCGCTCTACGGCCCTGGCAAGGACGGCATCCGAAAGAGTCATCACGATACTCCAAAGGATGATCCTTACTACCTCTGGCTTGGATCGTGCCCGGCGAACTGCGCGATCGCGCTGCGGGACAAGGACGCGTTTGTGGACCTGACCGGCCTCGCGAAGATCCGATGGCGAACCAAGCAGACAGGTTTTCGAAGCCTTCGGCTCACGCTGAAACTCGCCGATGGGATGTGGTTGGTCAGCGACTATGCGGAAGGTCCGTCGGTGGACTGGCACGAGAGCGAGTTCTCGATTGCAGGTATCCGGTGGCGACGGATGGACATCAAGACCATCGTCGAAGGTGCGTGGATGACGAATGCCGATCTGAGGCAGGTCGATGAGATCGGCTGGACCGAGCTTGCGCCCGGCGGCGGCACGCCTGCGTCATCGCGCGTGGACTGGATCGAAGTGTACGGACGACGGGTCGCGCGCCGATAGCGGGGGTTTCGATGCGAATTACGTTCTCCCGCGTCATAAGCATGCTGACGCTCCTCAGCCTGACGATGCTGGGCGGCCACGCGGGTTCGACGCCAGCGGCAGCCCAGCGCCTGCCCAACTTCATCATCGTATACGCCGATGACATGGGCTACGCCGACATCGGGCCGTTCAGCACGAAGACCGGCGCGGCCCGGCCTCCGACGCCGAATCTCGATCGGATGGCGTCCGAAGGGATCCGGCTGACCAACTTCTATGTGGCGCAGGCGGTCTGCTCCGCCTCGCGCGCGGCGCTGCTGACTGGCGCGTATTCCAACCGCGTCAGCATTCTGGGCGCACTGAATCACACGGCCCAGTACGGCATTAATCCCAGCGAGATGACGATTGCTGAAGTGCTCAAGCAGCGATCGTACGCGACGGCGATCTTCGGCAAGTGGCACCTCGGCCATCTGAAGTCGTTTCTTCCGACCCATCACGGCTTCGATGAGTACTTCGGCCTGCCCTACTCGAACGACATGTGGCCGCGGCATCCGACGCAGAAGGATTTCTACCCCGACCTGCCGCTCATCGACGGCGACGACACCGTCAAGCTCGACCCCGATCAGTCGCAGCTGACGACGTGGTACACCGAGCACGCCGTGAGCTTCATCGAACGGCACCGCGACACGCCGTTCTTCATGTACGTGGCGCATGCCATGCCGCACGTCCCGCTCTTCGTCTCGGACAAGTTCAAGGGGAAGACGCCAGGGCTCTACGGCGACGTCATCGCCGAGATCGACTGGTCGGTCGGACAGATCCTGGATGCGTTGAAGCGGACCGGCCTGGACGAACACACGCTCGTCATCTTCATGTCGGACAACGGGCCGTGGATGTCGTACGGGAATCACGCCGGATCGCCCGGTCCATTCCGCGAGAGTAAGGCGACGTCGTTCGAAGGGGGCGTCCGCGTGCCGTTCGTCGCGCGCTGGCCTGGACGCATCCCGAAGGGCGCCGTGGGACGCCTGCCGGCCATGACGATCGATCTGCTGCCCACATTGGCGAAGCTGGCCGGTGCGCCGGTTTCATCCGAGCGCATCATCGACGGCCGCGACATCTGGCCGCTCCTCGCGGCGCAGCGGAGTGCCCGCGCGCCGCACGACGCGCTCTATTTCTATTGGGGCGCCGAGCTGCACGCGATCCGCAGCGGGAAGTGGAAGCTGCACCTGCCGCACCCGTACCAGTCCCTCGAATCTGCGGGGAACGACGGAAATCCGGGTCGATATGTCCGCAAGGAGATCGGGTTGTCGCTGTTCGACCTCGAAGAGGACCCGGGTGAAACGACCGATGTCGCGGGCCGGAACCCGGCGGTCGTCAAGGAACTCCTCGCATACGCCGAGCGGGCGCGTGACGATCTCGGCGACTCGCTGACGTCGCGTGTTGGCACGAACGTGCGGCCCGCGGGCAAGCCCTGAGTTCGGACTACCGTTTGCCAACATCGAAAGAGATTGCCGATGATGCAGACTGGCCTTGCAAGCGCAGTTGCTCTCGCCTTGGGCTGGCTCGCGTTCGCGCAAGCCGCGGAGCAGGAACGACGCAACACGAGGGCGCCCGTACCGCTTGCTGACCATCATCAGCACCTGTTCAGCGCCGAGCTCGCGGCACTAATGACGACGACGCCGCCGGTCGCCGCAGTGAAGCCTCGAACTGCCGCCGATCTGATCGAGCAGCTCGATGCGGCAGGCATCAAACGCGCAGTCGTCCTGTCCACGGCCTACGTTTTCGAGCAGCCTTCTCGAAAGGCTGACCATGCCGCAGAGAAGCTCAGACGCGACAATGACTGGACCAGCAAACAGGTCGCACAGTTCCCGGACCGTCTGATCGGATTCTGCGGGCTGAACCCGCTGAAGGACTACGCGCTCGAGGAGCTGGCACGCTGTGCCGCCGATCCGAACCTTCGCCGCGGCCTCAAGCTGCACTTCGGCAACTCCGTCGTCGACTACCACAATCCCGAACATATCGCACAGGTGCGACGGGTCTTTCGGGCCGCGAACGACCGTCGAATGGCGATCGTGGCGCACGTGCGCGCGTCGGTCACCGCGAAGTTGCCATGGGGGCGCGAGGAAGCGTTGATCTTCCTGAACGAGCTCCTGCCCGCCGCGCCGGATGTGGTCGTACAAGTCGCGCACCTCGCGAGCGCCGGATCGGCGCAGGATGAAGGTGCTCAGCAAGCCCTCGAAGTCTTGGTTGACGCCGTGGTGCGGAACGATCCGCGGACACGCAATCTGTATTTCGACGCGACGACGCTGGGCGAGCCGCCGACTCCAGACAATGCGCAGCGATGGGCCGCGGCGATCAGCCGGGTCTTGCCCCGAGTTCTATTCGGTTCCGATGCGACGACAGCTGCTACCACGCCGGGCGCCGCGTGGACGGCGATGCGGAAGCTGTTGCCGCTGACCGGGGACGAGTTTAAGGGCATCGCGAACAACACACCGCCATATATGCAGTGAACGGGGTTTCGATGCGAGTGCGGTCCGCGGGCAAGCCCTGAGTTCGGACTACCGTTTGCCAACATCGAAAGAGATGCCCTGAGCTACGCGAAACTGTTCCGATCCCTGACGGCCAAAGGACTTGAACCACCGGGCGTCTGTTCGCAGATCCAACGCGCGATTCATCGGCATTTTCAGGCCGCCTCCAGCATTCACTGTCAACGCCACGCGGGACTCAGTGCCGACCGGAGGACCATTGGAGGAAAAAACAGGCGCGCCGTATTGCGATAGTCCGACTCCCGCGCCTACATACGGTGTCGATTGGCCGACGCGCGGAAGGGCATACAAGAGGCTGGTGCTTGAACTCAGCGCGTGAATGCGACCCTCGCCACGGCGATACGCAACGTCTGTTTCGACACTGAGCTTGGAGGTCAACGGAAACGTGACGGCGGCACCCACGGGAGGGGCTTCCGCCGAGCCAATGGCCACGTATGGAGTCGCTTCGACAGCTTCTGTTTCCTGTGCACCCACGGGCCAGGCTCCAAGCGTGAGCACGACGATTAACAAGACGCCAGATTTGTAGGCTCGCATCACTCCTCCTCAGCCGTGTGATTGCGGTCGCTGAACATGACCATTAGACGGCCAAGAGTTCATAAGAGTCGGAATGCGCCAAGTATAATTACGGCCCATGCGCTATCTCGCGGTCGTCGTCTGCGTGATCGCCAGCGCGGTAATGGGGGCGGCCAGCGCACCTCAATCCTCCAGCGAACTGATTTTTCCGCTCGAGTCCTGGCACAATCATTCGTCTTCGATCGTCGAGACACCGAGAGGCGATTTGCTCGTGTGCTGGTTCCACGGATCCGGCGAGCGCACGGCTGATGACGTGCTCATTCGAGCGGCGCGATGGAATAGTAAAAAAAGAACCTGGAGCCAGCCTTTCACCCTCGCCGACGCACCCGGATTCCCCGAGACAAATCCTGTGCTCTTCATCGACCGGCGCGAGCGCCTGTTCTTTCTCTGGCCGCTCATCATCGCGCACCGCTGGGAGACGGCGTTGATGAAATACCGAGTCTCGACTGACTACCAACAGGCCGACGGGCCGCCAACGTGGGCATTTCAAGACAACATCGTCCTGGTCCCAAAGAACATTGGGCCGAAGACGAAGGCCTTTGTCGCAGCTGAAGTGGAGCGCAGTCCACAGCTGGCGGCCGCCGGCCAACGGCTCGTCGAGCGGGCGGAAGATGAGTACTTCTCACGAATGGGCTGGTTCACGCGCACACATCCACTCGAGCTTCCATCCGGCCGGCTGCTGGTCCCGATGTATTCAGATGGGTACTCGTTCGGCATCATGGCCATCAGTGATGACGGTGGCATCACCTGGAAAGCCAGCGAGCCGATCGTCGGTTTCGGCGGCGTGCAGCCCTCCGTCGTCCGCAAGAACGACGGGACTCTTGTTGCGTATCTCCGCGACAATGGACCGGCGCCGAAACGGGCGCTGATGAGCGAGTCGACCGACAACGGTGAATCGTGGACAACCGCTCGCGACACCGACATCCTGAATCCGGGGTCGAGCCTCGAGGTGATCCGTCTTCGCAACGGTCACTGGATCATGGTGTACAACGATCTCGAGCGAAACCGATACTCACTCGTCGCCGCGATCTCCGAGGACGAAGGTACGACGTGGCCGGTTCGACGCCATCTCGAGGGTCGGCCGGACGTCGAGACACCTCACCAATACCACTATCCTTCCGTAATGCAGGCACGTGACGATGCCATTCACGTGACGTACAGCTATTTCACTGCAACCGGAAAATCGATCAAGCACGCGCGCTTCAACGAGGATTGGGTGCGGAACAAACCGGAGTAGCACTAGACCCTTCATGCGAACGCCAAATGTTTTTCGCCGGACGCTGCCGGCGGCGGCATGTCTCATCGTTCTCGCGATCAGTGTGGTGGCGCACACGGAGGTCGCGTCGGTCGCGCAAAACTCGGCGACCGCTCGCGGCGCTGATGGGCAATGGTGGAAGCACGAGCCCATTCGGTTTCTCCAGACCAATCTGAGCGAAAAGGATTCGACCGTCGATCCGAAAGCGCTCGTCAGCGCCGTCGCCGACTTCGGGGCGAATACCTTCCTCATGAACATGGGAGGGATCGTCGCGCAGTACCCGACGCGGATCCCGTTTCACTATCCGAGCGCCTTCCTCCCGCCTGGACGCGATCTGTTCGGCGACGTCGTCCGCGAGGCTCACGCGCGACGAATTCGCGTCGTCGGACGCTTCGACCTGAGCAAGACGCAGAAGGCGGTGTTCGACGCGCATCCCGAATGGTTCTTCCGCCGCGCGGACGGCCAGCCAGTGATCTACAACGGCCTCTATTCCACCTGTATCAACGGCAACTATTACCGCCAGCACGCGCTGACGATTCTCGCGGAAGCGCTCGAGCGCTACGAGGTCGATGGCCTCTTTTTCAATATGTTTGGCAATCCCACGACGGATTACAGCGGCGTGGCGACAGGTCCGTGTCACTGCCAGGCGTGCGAAGCGCGCTATCGTGCGCGATTCGGCGGAGCGGTGCCCTCCGCTGCCGATGCCGACTATCGGTCGTTCATGTCAGACTCCTCGCGGGAGGTCGCCGCGACGATTGCCGAAGTCATTCACCGCAAGCGACCCGCTGCCGCCTTCCTCACATACATCAAGGACCACACCGACGGCATCATGTCGGAGTCGAACACCGCCGTCACTCGGCCGCTGCCGCTGTGGCCGTACTCGGCCAGCGACAACGTAAGCCGCTCGCTCGGTTCAGAACCGGACAAGGTCGCGATCAATCTGGCGATGACCTTCATCGATTTCCCCTGGCGTTATTCGAACGTGCCGGGACCGGAGACCGCTCTCCGCCTGTATCAGAACATCGCGCACGGGGCGCCGCCGGCGATCGTTGTCTCCGGTCCGATGGCGCAGCAGGACCGCACTGGCCTTCTTGCGGCCAAACCGATCTTCGACTGGCACGCGCATCACGAAGATTTATACGTGGGTCAGAAGAACGCAGCACGAGTGATGCTGTTGGCGACGGGCGACACCGCGTCGTACCGCGGGTTCTTCCGACTGTTAACCGAGGAGCACATCCCGTTTGTGGTTTCTGAAAACCTGCGCTGGATGCAGGAGGGCTCACGATTCGATCTCGTCATCGTGCCTGGTGCGGCTCCGAAAGAACTCGGAGGCTACGTCCAGGAGGGTGGGCGAGTGCTTGTGGCCGGCACCGCGGCGCCGCCATTCCCTGTGGGCGCGATCGCGGGTCGCCGATCGACACAGGGATATTGGCGCATCCACGATCGTCGCGAGTTCCCATCGTTGAAAGACACGGATCTGATATTCGTCGATGGTGAATACCTGGAGATTGCACCACTCCAGCAGCCGATCCTGACACTCATCCCGACGGCGATGTTCGGCCCGCCGGAGAAAGTGTGGAGCGACAAAGTCGAGACGACGGTGCCCGGGATCGTCCTCGCGGAGCATGGAAAGGGCCGCGCTGCGTACATTCCGTGGGATGTTGGCGGCCTTTACTATCGTCACAGTTCAGAGACACACCGCGGTCTTCTCGGCGATGTCATCGATCGGCTGCTGCCCGCCGGACGCCAGCTTCGAACGAATGCACATCCGCTCGTGGAAATGACGATCATGGATCAGCCCGCACGTGGACGCACCTTGATTCATCTGGTCAACGGCACAGGGCATCACGACACCGCATACTTTCCGCCGCTGGAGATTCGCGACATCCGAATCGATCTGCCTCGCGATGTGCGTCGGGCGCATGCCGTGGCGCTCGATCGCGATCTGCCCATCAGTAGGAACGGCCCTTTGCGATCGTTCACCGTTCCTCGGCTTCAAGCCTATGAAGTCATCGTGGTCGAGTGATGTGGAAGGCCGATCTGATAGCTGATTTGCGTTTCGGCTGGCGGACACTACGACGCAATCCAGGATTCTCGCTCGCCGCGGTACTCACCCTCGCTCTCGGCATCGGCGCGACCACGGCCATCTTCACTTTGGTCGAACAAGTGATGCTGCGGCCGCTTGCGGTCGTGGAACCCGAGCGGCTCTGGCGCGTCGGCGACACGGCCGGATGCTGTTACGCCACTGGCTTCGGTCAAGACAATTGGCGGTTCTTCTCCTGGGAGGCATACAAGCAGTTTCGCGGCGCCACTCCAGGCTTCGAGGAGCTCACCGCGTTCCAAGTGGGAAATACGTTGTTGGGTGTGCGGCCGCACGGGTCACCCGGCGCCATCGTGACTGCGAACGGCCAGTTCGTCTCCGGCAATTTCTTCAAGACCTTCGGCATCACCGCCTACCGTGGCCGCATGTTCATCGATGGCGACGACGACAAAGGCGCGCCGCCGGTAGCGGTCATCAGTTTTCACGCCTGGCAGGAAAAGTACGGCTCGTCGCCGTCGGTGATTGGAGGCGTTTATCACATCAATGGTCACCCGGTCACTGTCGTTGGCGTCGGCCCACCCTCTTTCTTTGGTGCGAAGGTCGCGGAGTCGGGCATCCCGGATTTCTGGCTGCCGCTCACGACTGAACCGCTGATCGTCGGCGCGACATCACGCCTCGAGGATCCCAGGACCGCGTGGCTCGATTTGATCGGGCGTGTCCGCCGCGACACGAATCAGCGAACCGTCGAAGCGCACCTCCAGGTCGAGCTGCGCGAGTGGTTGGCAAGTCATCTGACGGACATGACTCCAGACGAGCGCTCACGATGGGAGAAGCAGACGGTGCATCTGGCGCCCGGCGGCCGGGGCGTTCCCCTGATGCGCCTGACCTACGAGGGTGGTTTGCGTGTCCTGCTGTGGGCCGCAATCTGCGTGCTGGTCGTTGCCTGCGCCAACGTCGCGAATCTGCTATTGGCGCGCGGCCTCAGGCGGCGAGATCAGATCGCGCTGCGCACTGCGCTCGGCGCGTCGCGTCCGCGGCTCGTACGTATGGCGCTCGTGGAGAGCTTGACGCTGGCGGTGTTCGGCGCCGCCGCCGGCATTCTCGTCGCGTACGGCGGTACGAGCATCATCCTGCGCCTCGCGCTCGCCGGATCGAACTCGTGGGTGCCGGTGACGGCAACGCCATCCCCACTGGTTCTCGTCTGCGCACTCGGAATGGCGATCGTCACCGGCGTCGTGTTTGGCATCCCTCCCGCATGGATGATCTCGCAAGTCGATCCCATCGAAGCATTGCGCGGCATGAATCGATCCGCTGGAGGCCGACGGCATTGGGCGCAGAACACGCTGATCGCCGCGCAGGTTGTTTTGTCGTTGGTCCTGCTCAGTGCGGCGGCGATGCTCGGCCAGAGCCTGCGTAATCTGCAGCACCAGGACTTCGGGTTCGATCTCAACGGCCGCTACCTGGTTTGGATCAACACCATCTTGTCTGGGTACACCCGCGAGCAACTCGTTCCGGTGCTCAGCGAAATCGAGAACCGCCTCCGAGCCGTCCCCGGCGTCCGTGCAGCAAGCACTGTGCTTTACGCGCCGATGAGCCGGCTCAGTTGGCGTCACGACCTCCGAATCGTCGGCAAACCGGAACCGGGTCCGAGAGACGATGTTTCGTCGGCATGGACGCGAGTGATGCCAGGATTTTTCGAGACTCTCGGGAACAGGATCGTGATGGGACGGTCCATCAATCAAGAGGACAGCGCGACGTCGCGGCCAGTCGCTGTCGTCAATGAAGCATTTGCCAAGCGGTTCTTCGGCAAGGAGAACCCGATCGGGCAATACTTCGGTCCAGCGTCGCGAGGGAAGACTAGCGTTTACGAGATTGTCGGTGTCGCTTCAGACGTGCGGTTCTTCGCGGACTTCGAACGAGCCCTCGGTCCGTTGTATTTCGTCTCGCAGGCGCAGACAACACAATTCGACGAGGCGAGCCTTCAGAGTCGCGAGGTCTGGTCGCATTTCCCGTACAACATCGTCATCTGGGCGCCGGGACATCCACCCGACCTCGAGAAGCAAATCACGAAGACGGTGTCGGATTTCGCGATTCCCATCTACGAGGTCCATCCGTACACGGATGTGATTCGTACCGACTACGGTCAGCAGAACCTGCTGGCGACTCTAACCTGGCTGTTCGGAGCACTCGCGCTCGTGCTGGCCGCTGTCGGCCTCTACGGCGTGACCGCGTACAGTGTGGAGCAACGAACGAGAGAGATTGGTGTCCGCATCGCGCTCGGCGCGAATCATCGTTCGGTGGTCGCGATGGTGCTACGCGGAGCGTTCTCGCCGGTCGGCATCGGCTTGACCTTAGGAATCCCGGCGGCGATGGGTGCCGGCCGGCTCATCGCGAGTCAACTGTTCAATGTCGGCCCGTTTGATCCGGTGCTGCTCTCGGGGGCGGCGCTGCTGCTCGGTGTCGCGTCAGTGATCGCCGGAATCATTCCCGCTTATCGGGCGACACGCGTCGATCCGATGACCATTCTGCGAGCCGAATAGCGTTCCGATGTGGAGTGTAGCCATTGCCATCGTGTTGGCGATCGTCAGTATCGCCCTGGCGACCCGCATCATGTGGTGGGCGACGAGTCGATCCGCGATATGGGCCCTGGCGGGAGGTCTGCTTATCGGATTGATCGTTTTACTGTTGGCCGTATTCGCGGCGTGGTTGATGACGGATCACTACTGGGGCGGACTCGATCAACTTCACGGACGATGACCGTGTTCCAATCGGCAGGGCCCTCAGGCGTGCTGATGCTCGAGCCTGAGAAATGCACGACCTCGTCCGGTATCAGGGAACTTGACCCGATACCGGTTCGAGAACCATCCTGAAGGGCCATGTTGGAGGTCCAACGCGAGCTGGCGTCGCTGAAGTTCATCGACGGCCTCTCCGCTCATTTGAAAGACGTCCGGGAGCCGCACAAAGCACTGCGGCATGCGCTCCGTGACACCCGCGACTTCTTTCAGGCGACGCACGGGTGCATCGCGACGCTGCGCGCCGGCCGCTCCCAGGCCGATCTCCTGTTCGCGCTGCCCAGACGCGCCGTGTGGGACCTCGGCGTGCTGACCCGATACATCCGCCATACGCATCCGCCGATTCAGCGCGACATGTTGATTGGATCGGTTCGTCGCCGGGGGGGCGCCTGGGGAGCCATCGCGCTGCTCGCTTCCGGTCGCGACTTCGATCGCGATGATCGCCGCCTGATGGCGCGCATTGCCGGTGTGCTATCAGCCGCCGTTCACCGGATCGATCGCGATCGACTTCTCGGGGTTCGCGATCGGATCGATCGAAAGATCATGGAGCAGATCCATCCCAAGGATCTCTTCTATCAGATCATGGACGGCATCCGATCGCTGACCCTCTACGATCATTCGTCGGCGCTTCTCATCCGCGAGGAGGATGAGAGGTCGTTGCGCGTCGTCGCGGAGCAGATCGCCTGGACGAAGGCCAAGAGCGAGCGGATTGGGCTGCGCATCCCGATCACGGACGATGCCGCAG
>Ga0075418_10003746_pt1 | contig 17341 bp, 14 predicted proteins | sample SoiMetdeltSBSDD2_FD_81776 | JGI IMG/M metagenome (GOLD analysis project Ga0075418, IMG submission 81776) | Bulk soil microbial communities from a Populus tree surrounding site in Tennessee, USA - Soil MetaG P. deltoides SBSDD2 | ecosystem: Environmental > Terrestrial > Soil > Tree plantation... | reverse complement strand
TTCAGGCGCGTTACGCAATTCCGCAAGTCTGGCACTACCGTTATTAGACGATGATGATTTTTTTGGACGAAGCTTTGGCAGGAAAACAAATTCCCCTCCGAGAAAATAGAATAGCGAAGTTACGACGATTGCTTCGCAATAACTCGTGTATTCACTTAATGCAGGCTAACCATTCTTACTATGCTTCGCTCAATCTTTGCGTCGACCGCAAGATGAAAACCCCTAAAGACATTTCATTTTATTTTTTCCAATTTGTTTTTCCTTGACGCCGTTGACAGCCTCATTATAGAGTTGCGCCCGAATTGCTCCAAAAATCAGAAAGGCGCATGACATGAAAGCGAGTGTCTTCGCACGGGCTACGTTCCTGGGGGCGGTTTTTACCCTACTGTCGGGGTTGATTGTCTTCAGCGTATGGGGACAATCCGAGCACACCAAGCGCCTTATCGAGGGGGCAAAAAAAGAAGGAAAGCTAATCTGGTATACTGCGCTCAATATCAACGATGCAACGATGCTGACCAAACGCTTTGAGCAGTTATATCCATTCATAAAAACCGAATCCCTGCGTTTGGGAGGACGAGAGTTGGTGACGAAGATACTCATGGAAGCGAACACCCGGGTTTTCCGAGCCGATGTGATCGAAGCCGTCAGTATTGACGGTCACATTCTTAAGAAGAGAGGGCTCTTGGAAAAGTATATCTCTCCGGAGGCCAGCGCCTATCCAGCTTCCGTTAAAGACGCCGATGGGACGTGGACCAGCTTTTTTATTAACACGCACGTGCTTGTGTACAATACCACGATGGTGAAGAAGGAAGAGGTCCCCCGCACCTATGAAGAGCTTATCAACCCCAAATGGAAGGGAAAGATTATTATCCGCGACGACGACTTTCCGACGTTTGGAATGATGCTCAGAGTCATGGGCAAAGACAAAGGCCTCAATTTCATGCGCCGCCTTGCCGCTCAGGGTGTCGAACTGCGGTCCGGCAGCACATTGGCTATTCAAGATATCTCTGCCGGAGCCGCTCCCCTGGGGATGAACCTTTATGGTACACGGGTCGAGGAGCTGAAGAAAAAGCAGGCTCCCGTCGATTGGACACCCATGGAGTTCGTGCTGGTTAGCATTGAACCGTTGTCCGTGGCCGCAAAAGCGCCGAATCCAAATGCCGCTCGTTTGTTCGTCGATTTTCTTCTCTCCAAGGAAGGCCAGGGGATGATGCGCGACCGGAGCCGTATCCCTTCGCGTCCTGATGTTCCCCCCGATCCGCCGCAGCTGACGCAGGGTTTAAAGCTGATTTCCACAGATCTGTCTTTAGCTGATGAAGCGGACCAGGTTGCTAAAGACTATTATGAGATCTTTCGCATCGGCAAGTGAGATAAACGTGGAATTCATCGCGCGTGGCAAGTTTGTTTTGACCAACAATGACGGCTATGCAACCGCTGGGATCTTGGAGGACGGGGCGGTCTACGTTTCAGGGCAAAACATCGTAGAAGTCTCTCCCTATAAGGATCTTAAGGCCACTTACCCCAATACCACAGTTATTGGATCGCCCGAATTCTGGGTGATGCCCGGCTTCGTCAGCGCTCACCAGCACGGCAAAGGCCTCACCAGCTACCAGTTGGGAGGCTTAGACGACTGCCTGGAACTTCGTGTGTCCGCTCTCCCTCAGGCGAAGGTAGACAATTATCTCGACACCCTCTATGGCTGCGCGCAGATGATCGAAGCCGGCATCACATGCTGTATCCACTACAATTCGAGCCGTGGGCCGGCACTTTACGAAACCGACATCCTAGAGCGAATCCGCGCGTATCGCGAAGCGGGCCTGCGCGTCTCCTTCGGTCTCGATATCCGAAACCGCAACTATCTCGTCTACGGCGACGACGATTTTTACTCCGGCCTTCCAGAACGACTTCGGAACAGGGCGCGGGAGGAATATGACAAGCCGCGCACAGCTGCTCCCGACGATTATTTTCGCCTTGCACGCCGCCTCTCCGAAACCATTGAGAAAGAAAGCGACGGGCGCATAAAAATTTTTTTTACTCCCGCCGGGCCACAGTGGTGCACGGGAGATCTCTTGAAAGCCATCCGCCGCGAGTCCGAGGAAATGCAACTCGGAGTGCAAATGCACCTGCTCGAGACCAAATACCAGCGCTCCTATTTCGCCCGGACTTACGGCCAAAGCGCGGTTCAATGGCTCGACCACTTGGATTTTCTAACCTCGCGAACGAGCCTCGCGCATGGCGTGTGGCTCAGCCGTGAAGATGCGGTGATCTTGGCCGCCAGAGGCACGCCGCTGGTACACAATCCCAGCTCCAACCTGCGCTTGCGAAGCGGGATCGCGCCGATCCAGATGCTGCATGAAGTCGGCGTGCCACTTGCTCTTGGTCTCGATGGCAGTCCTTTGAACGACGAGCCCGATATAATTCAGGAGATGCGGCTGTGCGCCAATTTGCAACGAGTTCCCGGGGTCGATTCGAAAATCGTGCCTCTGAAAGAGATATTCCACATGGCCACGGTGAATGGATCCAAAGCGCTCGGCTGGGGACAGTTGGCCGGAAGTTTGGAGCGTGGCAAGCGCGCCGACTTGGTTCTCCTCAACGCGAAAAATTTCTCGCGGCCCTACGTCGCTCCGCAGCAAAATCCTATCGATACTCTGATCACGCGCGGAAAAAGCAGCGCGGTGGACACCGTGATTGTGGACGGTGAAATCCTCTATCAGGGGAAAAAACATCTTCGTCTCCAACCGAACCAGATTGTCGAAAGCCTACAGAAAAGTGTGATTCCGCCGGCGCCGGTAAAAGCCGACAATCTCGGCGACGAGCTACTCCCTTACGTGGTTCGATATTACCAACCGTGGGACAAAGACGAGCTTTTGCCATTTCATCAAGTCAACAGCTCGACCTAATCCGTCAGGAGGGATCTTGGCACGCCTAGCACTGACAGACGCTTACATCATGACCGGTACGCGCGGCGTTCTGGACAAAGGCACGATCGTTATCAAAGACTCGCGGATCGAGGCCATTGGGACGAATATCCGCGTCCCCGCGGAGGCGGAAGTATGGAGCCTCAGAGACAAGGTGGTCATTCCCGGCACGATCGACGCCCATACGCATCTTGGACTTACACAGGACGGGGTTGGAGCCATGCACAGCGACGAGGACGAAGTCGACGATCCGATCGTACCGCACCTGCGCGCGTTGGACGCGATCAATCCCGAAGATATCGCGTTTAAGGATGCTCTTCGGGGCGGCGTCACCACAGTGGGAATCATGCCTGGAAGCCACAACGTGATCTGCGGGCAACCTGCCGCGGTTAAAGTCGTAGGCACGACCGTGGAAGAAATGGTCGTGCGCGCTCCCGTGGGGATGAAGATCGCCTTTGGCGAGCGTCCGAAAAACGCCTATGGATCGCGAAAGAAAAGTCCGATGACGCGAATGGGCATTGCGGCCATGCTGCGAGAAGCGTTGGTGAAGGTGGCAAATTACTCGAAGAAGAACGGCACCGAGCGCAATCTACGCATGGAAGCCATGATGCCGGTGATGAAGAAACAGCTGCCACTCCGCGCCCATGCGCATCGCATCGACGATATCATGACCGCCCTGCGTATCGCGAAGGAGTTCGGTCTACGACTCGTGATCGAGCATGGGACGGATGCCTACAAGGTTGCGCGAGAGTTGGCCGATGCAAAAGTGCCGGTGGTGCACGGTCCGTGGATCAAAGTTCGCGGCAATCTGGAACAGTCCGGGCGAGTCCCCGAGTCGCCCCGACTCCTAATTGAGAGTGGGGTGTTAACCGCTTTTTCGACGGATCATCCGGTGATCGCGATTCAAAATCTGCGGCTGCAGGCAATCATAGCCGTCCAAGAAGGGGTTTCCCAGGAAGACGCGCTGAAAGCGATTACCTGGAATCACGCGCGGATCATGGGAATCGAGGACCGAGTTGGCAGCATCGAAAAAGGCAAGGACGCCGATCTGGTCGTTCTCTCCGGACTTCCGTTCGACAGCGCAACCAAAGTCGAGGCCGTGATGATCAACGGTAAAATCGCCTGGCGCTGCTGAGCACGGATAACACGCGATCCTGACATATCGCTAATTCATCCCGAGATCGCTTGCCTAGGTGGATCAGTTGGTGCCCGCGCTTATCTCTTCGAAACGCCCTCGCCCAGCTCAATGCCGGAGCCGGATCTCAACAGAATTTAAAAATACTGCAGTACAATTTGGTGTACTCCGCGAAATTCGGTCCGATCTTCATAGGATCTACGGCCAAGTACTCTGGGATCTCGAGTTCCGGAGATTTGGTCTTGTAGCCGGAGCGGGCAGTTGGTATGCCGAATTCCTCAGCGAGGATTTTCATTGCGCCGTCGCGGGAGAGCGCCCAGTCCAAGAACAACGCCGCGCTGTGCGGATGAGGAGCGTTTTTAGCCAGCATCACGTGAGTCGGCAGCGTCAGAACGGGCTTCAGTAGGACAAATCCCATTGGCGCCCCTTTGCGTATCAGCTCCAGGACGCGATAGCCAAACAACCAGGGAATCATATCGGTTTCTCCTATCGAAAGGAGTTGCGCCTCAAAAGTGTGACCGCGCCGCATCGAAGGTTCATGCTCGGCCAACTTTTTAAAATAGGCGATCCCTTTCTGTTTCCCCCAATATTCCACTATGGTTCCAAACAGATCCATGTCCTCGTCATCCATGACGATTCTTCCCTTCCATCGGGGATCGAGTACGTCTTCGTAGCTTTTAGGGATCTCGTCTTTTTTCACTTTGTTGGTGTTATAGCCCAAGACGACGACTTGGTGGTGCAGCGTGGTCCAGTATCCGTCCTTGTCAAGGAATTCTTTTTTGATTCCCTGTCGGCTCGGGCTAAGGTAGGGATCCAGCAAGCCATCCTTAAATATGGTGTAAGCCTGTCCGGGGTTGAGGCTGATGATGTCCGCATTGTATGTCTTGGCGCGGGCCTCGTTGACGATTTTATTATAAGTGTCAACGGCGCCGCCGCGTTGATAGTGGGTGGTGATGAACGGATATTTCTTGTTGAATTCTTCGAGGACGCGCTTGTAGTTGTCGGTAGCCGTGATCCCGTACTCGATCAGCGTTCCTTCGCGTTTGGCGCCTTCGATCAGCTTTTGTTCTCTTTGGCTGCCAGTCAGCCCTTTGTAGGCGCTGAGCACTTCGGCGGCGCTTTTGCCGTGGGAGGAGCTGGAAACCAGAGAAAAACATACGACAACCGAACCAACAAAAAGGCCCGCCCAGCCTCTTTGATGAGTTGTTTCGGTTTTGCTTGTCACTTTCATATCTTTCTCCTCCAGGATTGCGCTACTCGGAAGACCGTTTCATATGATATCAACCCGTGATCAACACATAGCTCTAGAGGCCTCAGATCTACTGTAGCTTGCGATACTCACTCTTCTTATCAGCGTAACCTTTCTCATCCAGTTCCATCCATCGGAATGAACTGAATTTTATCGGCATCTGGCAGCGGCGGGTAGATTCCTACTCTCGTGACAAACTCACCTGCTTGGCAATGATCTTAAGACTCTCATCGCTGTGATAGTAATCAATAAATGCCTTTCCAGCTCGCAAATTGACCAATCAATAGTCTCGACTTCTCAAATAACCGGCGAAATTAAGAGCCCATTATCGCAACACAAAGGGAATGTCTAGATCTGTCTGGGAAGCGAACTGAAGTTGACTTGAAGGATGACGATTTGATACTGCTAAAAATCGGGTAAAGAATCAATTGATGCGGTTAGGAGGAAGTCCAATGGCCGACAACATCGTCTATCTGAACGGCTCGTACGTCAAAGATACCGACGCCAAGATATCTATATTTGACCGTGGCTTCACGAATTGTGACTGGACTTACGACGTGACCCGAACATTCAATCACAAGCCGTTCCAGTTGCGCGATCATATCGCCAGGCTCTATCGGTCACTTGATTTCATTCAACTCGATCCTGGCTTAACCCAGGACGAGATGCATGACATTACCCTGGAAGTCTTCAAGAGAAACGAGAAGAGCTTGGGGTCGGGAGACGATTTTTCCATTACTCATAGGGTGTCCCGTGGCATTGGGGAATTAGCTCCGGGGACTTATCGTCCGACAGTGGCAGTGTATTGTAACCGCATAAAGTTCGAAAGTTTTGCTCAACGTTTGATCGATGGAGCTCCCTTGGTCGTGGTCTCCACAAGGAGGGTCCCACCGGTCTGTATGGATCCCAAGGCCAAACATGTTTCGCTGAACTTTCTCCTCGCTAACCTGGAGGGTCAAAGCGTTGATCCCTCGGCGTGGGTCTTGATGCTCGATGTCTACGGCTTTCTGAGTGAGTGCACTTCCAAGAATATATTTCTGGTGAGAAGCGGAGGTTTGTTGACTCCGAAGCGAGACAACGTGCTTGAGGGCGTCACCAGGGCGACAATCTTGGAATTGGCATCCAAGCTCGACATACCGTGTTCCGAGACTGACTTGAGCGTTTACGATCTCATGACCGCGGACGAAGTGTTTGTGACCTCCGTCACACCCGTCATGATTCCTATCTCTAAAATCAACAATAAGTCGCTCAAAAATCCCGGCCCCGGGCCTGTAATCAGGAAATTGCAGCGGGCATGGAGCGAGATGGTAGGAGTCGACATCGTTGCGCAAGCGCTCAGCCACCTCGACAGCGCGACGCCCGCAGGCCGTGGGACTAAACCGCTGCCATGACGAGAAATAATCGCCGTCGGCTCAACACTGATTGGTTATTGGTGTTAGAAATTTAATTACTAATTCTTTGCTCATTCTTCGATTTCGTATAATCGGCGCGATTTAGATTTCTGAATTCTAAAGAATCATCCTCTCCGGTTGTTCCCCTCTGCTAGCGCAAATCATCAGCGCAATACTCGCTACGACTGCCTGCCTCGATATCGGTCGCTTCCTCATCTTCTGGTCCGACATAACACTGTAACCAAGAAAATGGTATTGCCTTCTCATCAACAGTTAAATATAGAATGTTCACAGTAGCAGAGCAGTGAATCCCATGAAATCAAGGAGGCAAGCCCATGGCAAAAATGCTGGAATGCGCGAAGGTAGACCCTTCGAGCGGGTGTAAGCACGTCGTCCGTGGTGAGACAGTAGAAGAAGTAATGCAGAAAGCCGCTGAGCACGCCAAGGAACACGGCATTCGCCAAGTGACGCCGGAACTGATCGAAAAAGTCAAAGCAAACATCCGTGACGCCTAGCTAGCAGTCCTACCTGATTTATTGACGCACGGACCGTCTCGAAGGCCCGTGCGTCCCATCATTTACTTGCGCGAGCTCTCGCTCGAACGTGCTATAAGTTCCCATCCACAACATAGGACCCTCAGGTCAGCGCGGAACCACGCAATTGCGTACTCTATCCCAACCCCGGGCCACGCCGGGTTTAATTTCGAGCGTGGAAACACCAGGTAAGTAAAGCGTCCCCTTGGCATGCCTGCGCCGGTTTTCGGGTTTACGTTTGTGCCCCCGAGATTCTCCGCCAATCGAATTGAAACTTCTCCCAAAGGGGCTTTTTGGGGCCGGCATCGGCAATGATGAACGGGCTTTCGTTGCCGTTATCGAGATTTTATGGCTAAGCCAACATCGCCGAAATCACCCGTCCCTTTGAGTTTGGAGAATTCCCCGGGAAAAACGATCTAGGGGACTCGCGTCGAATCGACGTAGCGCCGAACGTCGGTGAGCGCCAGACTGCGGTCTTGCAACGTGGTGCGCGAGACAAAGAAACCGGCAAACTCTCCACCGGTTTGAACGAAGGGTTCATCGGATTTCGTTGGATTTTCAACCAGAATCGCTTTCCAATTTCCCTCCGGAAAGCCAGCATTCGCCAGCGCATCGATTCCTTTATCCAGGGGATGATAGGAATTGGGCGCTCCGTCCGCATCGATGGCCATCCGAGTAATCGTGTAAAAATACGCCTGACTTACGGGAATTTTCTTTATCATCGCGCCGCGATAATCGAATCCATCAATCGCGTCACAGGTTGTGCCCGCTAGCGACGATCGAACCGATGTTAGAAGGAATAGGAGAGTGAGAAGAACATGGAACATGCGAACCAGGTAACTCAAGTCTTGTATTTTGACATTTCGTGCATTTGGCTGCCTCATAAAAGAGCTTCTAATCTCAGCAAGACTACCCGGTGTGCTGCCAGAGCGTCAGGCTTTTCGTATTGACTCATGTTCCCCTAGCGATGCATCTCCAGCGGTCCGCCATCTAGTACGCTGGCAATATACCTGCCGCCGTGATTGCTTGCGGCGTGATCCTGCCCTTCGTCGCGTGTGAGTTCAGCGAAGCGATTGATAGCCATTTCCAGAAATTCCTGATTCAGCGGAATGATGCCTGCAAGCAAGTCGGGGATTTTTTCCAGCTCCTTTTCCTCTATGGCAGCGTCGAGCTCGCCGGTACGTTGCTCGTTTCTCAATTTTCGCCACTCGACGGATATTCTTTCGAGTCGTTCGCCGTCCCTCTGTGTAAAGCATCTTGCTAGAGCTGTTTGGTCCGTCATTCCCCGCGAATGCCAATCGGTTTCGATTCGCTTCAAGGCGCACGCGAGAAGGTCCACATCGGCTTCTGTAAATGGTCGTCTGCTAAATTTTTCCAGGACTTCCCAACGAAACCGAAACGCAAACCGCAACGTTGTGACTAATACAAAGAGACTTTTCGGCATTGCAGAGGGGTCGAACGCTCCGACCTCTTCAGAAAAGGTAATATGAAAGAATTCGATAACACCCTCCTTCTCACCGCGAAGGTCAATGGCATGAACGACGGGATGGTAAATCTTTCCATCGTGCGCCTGGAAGACCGCCTGTATCGGATCGAATCTGCGTTTGGTGGCGATCAGTCGAACGACCTGAAATAACTCTTCTCGCCAGCGGCCGTCTCCCTTTGCTTCCGGAATCGTCGATCGGAGTGTGCCCCAGGTCGCCGGAGCTTCCATAAAATCAAAAAGTTCGAGGACCTTGTCGTTGGCCGACAATATTTCCGCCTGATCTAGATCGTCCCTGGTTTGCAAGCGCGCCAGGTCTCTGACCCTCAGTTTTATCCACGGTTCGAAAACCTTATGAGTGATCGACTGCTTCAAAGGACTCACGGCTCTAACAAACTGCTGGGAGAGTTCCGGTATCTTCCCAGCCATCTTCGAATTCAATGGCTTCATGCCCGGCACTGGATTCTCGTTGAGGAAAACCATCTGGAGAAATTTCGAGACCTCATCCGTGTCAGTGACCTCGACGCCCTGATAGTCTTCTATCTGGCTCGGGATATGGTAGCGATACAAACAGATCAAGCGATCGGCGGAAGTTCGCTGTCCCTCAAATAGCCCTACTTCGTACAGAGGCCAGTCCAGCTCATTGGAAGGATCGGGTATGAGCAAAATGAACCAATTCGCCTTGTACACGGCATTTCGAATTTCTTGCCGCCAACTCTGGCCGACGATTTCTTCAGTAAATCTGGCTTGATAGGTAATATTGAGTTTCCCGCCAGCGTTCTCCTCCAAGGTATCAACGATGGCTTTCGCAGCGGCTTCGTCTTCTGTCTTGTAGCTGAAAAACACGTTGACAACTTGTTGATCCAATGCCGGTAACAGCTTCATGAGAGCCTCGAGCGCATCGCTGTTTTCCGCAAGTTTTTGACTTGCCATCGTGATTCTAGTGGCTGCCCCCTGGTGTCTATTTATGAAGTCCGAGATTTCTGGGTTTTTAAGGAGTTCTTCCCACTTTTCCATAGGACCTCCACTGCTTTATGGAACGATGCGTTTCAAGCAATGCGGATGATGGCCCGGCGACGTTTCTATAACCTGAGCAATTATAGGTCCAAGCGTACGGACTGCCGACCAAGCGTCGTCGTATGAAAAAACTCACTGATCTGGAAATCTTGCCGCAGGCAGGGCAAGACAAAGCTTAGAGATAGTTTACGCCATGTCTACTTTGTTTCTCTGAAAGATCCGTTTGTATACAGGGGAGATCTCTTTGGGATAGGTCTCACAGCTACGCGTGACGCCGGAACTGATCGACAAAATCAAAGCGAACATCCGTGACGCCTAGCTTGCGGTCCTAGCCGATCTAGCGGAATACTTTTTGTGTGGAATTTGCTGCCGAATTGCGGCAAGCGATGAAATCAGCGGCGCTTGCTAAGATCTCGTCCCGAGAACGTCCTTGGTCAATAGCACAGCCACCGGTCGGCTCGAATCCTCGGCCAGTATCCATGCATTCTTGAAAGTCCAGTCGATCTCGTCCGCATTACGCAATACGTAATGGCGCACTCCCAGTGCTTCCAGTACCGGCACCGTTGCGGTGCCGACTCTGGCGAAACCGCGATCGCCGATGTCACCGGCGTAGTAAACGATAAGAAGAATCGAAAGCTCCAACTGTATCGCTGTAGTGACGATCGCGTTGCAGCTATTCAACAGGCCGGCGTTCTGCATGATGATCGCCGGTTTCTTGCCAACCAATCGCGCGCCGGCGCAAATTCCCAACACCTTCTTCTTCACGACATAGCGGCACATGCTCAATGGCGCTATCGCGCTCGAGCGCGTTGATGAGATCGAGGCAATTGATGTCGGGAAGGCTGGTGATCAGGTCAATGCCCGCTTTCTTTATACCTTCGAGTATGGCTAACGCGTTAGTTTTTGCATCCATTTCATTTACCGGTACATTCGGTCAATCCAGCCACTCTTGTCGAGCTCCTGCACCAAGCTCATGTCGACAAACGCTGCCGGCTCGGCTTTTTTTGCTTCGGGTAGAACGGTCTCCAGCGAATCGAGAATCGCCCTGACGCCATTGTGCGTCGGATAAGGCGCCCGGGGCAAATATTGCAGGGCGTAGACGCGATAGGTTTCCTCCAGCACTTTTTGATCCGCGTTCTTGATGTATCGTTGCATGATCTTGAGGGAACCAGGTTTATCGCTTTTGAAGCGATGAATGGCGACCGTCAGCGATTTGATGAATTGCCCGACAGTCTCCCTGCGCTCGTGAATGAAGCGGCGGGTGGTGCCGTAACAGGTACTGGCATATTCGATGCCCATCGAGCCAGCATCGATAAATTCACGAAAGCCCAGCGCCAGCGCGTTGAGATTACCCGGAGGCGAAAAGACACCGCCATCCAATTGTCCTGCCTGCATGCCGCTCAGTATTTCCGGATAACCGCCCATCGGACGCACGACGACATCGCGCGTGGGGTCGAGCGACCATCGGCGTAACAGAGTTCTGAGGGTAAAATCTGAAAGACTGCCAATTCCCGTGACGCCGAAAGTTTTGCCTTTGAGCTCTTTGGGGTCTTTCAAATTCGCGCGAGTCATCAACGAGAAAACCAAAGTATTGTAAGTTGTGGCGATGAGCACCGTGTCCTTGGCGCCGTTGAGATTGGCCGACACGAGAGCATTGCCGCCGGTGCCGATGATCTGCAACTGGCCCGATAATAGCGCGGCCATGGAGCGCGGACCACCGCCGATATAGACCAGGTCGACGTCGAGTCCATTGTCACGGAAGATACCCATCTCTTTTGCGATCCACAAAACCGCTTGCGCTCCGCTGATGGACGGATAACTAATGGCAAGTTTATTGGACTTTTTGTCCTGCGCCGATAGAGCACCGAATGATATCAGCAACCCGTTGAGAACCACCCCGATCCCCAGAAAGCAACAAAAGTGACCTTGGATGCGGCTCAACCAGCTGCGTCTGGTTAAAAGCCTGAAGGACAAAAGATAAGTATCAAACACAAACATTAGGGTGTGTGCTTTCACCTCTCTCAATGGGAGTCCGACTCAGCAGCCTTCGGTTAATTTCAAGTCTTCTTCCAACTTCCGGGAAGGCGCGCTTGGAAAATCGATATGCCTTCGGTTTGTTCTACATGCCGCGTGAATCGATACTTGTTCTCAACGTCGGGCCACGGCCAGGGTGGTACTTCGCCTCTGCCTGGTTCGACGCGGGCGCAAATAAAAGTATGTTCCCAACGATTCATCGCGTCGACAAACAACTGTTTGAATTCTCCAGTGGAATTGGCGCCGAACGAGTTCTTGATGCCCACGCCCTTGGCCACGGACACAAAATCCACGCCTTCGGTCGTAGCTGTCTTTGTTCCGCCCGAGGATTCGTAAATCCCGTTGTCGAAAACAATATGAATCAAATTCTTTGGCTTCTTCCGCATGATCGTCGGCAGCCCGCACAAGTTCATCAGCAGAGCTCCATCGCCATCGAGGGCGATGACCCGTCGCTTCGGCAAACCGAGCGCCATACCAAGTGAGATTGAGGACGCCAACCCAAGTGTCCAGCAACGCAGATTTCCGTCACTTGGATGGTACGCGTTCCATTCAGAGGAAGTGCCGCCGACACACACCACACAGAGCGCGTCCCCGACGAGGTCGGCAATCTCTTTCAAACACTCGTGCCTTTTCATGTGTCGATCTATACCAAGGTTAAGAAAGATGCGTCAACCGAATTTTCTCATGCCCGTTCCGTGTTAATGCGGGCTAAGTTATTGTATCTAGACAAACGGGAGTCGATGTTCGGTTATTTTCGACCGTAGAGTTTCTCGATGAAGCCGCTGCTTTTCAATTGATCGACAAAACGCAGGTCGACAAAATCTTCCGCCTTGGCTTTGGTCACTTTGGCGTCCCACGAGGCTTGTACTTCCAAAGTATTTCGCAGTCCTTCCAGCGTCGGATAGGTGTCGGCGACCAGTAGTTGGGAGTACGCCGCATAGGCTCCCTCCAGCAGCGCCCGGTTCTGGCCTCGGGTGTATTTGCTCATGATCCTGAGAGTGTCTTCTTTGTTGGTCTTGAAGAAGTGAACGCCCGCCGCCAGCGCCTCGACCATGCGCCGCACGTTGTCCGGTTGCTCGCGGATCATTTTGTCGGTGGTGACCGTGCAGGTGAATTGAAAAGGAACTTTGAACTCCGCCATGTCGATGATGGTTTTTTGCCCCTGTCTCTCGCCCTGAAACTTTTCGGCGTCACTGGCCACGGTGAATTCCACTTGACCGTTGATCAGCGCCATGATTCGCGCCGGTCCGCCGCCGACCGTAATCGCTTTGATTTGGTTGTAAGGAATGCCCACTCGCTTCAACGCCAGACGCAAAGCGAAGTCCGCCGCGGTTCCCGGAATATGCACGGCAGCGGTTCGCCCCTTCAAGTCTTCCGGCGATTTGATCGCCGGGCTGCCGACAATGTAATAGGGCAATGTGTTTACCAGTCCATTGACAATGACGATATTTCCACCTGCCATCTTGCCATTGATGGCCGAGGTTCCCACTGCTTCGGTAAAGCTCAAATCCCCCGCCATCAAGGCCTGAATGCCGCGCGTGCTCCCGTCGATGAAGACCAGGTCGAGATCGAGGCCGTATTTTTTGAACAGACCGGTTTCCTTAGCGATCCACTCCGGCACCGAGGAGCTGGGCGAGTCCGATATGTAAGCTGCGAGAAGCTTTGCCTCTACCTGGTAAGGCGCGAGCCCGACCAACAAATAGGCGAGCGCCGCACTTCGACAAAAGTTTGTCATGGCCACCTCGAGAAAATCCGACTTCGCCACGAAGTTCACGAAGGGTTCAGATGATTAAAATTTGAACCCGAGTCTCCTTAGTATGCGTTCTTGCGACTAATTCTCTTCTTTGTACGCCCCCGATTGCAGCGGAGGTTATGGTCAGATCTTCACTGCGATTCGAGAATCAATCAGCGAATTAAATCTTAAGCCTTGCGCACGCTCGACCTGAGAGCCGTCATCAACGTCGCGATATCCGCCACCCTCTCGAGCCCCAGAACCAAGCCTACACTTCGCTCTATGTCTTCCGGCCGCAGCTGGCTGCGACCACAATCGCGATATTTGACCAGCAGCTCGTCGTCGCTCAGCGGCAAAGCGGGGTCGCCGCGCGGGATATCCACGCGCGCGTTATAGGTTCGCCCATCGGTCGTCCGGATCGTCACGGGATTACCAACGAACTCGGTATCCGGGCCGACGTCCGCGAGGCCAGGCCAGATGGGGACATCGGGGAAGGAAAGGTGAATCTTCTTTCTCGTCTCAATGATGTCGCGATCTCCAAACTTGTGATCCGTGAAAGTTTCTAGCGTCACCTGGTGATCGACCACCGCGGCGGCAATGCAGTACGGCATGCTGAACTTCGCCTGGTATGGCGTTGCCGGCTCGGTGAAGGCGAGCACGCGCATGGCCCGTTCGGAGGTGCCGACGTCAACTTCGGCGACGTCCTTGTCGCCGAGGCGGTGCTCATCCAATAACTGGAAAATTCCGTCCAGCGCGCGATGAGTGTGATAGCAGCTTGGGTATTTCTTGAGCCCGATACCCGGAGACTCGATGTAGAAGGGCTTGCCCAATCCATCCGCCATGCGCTCTGCGTCGTAGTGGCCTGGGCCTACCAGCGTGTCGTAGAAACCGTTCTTCGCTTCGATGATGTTGGGGTTGGCCGTGATTCCTTCTTGAGCCATCTGAGCGGCGATCACGCCGTTTCGGCAGGCGTTCCCCGCCGCCATCGCCCCCGCCATGCTGCCGTGGTTAGCCGACAGTCCGCAGGCAAAATTTCCCGCGATGCCCAGTGCCATTCTGGTTTTGGCGGCATCCAGCCGCAGTAGCTTCGCACAGGCGGCCGCCGCGCCGATGGAACCGTACCAGGTCTGGTGGTTCAGGCGGGCCTGCATGAGCTTGAAGTCGGCGTGGAGCGCGAGCTTGCCTTCGATCTCAAGTCCCAGGATATAAGCAGTGAGTATGTCTTGGCCCGAGGCGCCCAGATGCTCGCCCAGGCTCAGTACTGCAGGCAAAACCAAGACGCTGGGGTGACCGATCTTCACGCCGCAGTCGTCATAGTCCAGAGCGTGAGCAATGCAGCCATTGGCCAGAGCAGCGTCTGCAACCGAAACTTTGACACCGGCCCCGAGTACGGATGCCTGAGCCGGCCCACCGAGCTTTTTTACGTAACCGGTAATGGTCTGGCTAACCGGCTCGGAAACCCCGGCAAGGGCGGCTCCAACACAGTCCAGAGCCGTGCGCTTGGCCTTCTCCACGGTGTCCCGCGGTATGCTCTTGTAGCCGGTGTCTACTATGAACCGAGCAATTTTCTCAGTTGCGCCCATGCTTCACCTCGTCGGGGACTCGTTTAAACTCGAAGGGCGGGTTTGAAACCCGCCCTTACTGTTCCCAATATTCTATTCGCGCTTTGCGATTTAATTGCCGTACTGGAAAACCTTGAACCTTTGAACCGTTGAACTCTTAAACGACACGCGCAGTGCGTGTAACTACGCCGCCGCTTGCAGCCCATGGCCGTTGCCGCCACCCAACACACTGCCGGGGAGCGCGCCCGTGTGGTTAGCTTTTTCCACCAGCACTTCACCGTTGACGATGGTCATTTCGATACCCACTGCTTTTTGAATGAAGCGCTTTTCGTTGCCGGGCAGGTCCTGCACCATCTCAGCATCGCACTCGCGGACGGTCGCCGGATCGAAGACGCACAAATCCGCCGCCATCCCGCGGCGTAATAAACCACGATCCGGTAATCCAAAGATCGAGGCAACCATAAAAGTCAGTTTGCGCACGGCCTCTTCCACCGTCATGATTTGCTTCTCGCGCACCCAGTAACCGAGCAATCGCGTTGCGTAGCCGAAGCCGGCATCGTAGATCAGATGCGCGCCGGCGTCGGACTGACCCACGAGCACGAATGGGCTGCGGATGATTTCAGCCACCGCCTCTTCGTCGCCGTTGGTGCTGGAAGTTTGAAACTCGGTGTCCAATCCCTCTTCGAGCGAAAGATCGAGAAAAGCGTCGATCACATCCTGGCCGCGAATCTTGGCGATCTCCGCCACGCTCTTTTTTTCCAGATGTTTGTTTGCCGGGGTGGCCGCGTTGATCAGATACACCAGATCCCAGCGCCGCGAGAAGCGCGACGATTTTTTCTCTTCGACGGCTTCATAGCGCATCTTCTTGCGCGTCTCCGGGTCTTTGATCGCCGCGATGCGCGCTTCCAGTGGCAAGAAGAGGATCGTCTTCCACGTCGGTAGATCGTCGAACACCTGGGCGTTTTTCATCGTCAACCGGTTGTTGAACAGGCGCGCGTTGCACAGCGGATAGGATTGCACGCCGCGGTCAATCGATTCTTTGGCAAGATCCAAAAGCTGGCGCCATTCATTCGGCTTGTCCCAGCGGTGCGTCACGCTCTGCCAGATCACCGGCCGGCCCGACCGGCTGGCGATCTCGTCGAATAACTGCACGCTCTCGCGCATCGGCACCGATACTCCGAGAGAGCCGCGCGAAATCTGTATCGCGCCCTGATTGATCTCGCCGAGCGCGCAGGCGAGCTCGATAATTTCTTCGTCGGTGGCAAAGCGGCTCTGAATCGGCGTGCCGTCGGCATACATATGAACCGGATTTTGATTGGTGGAAAACCCAGCGGCACCGGCGCGCACGCTGGCTTTCAGCACTTCCTTCATCTGATGGATTTCCGCCGGCGTCGCCGCCCGTTCGATGGAAGCCTCGCCCATCACGAATTGGCGCAGCGCGCAGTGGCCCACCAGCGACGCGACATTAACGCCGAGTTTGCCGCGCAACGCGTCCAGATATTGCCCAAATGTAGTGAAGCCCCACTTCACCCCGGCCCTTAAAGCCGGCAGCGTGATTGCTTCGACGCGCTCGAAACTTTTCAAGATCGTGTCGCGGTCCGGTTCTTTACACGGCGCCAATGACAACCCGCAGTTGCCGGGGATGACCGTTGTCACACCGTGGTAGCAGGAAGAAGTCGCCAACGGGTCCCACAATAGCTGGGCATCGAGATGGGTGTGAAAGTCGATAAAGCCGGGCGATACGGCCAAGCCGTCGGCATTGACGACCCGCTTGGCGCTGCCGTTGATTCTGCCCGTGTCGACGATCCGGCCGTCTTGCACCGCGACGTCGCCGAGGTAAGACGGCAACCCGCTGCCATCGTAAATCCGTCCGCCTTTGATCAATACGTCATAGGCCATCAGAGATCCTCCTTGGCGTTTCGAACATTTGGTTGAGCTTACAGAGTCGCATACGCGGATGTCAACCAAAGCCCGGTTGGTAAGCGCGCCTGATTGCGTTATGGATAGAAACCGGTCCATCTCAATCGAGGTGCACGACTATGGCGATCCCTCCGGACGAACCGAAGAGTTCCGAACAAGTACAGCAATGGATTGAAAAGCACGCGCGACAGCACGATCGCTTCGCTCATGTCGCGGCAAAATACGATGGCCATCGCGCCACGCACGGCTGCTACGATGTGCATCCCTATCCGAACGGCTCGTTGCTCGGAACCCTGGCGGCAACGCATCGTGCCGGACGTATACTCGAAGTCGGCTGCGGTCTCGGTTACAGCGCCCTCTGGTTTGC
>Ga0075418_10003745_pt1 | contig 17343 bp, 15 predicted proteins | sample SoiMetdeltSBSDD2_FD_81776 | JGI IMG/M metagenome (GOLD analysis project Ga0075418, IMG submission 81776) | Bulk soil microbial communities from a Populus tree surrounding site in Tennessee, USA - Soil MetaG P. deltoides SBSDD2 | ecosystem: Environmental > Terrestrial > Soil > Tree plantation... | reverse complement strand
CGTCGAGGTGCCAGCGCACCTCGCGCGGCGCGTGCTCGAAAAGCCGCGCGCTGATCGCAGCGAGGTAGGCCTGAAGCGCGGGACGCGAGCGCGACTGGATCACGAGCTGCGCGCGCTCGAGGCCGGCGCGCCGGGTCAGGATGTTGGGCACCGGGTCGTAGACGTGGACGCCCTCGGGGACGTCGGCCAGGGCGGCGGCGGTGCGCAGGAAGCGCATCGCCGTGTCGAGCTTGGTCGCCTCGGCGCGGAGCGCTGCTTCGAACACGAATGGCGGGAAGCCGGCGCTGCGGCGCTCCTCGAGCTGGGATTCCGCGAAGCTCGCGAAGTCGTGACGGGCGAGCGCGGCAAAGAGCGGATGATCGGGATAGCGCGTCTGGACGAGCACCTCCCCCGGACGCGCGCGCCGCCCCGCGCGCCCGGCCACCTGCGCAAGCACGGCGAACAGGCGCTCTGCGGCGCGGTAGTCGGTCGACACGAGCGCGGTGTCGGCGTTCAGCACGCCGACCAGCGTCAGGTTGGGGAAGTCGTGGCCCTTGGCGAGGAGCTGGGTACCGACGAGGATGTCGCCTTCGCCCCGGCGCAGCCCTTCGAGCGTTCGCGCGAGCTCTCCGCGCCGCCGCGCGCTGTCGCGGTCGATCCGCACGATGCGCGCCCCCGGGAAGCGCGCCTGGAGCGCCTCCTCGATGCGTTGGGTGCCGCGGCCCAGGGGTTTCAGATCCACGTTGCCGCAGGTCGGGCAGGCACGCGGCACCGCGGCCTGCGCGCCGCAGTGGTGGCAGCGCATGCACCTGTCGACCGAGTGCAGCACCATGCGCGCCGTGCAGCGGGTGCAGGCGGCGGTCCACCCGCAGGCCTCGCACGCGAGCACCGGCGCATAGCCTCGGCGGTTGATGAAGACGAGGCTCTGCTCGCCGAGCTCGCGCCGCCTGCCGATGGCAGACACGAGCGCGGCGGTGAAGCCGGCATCGACGCCCTGGGACCTCATGTCGACCACGCGGATGGCCGGCAGGCGCGCCCCGGGCACGGCGCGCTCCGAAAGCTCGAGGCGCTGGTATCGTCCCGAGCGCCAGTTGTGCCAGGTCTCGAGCGAAGGCGTGGCGGTCCCGAGCACCACCGGACACCGGGCCAGGCGCGCGCGGTACACCGCGGTGTCTCGCGCCGAGTAGCGGAGCCCCTCCTGCTGCTTGAACGAAGGGTCGTGCTCTTCGTCCACGACCACGAGCGCGAGCGCGGGAAGCGGCGCGAGGAGGGCGAGGCGCGTGCCGAGCACGATCGCGGCTTCGCCGCGCGCGGCCTGAAGCCATGCAGTGGTGCGCGCGATGTCCTCCAAGCCGCTGTGCATCACCGCCAGCGTCGCCTCCGGAAAAGCGTGCCGGAAACGCTCTTCGAGCTGCGGCGTGAGGCTGATCTCGGGCACCAGCACCAAGGCCTGGCGGCCGCGCCCGATGACGCCGGCGATGAGATGCAGGTAGACCTCCGTCTTCCCGCTTCCGGTCACGCCGTGGAGCAGGAAGGCCTCGAACTGGCCGGACGACCTGGCGATGCACTCCACCGCCGCCCGCTGCTCGGGGCTCAACTCATGAGTCGGCACGAATCGCGCCGAAGCCGGACCTGGCTGCGCGACGACGAGCGCTTTGCGCGGCAGCGGCTTCACGGAGCGCAGCCGCGGTGGAAGCGCAGACACAATCGTCTCCCCTAGCGGACGCTGGTAATAGCTCGACAGAAACCGCATCAGCTCGAGCCATTCCGCTGAAAGGCGCGGCGCATCGTCGCGTATCGCGGCGATCGGCTTCATGCGCTCTGGCGGCAGCGCGCTCTCCGCCTGCGTTTCGAGCACCACCCCGATCTGCTGGCGCGCGCCGAACGGGACGACGACGCGATCGCCGACTTGCAGGGAGGCCTCCTGTGGCAACGCGTACTCGAACAGCTTCGCGAGCGGCACCGCGAGCGCCACCCGTGCGCAAGAAATGTTACGGTGGGATAAGGACTTAGCTGTGGATAAAGCTGTGGGTAAGCGCATCACACCCACGTAATACGGCCTGCGACGCGGCTCGTTCTCTGCCCGTGGCGGGGCCAACGGCTCTTTTTAGGCTGACCGGTCAGTACCTTAGGCGTGTGCAAGCCGTTTCAAACCCAGCTGCCGGGAAAATCCCCGCGCGGCGAAAAAAATGTGCATAAGTCAAGCGGAAGCGCGACCCTGAGCGCGCGCAGCACGGCTGTAAGTGCGCACTTCGTCTACCAGCGCTGCAACCGAATCGATCGGGGTTCCCGGCAGGATGCCATGCCCGAGATTGAAGATGTGACCGGGCTCGGGTCCGAACGACTCGACCACCCGCCGCGCGGCCGCGCGCACCTGCGCAGGCGGCGCGAAGAGCGCGACCGGGTCGAGGTTGCCCTGCAGCGCAAGCCGGCCTGCGGCGATCCGTCGCGCCTCGCGCGGATCGCTCGTCCAATCGAGGCCGATCGCCTCCGCTCCGCTGGCCATCATCGCGCCGAGCCACGGATTCCCGCCCTTGGTGAAAAGAATGCGCGGCACACGCTTCACGGCATCCAGCACACGGCGCGAGTAAACGAGAGAAAACGACTCGTAGTCGTCGTGCGCGAGCGTGCCGCCCCAGGTGTCGAAGATCATGATCGCCTGGGCACCGGCGTCGACCTGGGCGTTCAGATAGTCGCTCACTGCGCGGGCGTTGACTTCCAGAATCCGGTGCAAGAGGTCGGGACGGGCATGCAGCATGGTCTTCAGGATGCGCCAGTCGTCGCTGCCGCCGCCTTCGACCATGTAGCAAGCGAGCGTGAAGGGGCTGCCGGAGAATCCGATGAGCGGCACGCGCCCGGCGAGCGCCTGTCGCGTCGCGCGCACCGCCTCGAGCACGTAGCGCAGCTCCGCGGAAGGATCCGGCGGCGCGAGCCTGCGGATCGCGGCTTCATCGCGCAGCGGCTCCCGGAAGCGCGGCCCTTCGCCTTCGCCGAACGAAAGGCCGAGGCCCATGGCGTCGGGGATGGTGAGGATGTCGGAGAACACGATCGCGGCGTCGAGCGCGAAGCGCTCGAGCGGCTGCAGCGCCACCTCGGCGCAAAGCTCGGGCGTGCGCGCCAGCTCGAGAAAGCTGCCGGCGCGCGCGCGTGTCGCGTTGTACTCGGGCAGATAGCGGCCCGCCTGCCGCATGAGCCAGGTCGGCGTGTAGTCGGTCGGCTGGCGCGCGAGCGCGCGCAGGAACGTGTCGTTCTTCAAAGAAGCCTGGTGGTGATGTGCTTCCATTCCGCTTCGGTCACCGGCGTGATCGACAGGCGGTTTCCCGGCCGCAGCGTGACCATGTTCTTCAGCGGCTTTTGTTTTTTCATTTCAGGCAAAGACACCAACCGGGTCTTCTTCAGGGCGCGCACATCCACATTGAACCAGCGCGGCGCCTCGCGCTTCGACGCCGGATCGTAGTAGTCGCTCTTCGGATCGAACTGCGACACGTCCGGGTAGGCCTCCGATGCCACTTCGGCGAGCCCGGCAATTCCCGGCTCCGGACAGCTCGAGTGGTAGAACAGCACGCCGTCCCCGATCTTCATCTCCTTCAGCATGAAGTTGCGCGCCTGATAGTTGCGGACGCCGCTCCAGGGCGTGGTGCGGCCGGGCGCCGCGAGCACGTCGTCGATCGAGCACTCGTCGGGCTCGCTCTTCATCAGCCAGTACTTCATTGGACAATCGGGGTCAGACCCCGATTTTATTCGGAAGGCGAGGTTCCCCGCCGTGGCGGTGGGCTTGGCTCCCGAACCCTGGCTAAACAGGGTGGTCGCTTTCCGGCCACATCAGGTTCGTCCGGCCCGCCCAAGGCAGGGGACGATCACAACAGTGACAACTAGTCCGCAACCTAAGGAAGCTATCGGTTCGGAAAAATTAAGCCCGGTCGCTCACCGCAGGGAACAGGACCTTTTTAAAACAAGTCCTCCTGCTTTGCAATGGCAGCGTCGAGCTTCGACTCGATCGCGCTGATGCGGCGTTTTGCCTTGCCGACATCGAAGCCCGCGCCGAGGCGCACGGTTAGCAATTCGTGGGCCACGTTCAGCGCCGCCATGACCGCGATGCGTTCGGCTCCCATCACTTTCCCCGCCTTGCGGATCTCGTTCATCTTCGAGTCGAGATAGGCGACTGCCTGCAGAAGCGATTCGCGCTCGCCATCCTCGCATGCGACGCGGTAGGTGCGGCCCAGCAGGCTCACCTCGATGGTGTTCGGGCCGTCGGACATCCTCAGCCGGGCAGGCGCGCGAGCAGGCCTTCAAGCCGCGCCGTCGCGCTGTCGATCTTCTCGTGGAGGCGCTTGGCGTCGCTGCGGGCCGCGGCGAGCTGCTGCCTCAGGTCGTTGTTCTCCGCGCGCAGACGCTCGCACAGCGAGACGAACTGCGCGACCTTTTCTTCCAGTGAATTGAACTCCGCCTCCACGGGCCGCAATATCGACCAAAATTGATGATGCGTCAAGCAGTAACGTCACGTTCTGCATGTGTTTCATGATCTTGCGGGCTGGAACGGCACTCCTATAATCGGGCCGCCAAGTCGGTGCCCGTCCGGCGCTCCAATCCGGTCGGGTTAAACGGGAAGCAGGAACCTTGAGCCGCACTCGAGGCGCTCTCGGCAACCTGCGCTGCCCCCGCAACGGTAAGCGCGTGAAGCTGCATCAACGGCCACTGTGGATTCCTCCACGGGAAGGCGATGCGGAGAAACGCGCCAGCCCGGATACCGGCCGACAGGTCGGCCGCGCGTCGAATCCGCGCGGCCGCGTGACGTTTTGCCGGCATGCGGGGACGCGCGCCGGGAAAAGGGGAGATGCTCGATGTTGTCACCTTGCCTCAGGCGCGCGGCGCCGCTGCTCGCCTTCTGCTCGCTCGCTTTCGCTCAAACCGAGGACGACCCCGTCGTCGTCACCGCCTCGCGCACCGAACAGCGCATCCGCGACGCCATTGCGCACACCACCGTAATCACGCGCAAGGACATCCAAGATTCCCAGGCGGTAGACCTACCCACGATCCTGCGGCGCGAGGCGGGCGTCGAGTTGTCGCAAGACGGCGGCCTCGGCGCAACTGCGAGTCTTTTCATGCGCGGCAGCCGCAGCGCGCAAACGCTCGTGCTGATCGATGGCGTGCGCGTCGAGAATGCCGCCTCGGCCACGACCGCAATCCAGCACCTGATGCTGGACGACATCGAGCGCATCGAGGTTGTGCGCGGCAACGTGTCCAGCCTTTACGGCTCGGGTGCCATGGGTGGCGTTGTACAGGTTTTCACGCGCCGCGGTTCGGGGACTCCCGCCCCTTACGGCGAAGTGACCGCCGGAAGCCGCGACACGTACAAGGTGCTCGCGGGCTATGGCGGTGAATTTGGCGACACGCGCTTCAACGTGTCGGCGCTGCGCTTGGACACGCGCGGCTTCTCGGCCATCGATCCGCGCTTTGCTCCCGTCAATCCGGACGACGACGGCTACCGCAACGAAAGCATCACCGCGAGCATCGCCCAGCGCCTCGGACGCAATCACGAGCTTGGCGCCCGCTTCCTGCGCACCCGCACCAAGACCGACTACGACGACCCGTTCGCTGCGCCCACCTCGTTGCAGACCGCGGACCAGGACCTCGGGATGGCGCAGCTCTACTGGGACGCCCGGTTCGTCGAGCGTTGGAAGAGCCGCATCACCGCCTCGGAGGGAACCGACTACCGCACCGATTTTCTCGATGGCGGGTTCTTCAGCTCCTCGAATACGCGTAACCGCCAGCTCATGTGGAACAACGACATGACGCTCGCCCCGGCGCACGTCCTGTCGCTTGCCGCCGAGTGGCTCGAGCAGGTGCTCGACAGCTCTTTTGCAGGCCGGCAGAAGCGCCACGTCGATAGCATCCGGCTCGGCTACCTCGGGCGGATAGGCGCGCATTCGCTGCAAGTCAATCTGCGCAATGACAGGTACTCCGACTTCGGCGACGCGGATACCTATTTCGCGGGCTACGGCTTCGATCTGACCGATGCGTGGCGGCTGACGGCGAGCACCAGCACCGCGTTTCGCGCTCCGACGTTCTCCGACCTATTCGGCTTCCCTCCGTTCAGCTTCGCCAACCCGGCGTTGCGGGCGGAGACCTCGCGCACCTATGAGCTCGGCGTGCAATGGGCCAGCGCGGGGCATCGCGTACGCGTGGTGGCGTTCCAGACAGAATACAAGGACGAGATCGCCTTCGATTTCGTAACCCTTCAATCCCAGAACCTGGCGAAGGCCAAGGTGGACGGCGTCGAGACTTCCTACGGCGGGCGGCTCGCAGGGATCGACCTCACCGCCGCCTTCACGGTACAGGACGTAGTCGAGCAGCAGCAGGGCGGACCGGAGCTACCCGGACTCCGGCGCGCAAAGGTTTTCGGCTCGGTTACGGCGTTCCGTAGTTTTTCGAACTGGCGGCTAGGCGCGGAGCTTCTCTCTTCGGGTGAGCGCCCGGACGTCGATGTGGTCACCGGCCAGCGACTGTCGAATCCGAATCCTGGCTACACGGTGCTCAACTTGCTCGCGAAGTATCAATACAACAAGAACCTCTTCTTCGCCGGGCGGCTGGAGAATGCGCTCGACGAGGACTACCAGCTGTCCTCCGGCTTCAAGACTGCGGGACGCGGCTTGTTCCTCACGGCCGGCTGGCAGCCTTGAGCCGCGCCTGGTCGATGTAGCCACAGAGGAGCGCCGTGGCGCCGATGGCGCGCGGCCCGTGGCGGTGCATCTCGTTCGTGGGGACCGCGTAGAGGTTGTCCGCCCGCACTGCGCGCATCCCGGGAAAGCGCCGCCAGAGCGCCTGCCACTGGCGGTCGGCGGGATTGGCGCTCGCGGTGATGATCGCCTCGGGGTCGGCGGCGAGCACCGACTCGACGTTCACCTGCGGCGCCATGACCGGCGAATCCGCGAACACGTTGCGCCCGCCGCAGAGCTCGATCGCGTCGGACACGAACTGGCGGCCGCCGAGCGTCATGAGCGGGCGCGCGGAGATCTGGTAGAACACGCTGACGGGGCGCTTTGAGCCGTATCTCTTCCTGAGGTCGTCCAGCTTTTCCCGCAAGGAGGCCGCAAGCGCGCGGGCCGTGCCGGTCGTGCCGGCCAGCTCGCCCAGGGCCGCGATGCTGTCGGGAATCTGCGCGAGGCGGCGCGGCTCGTCGTAGAACACCGGCACACCGAGGGTCTCGAGGCGGGCCAGCGCGGCCGCGGTGGCTTCGAGGCGCCAGGCGACGACGAGATCGGGCTTGAGCGCAAGCACTCTCTCGAGGTCGACGCCGGCCGAGCTGGCGACCGGAGGCAGGCGCTTCGCCTCCTCGGGATAATCGCTGTACTCGGACACCGCGACGAGCTTCCTGCCGGCGCCGGCGGCGAAAAGCTGCTCGGTGACGTGCGGCGCCAGGCTGACGATGCGCTCGGCCGGCTGCGCGAGCTCGATTCGCCGGCCGTCGCTGTCGACCGCGGACACCCCCGCGAACGCGCTCCCCGCGGCGGCGAGCCAAGCGAGCGTCAGGAAACGCATGGACCGATTCTGCTATCTTCGGCCGAATGGTGAAAGACGCGGTTCCGCTCGCGGAGTGCGGGCGTGCGCTGGTCATAAAGCTGCGCCACCACGGCGACGTGCTGCTCGCCGCGCCGGTGCTCTCCGCGCTGAAGGCGCGCGGCGTCGAGGTCGACGCCCTGATCTACGACGACACTGCGCCCATGCTGCAGGGACATCCGTCGCTCTCGATGCTGCACGTGGTGGGGCGCAACTGGAAAGCCGACGGCGCCCTGTCGCGGCTTTCGAAGGAACGGCGCCTGTTTGCCGAGCTGAGGCGCAGACGCTACGGCCTGATCGTGCACCTGACGGAGCATCCCCGCGGCGCCTGGCTCGCGCGCACTCTCGGAGCGCGCTTCAGCGTGGCGCCGCGGATGCCCGGTCGGCGCGCTTTCTGGGCCGGCAGCTTCACGCACCTGTACCCGCTTGCGCCGCGCCGGCACATGGTCGAAGTGAATCTCGACGCGCTGCGGCGCATCGGCGTGCAGCCCGAGCCGGCCGAGCGCAAGGTCGAATTCGCGCCGGGGCGGGCGGCCGAAGAGAAGGTGCAGGCCCTGGTGAGCGGAGCGTTTGTTCATGCTCACCCCGCCTCGCGCTGGCGCTTCAAGTGCTGGACGAGCGCGAAAAACGCGGAGCTTCTCGATCGGCTCGCCTCCGACGGGCACCAGGTGGTGGTCACGGCCGCGCCGGATCCTGACGAAATCCTCCTGATTGAAGAAATTCTGGCCAAAGCAAAATCGAAACCGCTGAACCTCGCCGGACGGCTTTCGATCAAGGAGCTCGGCGCGCTGACGGCCCGGGCGAAGCTCTTCGTCGGCGTGGATTCCATGCCGATGCATCTCGCCGCGGCGATGGGCACGCCGACGGTGGCGCTGTTCGGTCCGAGTGGGGAATCGGTGTGGGGTCCGCTGAACGTCGCGCATCGCGTCGTCCACAGCGCGCACTCGTGCCGGCCCTGCGGCCTCGACGGCTGCGGCGGCGGCAAGGTCAGCGATTGCATCGTGTCGCTTCCGGTGGATGTCGTCTATGCGGCGGCGCAGGAGCTGCTGGCGAAGTGAAGCTGGCCATCGTACGTCAGCGCTACAGCCCGTACGGCGGCGCCGAGCGGATCATCTCCCGCGCCCTCCCGTACGTCGAGAAGAAGGGCGCCGAGGTCACGCTCATCACGCGCAGCGCCGAGGGATGGGGTGCGCGGCGCGTGCTGCGGGTCGACCCGTTCTATGCCGGCAGCCTGTGGCGCGACTGGTCCTTCGCGCGCGCGGCGCGCGACGCCTGGCGGCGCGAGGGCTTCGACCTGGTGCAGTCGCACGAGCGCATTCCCGGGTGCGACGTCTATCGCGCCGGCGACGGCGTGCACCGGCGCTGGCTCGAGATCCGCCGCGCAGCGGGCTCGCCGTTCGAAGTCCTTTCCATCCTGCTCAACCCGTTTCATGGATATGTATGCAGGGCGGAAAAGGCGATGTTCGAGCATCCCCGGCTGCGCGCCGTGATCTGCAACTCCAGGATGGTGCGCGACGAAATCCGGCGCGGCTTCCGCATCCCGCCGGAGAAGCTGCACGTCATCTACAACGGCGTGGATCTCGAGCATTTCCATCCGCGGGAGCGCGAGCGGCGCCGCGGCGCGGCGCGCGGCGAGCTCGGCTGCCGGCCGCGCGACACCGTCTTTCTCTTCGTCGGCTCGGGCTTCGAGCGCAAGGGCCTCGGCGCGGCGATCGACGCGCTCGCCGCCGCCGGCAACGAAGCCCTGTGGCTCGTGATCGCCGGCCGCGACCGCCATCTGGAGAAGTTCCGTCGCCAGGCGCGCGCCGCCGGGCTGGAAGGGCGCACCCGCTTCGTCGGCGGACAGGCCGAAGTGCGCTCGCTCTACGCCGCGGCGGATTGCTTTATCCTTCCGAGCCGCTACGACCCTTTTCCCAATACCGTGCTGGAGGCGCTCGCGATGGGACTGCCGGCAATCGTGAGCTCGCACTGCGGCGCCGCCGAGGTGATCGCACACGGGGTGGACGGCTGGGTGTGCCGCCCGGACGACCCCGGCGGCCTCGCCAGCCTGATGACGAAAGCCGACGAGGCCCTGCGCGGCGGCGCACGCATGGGCGAGGCGGCGCGCGCCGCCGCCGAGCGCTTCCCCATGGAGGCGATGGCGCAGAAGCTCGCCGAGCTCTACGCATCGTTATGATCGTTACGAGGCAAGAGTGAACTCCGAGAGCCGCCAGCTCTACGCCCGGTTGCTGGGCTACCTGCGCCCGCACCTCCACATCTTTGCGCTCTCGGTCGTCGGGATGACGCTCGCCGCGGCGACCGAGCCGCTGTTTCCGGCACTGATCAAGCCGCTCCTCGACGGCGGATTCGGCGCGCGCGGCACGCCGACCCTGTCACCGGCGCTGTTCGCCGGCGCGATCATCGGCGTGTTCCTGGTTCGCGGCCTGCTGACGTTTTTCTCCTCCTACTGCCTGCACTGGGTGAGCCATCGCCTGGTGCTCGACCTGCGCGGCGCTATGTTTTCGCGCCTGATCCGTTTCCCCGCGCGCTTCTTCGACGACCAGAGCTCGGGGACGCTGCTCTCCAAAGTGGCCTACGACGTCTCGAACGTCACCGCCGCCGCCACCTCGGTGATCCAGGTCCTGGTGAAGGACACCATCGCGGTGGTCGGGCTGCTCGCGTGGCTCCTCTACCTGAACTGGAAGCTGACGCTCATCGCGCTGCTCGTCGGGCCGGCGATCGCCTGGTTCGTGAAGATCTTGTCGCGGCGCCTGCGCCGCATGGCGCGTGAATCGCAGAACGCCATGGGCGGCATGGTGCACGTGCTGGAGGAGACCATCTCCTGCCACAAGGTGGTCAAGATTTTCGGCGGCCAGGACTACGAGGCGCGCCGCTTCACGCGGGCGACCCAGCTGCTGCGGGGCTACAACATGCGCCTCGTCATCCCCGAGGCGCTCACCACTCCGGTGACGCACATGCTGGCGGCCGTGGCGCTCTCCATCATCATCTACGTGGCGATGCACGAGTCGCTCGCCAACCGCGCGAGTGTGGGCGAGTTCGCGTCCTTCCTGACCGCCATGCTGATGCTGCTCGCGCCGGTCAAGCGGCTGACCGAGGTCAACTCCCCGCTGCAGCGCGGCCTCGCCGCGGCCGAGAGCGTCTTCGCCCTGGTCGACACGCCGGTCGAGGACGACCGCGGCACGGTGCAGCTAGGACGCGCGCGCGGCGAGATCGCCTTCGAGAATGTCTCGTTCACCTACCCGTCGCGCAACGAGCCGGCGCTTTCCGGCATCGACCTCGAGATCCACCCGGGGGAAACCGTCGCGCTGGTGGGCGGCTCGGGCGGCGGCAAGACCACGCTCGTCAACCTGCTGCCGAGGTTCTACACGCCCACCAGCGGCCGCGTGCTTCTGGACGGGCACGACCTGCAGACGCTGACGCTGGAGAGCCTGCGCGCCAACATCGCGCTCGTCAGCCAGGAGATCGTGCTGTTCAACGATTCCATCTACGCCAACATCGCCTACGGCACGATGAACGGCGCCGCCGAGCGCGACGTCATCGCCGCCGCGGAAGCGGCGCACGCGCTGAGCTACATCCGCGAGCTGCCCGAAGGCCTGAACACGATGATTGGTGAGAGCGGGCTGCGGCTTTCGGGCGGCCAGCGCCAGCGGCTGGCGATCGCCCGGGCGCTGCTCAAGAACGCGCCGATCCTGATCCTCGACGAAGCCACCTCCGCGCTCGACTCCGAATCCGAGCGGCAGGTGCAGGCCGCGCTGGAAACGCTGATGCGCGGGCGCACCACCATCGTCATCGCGCACCGCCTGTCGACCATCGAAGGCGCCGACCGCATCGTGGTGCTCGAGCGCGGCCGCATCGTCGAGACCGGCCCGCACGCCGAGCTGCTGGCGAAGGAAGGCGTCTACGCGCGCTTGTACCGCATCCAGTACGCGGCCGAGCGCGCGGCCGCATGAGGATCGTCCACACCGAGTCTTCGCTCGGCTGGGGCGGTCAGGAGATCCGGATCCTCTCGGAGGCGCAGGGGCTGATCCGCCGCGGGCACGACATCGTGCTGCTGTGCCCGCCCGAGGCGCGCATCCACGCCGAGGCGCCGGCATGGAGCGTGCCGGCGATCGGGATGCCGATCTCGAAAAAGAACCTGACCGGCTTCAGAAGCCTGCTCCGATGGTTCAAGCGCAATCGCTGCGACGTGGCGAGCACCCACAGCTCGACCGATTCGTGGCTGACCGCGCTCGCCCTGCTGGTAATGGGCCGCCCCTTCCCCATGGTGCGCACGCGCCACATTTCCGCGCCCGTGCCGCGCAATCCTCTCAGCCGCTGGCTTTACACGCGGGCCACCGCGCACATCGTCACCACCGGGGAGCTGCTGAAAAAGGAGCTCGTCGAGCGCAACGGCTTCTCCTCGGTCCGAATCGATTCCGTGCCGACCGGCATCGACCCGCAGCGCTTCCGCCCCGGCGACCGGGTCGAGGCGCGGCGGCGCCTCGGTCTTCCCGAGGATGCAGCACTCGTCGGCATCGTCGCCACGCTGCGCTCGTGGAAAGGGCACCGCTTTCTCGTCGAGGCGATGGCCGGATTGCCCGAAAGCGCTGGCCTGGTGATCGTCGGCGACGGTCCGCAGCGAGCCACGCTCGAGGCACTGGTGGACCAGCACGGATTGCGAGCGCGCACCCGGTTCGCCGGCAACCAGCACGACGTCGTGCCGTGGCTGCAGGCGCTCGACGTGTTCGCGCTGCCGTCCTATGCCAACGAGGGTGTGCCGCAGGCGTTGATCCAGGCGATGCTGACGGCGCTGCCCTGCGTGACAACCGCGGCGGGCAGCATCTCCGAGCTCGCAATTGACGGTGAAACCGCGCTCGTGGTGCCTCCACAGGAGGTGGCGCCGCTGCGCGCCGCGATTCTGAGACTTCTCATGAGCCCGGAAACGCAAAACCGCCTCGGCGAAGCGGCGCGCAGACACTGCCTGGCCGGCTTTTCCTACGAGGCGATGCTCGACAAGATGGAGCGGGTTTACCGCGAAGCGAGCGGCGCCGCGCCGGGATGAAGAAAAAAATCTATATCTCGCATTTCTCCGGATTGGGAAACCGTCTGGAGAGCCTGGTCATCGCCGCCCTGATCGAAGACCGGTTTGGACACCAGATCTACCTCGATTGGCCCGAAGAAGAAGAGAGCCTCCAGGTCGCCGGCACGCGGAGCGGCGCGCTGCCGCTGTGGGAGCGGCCGTTCAGCATGAAGCTGCGCGATTTCGACGAGGCCGGGCTGCGGTCGCTGAAGGACGTGCGGATCATCAGCCTGCGCTCGACCTACGGGCCGCGCGAGCTGCAGCGCCGTTACACCCTGACCACGGCAGCGCGCCTCCATCCCCACCCGCAGATCGTGGCCGCGATCCGCAAAACGCTGTCCGCCTACGGCGAGCGACCGGCGATTGCCGTGCATATCCGCCAGGGCGACTTCGAAGTCAGCGACGACACCTATGATGCAAGCGCGCACCGGCATCCCGCGCCGGGGCTCTGGTGGTACGAGCATGTCATGGGCCTGTTCGCCGAGGCTTTTCCCGGCGTGTACTTCGTCCTCGGCTTCAGCGGAGAAGCCCAGGCCCTTGCCGGGCTCAAGCACAAGTTCGAGACCGTCTCTTTTCCCGCTCCCTTCGGCTACCAGGCGCTGCTTCCGGGACACCGCTCCGAGGGCCATCCGGTCGCGGACCTGTTCGGCCTCGCATGCTGTACGATCCTGATCGCTACGCCGACCTCCAGCTTCTCGCACTGGGCAGCCAACCTGCTGGGCCCCCGCACTCGAGCCATCCTGCCGCCGCCGAGAACGGCACGGGATCAGCCCGGGTTGGGCGTGGCCGAGCTGCGGGGAAGCGTGGTGCTCGACTGGCGCGACGCGGCGGAAAAAGGGGTCGGCGTGGCGCCGCTCGCGCGCTCCGCCCTGCCGGCGCCGACGCCGCCCGCGACGCAGTGGCTCTCATGAACACCCGCGAGATCGAACGGATTTGCGGCGGCAAGCGGGTCGTCGACCTGGGCTGCGGCCAGAACAAGTTTCCGAACTCGCTCGGCGTGGACTACGCGGGAAACGCGCACGCCGACGTGCAGCACGATCTCGACATCTATCCGTACCCGCTTGCCGAGAGCTCGTGCGACGTCGTCCTGCTGCGCAACGTGATCGAGCACGTGCGCAACGTGGTCGGACTGATGGAGGAAGTGCACCGCATCGGCAGGCCCAACGGCGAGGTGATCATTACCACCCCGCATTTCTCGAGCCTCTACTCCTACCAGGACCCCACCCACCTGCGGCATCTCGCGCTCGATTCAATGGATTACTTCACCGAGGACACGCGTCACAGCAACTTCTACAGCGCGCGGCGCTTCAGCGTCATCGGCAAGGGGCTGGATTTCGGCAAGTCGTTTCCGTTCTCGGCCCTGGCGAGGGCGCTGGCGGCGCTGTCGATGAAGAAATACGAGAAGCACTTCGCGTTCATCCTGCCGGCGAACAGCATCTGGTTTCACCTCAGGATCGTGAAATGAGCGCCAAATGAGCATCGAGGTCTGGGAGCGCCTGAAAGCGGCGCGCTATCCGCTCGAGACCGGGCTGCTCCTGGCGCTGTGCTTCGTCCTGCCGCTCTACGAGGCGCCGAAAAACGTCTTCTGGATTGCCTACGTGGCGGTATGGATGGTCAATCGTGCGCGCGCCCGGGAGTTCGGCGGACCGTGGGATCTGTGGGACAGCCTGATCGCGGTCTGGATCGCTTCGGGCTTCGTGGTGGCCGCCTTTGCCGGGCTCGAGGGAACGCAGTGGCGCGGCGCCGCGGACCTGTTGCGCTACGGGAGCGTCCTTTGGCTCGTCAAGCGCGCGGGCTACGATCGCGGGCAGATCCGCGCGGTCCTCGGCACGCTGGTCGCCTCCACGGTCGTGGGCCTCGCGATCGGTCACGCCGACCTCCTGCGCGGCCGCGCGAAGTTCGGCACCCTGGAGCTGCACTCGGTCGGCCACGTCAATCACACCGCGATCTATCTCGCCATCATGCTCGGCGTCTGCGCCGCATGGCTCTACTCGCGCTGGGGAGCGTGGCGCGGTCGGACCCGTGCCCTGGCCGTGGCGGTGACCGCGCTGATCCTGGTCTCGCTGATCATGACCGCGAGCCGCGGCGCGATCGGGGTCGGCCTGGTGCTCCTGCCCTTGCTGGCGGCCGCCTGGTGGCCGCGCTCGCGCATGCCCGTGGCGGTGAGCTCGCTGGTCGTGGCGCTCGTGGCGGGCGCCGCGGTGGTAGGCGGGGCTGAAGTCCTTCGCAAGCATGCGAACGATGTGCAGGCGGACAACGTGCTCGCCTTCCGCGACGGGATCTGGCGCATGGCCTTCGCCGCGTGGGCCCGGCATCCATGGTTCGGCGTCGGGATGGACAACTACAGCATGATCACGCCGGAGCGGGTGAGCGCCTGGGATGCGCAGCTCGGCCGCACCACCGACCCCAAGCGCTATTTCTACATTTCCCACGGGCACAGCCTCTACGCCAACACGCTCGCCGAGCGCGGCGCTATCGGCGGCGCGGTGGTGGTTGCGGTCCTGATCGCCTGGCTTGTCTGCCTCGTCCGCTACCGTCCGCGGGGAGCGGACCCGGACGACGACTGGCTGCTATGGGGATGCTCCGCGAGCGCCTGGTTCGTCACCACGGCCGTGGGCCTGGTGAATACCACGCTCCACCACGAGCACGGCATGCTCGCGGTGATTCTTCTCGGCCTGTGGCTGTCGCGGCTTCCGGCGCGCCGCGAGGCTCAGCCGTCCGCGGCAGCCTTGCGCTGAACCGACTTAGAATCCGTTCCCATGCTGCGTCTCTTCATCGGCTATGACCCGCGCGAGGCCGTGGTCTATCACGCATGCGTGAACAGCATCGTGCGCCAGGCTTCGCAGCCGGTGGCGATCACGCCGCTCGCGCTGAAGAACCTGCGCAGCTACACCGAGCGCCACCGCGACGGCAGCAACCAGTTCACCTACAGCCGGTTTCTGGTGCCCCACCTCACCGGATGGACGGGATGGGCGCTGTACATCGATGGCGACATGCTGCTCCGGGAGGACATCGCCGGGATCTTCGAGCTGAAGGACGAAGCCAAGGCCGTGCTCTGCGTCCACCACGACTACCGGACCAAGCTGCGCAAGAAGTACCTCGGCGCGAGGAACGAGGACTATCCGCGCAAGAACTGGTCGAGCGTCATGCTGTGGAACTGCGCGCACCCCGCCAACCGCACGCTCACCCCGGAATTCGTGCAGAACGCGAGCGGCGCCCAGCTGCACCGCTTCACCTGGCTCGGCGACGAGCTGATCGGCGAGCTGCCGAAGGAATGGAACTGGCTGCCGGACGAGTTCGGAGCGAACGAGCATGCCAAGCTGGTGCACTGGACGCTCGGCGCCCCCTGCTTCCGCGAGTTTGCCGACGAGGCGATGGCCGAGGAGTGGCACCGCGAGCGCCGCTTCGTGAACACGCCCGACGAACGCTGATGCTTCTCGTCACCGGCGGCGCAGGCTTCATCGGCTCGAACTTCGTCCTGTCCTCGCTCGCGGCGTCGGACGAGCCGGTGGTCAACTTCGACAAGCTGACCTATGCCGGCAACCTGCACAACCTCGACTCGCTGCGCGGCGATCTGCGGCACGTCTTCGTGCGCGGCGACATCCGGGACCGCGCCGCTCTGAAGCAGGCGCTCGAGCGCCACCGCCCGCGGGCGATCGTGCACTTCGCCGCCGAGAGCCACGTCGACCGCTCGATCGTCGGGCCGGCGGAGTTCATCGACACCAACATCGTCGGTACCTGGAACCTCCTGGAGGAGGCGCGCGTCTACTGGGCGGCGCTGCCTGGCGCGGAGCAGGAGGCTTTCCGCTTCCTCCACGTCTCGACCGACGAGGTGTACGGCTCGCTCGGCCCGGCCGATCCCGCGTTCACCGAGTCGACGCCTTACGCGCCCAACAGCCCTTACGCCGCGTCCAAGGCGGCGTCCGATCATCTCGTGCGAGCCTACCATCACACCTACGGCCTGCCGGTGCTGACCGGGAACTGCTCCAACAACTACGGCCCGTACCAGTTTCCGGAGAAGCTGATTCCGCTCATGATCCGCAACGCGCTCGCCGGCGAGCCGCTGCCGGTGTACGGTGACGGGCTGCAGGTGCGCGACTGGCTCTACGTCGGCGACCACTGCGAGGCGTTGCGCCGCATCCTCGAGCGGGGCCGCGCGGGCCACACCTACAACATCGGCGGCGCGAGCGAGCGCAGGAACATCGACGTGGTGCGCACGCTCTGCGCCATCCTCGACCGGGAGCGCCCCAGGGCGTCCGGCTCCTACGCCGCGCAGATCGCCTTCGTGAAAGACCGCCCCGGCCACGACCGGCGCTACGCCATCGACGGCTCGAAGCTGCGCGCCGAGCTCGGCTGGGCGCCGGCGCAGACCTTCGAGAGCGGCCTGGCGAGCACCGTGCGCTGGTACCTCGAGCACGCCGAGTGGGTCGAAGAGGTCACGAGCGGCGCCTACCGCACCTGGGTCGAGACCAACTATGCCCGCCGGGGTGCAGCATGAAGGGCATCATTCTCGCTTGCGGAAATCCGCGATGCTCTTCTGGTCATTGCGCTGACCATGATCGATTCATGAGGCATGCTCGCTGATGAAGTTGTCGATAGTCGGGACGCTATACAAGTCTTCCTCACACATCGAAGAGTTCTACCGGCGAGCAACCGCTGCCGCAAAGACGCTGGTCAGCGAGGATTATGAGATCGTCTTGGTAAACGATGGCTCTCCGGACCATAGTCTCGAACAGGCGATCGCGCTT
>Ga0075418_10003743_pt1 | contig 17350 bp, 18 predicted proteins | sample SoiMetdeltSBSDD2_FD_81776 | JGI IMG/M metagenome (GOLD analysis project Ga0075418, IMG submission 81776) | Bulk soil microbial communities from a Populus tree surrounding site in Tennessee, USA - Soil MetaG P. deltoides SBSDD2 | ecosystem: Environmental > Terrestrial > Soil > Tree plantation... | reverse complement strand
TTACTAGTTGCAGACGATGACTCAGACATAATTCAGGTTCTCAAACTAGGTCTTCAAAAAAATGGATTCTTAGTTGGTGCATTTACCAACATCGAAGAAGCACTTCAAAGCTTCACATCAAATGCAAAATCTTACTGTTTAGTGCTGTCAGACATCCGAATACCCAATTGTCTGGAATACAGATAGCAAAAAAAGTTAATGAGGCTAATCCGAGTGTCAAGGTTGTCTTGATGACTGCTTTTGAGACAAAAGATAATGAACTTTCTAAAGTATTTCCTTTCACTCAAGTCGACGGTTTTATTCAAAGGCCCATTGGCATTGGAGATTTGACTAACAAGATATTGAGTCTCATAGGCGCAACCAAGAGAAGGATATAGAGAGGTATCTTGTTGTGGGAATGCAGAGTCATATTTGAACTGAAAAGACCTTGATCATTTCTCTTACCGTGTTCTTTAATCAATTTCTGCAAAATAAGAAGAGATAAACAAAAAAATTAAGGATTGTTAATTCGCGCTCTTCGGTATTCTTTAACATTGTTACTTTATTTCTAAGGGGATATAGGTGCAGTAGCATTTGTAGATGCTGTAGCCGCGGAGTCGCCCCCTTCTTCTGCTCCAACTAACGGAGTGTTTTGACAATGGATATCATCTAACGTCATACCAAAGTTGCAATTTATTTCCACGAATTGACCTTGTGGTGTATTATTCTCTGCTTCACTTATGACCATTCTAAGTTCGTTTGTGATTCTTTCAGTTATCTGCTCAGGGCTTGCAAAGGGATTTGGAAGGGTAGCAGCATCTGCAGTATCACCAGTAGTGGTCGTAGTCATGTTACCAGCACTCACATATCCTATGGTTGGAGAGGAACTGTAGTCAGATGTGATGGTGGTTATGATTAAATCCTCTGATGCCCTTACGGCACTTCTTTCTCCTACAATTCTATAAGTTGTATCAAAGCTGCCGATACTGGACGAGCCACCAGATATGACATACGAGTTTGTACCATCCTTAGTTATATGAATAGTCTGCTGTTCTTCTCCTAAGGTAGGCGAGGTCATTGTTGTTGCATCAGTAGCAGTATCATTACCAACCTGTTCAGTCGTACCAAGGGTAACAGGTGTAGCAAGGACAGGAGTTACACCGGGAAAGCCTGTCACAGTTGTCGCTGTTGCAATTATTAGTAACACTGTCATTGTCGCTATAACACGTATTTTTGTTATAGTCATTTCAAATATACTTACCCACAATGTATTTAACAATATAGTCTCAAAATTCAGAATCGCTGAAATCAAAGATGCATTTTTCCATAAAAGGCAGTCAGCCTATAATTTATGACTCGAAGTTTTTGTATGTGATGCCTCACACTCATCATTCAGTTATTGTTATTACTACCAGTAGATGTGAGTCCGACTTTGGAAATTGCGTAGCATTCAAAGTGATATGTGTACCGTCCAATAATTTCCTTTGTCATCACTTTGAACATTTCTTACTCATTTGATGTAGCCTTTCCATTCTCCTAATCTGGTTGTTTTCTGCCCCAGAACTTTACATGCTCATTTATTCTAACAATTTGAGAGCACATAAGCCAATTTGGCAATCGCAGATAATAAACAATACATTATTCTGTGGATCCGTCGGCTGCAGCCAGTGGTTTAATATCCTCAACCTTTAACTCTTTATCACATCGAGGGCATTTGACATGTTCAGGATCATCTATCGGTTCCAACTCGCTCTTATCTGACGGACACTTATTGTCAAAATGTGCATCGAGTATATCCGCTTGCACTAGCGTGAGCTCCTTTCTGCATACAAACAGCCTATATTGAGCAAATTCATTATTGACATCAGTCAGGATTTGATTCATGCCGGGAGTCCCAACATGGTGTCTTGAGTCGTAGCCACAGGCGAGGCATTTAAAGCGGTAAATCTTCAACGGCTTCTATAAGACAGCTCGGAATAAAAGCATATGTCGCATTGCAATTTTTGTACAAGAAGGATTTTAGTCCTGCATTGGCTTAGGAGTCTAGTGCCTTACCTGAGGTTAAAAGCATTCTTAACTATGCTCCTTATGTGTGAGTCTTGTACTCTAGAGCGCTTTGAGACGCCGTAGGTAGAGTCAAATCTATTTGGTGCTCTTTACATCTATACAGAGAGCGTAAGAGCATATTTACTTATCGAAGACCTGTTGAATCTAGAGATGCATTGTGAGTATTTATGGGGTACATGTAAGAGTGTTAGAGCTTGCTTGTTGTAATCAGCACAAATAATGAGAAGGGTCGCACTTCTCACAGGGATGATAGATATGTACTTCAGTATAAGGATAGACACTAACTGCTGTCAGCTATGAAAAAAATGGCTAAACACTCCTCCTATTATAAAAATCCAAGATGGCCACGAATGAAAAGCCCACAATGTTTTTCTTATTTGTCTAAAGAGGAGTAGATTTTATAGAGAACAAAATTCATATTCTTCTATGAAATTTGATATGAAGAAAAATTACGTTTGATTTTTAAGTTAAATAAACCCAGAGTATAAACACTCAATAGATAAAAACTCTCTATCCGGAGAGTGAATTATGTGTTCTATCATTGGTATTATTAGTAAGGATATTGTCGCGCCAGCGCTAGTCGAGAGTCTCAAGAGAATGGAATATAGAGGCTATGACAGCGTGGGGATTGCGACACTTTCAACTAATAAAATTTCTGTAAGAAAAGGGGTTGGCAAGGTAGGTCAGGTGAACAGTAGCCTTAACCTTGCGGGGATGGAGGGCTTTATTGGTATTGGCCACACTCGCTGGGCTACGCATGGAGGTGTTACCGAATACAATGCTCATCCTCATCCTTGTTGCAACAACAATATCGCAGTCGTACATAATGGAATAATTGAGAATTATCTATCGCTCAAAGAGGAGCTAGTAAAGAAGGGGCACATATTCCGAAGTGAGACAGATACCGAAGTCATCGCTCATTTGCTTGAAGACTATTACAATACTAGCGGAGATATCAAGCGCACAATGATGGAAACCGTAAATCAGCTTGAAGGGTCATATGCATTTGTAGCTATGTTTGAGAATGGCACACTTTCATGTGCTCGTCTTGACGAGCCACTTGTCATCGGAATTTCTGACAATACTTATTATGCATCAAGCGATGTGCTTGGTTTTTTGCAATACACAGATCAGGCAATGTTTCTGGATAATCGGGACATGGCAATAATCGACAAAGCAGGGATCAGTATTTTCAATTTCAGCGGTGAACCAGTGACAAGGATCGTTACCAAGGTCGCATGGGAGCTTGCTGACGCCAACAAGGGCGAATTTGCTCACTATACGATTAAGGAGATATTTGAACAACGCACAAGCGTCAAGACCGCTACGTACCAAGACGAGCACAAGATAAAGGCATTTTGCGACTCAATTGTAAGCGCTAGCAACATACTTGTTACTGGCAGCGGCTCAAGTTATCACACTTCACTGATAATCTCTATGATGGGCTCTCGCTTTTTGAAAAAGCGTTTTGAGCCAGTCATGGCAAGCGAATTCCAATACAATATTGACTCGATAGACAAAGACACAGTAATTATTGCAATATCTCAAAGTGGTGAAACTGCAGATGTACTATCAGCGACCAAACTCGCAAGGGAGGCTGGTGCAAAAATTTTATCCATTGTAAATGTTCAAACATCCTCACTTGCAAGGACTGCAGATGTTTCTCTCAGCATCAAGTCAGGCCCCGAGATTGGCGTTGCGGCTACAAAGAGCTTTACAGGTCAAGTATCACTTGCCTATGCAATACTTGACAGGATTAGTGGAGGCAAGATTGGCTTTGACAGAGAGGTAATTTCAGACAAGATATCAAAGATGCTTGCACAGCAGGGAAGTATCGAAAGATTGGTCAACCTTATGATGCCAAAGGTAAACGACATTTATCTCCTTGGTAGATCTATTCATTTCCCGATTGCACTAGAAGGCGCGCTGAAAATGAAAGAACTAGCTTATGTCCATGCAGAAGGAATTGCTGCAGGAGAGCTAAAACATGGTCCACTTGCTCTGATGGATAAGAATGCTGTGGTCTTTGTGCTTAATCCTGACGACAGGACCTATAGCGACATGCTTTCCAGCGCCTATCAGGTGAAGGCAAGGGGTGCCAAGATAATTGGTATCTCTAATGTGCCAAATGACATTTATGATGCAATGATAGAGATCCCGAAGATAGACAATGACTTGCTATACCCATTGGTGGAAATCATCCCACTGCAGTTGATCTCTTACTACCTTGCGCTGCACAATAATGCTGATCCTGACTTTCCGCGGAACCTTGCAAAATCAGTCACAGTCAGGTAAAAAAGTATAATTAGTTTACTTGTATGAGAACATCACGAGAAAGATGGCAGGCAGCAATATCGAAGAAGTAAATTGCGAAAACTGTGGCAATCCTATTGATGCATGTATGTGCGTCTGCCCTTACTGCGGTCAGAAAGATTCATGTGAATGCTGCCTCTATGATGCTGCAACTGGCGGCGGTTAGTTCTAAAGCATTAAAAGAAGGGCACGTGAAAGAATTCAAGTTGGAAAAAACTATTACTAATTCTTTAAGTTGGGTAATAGGGGGAGCTCAAGGAAGCGGAGTCGATTCTGCCGCAAACATTTTTTCCCGTGCCTGTGCTATTGGAGGTCTACACCTCTTTGGCAAGAGAGAATACTATTCCAACATCAAGGGCGAGCATAGCTACTTTACTGTAAGAGTTAGTGATGAACCTTTGCGTTCACATGTTGATGAGATCAACATGCTCGTTTCGTTTGATGCGGAAACCATCTATCGCCACTTTCAAGAGGTAACTCCAAGTGGTGCTATAATATACGATTCAGATATTATCCGCACGTCGCTTGATGAGGTGCCGACTGTTGATGACTTGGCCACAGTACGTATAAAAAAGGTATTGGAAAAGGCAGGATTGGGATTCACAGTACAGGATGCTCTTGAGTACGCCAAAAGACGCGGAGTGATCTTATTTCCTATTCCATTTTTCCAGCTCTTGCACGAGTTTGCTCAAAAGGCAAACGATCCTGCACTCAGCAGGCTGACCCGCATGGTAAACGTAATGGCGCTTTCGGCTTCAATGGCAATAATGGATTTTGATAGCGAAGTATTAGCAAGAGCCATTCAATTCATTTTTCGTACAAAAAAGAAAGTAGCCGATCTGAATGTTCAGGCTTCTGTTCATACGTATAACTATGCCAAGGCAAAATTTGCAGGAAGCAAATTTAGCTATTGTCTAAAAACAAAGCCAGCTCAGCCAGACATGATATTAATACAGGGCAACCAATCGTCCGCTCTAGGCAAGATGGTCGCAGGCTGTCGCTTTCAGACATACTATCCGATCACTCCAGCTTCGGATGACAGTGAGTTTCTTGAAGCAAATGAGGTACTTGATCTCTATGATTCAGGCAAGAAAGGCTCGACTGTTGTAATCCAGACAGAAGATGAAATAGCAGCTATCACGATGGCAATTGGCAGTGCTCTTACAGGTGTCCGCACTGCCACTGCAACATCAGGTCCAGGGTTTTCATTGATGGCGGAGGCTCTTGGCTGGGCTGGCATGAACGAAGTACCGGTGGTGATTTCCCTCTATCAGAGAACAGGTCCATCGACAGGTCTTCCGACGCGCCACGAGCAAGGAGACTTAAACTTTGCAATTAATGCGGGTCATGGGGAGTTCCCAAGGATTGTGTTTGCGTCAGGTGATATTGAAGAGAGCTTTTACGATACCATAAAGGTGTTTAACTTTGCAGATCGTTACCAGATGCCGGTAATACACATGTTGGATAAGGCAATAGCAAATAGCCTCATCACTTGCAAGAACTTTAACGTCAACAAAGTTGCAATTGACAGAGGCTTTCGGATAAAACAGATAACAAAGGAAGACAAAGGGGTTGCTGGTAACTACCTCCGCTTCAAGCTATCAAACAATCCTATAAGCCCTATGGTTGTGCTTGGCACAGAGAATGCAATTTTTTGGAATAGCGGAGATGAGCATACTGAGGAGGGACACATCACTGAAGACCCTGAGATGAGGGTACAGATGATGGACAAGAGAATGACTAAGATGGATGTTGCAATTAGCGAAATACCGAATGAAGATAAAGCGGTGGCTTATGGCAGCAGCGACATAGTCATAATCAGTTGGGGCTCAACAAAGGGTGCAATATTGGACGCAATGGACAGATTGGCAGCCGAAGGCATGAAAGTCAAATATATACAAATTCGGCTCATGCACCCATTTCCATCCGAGCTAGTAAAATCGATGCTAAAAGATGCCAAGACAATCATCAACATAGAGATGAATTACACGGGTCAACTGGGCTCGCTGTTGCGCCAGCACACAGGCTTAGAAGCGAACTACTACATCGTAAAGTATAACGGCAGGCCTATGTCACTTGACGAGGTTTATAATAGCGTAAAGAGAATAATACGCGGAGATGCTCCAAGGAGGCAAATATTGAGAAGTGGCGCTTAAATTATCAGATTATAAAACAGACGTTCACAATGATTGGTGCCCAGGCTGTGGAGACTTTGGAATATTGAATGCGATCCAGATGGCGCTGGCAGATCTACAACTTCCCCCACACAGAACCACGATATTTTCTGGCATAGGATGCTCTGGGAAAACACCGCATTTTATCAAGACATATGGCATCCATACTCTGCATGGCAGGGTGCTGCCATTTGCACAGGGAGCCAAACTTGCAAATCCTGAGCTTGAAGTCATTGCTGTTGGCGGAGACGGCGATGGTCTTGGAATTGGCGCGGGTCACCTAGTAAGTGCAGGACGCAGAAATGTCGATATGGTCTATATTGTATTTAATAATGCGGTTTATGGATTGACAAAGGGGCAAGCTGCGCCCACACTAAAGCTGGGCATGAAGACAAAATCGCTGACGCAACCAAATGTTAACAATTCTGTCAATCCAATAGCCCTTGCACTTGTTGCAGGCTTTACTTTTCTTGCACGAGGCTATTCCTACGATGTACGTCATCTCAAGGAGTTGATCAAGAAAGCAGTTGCTCATAATGGACTTGCGTTCATCGACGTGTTACAGCCATGTCCAACATATAACGACATCAATACCAAGGAATGGTTTCAAGGCCTTGACAACGTTGATTCCAAAGAGGGCAAAGCTATACCGAGGATGTATAAGCTGGAAGAGATGGGGTATGATGGCGAGGTGCATACCCCGGAGGAGATAAATCAGAAAATGTCCCAAGTGATTGAGAAGTCAAATGAATGGGGGAACAAGATCCCGATCGGGGTTTTTTATCAAAACGAACATGTTCCTACCTACCAAGAAAGGATAACTGCACGAATTCCTGATTACATGGAGAATCCGCCGGCCCTGCAGCAAATTGCAGACAACGAGGGCAAAACGATCACAAGCATAGATAAACTGCTTGCTGATCTTCTAGTTGCGAAGTGACCCACTATAAAAAGGGAGTTCATAGGCAAAACCACTAAAAGTTACAGGCCTTGAAAGCGTCGAGCACAGGCAGGAAATGCAAGCGAGGGCTTTAAGCAATCTTTGGTTTTTTCTTTGAAGACTTTCTGCCTTTCATTGCAACCATAGAGCATATAGTTGCTGCAGAAGATAACAACACATATACTTCTGGCATTTTTAAATGTAGAGCGACACATTCAAGCAAGATCAATGGACCACTGCCGACCAACAGATAATTGTAATGAAAACTGCTGATCTATTTAGAATCGAGAGCGGGATGACGGTATAGCAATTAGATGTAGTTAATGCTTTAAAGTTGATAGATCAACCAAAAGCGATTAATGTAACCAATATGGAATATTAATCCATCGAGTTATCTTCCTTTTAGGATGTGTATATCATTCTGAAAACAATAAAGCAATTACCATCGCGCTTTTACCTAATCGGAGTAAAGATGATAGTCCTAGCAGCAATTGTCACGGTCCTTGTTTTTGCTGTCAGCATAGGAATATCGGACGCTCAGGAAATTCCCAGCATACCGGTAGTGATTAAGAACGGGACATTTGAAAATACGGTGGATGGATTTAGAGTGCAGGTCCCAAATGGCTGGGTAGTACAGGACATTGACAATTTGCATCTTCCTAACTATCTGACTGCGAATGAGGCAGGTTTTTTGACACTGGCAATAATGTGCCCGCAGCAAGAGGCAGTGCCGATTATTGGAGGACTGTATAGCTGTGAACAATCTGAAAGTTCCGTAGAAATTGCATACGATCGCTTGGGACACAGACCAGAATTCGAGCCCATTGAGAACCCAATTAGCATTACACCCAATGATTTCTTAGCATTTATTGTAGAAGAAATGCAAGGGCGTAATTACAGTAATATCCATATCATAAATAGAACAGACCTGATGATTAATATCACGAGCTCGGAAGATCCAGATACAACGATAAGAACAGCACCAGCCAAACTTGTAGAAATGACATATCAGCCCAACTTGGGACTACCTGATTTGAGGAGTTATACGATTCTGGCAACTATCCCAGAGAATCCAGTACCAGGACTAAGGCAGGTCCTATCAGGTAATTCTATCACCTATGAAGGTCCCGCAGTAACAACACCTTCAGGTAATCCTCCATCAGCAGTACAGCAGATATTTCAGAGCCTTGAATTTATCAGAGAATAATGATCAGATAAGAAAGATCCATTTAACAGTGAGATGACAAAAATAATACTATAGCACAACATGAACTACACGTTGCAATCTAGGCAAGAAGATAGATTTTCTGTTTTAGAGTTGTCGCATGAAGTTACGGTAAACCAATTAAATACTATGATGACAAAGGCAAGGGATCATTGTATATATCGATGTATTCTGACAGAGGATATATATCATCTTGGAGAAAGAATCAAGACAATCTCTGAAAGGTTAAAACTACGCTGATTTATCAACTTATTGTATAATAATCGAACAGGATATAATACCTGTAAGTATTCAGTCTAGATCCTTCCACTGTCGCTTGATCGCTCTTCTTTGCCATTGGGATGAAGCTATTCGTTGTATTCCGGCAGAGATGTGGTGAAAGGGAAACCTGATTCTTTGTTGGCCAAAGGAGAGTGCTATTGTGGTTTCATGCCTACTGGCCTTTTCCCAGCTCAGCAAACCATTCTTGTTGCGCCTTTTGCATCTCTTTTTGGGAGAGGTTGCGGTTACGAGTTGCAAACGACCAGATGTGTCCAAAAGGGTCAACCAATTGACCGGTTCGGTCACCCCAGAATGCATCCATTAGTGGCATTGTAACTTTTGCACCTGAGTCCGCTGCCTGTGTGAAAATCTTTTCGACATCTTTAACATATACGTATAATGCAGTGCTTGCTCCTCCTACCGATGGGGGAGCTTTGCAGTTCATTTCTGGAAACTCGTCATTTAGCATGATACGTGAGTCTCCAATCTGGATCTCAGCATGCATTATTATGTTACCCCCAGGCATGTATGCACGGTTGAGCTCTTTGGCCCCAAAAGCCTTTTTGTAAAACTCAATTGCTTGTTCTGCTCCTTTGACTACGAGAACTGGAGTAATAGAGTGATACCCTTTTGGAATTGTACTGACTCTTGGTCTTGCGGTCGTCGTCGTCTTCTTCTTTTTCTTTGTCTTCGCCATAACTATGCAAAACATTAAAAGTTGTATTTATTATTGATTGTCTAAGTTGTTCTTTAATTTTGGTCAATTGTCGGCGTTATGCTGTCCGCAAACGTCCTTGCATTTGGCATGTTCAGGGTTATTTTTCCTAAGCGATAGAAACGTCTAACCAACTTATGATAGCACAGAAGATAATAGTGGGAATATACTAATGATCATGTAAATGCGAAATAAGACGCCCAATGTAATAGTTTGTGACAATGATTCCGAACTTAATTCTTTTATTCGTAATTTCTTCAAGTTAGACGGCTATGAAACCCATCAAGCATTATCTGCCAAGGAATGCATTGATAAATTGGCAGAACTAGGCGATACAATCGATGCAATCACAGTGAATGGAAAAATAGCATCAGATAGGAGCGCTATGCTTATCCTAAATGTAAGAAGGATGAATAAGAATGTGAAGGTCTTTGTTTTGGCGGACAGGGGTTTATCAGAAGATAAGACAAGGATAATGGATTATGGTGCTGATGAATTTACAGTAAAGCCATTAAGCATGCAATCTCTAATTAACAAAGTAAATTTAAAGTTGCTTGAAGACGCAAAAAGTACTTCCTAAACAATGATAGAACACAATGCAATAATAGCTGTAACCAATCTGCCACTGCAGGTGGAGCTACGTAGCAGAGATTATGATAATATTGCAATAAACGTAAATTTTCAAGTTATAACTTATGCATTATTAAAACAATAATGATGATATTGAGCCAAGATGAACGCACCCAGACATTTTATAGGCAATTTACACTTCACGAGTTCTTCTCGTTTCAAAAAGTTTAACCTATTGGATTAATGACGTTGCTATCATTGGTGCCATTATTAGTATGTCCAGCAAGGTTCGCAGTATTTGATCTCAATACGCTAGGTACAGAAAGCAACATTCCTATAGCTGCGGCCGTTAATACACCGATAACTACGAGTATTGCTATCATATTTTTTTTATCATTTAGGTAGTTCATAATCTCAACAATATACTAAGCTATTATCCGTCTATAAAAGACAATATCTACTCTTACTAGCTATTATTTGGGTGCCTTAGACTATCTAAAATATCTGAAAACATTATACTTTATGAATAGAATGTCATGATACACGCAGTACTAGTATCGTATCAAGACTTGTTGAAATTGACAGATAAGACCAGAAGGCCAGGTTGGGAGCTTCTCTGAATTTTATTTTATCAGTTGCTTTAAGTTCCTACCTAGCAAGCCTTTTATCTTGCAAATAACATACTAGTTGTTATCACGCTCTGATGCCTATGATATCGAACAATATTGCGATTCATGGAGGCATACTCCCTTCGCTAGTACAAGAACTGGAAAGTCTTGGCATTTCAATCAATCATATACATCATTTGAATGATAACAGAGAGCTTTACCACCTCGCAGATAACCTAAAACAGGAATTTATGAATGAAATAAGGGAAATGGAAGAACAAGGACTTTTTGTTAACCCTGGTGGAGGTTAACCCAGGATTGCGTAGAGAGGAGATATTCAAAACTATATTATCCCCACCTCGCTAAAAGGCCAATAATTAACGAGTTACTCCAGCAGATCCATGATAATAAGTGAGTGGAAATTTAGCTTGGCTTCAGCTGCCTCGATCAATTCCTCTTTCCGGCCTCCAAAAACTCGCGTCCGAGAGCAAATTCATAACCTCTTTCTCTAATAGTTCCATACAGGCTTTGGCCTTAATCTTATCCCCTCTCTTCATTGCTTGAGAATACATAGTGTATAGCGCCAAATCTCTTGTCCATTTCTGGCTTCTTGCTAGCTCGTCAGCCTCGTTTAACAACGAAATATTGTTCATGTTGCTTAGTTTGTGATTATCGGAGTTCATTTCCTTGGGCAAGGGGGTTTTGGTTAGTTGGTAGTGTTAGGAAAAAAGCAGTAGCGGGTGAAAGTGAATTATGTAATTAGTCATTTACTCTGTCTACGACTCCTAGCAATGCGAGTGCTTCCACAACTGCTATCAGTGCAAGTTGGTAAGTGTTTTGCAGTTTTAGAATGGCCCCCTATCAAGGCATTTTCCATTGCTCTTTAGAAGAGATTGATTAACTGTTGGCCCTCTTTCACATCCTGCTTCGGCTTCCTGTAATGGGATAGTCATTACTGCTAGTACACTCCTAGCAGTCCTAGTGCTGATACTATGGCGATTAGTGCTATTGATACGGTTTTTTCTTCATTTCCCGAATGAGCCATATTATAACATTTTAGTCCATGGGGATAAAAGAGTTCTAGGTGATTTTGCTAATTCTTTCTCTCATGTTAGATATAGTTAGGATGCTTGACTTGACAAAGACAAACAAGCGACAAATTATCGTTATTTGGTTCATATTCGAGTTCATTATGTTTCCTATAATCATAATCATACACAGAATGATTGGAGGAATTCAAAGAACGATAGTAATCAATGACATACAGTCATCAAAATTGAAGCGTCACCCGTATATGAGTATCATTTGATACTTGTTTGCATAATTGACGTTTTCCTTAATTGTGACCGTGGTATTGCCCTGTGCTTGGAGCCAAGCCCTGAACGCTTCGAAATTTTGAAGCGGCGCCTCACTTTTTTTGAAACACTTCAGGCTGGGCCCGTAGCGTAGTCAGTATATCGCGGCGGGCTTTGCTAGGCAAAGAAGACGACATTGAGAGAGAATGATAAGAAATGCGGGCCCGGAGGGCTTCGATCCCTTGACCTGCGGTTCTCTTCACCGCCGGCAACTTCGCCTCTTTATAAAGAGGTTAGCGACGCTTCCGAAGATTTAACAGTGTAAAATTTTTATTTTTGAAGCGCATCTCTTATAAAACACTGTTTCGTTCTCTTACGCGGCGATGAATCGAACTGTCCAAGGCAAACATTGTAGGTGCTTTGCCAACATCAGGAAGTAGTGAGAAGAAACTTCTAATCCTTACGTCAATTCTAGTCGTTACTTTCATGATAGATTCCCAGATTGGATATATTGCTGATTTCATTCCTGAGACATTAGCCAGTCCTGGAGGAATTGCGCTGTTCATTGCCATAGCAGCCGTGTTTGCTGTCGGCGGAATTCTCTTGCTGCGATCTATCAAGACAGAAACCACAAACACTAGAATTCATTTCAGCGTTAACATCGTACAATACGTTCTCATAGCGATTATCGCAGTCACAATTACCCAGATACTTGCAACAGCTCAGTACAGCACCATCGAAATAGCTGCCACCATTGTTATCAGCTACGGACTTTGGATTGCAATATTGTCTTTGCTGTCTGTAAAGTTTGTATCGTGGATTCGTAATACTGGCAGCAACAAAAGAAACCTTGTAGTCTTTATCCTGATGCTATCCATGATTGCTTATGTCCTGAACGGATTGATGGGCATGGCCGATCATCTTTCCGCGCTGCAAGAGCAACAAAAAGATGTTGTAACATCAGAAGATGTTGCGTATTTCACAGAGTTTGATCCTGCATCTTTGCTAGGCCAGATTATTGTAGTCTATGACGTAATATCTTCCGTCGCTTATGGTCTATCATGGATTGGTACTGTACTGCTTCTGCGGCCCTATATTCAAAGGATAGGAAAAATCAAGTTCTATGCCATCATGGGGGCTGTCATGGTATATTATCTGATAACTTTTCCCCTTTCCGTACTTGGATATTTTACGCCTACCGAGGAAACGGAGCAGCAGTTGATGAACAGTATTCTAATCTTTGGAATGGCCAGCGTCTTAACAGGCATTATTTTTGGAGTTGCATTCCTAGCAGTAGCAAGGACACTTAGAAAAGACAACGTGCTTCGGCAATACATGATAATTGCTGCGATTGGTTTTGTGTTATTCTATGTCGCTGGTTCTGCATTTGCAAGCCAAGCTGCTTATCCTCCTTACGGGCTAGCGTCAGTTGCTTTCACTGGCTTGTCATGCTATCTGATATACGTGGGTCTGTACTCTGCTGTCGTTTCTGTCTCGCAAGACTACCAAGTGCGTGCGTCAATCCGCAACTCTGTCATGAAAGACAGCCATCGATTCTTAGAGGAAATGGGAATGGGCCAGATGCAGCAAGAGCGGCAAAAGCTGGTGCTGTCTGTGGCAAAGAAGAGTGCTGAACAATTGGCTGAGGAGACTGGAGTTGAGTCTTCAATGACAGAGGATGATATGAAGGATTACATGGAGATAGTAATGAATGAACTGAAGGGCACTGTTCAATCTTAGGGACATCTAAGAAAAATGCTTCTCAATATCACTCGCGAGCTTCCGAAGATTTAAAAGTGTAACATCGATGTCAATTGCGGAGTATTACATCCCAACGCTCGACTATCTCAGTAACTATGGCCTGCTCTGACCTTTGCTGCTTATAATCCTGGCTGGCTGGTCTAGCTAGGCTTCCGCAACGGGGGCAAGAGACGCGCGCATCTGGACGACCAGGAACCCAACTCTCAGTGAGGCACTCATCACAGTATTTGCGACAGCTGTACCCATCAAAATTATTGTCGTAACCTAGGTTGCCGACGTCGGCCCTTCTTCTAATATTGGGCATAATCACTCCGTCCAGTCTTTTGAAGATAGTGCCTGTCCGACATGCGCTTTGTATCCCTGTGTTGTTTTTCAAGGTGGAGTGTTTCAGGATCTTGTGTCTGTATGACGTTGCGAGAATTTATGACCGGCCAAGTAAATTCGCGATAGCTACTAATTTTATTCTGCCGTCTCCATCTCGAAGTGTCGTCTTCCGGTATTAGCGGATCGAGGTCTGAGTCAGAAGATAATGGTGGCGGCATCGACATAATTGAACGCGCGTCCCTTGGATGTGCAAAGATAAAGTGCTCCTGTTTTGGGCCTGCAGAGAGCGGCTCTATGGTGGAGATCTCTGGATCTTCTTCGCTCATTTTTCCGATTTCTGAATTTTGAGCAAGACTTGTCTCAGCTTCTTCTTCTTCCTCTGGTATTTTGTCATCGATAAAAGTGATGTAAGGTCTTCCTTCCCTATCCCGTATTGCTCTGTATGGCATTTGTAATATTGTACTGGGATATCGTAGCGAGTGCGGCGCTCTAAGTTTTGGCCGGGCGATAGCTGCGCGTCCCCTGCTGCAAACACCCAAATTCAATTGCATTTCATTCGATTGAAACTTCTTTTTTGTTATCCGTCGAGCTTATCCGACAGCTCAGCGACAGCTAGCAAAACTCTGTCCTTCAGGCCAGCGCCAGGCGTCAGGTAATGCCAGCTAAACACGGAGCTCGACACTCGGCCCTGCAGGTAGTCAATCACTTCCGACTGGATCCCGCAAGCTGATAGGTGTGACGCGAAGATCCTGCGGCACAGATGCATCTCCATCCTGACGCCGACTTTCCAACAGGCCAGCCTTATGTGGCTCCAGGTAAGTGTTGTACAGCCCAAATTCATGATCGGCTGCAAGTTGTCAAGGCTGACAAACGAAATGTAGGCGGTTTTAGTACGTCTTAGGAATTGCTCTTTGAATCTGAAATGCTCCAAAGCTTGCCGATCGGGGTTGTAATAAAGCCGGAAGGTGTCCCTGTCGGCTATGAGCTTGACAGACTCCACGGCCTCAGAAGGTCGCAGGCCTGTAATACAGGCGAACTTTACCACTGCGGCCATATAAGGTGGCAACGTAGCACACATCCGTTTAACCCGCTGCAGCATAACGTCAAAGGTAAGCTCGGGGTTGAAGAAGCGCTCGAATGCCTGCAGGCTGTCACCCTTTGACCATTTGAGGCTGTAACGCCGGCGAATGTCCAGCCACCTATCATAACAACCCTGATACTTGGCCAGGTTAGCCAGGGCCGTCATAGCATGGTGCTTATTCCTAGGCGAAATAGTCATCATGACAGAGGCATCCTGCGACTCCAAGATATGGCCGAACTTTTTGGCGTAGTTGACGATATCCTTTATCGTTTTTTTGGTCTTGTTTTGGGCCTCCAAATAACCCCGAAAGCCTGCCGCGTCAAAGTTCTGACGCGGCGCCGCGTCAGTTTCCCCCGCCTCCTGCCCCTGTTGCTCCCCCGCAAGCTGGGCCCGTAGCGTAGTCAGGATATCGAGGCGGCTGGAATCGTTATTTTGTTGCGGTAAAAGTAAAGAATGAGAGCGGGCCCGGAGGGCTTCGATCCCTCGACCTGCGGTTGTCCTCATTATTCCGTGCTCATCAAGAGCGACGGTTCCGAAGACCGCCGCGATATCCTGACTACGCTACGGGCCCAACAAACATGTTGAGTAATGAAGTCCCATATATCAACGAAATAGTAATAATGAACTTAGACTTCCTACCATAGCATATATGCTCCAGGCCCTGCGACAAATGTTCTGCAATCACAAAGAGTCATTTGTCTACCGTAAGTATGAGGAATTCCAATTTATCGAATTCTGCAACTGCACTAGGTGTGGTAAGACGCTCAGACACTTTTTTGGCTTTGATGAGGATATAAGAGGCTAAAGATAATGCAGATATATATTCTGGTCACAATCTGGTTTGTAGGAATTGCAATTACGGGCATCGCACTCTTGTTTGAGGATTATTCTGATTATGTTGCAGTTGGAACGGCTGGCTGGACAATAGTTGTGGCAAGCTCGGGAATGATCATTTATGAAATAAAGAGAATAAGGTCAGATGACAGGAAGAAAGAGATAGTCTAATCTAGCCCTTGCCACCCTGCTCTTCAATTACAACAAGCGTTACGGTTGACGTAATGCCGGGAATTTTGCGTATCTTGTTTGTAATTGTGTGGTTCATTGACTCGGTATTCTCTGACTTGACCTTGACAAATATGTCATGAACGCCATATGTACCCCGCACTTCTTTGGCGTCGGGCAGCTTAGCAATTTCATTAATTATCTTTTCCTCTGAGCCGAGCGTGCAGTTCACTAGAATATATCCAGTTGGCATATATCTGATGGAAGCAAAAGTTAGTATTTAGTCTTTGCTACCCTTTTGTGACGTTTTCTTGTAAGGTGCAATGTAGTGCTCAAACAACTTCTTGTTATAACACGGACCACATATCAAGCCAGAGATATTCCATTCAGGCATCGGTTTATAATGAAAAGTAAGGCTGCTGCCGCACAGCGTGCAAGACACAGAAGGGTTATTGTTGTGACTACCACCCATCCGCACAGACAGCTATCTGCTTATGTCCAGAATAAAAGGCTATTCCAAGTCGTATGCGGTATAGATGGCGTGTGTCATGCAAAATGGACAGATGAGGGCAAAAGTCGCTCCAATCATGTCCCGCGATATCTCCTGCCGGAGGGTGTCAACCGCAGGTATTAGAAATTTTCTATGACAGCTCTTGCAGGTGACCATTTTTTGTTGTGTCATCTCTAAGAAATGCATGACATCTTGAAATATAGTTCTGATCCAGAAGGAATTATTAAGGGGATATTGGCTAGCGTGTAGCGGTTATGGTTCAACCCGGAAGAATCGCTTTTCCTGTAATTCTTGTACTGGGCGCGATTACCGGCTATATCACCTACAGCTACTTTACAGCTGCAATCCCTGATGAAAATAGGATAGATTCGCCATACTATCAGCCTCTTTCTCCAACCCCTGGTGGAAATGAGACCGGCAATACTGGTGAAGCTGTCCAAACAGCAGGTGGCGGCAACCAAACAACAGCAGCAGGTGGCGGCAACCAAACAACAGCAGCAGGTGGCGGCAACCAAACAACAGCA